>JGI24694J35173_10003597_pt1 | contig 11647 bp, 10 predicted proteins | sample TergutCo191P1_FD_35173 | JGI IMG/M metagenome (IMG submission 35173) | reverse complement strand
CGCCCCTTCACTTGAAGGGCAAAATGCTCCATCGCCTGTTGGCCCCTCTTCATCTCAGCTTTCTTTGCCGGATCAAGTGCGCGAACTTGCGCGCGCGGGTTTTGCCCCTCAAGTTATTGCCTCGCATTTGGGGTTAAGTATTGCGGAAGTGGAAGTTGTTACAGCATTAATGGAACGACGTGAAGATTAGATTAATTGTGGACACACAAAGTAGGTACGAAAAGATATGATGACTGTTTGGTTCGCATCGGGAAACGCACACAAAAAAAAGGAATTGGCGCAGATTTTGTACAATGAAATTTCTTCGGAAAGTCTTGGTGAAAAAACACCGGTAAGCTTTGAATTAAGAATCCCTTCGGATGCAGGTATTGATTTTGGCCCTGAAGAAACGGGAAACACATTTTTGCAAAACTCACTTCTTAAAGCGCAAACGTTATACAGCCTGCTTAACGAAAAAGGCATTTTCCAATCAGGTGACGCAGTAATAGCCGATGATTCTGGTATTTGCGTTGACGCACTTGGCGGGAGACCTGGCGTTCAGTCAGCGTATTACGGCTGGATGGGGAACGGGCATAAGCTAAGTGCTCCTGAACAAAACGCACTGCTTTTATCTGAACTGGGAAATAATCCAAACCGCAGCGCACGCTTTGTTTGTGCTATGGTTTTGTATTATTCATGCGACCGTTTTTTTGTCGCGCAGGAAACACTTGAAGGGGAAGTTGCAAAACAACCGCACGGGCAGGGCGGCTTTGGATATGACCCAATTCTTTATATACCTTCTTTGGCTCGCACAGTGGCAGAACTTAGCGCGGAAGAAAAAAACCGCTATAGCCACAGGGGAAAAGCCGCTAAACTTATGGCGCGGATCATTGCAGGTGGACAGCGGCAATGACAGAGGAAGAGCTTAACGGGCCGCAACTGGAAGCTGTTACTTCCATTGACGGCGCGCTGCTTATCATTGCGGGTGCTGGTTCTGGCAAAACGAGGGTCATCACATGCCGCATCGCCAAAATGCTTGAGAAAGGGATTCCGCAATCGGCAATTCTTGCGCTTACATTCACTAACAAAGCCGCCCGCGAAATGGAGTCCCGTGTAAGAGAACTCACAGGAAAAAAACTTCATAATCTTACGGTGAGCACCTTTCACGCATTCGGCGTAAAAATATTGAGGGAAGAAATTGAAGTTTTAGGATACCGCAAAAACTTTTCCATTTACGATTCCACCGATAAAATTGAGCTTATAAAAGAAAGTTTACGGGAATGCAAACTTTACGGTGAGAAAGTCGATCTGAAAAGTTTGGAGCAGCTTTTTTCCAATGTAAAAATTGGAAGCCTTTCATGGGGAAGAGCCGGAGGCCGCAATCAGGCAGGGGCGGCAAAAGTTGCCGATGATATTTGGGAACCTGCATACAATGAATATCAGCGCAGCTTAAAAGTATACAACGCACTTGACTTTGATGATCTTCTTACCGTTCCCATAAATCTATTTACTGAACATCATGAAATTCTCGAAAAATACCGCCGCCGTTACCGCTATATTTTGGTGGACGAATTTCAGGACACAAGCCTTATTCAATATAAACTGCTAAGGCTTTTGCAAACCCTGCCTCAGGTAAAGCCAATGTATGTGTGGTGGGCGATGACGACCAGTCGATTTATTCATGGCGAGGAGCTAATTACGAAAATCTCCTTTTGTTTGAAAAAGATTTTCCCCGCGCCCGCGAAATAAAACTTGAGCAAAATTACCGCTCCACTTCCACCATATTGGAAGCCGCAAACGGGCTTATTTCGCACAACACAAACCGCAAGGAGAAAAATCTTTGGTCGGGGAATTACGGCGGCAAGCCCATCGAACTTTTCTTCACTGAAAACGAAGCCGCTGAAGCCGCCTTCATTGCCGGCATGGTGAACAAACTGCGTTTTGCCGAACAGCGAAACTTTAACAGCTTCGGTGTGCTTACACGGACGAACAACCAATTTGATGTTATCGAAGAAGCTTTCCTTGCCGAAAACATTCCGTGCAAAGTATCAGGCGGAACAAGTTTTTTTGAGCGCAAGGAAATACGCGANATTCTTTCGTATCTTAGGGTTATCGCCAATCCTGATGATGATGTAAACCTTTTGCGCATAATCAACACGCCGCGCCGCGGTATCGGGAAGGCGGCAATTCAAGCCGCTTCGGAACTTGCGAAAAAAAACCGTTGCAGCATTCACGGAGCTTTGTCCCGCCTTCAATACATCCGTCAGCAAGGNGGCGAAATTGGGCAGGAATCNCTTTTTCAGTCAGANCCTGCGATGCAAGGACAAAGGAGCAANGACGAAAAGAACTCGCGCTTTGGCACTGAAGATTTTTTGTTGCTTATCCAAAACCAGAGGGATGATTTTTTTACNAAAGGGGAACTTTCCAAAAAGGTGCGCAAGCTTATNGGCGAAATCGATTACTGGAGCTANCTTGTAGCNGANCACAATAAGGACGANAAAAAAGCGCGCTGGAAATTTTCCAACATTGAGTATCTTCTCAAAATNATTGAGGACTGGGAGAAAGACCCGGACAACTTTGACACAGGACTTTATTCCTANCTTAACCGCGTAAGTCTTATCATGCGCTCTGACGGCGAGGACGGATCAACAAACGGCCGTTCTTCAGGCAAAGTGAACTTAATGACAATTCACGCGGCAAAGGGGCTTGAGTTTCCTGTTGTTTTTATCGCCGGAGCTGAAGAAGGTATAATCCCTCACGAGCGCAGCCTTGAAGACAACGATGATGAACTGGATGGCACGCACGGTGAAAGTTCCAAAGCGGTGGAAGAAGAGCGCCGCCTTTTTTATGTGGCGATTACCCGTGCGCAGGATAAGCTTTATATCACAAGCTGCAAAAAACGCAGGCGGCAGAATAATTACATCGACCGCCAGCCTTCTCCCTTTCTTGCAGAAATTCCTCCAAGCCTTATCGAACAGCGAAAAGAAGAAGCGCCTGAAGAAAATACGCCTGAGGCAGCGGAGACGTTTTTCGCGCGCATGAAAGAGCGATTTGGTTGAAGACGGGGTGCGCTACTTACTAAGCCAGCCTTAATGCACGGCAAGCGTTAGCTTTGACAGACGCGGGACTCGAACCCACCACCTTCAGCTCCGGAGGCTGACGCTCTATCCAGATGAGCTAGTCTGTCGAAAAGGAAACAACAAGAGCGCACACTCCAATGTTCGGGTACAGCCTATCACACGGCTTGTCTTGTGTCAACGCAAGGCATTTTATGCTATTTTTCTCTTGAATTTTCTCAAACCCACTTGCACCACAAGATATTGTGTGATATAATTAAAGAGGTAAAAAGTACGCAATATATTTGACACTATATGCCGATACTAATAGCGGAGGTAACACTACCGTGCGTTGTCCTCATTGTGGCAGTTTTGATGATAAAGTCATCGACTCGCGGACGCTTGCTGACGGCGATGCCATCAGGCGCAGGCGGGAATGTACTAATTGCAGTTACCGCTTCACCAGTTACGAGCGCACTGAAGACAAGCAGTTTATGGTGGTCAAACGTTCAGGTCGCCGCGAGCCCTTTGACCGCGCCAAAATCGAGCGTGGAATAACGCGAGCGCTGGAAAAGCGCCCGGTTTCGCAGATGAACATAGAGCGGCTTGTCAACGAGGTAGAGGATCAGGCGGCCATCTTGGGAAAGATAAACCACGAGATCGATGCCTCCGCTATCGGGAACCTCGTGCTGGAAAGGCTTGCCGCAGTTGACAAGGTTGCCTACATACGTTTTGCATCCGTGTACCGCCAGTTTGAAAACTTGGATGAGTTTGTACAGGAAATAAAGAAAATAGAGGGGAATTTTTCGCATGATAAATGAAAAGCCTGTTGTTGCAAGCGTTGTAAAACGATCAGGCGAAATAGAAAAATACGACAAAGATAAAATCACCGCCGCGATACACAAAGCCTTTACTGCTGTTGACAAGGCGGCTGAAAGAGATAGTCAAACACTTGAGAATGCTGATGCGGTGCAAGATATTACATCAGATGTTGAGCGCTTGATTTTTGCGATGATGGAAAAGCGCCATCCCAATTCCATCCCCGCTATAGAAGAGATTCAAGACCTGGTGGAAACCGCGCTCATCGAAGCAAAAGAAACAGCTGTTGCCAAAGCCTACATACTTTACCGCGCCAAAAGGCAGGCGATGCGGGATGTGAAAAAGTTAATGCTTGACATTGACAGCACTATGGACGGCTACTTAAAGCAATCAGACTGGCGGGTGAACGAAAACGCCAACGTCAATTATTCTTTGGGCGGGCTCATACTTCACAACTCAGGGAGCATCACCGCCAACTACTGGCTTAAAAACATTTACCCGGAGGAAATCGCCGATGCCCACCGAAACGCCGATTTCCATATNCACGACCTTTCCATGTTTTCCGGTTACTGCGCCGGCTGGTCGCTGCGCCACCTAATCGCCGAAGGGCTCGGCGGTGTGCCGGATAAAATCACGAGCAAGCCCGCCAAGCACCTTTCCACGCTCATGCAGCAGGCGGTGAATTTTTTGGGCTGTCTTCAAAACGAGTGGGCGGGCGCTCAGGCGTTCAGCTCCTTTGACACCTACACCGCACCTTTTGTGAAAGCCGATAAGCTTTGCGACAAAGAAATCAAGCAGTGCCTTCAAAGTTTTATCTTCGGTGTGAACACTCCCAGCCGCTGGGGATCTCAGGCACCGTTTACCAACATCACTCTTGACTGGACTTGCCCCGAAGACCTTCGCGATACAAAAGCGGTTGTCAACGGAAAGGAAACAGATTTTAATTACGGTGACTGTCAGGATGAAATGAACCGCATAAACCGCATTTTGATAGAACTGATGATCGAAGGTGATGCNGACGGGCGCGGCTTTCAGTATCCCATCCCCACATACAACATCACAAGCGACTTTGACTGGGAAAGCGATAACGCNCGCCTTNTGTTTGAAATGACTTCCCGCTACGGAACACCGTACTTTCAAAACTTTGTCAACTCAGACTTAAACCCCTCAGATGTGCGCTCTATGTGCTGCCGCCTTCAGCTTGACAAACGGGAACTTCGCAAAAGGGGAGGGGGGCTTTTTGGTTCTGATGAACTGACCGGCTCCATCGGGGTGGTGACTATTAACCTTCCCCGCATCGGTTATCTTGCAAAAGACGAAAAGGATTTTTTCAATCGCCTTGAGCATCTGATGGTTTTGTCAAAGGAGAGCTTAAAAGTTAAACGNAAGGCTGTTTCCCGCCTTTTGGAAAACGGGCTTTTCCCATACACGCAGCGCTACTTAAAAAATCTTGACAACCATTTTAACACGATAGGACTTGTGGGCATGAACGAATGCATCCAGAATTTCATGGGAGCAGAAACGACAATAGCAAGTGAGCGCGGAAGAAAGTTTGCCCTCAAAGTGCTTAAGTTTATGCGGGAAAAACTCAGTGATTTTCAGGAGGAAACCGGGGAGCTTTTTAACCTTGAAGCAACACCTGCTGAGTCAACTTCGTACCGCCTTGCCAAGCACGACAGGGAACGTTATCCGCGCATCATTTGTTCGGGAATCGGGGCGGACGGAAAGGGTGAGCCTTATTACACCAACTCAACGCAGCTTCCTGTGATGCAGACAGAAGACATTTTCGATGCCCTTGATCTTCAAGAGGAGCTGCAGACCACATATACCGGAGGCACGGTGTTCCACACCTTTTTGGGCGAAGCGATTACAGACTGGCGTTCATGCCGTAATTTGGTCAAGGCGATTTCGCACAATTACCGAATTCCGTACTTTACCATTTCGCCGACATTTTCAGTCTGCCCAATTCACGGCTACTTGCATGGCGAGCATTTTACCTGCCTCAAATGCAAAAGCGATAAAGAGAAAGAAATAAAGACTAAGATTGTTGAACTTGAAAGGGAACATGCGGAGGCTTTGGCTGCGGCTAATTTAGCAGTGGCCGTATAAGATAAATTTTTTGGGAGATGCTATATGAGAAACCTTGAGGACATTGAAAACGATTTGGCGGCGGCGAGGGAGGCACTTTCATCTGCGGAAGGCACGCCGGCAGAAGTGTACAGCCGCATCGTCGGGTATTACCGTTCGGTGCGTAACTGGAACCGGGGAAAACGGGAGGAGTACAATCAGCGGCGGCTTTACTGCATAAGAACAGATGAAGCCGCCGCCGTATCCCCTTCGCTTCCGGCGGCAAGCGAGCTGCTTCTTTTTGTCCGCGCATCCTGCCCCGGCTGCACACCCGCCAAAGCAGCGGCAGAAAAGCTCAAGATTCCTGTGAGCCTGATAAACGCCGACACAAAAGACGGAATGGAAGAGGCAGTGCGGCGTAACGTGATGTCAACTCCCACGGCAATACTTGTCAGCCAAAGCGGCAAAGAACTCTCCCGCGCTCATAACGCGAACTCCATCGGCAGCCTGCTTGCCTCACAGCCGCTTGCCGTGTGATTGATTAGGCGATGGGAAAAAGCGAATTCTTGCCCGCAAGAATTCTCATTCGGAAAACAAGCCTCGTTGATTATCCGGCTTGTGTTTCGGCGGTGTTCTTTTTTTCAGGCTGCAATCTGCGTTGCCCTTGGTGCCACAACCGCCAATTGGTTTGCGGTGAAGAACAGGGACTCCTAAGCGTTGATGAAGGTTTTGCTCACATAAAAAAGCGCCGCGCTGTTTTGGGCGGTGTGGTTTTAAGCGGCGGGGAGCCTTGCCTTTACGAAGGTCTTCCCGCTCTTATTGGGGAAATTAAAAAACTTAACCTTTTGGTAAAACTTGATACAAACGGAATGGTTCCTGAAATGCTTGAAAACCTTTTTCGCCGCGAAGAAACCCGTCCTGATTACATAGCCCTTGATTTAAAAGTTGCCCCCGGCCGGTACGGTGAACTCAGGCTTAAAAACGCGCATTCCGATGATCCCGGTGCGGCGCTGTGTGAAAGTGCCAATTTGATTGGCAATTCAGGTAGCAAGTATGAATGCCGCACACTTGCCCTTCCCGGCGGTTTTATCAGTGAGAGCGACATTGAGGCTTTGTCGCCGCTTGCGGGAGAAGCCGTGTGGCATTTCAGATTGTTTAGAGGGGGAAATTGCCTTGATTCAGCCTGGGATGGGTTTGAAGAAAGCGCTGAAACGGCACAAGCAAAGGCAAATTCCCTTGCCGAAAGAGCCAGAGCGCTTGGGAAAATGGGCGTTGCTCAAACGGGCGTTGCTCAAACGGGCGATTAATGGCGGGAGTGCGCAAAACTAAAAGTTTTTTATCAAAACTTCGTTTACTTCTCCGCGCCCGCAAGAGTCAGCATTAATAAAGCGCTTTGCCTTTACAGAAAGTATTTCAAAAATTTTATCGCTGTATAATGTTCGAATGAAAGGAGAATCAGAATTGCTTAAAAGGCATTTAACACCGCGCACAGTTAATTCCTTCACAACATTGCAGAGCCTTTCCTGCTCTTGCACTCCAAACCCTTCTGCCTGATAACTTGTAAAATGAGTTTTATCCGCGCTGTGGTATGGCGGGTCAAGATATACAAAAGACCTTTTGTCCGCCATTTTTAAAACACATTCAAAGTCGCCGTTTAAGATGGTAATTTTATTGTAATTAAAATAATCGCTGATCTGACGCAAAAGAATCTCTTCGCAAATAACCGGATTTTTGTACCTGCCGAAAGGTACATTAAAAAACCCGCTTGAGTTTACGCGGTAAAGTCCGTTGTAACACGTTTTATTTAAGTAAATCAGCCGCGCTGCTTTTTCGGTATTTGACAAAACGTTAAAAGTTTGCGCATCGCGTTCGGCATTTCTAATTTCATAGTAATATTGTGAGTTATTTTTGTTTTCATATTCTTTTAGCAAAACAATTAAATCATCTACATTTTCTTTAATCGCGTTATACGTCAAAATCAATTGGCTGTTTAAATCATTTATAATTGCCTTTTGCGGCTTTAAAGCAAAAAAAACCGCCCCCGCCCCGACAAAAGGCTCATAATATGTATGGCTTTTTATATCGTCTGGAATGTGCTTTTTAATTTCTTCCAGTAACTGCCGTTTGCCGCCAGCCCATTTTAAGTAAGGTTTCACCATAGTATAATATATGCGTTTATATCATGTTTTACACTATGGCGGCAACATACAATTAGGTTAAAACTCTGACTTCTTAGGGCGCTTGATCAACGAATATTCTCCGCCATAAATCAGGCACCTTATCTGTGTCATCATTCGATACTATCGCCCATTTGAACTCAGGAATATAGTTGATAATTCTCATTGAGAAAGTTGATATTCCTTCTTCAGTGTACGTTTCTTTTTTGTTCACCATGTTCCAGCCGGGTTTGAATGTCAAGTTAAGCGGCAAAAAATTATTTTCCCCGGGCGCTTCACGCGCAGGGGATGATACCGTTACGGCTTCTTCCACATAAATAAACCAGATAAATTCCCCATTCAGTGAATAGTTGGCTCCACTTGAAAAATGCTCTGCGATTAAAAGATCGCCTAAGACGGTTGATATTGTGGCGATATTTCCCCGCACGCTTTGAGGATTAATTGTTATAGGAGGCGAGTGTTCAATTCCTGCATACGTGAACGCCCAATCGTGGAAAATTTGCCTAAAATGCCCGGGCGGAAGGAAATGTCGCGCTTCCAATGGCGGGATGTTAAAACTCAAAATTCCATTTTGAATAATCCCTGTTCCAGTTGTAAAAACAGCCGATTCTCCTTCACCTTCTTCATCCGGCACGATAATAAAAGCCTTTACATCGTTTGAGCCGTCGTATTTGTAATGAATCTCGCTTAAATAATACGTCTGGTAGTTCCGTTCCCACACTTGATGGTTGCTGAATGCCAAATATGGCCCCACTGAGTACTGCTGGTCAGTTACGCTGCCGCCGCCTACATCGCAGGCTGTCATAAGTAATACTAGCGCCGCTATGATGACTAATGTTTTTGTTGTAGTTTTCATGACATCCCCGTTTGAGATTTTTTTCTTGTATAACAAAATTTTCGTTCGTGTGTGTAAAACTGTCAAGAGCGCGGACAAAAGGAAATACACAAAATCAGACACAAAACAACAGGCAAATAGCGCATTTTATAGAAAAAAAGCGTTGACAATACGGGGATCCTCCTTCATCATGGTATAAACACTACAATCAACCCAGTAAAAGGAGTATCGTATGAGTTTCACAACTGACCTCATTAAAAATGTGGCGATAGCCGGACACGGTGGCACAGGCAAAACAACCTTGTTTGAGCGGCTTTTGTTTGCCGGGGGAAGTATTTCAAAGGCAGAGGCGGTGGATTCCGGAAAGACAGTCAGCGATTATACGCCTGAGGAGATAGATCGCAAGATTTCCATCCATGCGGCTATGGCGAATGTCAAGTGGAAGGGCAAAAAAATCAACATTTTTGATACGCCTGGGTCTTCGGACTTTATGGGCAATGTGGTTACCGCCTTCCGTGCATCTGAGTTTGCGCTTTTGACTGTGGATGCCCAAAACGGCGTGCAAATAGAGACGGTGAAGCTGTGGCGCACTTTGTCGGCACACGACAAGCCCCACGGCGTGTTTGTAACTCGTATGGACGGGGATCGCGCTAACTTCCAGCACGTATTGGACGACTTAAAGGAAAAGTTCAAGGTCGATCCGGTNCCNATGACCATTCCCATGGGAAACGGCGCTTCTTATACGGGTGTNATTGATGTGCTTGGCGGAAAGGCGTGGCTTGCAGGCGGAGAGGCGGTTGAAAAGGAAACAGAAATACCGGCTGAATATGCCGATGCGGTGGCCGCCGCCAAAGAGCGGATTATCGAAGCCGCCGCTGAGGGAAGTGATGATTTGATGCACCAGTATTTGGAAAACATGACGCTGACGCATGAAGAAACAGTGGCCGGTCTCATCGGGGCTTTTGAGCACAACAAGTTTGTGCCTGTGTTTTCAGGAGTCGCGCCCAAAAATTCCGGGCTTGTTTCGTTTTTGGACTTTGTTGCGGCAACCGCCCCATGCCCGCTTTCCGGCAAGGATATTGCGCGGGACAAGGACAAAAACGAAGTTGAAGTGGCGGTGGATTCCACCAAGCCGTTTTCCGGGCTTGTCATCAGAACTTCTTACGATCAGTTTTCGGGTAAGCTTTCGTGGATAAAAATAGTTACCGGCAAACTCGCCGCAGATTCTGAAGTGATGAACGTTTCGGAAGGTAAAAAAGAACGGGTGAGTAAGCTCTACATTTGCCAGGGGAAGAAGCTTGAGGAAGTGAAGGAACTTTATGCCGGGGATGTGGGGATTATTACAAAGTCCGCAACGCTTAAAACCAACGACACTTTAAGCTCAGGAGATACAAGCCTTAAGTTCCGCTCGATGAAGCTCCCTGAACCTGTGCACTCGGTGGCGGTGAACGCGGTGTCCAAAAAGGACGATGATAAACTTGGTGAGTTTCTTGTCAGGGCAGCGGAGGAGGACAAGACTTTCCGCTACGTTTTTAACACCGAAACAAAGGAAACTGTCATTTCAGGCATGGGTGAGCTGCAAATCAACATCATCCTTGATAAAATCAAACAAAATCAGAAAGTTGAAGTGGAAACCCGCGTGCCTAAAGTTGCCTACCGCGAAACTATAGGCAAAAAAGCTGCCGCTGAATACACACACAAAAAGCAGACCGGCGGACACGGTCAATACGGCAAAGTGCTTTTGGAAATTGCGCCAATGAGCAGGGGAGAAGGCTACAAGTTTGAGAACAAGATTTTCGGCGGGGCAGTGCCGAAAAACTACATTCCCGGTGTAGAAAAGGGAATTGCTGAAGGCATGGCGCACGGCACGATGGCGCAGTATCCGGTTGTGGACGTAGAAGTGGCAATTGTTGACGGCAAGTACCACCCGGTTGATTCTTCGGAGCTCTCTTTTAAACTGGCTTCCCGTAACGCGTTCCGTGAGGCGATGAAGCAGGCAAGCCCAACGCTTTTGGAGCCTGTGATGACTCTCACCGTTTTTGTGGAAGACAAGTACTTAGGCGACGTGATGAGCGACCTTTCAGGCAAGAGGGGAAAGATTCTCGGTCAGGATTCCACAGGCGGAATTGCCGAAATACGCGCGGAAGTTCCCCAGGCCGAACTTTTGCGCTACTCTATCGACTTACGCTCTATTACTTCAGGCACAGGCTCTTTCGGAGTGGCTTTCAGTCACTACGCCCCGATTTCAGGGCGCATTGCCGAGGAAGTGGTCAAGGCGGCAGAGGCGTTTAAGTACCAGGACGAAGACGAATAGCCGTTTCAAACGCGCCCGGCAAGGGGTTTTTCGCGTATTGATCGGGAGGGAGCCTATTACAAAACTAACCTTTTAGTTTTGTAATAGGCGGGTGCGATGTTAATTGCTTTGCTGGTGCCGCTTTGCCATTTGCTGGGCGTCGGTTCTTACACGCTGCGTTATTTCGCTGACCTGTGTTATTGCCTGTAACAGTTGTTCGCTTCCCGTCCGCTGTTCGCCCATGGCGTTGAGCACTTTCTGCTCTTGTTCGGCGACGGTTTTTATGCTGTCGTCAATTGTGTTAAATTTGTCAAGCACGGTTTCTGTGGATGCGGTTATTTTATCAATCGCGCCTTTGATCTTTCGCAAAACCCCGCTAATGCTTTTTGAGTGCTCGCTTGATGATATCGCCAATTTGCGA
>JGI24694J35173_10003596_pt1 | contig 11657 bp, 9 predicted proteins | sample TergutCo191P1_FD_35173 | JGI IMG/M metagenome (IMG submission 35173) | reverse complement strand
CCGGCCGACAAGGACGAAGTTGAAAGCGATAAAGTTTCTGCCATAAAAGATTCTTATTCGCAGCTCAATCTCGACTGCATTGTGGTTATAGGCGGTAACGGAACAAATACCACGGGCTACAAGCTCGCGCGTGAAGGCCTCAATGTTATAGGGCTTCCTAAAACAATTGATAACGATATATTCGGCACAGACAGGACGTTCGGTTTTCATTCCGCGCTTGCCATCGGAACGGAGGCGATCGACCGTCTTCACTCAACGGCGCAGAGCCACAGCCGTGTCATTGTAATTGAGCTTATGGGGCATAAGGCTGGCTGGCTTGCCCTTTACGCGGGTGTCGCCGGAGGCGGAGATGTAATTCTTCTTCCAGAAATCCCCTACGACATCAAGGTTATCGCCCGTCATCTCGAGAAACGCGCCAGAAGCGGTAAAACATTTTCCGTCGTGGTTGTCGCAGAAGGTGTAAAATCGATCGAAGAGACGGAAATGGACAAAAAAGACAGGAAGAAACACCGTCTTGAAAACGGTCCGTCCGTCGCTTACCGCGTCGCCCGCGAAATTCAGGAAAAAACCGGTTTTGAAACACGCGCGACCGTTCTTGGTTATGTCCAGCGCGGCGGCGTCCCGAGCGCTTCCGACCGCGTTCTTGCCACAAGCCTCGGCGTTGCCGCTTCGGAGCTTCTGGCAAACGGCAAATACGGCAGAATGGTCGCTCTTACCGGGAATGATGTCGGCTCTGTCGATCTGAGCGTTCCCGAAGGAAAAGTAAAAAGCGTCCCATCCGATTATTATATGATCGATACTGCCAGAGCGGTTGGAACCTGTATGGGCGCCGATTAATTCGCACATTTTCTGCTAATATGTAAATTATCATTATTTCTTGACAACTGCATATCTCCATGTTATAAATATCAGAGTATTTTATTCTTAGGAGGAGTTAATATGAGGAACAAGATGAGGTTTTTTCTTGTTTTAGCAGTGTTATGCTGCGTGGTTACGGTCTTGTTTACAGGCTGTAATAGAACAGGTGGAAGGAGCGGCGATCCGAATTATCCAATCAACATTACCATTTTCCACGAGACAGGTAATCATCCGCAGCCTGCCGCTAATCACCCTATGTATGAATACCTGAAGACCAGGCTTAATGCTACCTTCACATGGGATATTCTCGTAGGCGACATCGCTCAGAGACGCGGTACAATGATTGCCGGCGGCGACTACCCCGATATTATGGAATTAAGGGGAAATGAATGGATTGATGCGGGCGCTTTAATTCCTCTCGAAGATCTTATTGAACAGTACGGCCCCAGAATCAGAGCTCATTACAATGAAGTCTGGGACAAAATGAGATCAGCGGACGGCCACATTTACTACCTTATCAATTTCGGTGTAATTCAGGGGCTCGACCACAGACCGAATTATGACGGAACAGCTTTCTGGATTCAAAAGGAAATTTTGAAGGAAGCCGGTTATCCAAGAATTTCAACACTGGATCAATATTTCAGTTTGATTGAAAACTACTACAGAAGAAACCCGACCATCAACGGCCAGCCCACCATTCCGTTTACAATTCTTACCCACGACTGGCGCGCGTTTGAGCTTTGGAATCCCCCGAACTTCCTCGCAGGTAATCCCAACGACGGTAACGGCGTTGTTAATCCGCAGACACATGAATACAAAACATTCTTTACAATGGATATTTCCAAACGCTGGTTCCAGTATCTGAACGGCCTTAATGCCCGCGGTCTTGTAGACAGGGCCGGCTTTACCGATAACTACGACCAGTATCAGGCGAAAATCGCCGCCGGACGTTTGCTTGGGCAGAGCGTTCAGGGCTGGCAGTTTATGTATTCAGCGGATATGCAGAACAGGGACCGCGGCGAAAATAACCGCACAATGGCTCCTCTCGCTATTACATTTGACGAGAGCATCCGCCCCTGGTACCGCAACAGGACAATCCCGAACCTTCTTAGAGGTATGGGTATCAGCGTCAGCGCGAAAGATCCTGTAAGAATCATCCGCATGATTAACGAATTGCTTTCGGAAGATGTTCAGAAAACATTGTACTGGGGCGTCGAAGGACAGCACTGGCAGCTCAACGCGCAGGGCGTTCCTTACCGCACACAGGCGCAGAGAGACAATTGGCAGAACGATAACTGGCAGACCCAGAACCGCGCAAGNCTTATGGATGATATTTTCCCGAAAGTCCAGGGTTCTTTCTCAGACGGTTATCCCGCAGATCTGAACGATTTCTTCCCGGAACGCCAGGCTACTCTTCTTCCCGAAGACAGAGAACTTCTTGAAGCATACGGAGTCGGAGGCACCAACCAGTTAATGGATCCGGATCCGAGACCCAACAATGTTTGGTTCCCGAGCTGGAGTATGGCGCCGCCTCCTGACGGATCGGCAGCCCAAATCGCTCTTACCCGCTGCGAGCAGACCATGAANCAGCGTCTGCCCCAGATCATTCTTGCGACACCCGCAAACTTTGAAAGATTGTGGAATGANTATGTGCAGGAAATGAATGTTACAAACCGTCTCGCAGATTATGAGGCGTATATGCAGCAGGCTCTCAACCAGCGCATCAGAGATTGGACCCGCTAGTTAATAAATAATATTTTTGCGGAGGCGGATTTTCCCGCCTCCGTTTTTTTACNCTAAAAAGGCGGTCNTATAATGAATACCACAACCACATTTGTCATTTTTATAATTATGGTGCTCATGATGGGAGTCGTTATATTTGCGACCAACAAAAGAAAAGATTTTTTATTTAAATTAAACAGGCAGCGGCAGCTTCTTTACATGAGTCTGCCTATCGTTCTTTATATCGTGCTTTTTACATATGTCCCCCTTTGGGGCTGGACAATGGCGTTTCAAAATTTCCGGCCTGCGAAATCGTTTTCAAATCAGGATTGGGTCGGAATTTTCTGGTTTAAATTCCTTTTTGAAGATCAGGTGTTCTTAAGAACCATACGGAACACTGTCGCGATGAGCTTTATTAACACCAGCCTTGGTTTTATTACGGCTATCGGTTTAGCGCTTCTTCTTAACGAAGTCAGAGTGGTTTTATTCAAACGTTTGATCCAAACAATTTCATATCTTCCTCACTTTCTTTCCATGGTTATTGTAACAGGACTTGTTTCGTCGATGCTTTCGACAGACGGAGGAGCGATTAACAGCGCGTTTATGGCGCTTGGTTTTATTAAAGAGCCGATTTTATGGCTCGCCGAACCGAATTATTTTTGGGGTATAATCGGCGCGACGTATGTATGGAAAGAAGTCGGCTGGAATACAATTATATATCTTGCGGCGATGGCGGGAGTCGATCCCAATTTATACGAAGCCGCGGAAATTGACGGCTGTAACAGATACCAGAAGATGTGGCGAATCACTCTTCCCTCTATTAAACCGACAATTATTATATTGCTGATAATGAGTATCGGGCGTATTCTTGATGCCGGTTTTGAAATGCAGTACCTGCTTAGAAACGGGCTTGTCGCCGATGTGTCAGATACCATCGATGTATATGTGCTTATTTTCGGTCTTAGCCGTTCTAATTTTTCACTTGCCACCGCGGCCGGTATGTTNAAGAATATCGTGAATATAACATTAATATTTATCGCNAACGAGATCGCCAAAAGGGCGGGAGAGGAGCGCCTGGTATGAAAATTAAACAGTCAACCTTGTCNAAAGCGGAAAATATTATTTTTCACACAATTAACTCGGCTTTCCTGATTCTTATCGCTTTTATTACATTGTACCCTTTTTGGAATACTATAATGATGTCTATCAATGACGCGTCGGATTCTCTCCGGGGCGGCATTACATTTTGGCCCAGAAAATTCAGTATGTTTAACTACCAAGTGCTTTTCCAGACCAACGCCATACCCCGCGCGTTTTTTGTTTCTGTAGCGAGGACTTCGATAAATCTTGTTACAAGCGTTTTCTTTACCGCGATGATCGCGTTTGCATTGTCCCGCCAGGAATTTGTTATGCGCAAACCTTTCACGCTTATTATCGTGCTATCCATGTATATCAACGCGGGGCTTATTCCCACATACTTTTTAATCCGCAGTCTTGGAATGGTTAACTCNTTCTGGGTTTATATTATCCCGGGAGTTGTAAACGCGTTTAACTTTGTCGTTATGCGGACATATATGCGNACAATACCGGAAAGCATTATTGAATCCGCCCGNATAGACGGTTACGGAGACTTTTACATATTTGTGCGGATCATTCTGCCGCTGTGTCTTCCCGTTCTNGCGACTATCGGTCTTTTCGTCGCCGTNGGTTCNTGGAACGCGTGGTTTGACACGATGATTTACAATTCCGGCAATGTGAATCTGCATACCCTTCAATACAAGCTGATGGAATACCTTCAATCAAGCCAGGCGCAGGGACGAGGCGCGGGAGACGCCGGAGCGATGGGGCTTGCCGCTCAGGCGGGAGCCGTGTCTTCCATGGTAACCCCCATGAGCATACGCGCCGCGATTACAGTTATCGCCGCTACACCCATTCTGGTTATTTATCCTTTCATGCAGCGTTATTTTGTAGTCGGTTTAAATGTCGGCGGCGTTAAAGAGTAAGAATCAATTCTTGATGCGTTTTTGATGTTTTAAATTATTTCATTTTTTCATTCAGTCTGAACGACGGGCAATGAGCGCCCGCCGCTCTGAACACCTCAGCAGACGGCAGGTTCCGGCACTTTATCCCGAACTTTTCACAGGAACGCGGAAATTTCGGCTCCCATGTCACCTTGAAATATTCACANTTAAGGCAATTNGGGCGTTTCTGCGGAGTTGGATTTTCCGTGTATGATGTGCCGCTCATTTATAAGTTCATATATTACGAAACATATANAAATCTACACCGCGGCTGCTATGCGCTCATCCACCAGTTCGCTAATTATTTGAATAGGGGTTTGGTGNGTTGCCAATGCGCGGGTTATTATNTAATCTGCGGCCGTCGGTTTTAATATGTTTAATAATTCTCTTTGGTAGATAAACACATCAGGTTTATCAAAATTANCTTTCGGAGCNGTTTTGGTTAATTCCTCATCAAGTGCATCCGCTTCTTCTTCTGTCATATACGCCATATTAATCTCCTATATTTTATTATACCCGGTTTTTGGCAAATATTCTTTTCTGCATTTCATCGCATGAAAAATGTTTATCTGTTCTTCGCTAATACGATTATAGAAAATCTCTATCGGATTACCGCTTTTATTAAAACCTACCAGAATATATTTGTTCTCATATTCTTCTAAAATACCGCTGCAAATAGGGTATTGAGACATTATAGCTTTATTCAATTCTTTCAACAAGTATTTAATTTCTCAGGATTCGGCGGAACGTTTTAAAGCAAGGTGTCGTGGAAACAGTTTTTGATTATACAATGTTATACTAAAACAGCGTATGGCGTAAATTATTAATAAATGGACTAGTCTCGTATATCATGCTTTGCAAAATTTTTATTTTCGTTGACAGCGCCGCATACTCAATATATACTTCCTGACAAGAATATGAATTATTCTTATATACCAGCGAAAGGAGATTTTAATTATGAACGATTTATACACATCAATAGTAAAACTTGATTTTCAGTATGCGCACAGGTTTATGAACTGGCCGAGAGAGGCAAAACACCTTCACGGGCATTCGGGGCTTTTGGAAATTGAACTTGAGGATAAAGTTGATCCGGTAACCGGGTACGCGCACGCGTGTAAAGAAGGGTTTAAAAAAGCGTGGGAGGTTGTTGATCATTTCCATCATGCGACATTGTTTCAGGAAGGCGATCCGCTTCTTGACGCGGTTCTTGCCGTTTACAAAAAAGAGGGGATTTGTAATGATCCCGAGAATTGCGTTCCTTTAAAAAAGATCGATAACCCTCTTGCATGGTCATACCCGGAGTACAGAATAATTGTTACAAAAAAAGTCTCTACCTGCGAAAATCTTTGCGAACTTTTTTACGCGCTTCTTAAAGATAAAATGCCGATTAAAAAGATAACCATGCGTTCATCCAGCATAAACGCGGCAAGTAAATGCTTTAAGTAGAATCGCTATTATTTTGTAACGCGGTTTGCAGACACAGAGCAAACCCTTTAGGCATACATTTCCTCCGCCGATAATGAAGTGGAGGATTGTGTGTCCATATTTTCAACTTTTAAACATAGATTTGACACAGATGACGGGTTTAAAAACCGGACATTTGCCGTTGTTTTATCGATAACTCTGGGGCTTTGCAGTATATTGCTCTGTTTCTCCCTTTTTTCCGCGCTTTTTGGACCGGGTTTTTTCCCCGCCGCTCCCGGAAAATTTTTCACACGATCTTTCGGGATTTTGTCGCTCTTGATTCCCGCTCATTTCGCGTACGCGGCGTTTATTCTTGCCGATCCGAAATGGCGGCCTGACCGAATTTTCCTTTTAAGCGGAATCATTTTCCCGTTTCTGACGCTGGCTGTTGGGTTCGCTTTTATCCGCGATTACGATATCCGTTCCGCGCAGTTCGCTTTTTTAAATTTTACCGGGAAAACCGGTTTCAGTCTTTTGATCATTTTTATCACTGTAATTGAGGCGCTTCTTTTACAGGTGTTTAAAACAGTTCTTTTCCGTAATATTAATAATTCTGCCGCAGTCCGTAACACGCCGCTGCTTTCGCCTCCCGATAATAACGCCGCTAAATCAGCGCCAATCGAGGTTTATACAGGATATAATCAAAATAAAATATACGAAGATGATGAAAGCGATGTTGAAGAGCTTGCTGTAGAATCATTGCCAAGTTCTCAAGGATTTGGTTCTGATGAATCATTTGATTCTAAAGAATCATCTGGTTCTAAAGAATTAAAAGACGATGAACTGTCTGAGGAAGATGATCTTTGTGTATTGGAACCTGTCGGCGGATTATCAACGGATGATGATGAATCAGAGACACCGGATGAAGATGATGAAATTTACGAAGAGCCGGACACGGAAGACATTGATGCTGTTACACGCGCCCTGGAAGAAGCGGAGGCGGCCGCTGTAAAACACGGCGAGCAGGTGCGCAAAAAAAATTCGTTATCGATTAATTCGCGCAAGAAATACAGGGTTCCTGTTGATATTCTTAATGAGTACCCCGACGGCGAATATTGGGTTATAGATCAGGCTACGCGGGACGCTGCTATCGCGCTTAAAGAAACGCTTGAGGAGTTTAAAATACAGGCTGAAGTTACCGGTATCAGAAAAGGGCCTGTTATTACCATGTTTGAAATTCTTCCGGCATCCGGCGTGAAGCTTTCAAGGATCACTAGTTTACAGGATAATATCGCGCTGCGCCTTGCCGCTTCTTCTGTTCGTATTGTCGCGCCGATTCCCGGTAAGCGCGCAGTCGGTATCGAAGTCCCAAACGCGAAACGAAATATTGTTTCCTTTAAAGAAATTATCGAAGATGAACTTACACGTTCCGGCAAACGTATGGAAGTCCCCCTGATAATGGGAAAAGATATAACAGGCGAAGCGCAGACTGTCGATCTTGTTCAAATGCCGCATCTATTAATAGCGGGCGCGACAGGTTCGGGTAAATCGGTATGCGTCAATTCGATTATTTTATCAATATTATATCAACTGCATCCGGCTGAATGTAAACTAATGCTTATCGATCCGAAAATTGTGGAACTAAAACTTTACAATGATATTCCGCATTTATTAACGCCTGTTATAACAGAGCCGAAAAAAGCGTTTCAAGCGCTTCAATATTGCATTTACGAAATGGAGAGGCGTTACGCGTGTCTTGATTCTGTGGGAGTACGCGATATCCGCAGTTACAATAAACGCATAAAAGAAAAAAATATCGCCGCGGAACATATGCCTTATATCGTGGTTGTAATTGATGAGTTCGCCGACCTTATGTCAACTACAGGCAAGGAGCTTGAATCAACAGTAGCCAGATTGGCATCGATGAGCCGCGCNGTCGGCATCCATCTTGTNCTTGCGACNCAGCGTCCTTCGATCGATGTGATCACAGGNCTTATAAAAGCGAACATTCCAAGCCGCATCGCGTTNATGGTCGCAAGCAAAATTGACAGCCGTATCATCATCGACATGATAGGAGCCGAAAAACTTTTAGGCAAAGGCGATATGCTTTATTCAGGAGTAGTCGATCCTTTCCCAATCCGAATGCAGGGCGCGTTTATTTCCGAAGAAGAAGTTGAAGCCGTTGTTGAGCATGTTAAAACATTCGGTAAGCCTGATTACATTGACGAAGAAATTTTCTTTGAAGAAGAAGAGGAAGATTCCGGTATGTCGCTCTTTACCGAAGGAGGAGATCCGCTTTATGAAAAAGCGCTTGAAATTGTAATGCAGCAGGGTAAAGCGAGCGCCAGTTATATTCAACGTAAATTGAAAATAGGCTTTAACCGTTCCGCAAGATTGATAGACGAAATGGAACATAACGGCGTTGTAGGTCCTGTGAACGGAAGTAAACCAAGAGAACTCCTTCGCGGATTCGTATAAATAAAAGTAATTCCTTTAATCTGCGTTTTAAACTTGCCTCTAACATAAAATTTTCTTAAATTATTAATAACTAACCTATATATATGTTATTTATGGAGGATTTATGAAATCGAGGAAATTTACGGAAATTACCGCAATTGACCATGATAAACTCATTGGTACAAGGTGGATTAGCTGGAGCGAGTTTGTGGGNGACAGGATGACAATGGAGTTTGTTGACAAATCAAATTGCATCTACACATCAAAGCCCAGAAAATATCCAATGAAATATTCTGTCCTGGGAGGCCAGATATTGTTCAAGGAAATTGAAGGAACATTCGTTCTCAGGGGGAATGTGCTTTTTAGCAATGACATTCCTGTTTTTGAAAAAGCGGCGTAATGAAAATTTATATCAATGCCGCGGTTAGATACATGGCTGCGGCTTTTTTACAGAACTCTGTGCGCTCCTGAAATTTCAAAACAATAATCGCCGAGTTTTTCTATGCGGCGGACAAGATCAATAAATAATAATTCTGTTTTTACATTTTTTCCCGCTTCTATTCGCTTCCGTCCGAGTTTTTGCAATTTCTTGCGTCCCTTGTCGATACTATCNTCAAGCTCGGCGGCGCGTATTCCCTGATTCGGCAGCGGGTTGCGTCCAAGCTGGTTTTCNAGCAGCACNAGGAATTCTTCAACCTGTCCGACATATGGGAAAAGGTCTGCCATTTCTTTTGGTTTAAAAACACAATCTTTACTGACGCTGTTTTCCAATAAAAGGCTTATATTGTAACATTCATCGCTCATTGATTCAAGCGCGGCGATGACTTGCAGTAAATACGAAACGCGCTTTTCGGTTTTACGGTTCAGCTTTACTCCTGAACACTCAACAAAGAAATTACTGAGCGTCTCCCGCATCTCATCGATGTATTCTTCTTTCTTTTGTAATTCTTCGCACAACTGTTTAACGGTTTCTTTTTTATCGCTTGAGTCTTCACCGATGCTGCGAAGCACAGTACAGAAACGCGAATACATGCAAGAAACAATACCTGCCATATCGCTTATTTCTTTTTCCACGCGCATGATATTTAATGCTGGTGAATCGGCAATCGCTGTGGAAAGATACGTGAACCTGTAATGCCCGTCTTTTGGATCGGCTTTCTTTTCGCGGATAATAAATGTTATAAATTTCGCGTAATGTTTGATGAACGGCAGGAACAATATTACATTTAACACTTTAAACATTGTATGGAGCATGGCAAGATGAGTGGTGACCGCGATATTACCGGCCGCTATTACCGCTGTGGGATTTCCCGGAACCATTACATCAATCAGCGCCAGAATAGGCACAAGAAGCGGAAGCGACCAGCACGCGCCTGCAACGTTAAAAATAACGTGAGACATTCCGGCGCGCATCGCGTCTGTTTTCCCGCCGATTGCCGCAAGTATGCCGTCTGTCGTAGTGCCGATGTTCGCGCCGAGGATCATTCCGGCCGCCATCTCATAAGTGATGATGTTGTTATAAGCCATCGTCATGATAATCGCGACAGCGGCTGTAGATGAATTGATAAGGACGGTCATCAAAAGGCTTGTACCGAAGCCGATTAGTACTGCGATAAATCCCATATCTTTAAAAGCGCCGATGGCGTCAAAGTTAATTACCTGATTTATTTTTCCCATTTCATCGGCAAGGTAATAAAGCCCTAAAAATAAAAAACCGAAACCGAATAAAAATTCTCCCCACGCTTTATATTTCCAGTTGATTATCTTTAAAAGAAACCCTATGCCGATTGCCGGAATCGCGAGGCTGTCAATACTTATTTTGAAACCGATTAGCGAGATGATCCACGCAGTCAGAGTCGTGCCGATGTTCGCGCCGAAAAGAACGCTGATGGCCTGAGTAAGCGAAAGAAGCCCGGCGTTTACAAACGAGACTACCATAACGGAAACCGCCGATGATGACTGAACAATCGCCGTCACAAGGAAACCAGTGAGTACGCCGATAAAGCGGTTGCTGGTCATAAAATTCAAAGTCTTGCGCATCCGCTCGCCGGCGCTTTTCTGCAGCCCGTCGCTCATTGTCTGCATACCGAACAGGAACATGCAAAGCCCGCCGGTCATGGTTAATACAAGTGATACTATACCCATATATAAATATAGTATTACATTAATTGATAATTTACCAGATAGCCTCTAGCCCCTGTCCGCGGTTTTCGTTAACATTAGATAATGGAATCAAACATAAAAGAATCTATCGGGAATTTAATTGGCAACATCAGAAATTTAATTTCTGTTGACGCGAAAAAACTGGAATACATTATCGCGGCTCAGATCGCGGGCGGGCACGTAATTCTTGCCGATTCTCACGGAGTGGGTAAGACTTCTCTTGCGCGGGCGCTGGCGCAGTCAATCCGTTGGCGGCCTGAGGATCTCGCCGTTATCTCAGACGCAAATAAAGAAAACAAATTAAATACCGTTAAAATGGAAGGTTTTAACCGTATTCAATGTACTGTCGATCTTCTTCCTCAGGATATACTCGGGTTTAACCGTTTTGCCGGAAACACGGGGGAGATGATCTTTAACAAAGGGCCGGTGTTCGCGCACTTTGTTCTCTGTGATGAAATCAATCTTCTAACTCCAAAGACGCAGGGAAGTTTTTTCCAAGTGATGGAAGAACAGAGCGTGACAATCGAAGGTAAGCTCTATCTTTTATCCGATCCGTTTTTTATTATCGCTACTATGAACCTGAAGGGCGTTCATCTTTTTCCGCTTCCTGTTCCGCAGCTTGATCGTTTTATGATCCGTCTTTCGCTTGGTTATCCTTCATCAGAGGATGAGACGGAAATTATTAACAGGCACGGCAAGACCGACGCTTGGGAAAATTTTTCCAGCGTAATCGACAGCGCAGATTTGATCCGCTGGAAGAAAATGGTGGACGAAGTGCATATGCATCCTGATGTTACTGAGTATCTTGTTAAGTGCGTCAGGTTCACAAGGGTACATCCCGATATTGAAACTCCTGCCAGCCCTCGCGCCGGCGTGCGCATCTCAAGGCTCGCGAAGTCTTTGGCTCTTTGCCGCGGCATGGATTACGTTCCTGTCGATATTATCAAAGAAATTTATATTCACGCGATGGCTCACCGAATCATTACGCGCGACCCGTCAATTCCGCCTGAAGCTCCTTTGCAGAGCATA
>JGI24694J35173_10003591_pt1 | contig 11666 bp, 11 predicted proteins | sample TergutCo191P1_FD_35173 | JGI IMG/M metagenome (IMG submission 35173) | reverse complement strand
AACTGACTTATGTTTACGCACACCAATTATTGCCAAGCATGGAAGATCACATCGCTCCAAGATTGAAAAATATTATATACGCTTGCATGTGAACAGAGCATCATTTGTCTTTGGTTGAAAAATTCGAAGAAACTCGTTCGCTCAACCAAGAACTGACTTTTGCCTATACCAAAAATCATGCAGAGTTATGATGGCTTTGCCACGGCAGGGCGTGTTCTGAAAGGCTTGATGAATAAAGGCAAAATTCGAGCTGTGGGCGGCGGAAAGAACACACGGTATGTTTTGAATAAGTAAGTGTAGTAGGAGTAAGCAAATCGCGCAGCCTATAGAATACGATAACCCTGATGAGGAGGATAACCGATGAACGTTAAGATGCTTGAAACAGACCGTTTGGTACTGAGACCTTTCGATATGTCTGATGCGCAGTCTATGTTCCGAAATTGGGCAAGTGCCCCTGATGTAGTCCGTTTCTTGCAATATGACGTTTGTGAAACTTTAGAAGCTACTGAGGAACATATAAGCCAGTGGTTTGAGTATTTTAACAATTTACCACTCGGTTCATCATGGTATTTATTTGCCATAGAATTAAAATCCGATGGCGAGCTAATCGGCACAATAGACTTTCACGAAAATGACAAAGAAGCTCGCGCCGCTGAAATAGGCTATCAGCTTGGCAAAGCATGGTGGGGAATGGGCTATGCGACGGAAGCCTTACGCCGAGTTATCCAATATTGCTTTGAAGAAGTCGGATTAAACAGGCTGTGGGCTGACCATAACTCACTTAATGTTGCATCCGGCAAAGTTTTGCTCAAAGCAGGGATGTTGCATGAAGGTACATTCCGCCAATGTTATGTTAGAAAAGGCGAATTGGTAGATAAGTGTAGCTATGCTATTCTCGTGGATGACTGGGAAGTAAATAATGAAATTAAAAATAGTATAATTCCTCTTGAGTGTGAACAATGGGAAGGTCACAAGTTTGCGAAGTTTCGTTATATTTCAAACACTTATTATGATGTTGCGATAACTCGCACAGGCAGTGATTTCAATGTGTCCTTAGTCAAAAAAGAGTTTGATGTTCCCTTTGAAATGAAGCCGGACGATTTTGATATACTATTTCAGCCTTATTGGGAAAATGCAAAAGCGTGGGGAATTTTAGCTGATGGACGTTTGATTGCTGTTATTGAAACTGCTGTGGAAGAGTGGAGTAATCGTCTCCGTGTGACTGAGCTCTGGGTTGATGATGCTTATCACAGAAAAGGAATTGCTACAGCACTAATGGATATTGCTGTAAAACGTGCGAAAGATGAGGAACGTCGGGTCGTAATGCTTGAAACTCAATCATGTAACGGAAATGCAATTGCATTTTATCTCAAGTATGGATTTAGTCTGATAGGCCTTGATGCTTGTGCTTATCAAAATAATGATTTGAAGCGCAAAGAAGTCCGATTGGAGCTTGGGATAATCTTGTAAAAGTAGTGTAACATCAGGCAAGTCCAAATAGCAGAACAAGGAGCTACTAATGCAGAAATTCACAATAACCATTGAAGAAATAGTAACCGAAACTTTTGAAGTTCTTGCCAATAATGATGAACAGGCAATAGGCATTGCAATTGAAAAATATAACAACGGTGGATTTGTACTTGAGCCAGGCAAATTAGTGGCAAAACAAATGGCTGTTGAGTCGGAAGGAAATGTATCGATAGACTGGTTTGTGTTTTAACACACCGCCTTGAGTTTTTGTACACAGAGGGTCAAAGATTTTTCATTTCTAGCACTTTTTCAATCGACAATCGAGTTATTAGGGTGATGAAAGCCACTGAAACAATGAAATAAACGATGTTTTAATGTAATAACGCATAAACAACAAGGGAGAGACGTATGAAGATAATACTAAATAATTGCAACAATATTGATTCTGGAGAAATTGCTTTAGCTGAATGTTACTTAAATATTAAGTATGCGATAAATGGCACAGGCAAGTCAACAGCATCACAAGCAATAAAGTGTCTGTTGGATGATAACCTTGATGCGCTATTACCGTTTAAGTATTATCCTGCAAGAGATAACAAAACCCTCTCAGGAGAACAAAAGCCATCGGTAAAAATCCATGCAGACAATCATTCTACAGGCAATTATGATAAAAATACTTCCCCTGTCAAAACAGTTAGAATTTTTGACGAAGAGTATGTTGACCGGCACACGCTTATTGGTGATGATGTTGTGCAGAATAGTTTTGAAATATATGTTAAGACAGATGATTACGATGCCAAGATGCAGGAAATAAGCACGCTTATTCAAGATATTGAGGATTTTTGCACAAGCAACGAAGAGCTTGACGATATTATCTCTCGCTTCAACTTGTTTATCACAAAAATCGTTAAACCCGGCACGCGAGTAGCGATTAGTACCACAAGCCCATTGCACAAGGCTTTGAAAGATGGAAATAAGACCGCTGATATACCAACAGATTTAAAAGGATACAAATCCTATATCGTTGGAAAATCTGGTGGCAGGTGGGCTAAATGGCAAAAAGATGGCAATGAATACCTTGATTGGGACGGTGACAACGTAAATTGTCCTTATTGTGCATTGGAGGTAGAAAAAGCTCAAAGGCCCATCATTAAGAAATTGTCTGAGAGCTTTAGTAGTAGCTATTTAGATGACCTGAGAGCAGTTATAGACGCTTTCGATGGCATTAAAGACTTTTTCGCAGATGCCACAAAAGATAAAATTGATAAACTTGGCTCAAGTGCATCTGGATTCACGCAAAACGAAACAGACTTTATTAAACTCATTTGTGAACGAATCAATGCTCTTCTTACTCGTTTGCGAAGTGCTAAGAACTTGGGTTTTTATGCATTTGATACTCTCAAAAATGTAGATGACTTCATACCTCTGCTAAATGATAATGTGATTGATTTAGATGTTTACCCTGAATTAAAATCTTCAAAAACAGAGGAGATTGTAAAAGACCTTACAGCTTCGTTCGAAAAGATTATCTTAAAAGCACGAGAGCTTAAAGAAGCCATTGATGCTCAGAATCTTCTTGTCAGGGAAACTATCCGTAAGAATGAAAATGGCATAAATAACTTCTTGATGAAAGCTGGCTATCAGTATAGAGTTAGCATAGAGGAAGACGAGAAGACAAAAAAGTATCGAATGTTTCTGAAATATCGTGATGGACAACTAAATGTACCGGAGATAAAAAAGCATTTAAGCTATGGCGAAAAGAATGCATTTGCCATGGCGTTGTTTATGTATGATGTTATCAAAGAAAAGCCAGATTTAGTGATCTTGGACGACCCAATATCTTCTTTCGATAAACACAAAAAGTATGCCATCATGGACATGCTCTTCTGTGGAGATGATGTAACCCTGAGAGGTTTGACAACACTGATGTTAACTCATGATTTCGAACCAATTGCTGATGCACTTTACAAGCATAAAAAGGTGTTTACGTGGAAGCCTAACGACAGTAAAAAGGGGCAGTTTGTAAAGGCGAGTTTTTTGTTTAACGAAGTAGATGAAGTTGACACAGACAAAATCCAACTAAAAGAAAAGCGGATATTAGAAGAAAACGTAAGAAACTATTTATACATTTTGAGAGATAACGCAAAGACTGCAAGTAGCATTGTGTCTAAGCTGATTTATTTAAGGAGATTAAAAGAGCTAGAGGGTAACAAATCCGATGCATGGAACGCATTGTCTTGCTTTTTCCATAAAGATATGCCTGTGCCTAAAACAATTGATGGTGGTGACATCACAACCTTGTGCGAAGCCGAACAAGAAATTTCAAAATTGACCGAGTATAATTTTTGTTATAGTACGGAATATCCGCGATTTTGGAACAAACACTCAATGCTCAAAACTTACAGGGAGAGCAGTAAGGGGTATGAGAAATTGCAAATTTTCCGTTGTCTTAGTGAGATGTTTGGACACGAAAATAGCGATATGACAGATTTGGTGTTTGCGAAATTCATTAACGAAACATATCATGCGGAGATGGACTATATATTGCAACTCAACCCACTAGATTTTGAAACTGTTCCTCTGCATATACTTCAACGATGCGATAATAAAGTAAGTCAATTCGAGCAGTCGTTGGCGGGCACACAAACAAGTTCCTGAGTGCTCTTGATTCCTTATATTCAATTAATACCATTGACAAGAATGGTTAGAATGAGATTAGAATGTATCAGAAAGCGAGGGGCATCATTTGTCTTTGGTTGAAAATGCAGTAACGGAGTTTAAGAGGGAATATACATCGGATATAGTCAAAACCGTAATCGCTTATGCAAACACAGGCGGCGGAAAGAACACGCGGTATATATTAAACAAGTGAGAGTTATAGAGGTGAGTCGATGAAAAAATCAGACGTGTATCCGTACCATGAAATGATGATACCGACATTGAAATCCCTTAAAGCCCTTGGTGGGTCGGCAAATATTGAAGAGCTTAATGCCAAAGTTATCGAAATAATGCACATTCCTGACGAAATGCTTAATGTGCTACATAAAGAAGATGGCACGCAATCTGCGGTTGAATACCGCTTAGCATGGTCAAGGACATATTTGAAGAAATATGGCTTAATTGACAACTCTTCTCGTGGTGTTTGGTCGTTCTCTGCCACATTTGATGGGAATATTGATGCACTGTCGCCTGACAACATTGTACAAGCGGTAAGGGTAATGTCGATTAAAAAAGGTGAGGTTGAGCTTGATATAGGAAGCACTGAGGATATTGACAATGAAAATGATATTCCTGAAGATATAGAGCCGGACTTCGCAGCATTGGATTGGAGAGATAAGCTGAGAGTGGTCTTATTAAAGATGTCTCCTGATGCCTTTGAGCGCCTAACTCTTCGATTGCTTAGGGAATCAGGGTTTACCCAAGTGGAAGTAACAGGCAAATCCAACGACAAAGGCATTGACGGCAAGGGTATAATTCGACTTCATGGAATAATGAGCTTCCACATGATTTTTCAATGCAAACGATATAAAGGAAGCGTTACACCATCGGAAACCAGAGACTTTAGAGGGGCTATGCAAGGTCGTGCTGACAAAGGGCTATTCATTACAACAGGCTCTTTTACCACAGAAGCAAAGCGTGAAGCCACTCGTGATGGCGCACCTGCATTAGATTTGATAGACGGTGACGCTTTGATTGAACGCCTGAAAGATTTAGGGTTAGGTGTTGAGGAAAAAATTATTAAAGATTATGATGTTGACGAAGAGTGGTTTTTGAAGTTGTAAAAACTCTTCGCAGGAGGAAAATCATGAGAATTCTACTTAAAACTGTAATATACATACTGTAAATGCACCTGATGGCGCACTTACGCAGTATACAGGAGATGAAAGTCAACGTTCTTTGTTAAAGAGGTTATTGCAGTAAATTTTGGGACTGGATAGTAACGTAGCCCTTCCCTGACAGGAGACTTTGATGCATTCACAAGATATTCGCGCATTCTTACCGGTTAAAATAACTGATAGGCAGTGGGCAGAATCGTTGCTGGACGGTTCACTTTACATGCGTTCGCTTTTTGATTACGGGGCTTTGAACACAAAGGCAAAAGCTAGCGGTAGCGCGGAGGAAATGAATAACTCATTCAGGGGAGATGTTCATGAGGGTATCACCAGGAATATTGCTCCTAACGCAGGAGACGATTTTTACAACGCCCTTCCATCCGAACTAAGAAATGTGATTGCAAATGCTTGGTATATTGACGATAAGATTTTTCCATTTCTGAAAGTCTATTGCTTGTACCGTCTTACATACAATATTAGCCTGGAGCAGTTTGAGCGTCCAGACGAGAGACTAAGGGATTTTGGGGACACGGCGGTCATCGTATATAACCCTGACGAGTTTCTTAATCGGATCCTATGGCGGCTATATGAAAAATATGGTGATAATGTTAATTTCGAGATGAAAGAAGTATCGTATTTCGATATATCAAGAGATTATGGTGAGTACGATATGTTTTGGAAGACAACATTTTACGAATGGCAAAAGGAATTGCGAATTGCTGTAGGTTTGTTGGATGGCAGTAAAACCATGCTTGGCGATACTGGTCAGCTATTGAAGCCGCTTATTCAGGATATTACCCCTTTGACGCTAGATGTAGGCAGTATTAGAGATATTGCGATTCCTATTAGTACTGATGACCTCATTAAGTTAAAACTCCCATCATGCATAGGTATCCCAGACTGTAATAATTCTACTGATTTGATTCTCTAATTTTTTGATACAAATAATGGCTCTAAGAATACCGGAAACCGTGGCTCTAAAAGTCCAGACAGATGGCTCAACGGGAGCCAGAATACACTCACAACGAGGATATTGCAGCAAAACTTACTCTTTACATTAGTGTCTACATTGTATATACTACAGGTGGAAGGGGATGATGAAATGCTTACGACAATTAAAAAATGGGGAAACAGCCAAGCTATACGCTTGCCAAAAGCCATACTCGAAACTGCAAGCATTAAAGAAAACGAGCAGGTTCAAATTTTGGCNGAGCAGGGNAAAATAGTGATTGTACAATCAAGAAACAAAAGGACGCATATACCCCTTGCCGAGCGTTTGAAAGACTGGAACGGTCAACCCTATGAGTTAAACAGCGAAGATAAAGCATGGCTTGAATTAGAGCCTGTAGGTGACGAAGCATGATAAAGCAAGGGGATATAATCAAACTAAACCTAGACCCGACCAAAGGACATGAACAAGCAGGGTATCGCCCTGTTTTGGTAGTCAATAACGGATCTTTTTCAAGGGCAAGCAACATGATAGTCGTTTGCCATATCACAAACACCGACCGCAACAGCCCCTTGCACGTTAGGCTAAATGGTTCAGTGACAACAGGCTTTGTTATGTGCGACCAGATAAAAACTATTGACATCAGAGCGAGAGGTTACAAGGTAATTGAAACAGTTGACGATGATACGCTTTGGGAAGTGACGGACATTATTTGCGGCTTTGTGGAGATTGAAGGTTAAATTATCGACCTGAGCTATGTGCTATACTGTCTATACGTCCTCTTTCTTTCGTTTTATTGCGTAGCAGTCCATTGCTATTATCGTTACGATCATGATGCCTAAGACCAACTGCTGAATATATGGATGTATACCCAGTGCGCTCATGGAGTTTCTAAGGAGAAACATCGCAAAAATGCCAATGAAGCTCTGTGGCACACCACCAACGCCACCGGCAAAAGATGTGCCTCCNATGACCACTCCGCAGTTGACCAGAAGCGGGATTTCAACCCCGGCAATCGGCATACCNGTATTCATTCTTGAGGCCGCCAAAACACCTGCNATTGCGGCAAATGTGCCTGTCAGCACAAATGCAAACCATTTATTTTTGACAACATTTATGCCTGAGTGTTCGGCGACCTCATAGTCACCGCCCAGGGCATAAATATTTCTGCCAAAACTGGTAAAGCGTAACAGAAGGTACGTTAAAATGCCAAAAACAATCATAAATGCAGCGATATTTGGAATGCCGAACCATGCGTCATTTGCAATCCTTTGGAAGTTCGGGTTTGTTGCGGAAACACTGACCGCATTCGTCAAAAGTAGCGCGACACCCTGAATAAGCATTCCCATCCCCAGGGTGATTATAAACGCCTCGGACTTCTGCTGAACGATGAGAAATCCGTTTATAAACCCAACTACACTGCCTGATAATACCGCAAGTATGATTGCAAGAGCCATATTCATGCCGCTGTTAATCAGCATTACCGCAATAATACCTGCCAAAGCCATTACGGAGCCGACAGAAAGGTCACATCCTTTGCAGATGACCGCCAGAGTCACCCCGAATGCTATGATGGCATTTGTAGAGACGGCCTCAAGCAGGTTGAAAAAGTTGCCATATGTATAGAAATTTGTGTCCGGGAATATCATTACAATGAATACAATTGCAATGGCTATTACCGCTTTTTGTTTGCCCAGAATTTTTACTGCCTGTCTGCCCAGCACCTGTGCATTCTGATTCATAATTTCCTACCCCCTTGCATGTCTGCGATGGTCAAGCCAGATAGCGAGCACAAGAATTGCACCTCTGACCACTTCCTGCGCATGTGTCTGGACACCCAGAAGATTCATACAGTTAGACATTAAGATAATGAGAGAAACCCCCATAACAGTACGAAGCACGCTTCCCCTGCCTCCGGTCAGCGACGTTCCTCCGACGACAACAGCCATGATGGCATCCCGTTCAAAGAAAGTACCCACGGTCGGCACAGTCACCGATACTCGCGAAAACAGTGCAATTGAACCTATTGCAACCATAAAGCCGCATAGCGCATATATAAAAATCATTGTACGCTTAACAGGCACACCGCCAAGCTCCGCGGCGACAAGGTTGCCGCCTGTGTAAGTTATGAATCTCCCCAAAAATGTTTTGGTCTGAAAGATGTATAGTACGATTAGAAAGAATAGGAACAACATAAAAGAAATAGACAGCGGTCCGACCATGCCTGTGCCGAGTGCACGTGTGACGGGCATGGGATGCTCAAATAATGTACCCCAATTCATGGGGAAGCCTCCGGTGTACTGTAGTGCAATAGAGCGGAATATCTGGCTCATGCCAAAGGTTATGAAAAGAGCTTTTGCCTGTGTATTGGCTCCTGATAATACCAAAACGGTGCCGTTGATAGCTCCAAGTGTCGTGCCAAGGGCAATGCCTACCATCATTGCAGGTATTTCACCTATTGTGTCCACCAAGCCCAATGTTACCATTGCAACAAGCGAAATCATCCCCGGCACGGAAAGGTCGATAAACCCACCGAGGATAATGAAAGTCATTCCCAGAGCAACAAAACTAAGCGGACCAAACTGCCTCATGAGGTTTGTCACATTCGCCCCTGAGAGGAATCTGGGTTCAAGAATGGCGGTCACCACAACCAATGCAACAATCGCCAATAGCACAAGGTATTCCATAAAAAAGTCTGCCACACGAGACCTGCTGAGACCGACCTGTTTTGTCATATATTTCTTATCCTCCGTTATCCTATTGCTGCATCCATGATATCGTGCGCCGAGTCCGTTTCAGTGTCAAACTCTCCGGTGATGCGCCCCTCACAGACGGTCAGTACACGGTTACTCATTGCCAGCACCTCGGGCAGCTCCGAGGAAATCATTATAATCGAACCGCCATTTTCGGCAATTTTTTTGATCAGCAAATAAATTTCATATTTTGTGCCCACGTCGATACCCCGTGTCGGTTCATCCAGTATGAGGATATCGGGGTCTATTTCAAGCCAACGGCCCATTATGCATTTTTGCTGATTTCCGCCGCTGAGTGTTTTNGTGAGAGTGTTTGGGGAAGGGGCTTTGATTGATAAGTTTTTTATCTGCCTNTCGGCAATTGCGCGTTCAAGTGCCCTGTTTATAAAGCCGAACTTTGAAATCCTCTCCAGGCTTGACATTGTTATGTTTGATTGCACCGAAAACGGAAGGACAAGCCCTTCCAGTTTGCGGTCCTCGGGGAGCAGACCGATGCTCTCCCGCTTGCCATCCCTTGGTTTTCTTATTTTAACAGTTTTCCCATTTATCATTATCTTGAGGTCTTTGGCCTTGTCCGCACCGTAAATAGCCCTGACAATTTCAGTCCTGCCGGCGCCTACCAAACCAACTAACCCAAGGATTTCGCCTTTTTTCAGTTCAAATGAAACATCTTTCAGCTTGCGCGTCTTGATATTTTTCACTTCCATGAGCGTCTCTCCCGAGCAGCGCGGCCGTTCGGGATACTCATTTTCAATTTCACGGCCAATCATATCGGCGATCATTTCGTTGCGCGTCATATTTTCAACGGATTTTGTGTCTATTATATTTCCGTCGCGAATGATTGTCACTACGTCGCAGAGCTGGAAAATCTCATCGAGTTTATGGCTGATGTAAATTATGGTGACACCCTTTTGTTTTAGGTCGCCTATGATAGTGAAGAGCCGTTTCAGCTCGTCTGCCGTGAGGCTGCTGCTGGGTTCGTCCATAATGATGAGTTTTGAGTCAAACGACAGTGCTTTGGTTATCTCCACCATCTGTTTCTCCGCGGCACTGAGGTCGCCCACGAGTCTGTGGGTATCTATGGTGCTACCTATGCTGTCAAGAAGTTCCCTGGCTTTCCTGTGGCTTGCCCTCAAGCCTTTCATTTCCGAGTAGCGGCCAAGGAAAATATTTTCGCCGACAGTGAGGGTGTTTACCAGGTTGAACTCCTGATATATTATNCTGAGTCCGCGNTTTATNGANTGAATGGGGGTTGTATGTTCTATTATTTCACCATCGAATGTTATGGTGCCGGAATCTTTTTCGAATATACCCGAAAGAATCTTCATAAGCGTGGATTTTCCCGCGCCGTTCTCGCCGACGACCCCATGAACGGTACCACGCGCAAATTCGACCGAAACATCGCTCAACGCCTGAACGCCCGGAAATGCTTTGCTTACATTTTTGATAGATAGAATTATTTCATTGCCATTTTCCATGAGGGCTGCTTTCCTTCCTTTCTGACTAACGGACATGGCTTCGAGCCGGTGAATAAACCCGGCTCGAAACCGTAAGTACTCTCTACCAATCCGGCTCCACGAAGTTGTCAATAGTGTCTAGTGTCACCATGTCAAGTGGAATAAAGTTCTCAATCGGTACTGATCCGCCTTCAACGACAATTCTCGCAAGTCTCAGAGATTCGTTTGCCATGTTTGTGAAACTCTGTCCTACGCTGAGAGCCTGTGTTCCGGCACGGACCTGTGCATAACCTGTTCTGTTGCCGTCAACGCCGATTACGAACACGTCGTCCATACCTGCGGCAGCAAGTGCGTCAATGACGCCGGATGCGCCGTTATCCCAATGGGTCCACACGATGTCGATGTCATCGCCAAATCTGACAATGAAGTCTTCCATGATTGCAAGTGCTTCATGTGTGTTCCACCCGGTCGGGGCAAATTGTGAGTCGAGCATAACGATATTGTCGGCAATACCCTGCTGGAACCCATTGTGACGATCCATCGCCGCGGAGTGTCCGGCCTGTCCGCCTACTTCAACGAAGTTGGCGCCATCCGGGAAGTTTTGCGACACAAATTCGCCCGCCTGAATACCACCGAGCAAGTCGTCGGAACCTACGAAAAAGTGGATAAAGCTGTGATGTTCCTCATCAGGTATAGTGGAGAAGAATCCAACTACGAGCCCTGCGTCATAGGCCTGTTGCATTGCCGGGAGAATGGCGCTGTAGTCGCTTGGGTTTACAAATACTGCGTCGAATCCTTCNGCNATTGCCGTAAGGATACCGTCAAATTCGACTGCCGGTTCGTTTTCGCCTGCAAATACAGTCACTTCAAATCCATGCTCCGGAGCCAGACGCTGAAATTCCCTCCATGAGAATGCCTGAGATTCGTTTGACATTGCCTGTGTGACGAATGCGGCCCTGAGAATCGTACCGCCCTCATCTGCGGGGGCTTCAGCAGCCGGAGCATCAGCGGCCGGGGTATCTTGGGCGCAGGCAGCTATCAGACCTACCATCATTGCGAGTACGAATAGGATTGCTGAAATACGTTTTTTCATGTGTTTCCTCCTTCAAAAATATGATGTATCTATTACGATTGAGAAACTCAAAAATCTTTGAAATTGTGCGAATTTTTGAGTAGCCCACTACTGAAAATTTCTCAACTCTTG
>JGI24694J35173_10003590_pt1 | contig 11668 bp, 9 predicted proteins | sample TergutCo191P1_FD_35173 | JGI IMG/M metagenome (IMG submission 35173) | reverse complement strand
AATGTCGTCCCCTCGGATTTGTTCAGCGCTACCATCAACTCCAAAATTTCTTTGCCGATAGTCGAGTCCAAATTCGCGGTGGGTTCATCGGCCAGGATGATTGCCGGTTTTTTGACGAGGGCGCGGGCGATTGCTACGCGCTGCTGCTGCCCGCCGGACATCTCTTTGGGGCGGCGTTTGGCCATATCCGCTAACCCAACGTCTTTAAGCACCTTGGCTGTGCGCTCCCTGATCTCTTTTTTATCGACCCCAAGAAGCGTTAGCGGGAAGGATATGTTCTCTTCTACGGAGAGCACGGGGATCAGGTTGTAGGCCTGGAAGATGAAGCCGATGCTGTTGCGCCTAAGCAGCGCCAGCTGCTGCGTTGTCATCTTGCCGGCGTCGGTCCCGTTGATGACCATCGCCCCACCGGTGATGGAGTCGAGGCATCCGGCGAGGTGGAGGAAGGTCGACTTCCCGCTGCCGGACGGCCCGGCGATGGCGGAGAACTCCCCGCCGCCGAATTCGAGGCTTACCCCGCGCAGGGCGTGTACGACATGGCCTTCCAATGAGTAGTCTTTTACCACATTTTCCGCTTTGATTACCGCCATTTGAGCGTCCCTCAGTAAAATTAGGTGAATTTGGGCACAATCGCCTTTTATACTACATAATATAGTATTCCGGTTACGTATAAATCCACAAAAAAAATCGACAACCCTCCGCCCTACCGCCTGAGCGCCTCTACCGGCTCCACAAAAGCGCTCTTGAGCGACGGCATAAGCGTGAAGACCGAGGCCACCGCCACGCCCATGGCCCACGCCTGAAACAACTTCCACGCGTCCAGTTCAAAGAATATCGCGTTGCCCAGCGGCATCTCGCTGAACGTGTTGCCGTAGAGGTCCCCTATGCGGAAGGGGTAGTAGGAGCCTATGGCCACCACTATCCCGCCCAAAAGTACCCCGGCCAGCGCCCCGAACGCCGCCATGAATAGCGACTCGAAGAAGAAGACTGTCACGATCTCGCGCCTTGTCATGCCGAGGCACCCCATCATGCCTATTTCCTTGATGCGTTCGTGGATTATCATCACGACCGTGTTGATGATGAGGAAGCTCGCCACAATCAGGAATACCAGGAATATTATTGTGTACATCGGCGTGGCCGCCGTCATTACCGCGACCCAGTAGTTTTCGCGCCACTGGGTGGACACGTTCCCCTTGCCTACGACCTTCTGCACCTCGGCGGAGATGGCGGCGCTCTGCGTGTTGTCATCGCCGAATATCACCAACTGCTGCGTCCCTTCTCCCATGACAAGCAGACGCTGTAACCGCTCAAAATCTACGATGATGAAGCCCTCGTCGAACTTTATGTAGTCGAAATTGAATATGCCGGTGATAACCGGACTCCACATCTTGTCGGAGAACTGCGCCGACACGGTTTTGAGCGGCACGCGGTCGCCGATTTTGAGGCCGGCTTTCTCCGCGAAAACCTTGCCGACTGCGCACTCGTTCGCCCCGGGCGCGGGGTAGCGGCCATCAGCCATCCCGTTGGTTCTGTCTGTAAAGTTGAAGATGTTCGCCGCCATCTCCTCCTCAATATTCAGCCCCCACAGGACGGCGTGCTTGATAGTGCTCTCCTGCAGCGTAGCCATTGTGTTGATGCGCGGGAATACGTGGCGTACGCCGGGGATATTTTTTATCTCGGCGGCCAAAACCTTCCAGTCCTTACCGTCAGCTACCGGATACTGCACGGGCATATATTCGTTTTCGGCCTCATACTGGTTCGACACTACGCGGACGTGGCCGAGGTCGAAGACCTGCACGAGGTCGTTTATGCTCTTGGTCATCCCGTCGATCATCGCGGAGTAGACCGCGATGAAGAAGACGGCGATGCCCACCGCGGCGAAGCAGAAGGCGGTGCGGCGCTTGTTGCGCCAGATGTTGCGGTAGGCGATGCGCACGAGCATGCCGGTACCGCCCTGTTTGTATGGTGCTGACATTAAACCGTCTCCCTTGTTAATTGTCTGAACCTTGATTCGCTTGATTAAAGGATTAACATGATTAAAAATCAAAGTCAACACCCCCAAAATGTGTTGATTTTAATGTTTTGACGTTTAATCAAGAAAATCCTTTAATCAGGCAAATCAAGGTTCAGATATCATTCAAACCTCAAACTGTCGGTAATAGACATTTTTACCGCCCGCCTCGTCGGGAAATAGGCCATACACGCCGACAGCAGCGTCGCCACTATCCCGGAGCCTATGATAAGCGGTATGTTCCACACGCTGCGCATCATCGCGGTTACCCTGTACCCTATGCCGCCGCCGAGCGTGTCGGACATCGCGCCTATGTCGAATCCGTACTTGACGGCGGGGTAATTGACCGCGCATCCTAATATAATTCCCAGAACCGAACCGATAAGGCCCAAAAATCCCGCCTCAAACATGTACGCCATTATCATCTGCCCGTCGGTCATCCCCATCGCCCGCATCATGCCCGTCTCTTTTGTCCTCTCGAGTATCGCCAGCAGTATCGTGTTGGAGATGCCGAGGAATGAGAGGAGGAGCAGAAGCCCCGCCAGCACGTGCGACATTGAGCTCTCCGTCGCCTCGTAGGAGAGGTAGTTTTTCATGTATTCCATCCAGAAGAAGACCGCAAGCTCGTTTGGCAGCTTTTCGCCAAGCTCCCGTTCCAGCGCGGCGGTTATGGCGGCGGCGCGCTCGTTTCCGCCCGGCAGCTGCGTGTACTCCGCGTCTTTCGCGCGTATTAAAATTTCGGTTACCGCGCCCTCGAGCATCATGCCGGCCTCGTCCTGCAGCACGTCCATCGGGATGTAGGCGGTGTAGCCGTTGGGGACGGGGTCGGGGCTGTTGATTACCCCCACTACCACCGCGTCTACTAACTGGTTGATGTGGCGGACGGCGCCGCGGTAGCCGGCACGGATCATCGCGGTCAGCACTTCGTTCTGTTTTTGCTCGTCCTCCTCAATAAGCATATAGGCATCCATGAACTCTTCGTACCGGTACGCCGCCTTGACAAGCGCTATATCCTCCGCCCGCAGTTCGGGCATGAGCTCGCCGTCCCATTTGTCGGGGCGGATTGCCTCCGGCACTGCCTTGATGTCTATTACCGTGTTGATCCTCACCTCGTTGCGCTTAGTGGCGGCGATCATGTCCCACAGCCGCGTCAGGTCTTCGCGGGACGCCCCGCGCCTGAGGATCATCCGCTCGTTGCCCTCTATGATTTTCTCCGGCGCGGAGAAAATGTTGTTGCCGAGCGGTTTCATTTCGTCGTAGAGCGACCGTATGAAATCCTCATCAACTTTGTTTGTTGCCGCCTGCTCGACCAGCTCATCGAGCTCGAGCTTGCGCGGGCGCGTGGGGATGCCTACTTTGAGTTTCTCGGCCGCCATAGTCCCCACCGCGATTTCAAACTTGCCGTTTTGGGGGTAGCGCCCGAAGTCAATCCAGCCGGTATAGTGCAGGACCTGCGCCTCGGCCGCGGAGTCGAGGACCGCGTTTATGGTCATGGGCGTGGAGGCGGAGTTCGAGAAGATCATCCCCGAAAAGGCGAAGCGCGGCGCGGTGTTGTACCCGGCGCGGCCGAGCGCTCCGCGGTACCGCTCCCACTCCTTAAAATTCTCGTAAGCCGGCTTCTCGTCCTTGCGCTCGAAGTACATTTTGGTCTGCAGCTTGGCCGCGGCCATGTCGTAGTTGACGATGTTGCGCCGCGACTCGATGGACATGCCGCCGATGAAGCTGCTTATGAAGATGTATACCGCCACGCTGATGGTGATGGCGGCAGCGGTAAGCGCCGTCTTGACCTTGTGCCGCGCGAGGTTCCGCAGGGCGATTTTTTGGAGTTCCAGAATGCCGGACAAATTCATGCGGTTTCGCCTTGGACAGAATTTTTACGTTTTTGGGGCAACAGAGGGTCGCAGGACCATTTCACCTTCTATACATTAGTATAGCACTATTTTTTCTAAAAATCAACTCTTTTCTATAAAAATTTTTATTTTGTGGATAAAAATGTGAATTAGGGGCTACAAAATTGACTCGGAGTCGGAGATAGAAAGGGCTGTTTGTGGATAAGGCGGCGGAATATTTGCCCCTACAACCTGTTTTTCCGCCTCAACTCCGCCTCGGAGCGGCTCAGGCGGCATCCGCAGTAATTCTGGCGGTAAAGGCCCAATTGTTGGCTTAGTACGATGCTTTTCCTGAAACCGTCTTGCTTCTTAAAATCGAACGAGATATAATCAACACCGTATAGGGATGCCGCCTTGATCCCTGCTTCGTTGAGCATGGGGACCTTTTTGTGGGGGGAGACGCTCATAACCGTCCCGAAGGATGGCCAGCCCATCGACGCGCAGACTTCCGCCGTCCGGGTTAGCCGTAACAGAAAGCACTCGCGGCACCGGCCGCCGCTCTCCGGCGTATCCGTAAGCCCCTCTACCGCCGTTGACCATTGTTCGGGATGATACTCGTCCCATGTAAACGGCACGCCGTAGATGCGCGACACCTTTTTCCCTTCGGAGAGGCGCAATTCGTACTCTTCGGGCGGAAATATATTTGGATTGCAGAAGAAGCAGTGCAATTCGTACACGTCCTTCAACTGGTCAACGGCGTAGGCCTCATCCGGCGCGCAGCAGATGTGCAATAGCAGCCGTGGTTTCACGCGTCAGCCCCTTACGTCCGGCGGCTGATTTGTCTTGATTGCCAGCTTTCGCAGGAGCACAGACTCGATAATTTTCATTACCGCTACTGACACGGAGTAAACGGACGCGACGATCCACAGCCCTACCCAGCCGAGCAGCACGGTGGCGGGGAAGAGAAACGCGGCCATTATCAGGGTGTAGTAGATGAATCCGTATCTGTAGAGATAGTAATTAAAAATGTACTTCCTGAATTCCATGGGCCGCTGCCCGGTGAACCGTAAAAAACGCATTCCCTCCTGGGTGGCGCGGTCGCGGAACTGGTAGTTCTTTGAAAAGTTGTTGATGGCCTCGCTCCACCCGCTCTTGCGCACGTAGTCGGCGAGGATTGGGAGGCTGTATTTTGTGTGCCCTTGCTCTACGAGAATCTCCATCATAGGCGGCAGGAGCTCTTTCTCTGCCGGCATGCAGTTGTAAGCCAGGCGCAGATACCGGAACGCCTTGATATTCTGCTTTTTCTCGCGGTAGTAGTCGGCGAGATACCAGTAGTCTTCCGCGCAGTGCGGATGTTCGAGCTTTATCACCTCGTCTATAGTGTCGAGCATCCGTTTGTATTTCCCCGCGAGGCGCAGGTGCTGGTAGTAGTCGCGCAGAATGTCGGAGTTTTCCGGGTCAAGCGAGTGCGCTTTTTCGAAGAGTGTTTCGGCGTCGCGGTAGTCACCGCGGTCGGAGTAGGCGATCGCCTTTATGCGGTATCCTTCCGCGTCTACCGGCGCTACCGATATCGCTTTTTCGGCGATTTCGGCGGCAGCGCCGGGGCATCCCGTATTGAGGTGGACGTACGCAAGGTCGATGTAGCCCAGAGGTGAGTTGGGGTATTTCTCGATGGAGCGTTTCGCCAGTTCTTCCGCCTTGGTGAAGTCGCCCTTTTGCGAGAGGCAGTATATTAGTTTAGACATGTGGCGGATGTTTTCAGGCGATTCGGCGAGCGCCACCTCGTAGAGCTTTACGGCCTCGATTGTGCGCCCGGTAAAGATCAGGTGGTCGGCGTACATATCGCGCGCCTCGTCGCAGTTCGGGCTGATGCGCAGCGCCATTTTGTAGCACTCCTCCGCCTCCTCGAACTTCCCAAGGCGGTCAAACGCGACGGCCCCGTTTCTGTAGGTATCAACATTGTTGGAGTTGAGCCGCTTTGCCTGGTCAAAACAGATTATGGCCGTCTCCAGATCGTTGAGCTCGGTGTAGTACCAGACCAGCGCCGACATCACCATATCATTGTCGGGGTAGAGCTCCCCGGCCCGCAAAAGAAACCTGCCGCCGTGCCGTATCCGGTTCATCATCGCGTAGGCGTAGAAGAGGCCGATAAGGCAGTCTACGTTGTCGCGCTCGAGCCGCAGTCCGGTAATCAGGCACTTAACGGCCTCGCGCGGACGGTTCTGTTCCGCGTAGATCCGCGAGTAGACGAAGTGATACTCCCAGCAGTCCGAGAAAGTAGACTGGTACTTGTCAAGCAGCGCCCGCGCGTCGTCCGCGAAACCGAGGTCCAAAAGCTCCTGAACCTTGTCGAGCAGGTCGGGCAGGTCGAACCATTCTTCGTTCAGGTTCATCGCGGCTGCTCCGTGGCTGTAATTACTGGCGGATACCATTTCTTAAATAAGGTATCGAGGATGGCCAGGATTATGATGCCGGTAACGAACGCCGCGCCGATAGTCAAAAGCGCCGGCAACGATTCCGCCCGCTCCGGCGCGTATCTCAGCCAGAGGAAGATAACCGCCATGATCAGCACAAGCGGAATCCCGAAAACCAGCGCGCTCACTACGTTGGGTTCGGGGACATAGCGGTTAAAAGCGACGCGGTCGCCGGCCTTGAATGAATCGCTGTTTGGTACGGAAACGTGAAAGCGCCCGGTGTAGGCATCCGGCAGGGGAGCGCACCCGCCGCAGTGGCCGCACCCGGCCTTGCCGCCGCAGGAACTTTTGGGCGCGGCGGCACCGGAATCTCCGGCTAATGACGCAACAAGAACCCGCCCCTTGCCGGAGGCGTAGACGACGCCCTCGCCGGAATCTTTTCGTATCAGCCTAAACATACGTATAATCTAAAATATGACCCCGGGGTCATGGTGAATTATTTTTCCGTTTCGCGTATAGAACCGGTCTATCGCAGTCCCAAGATTGCATATAACCTCGTACCCGATGGTCTTCCCGATGAGCGCGACATCGTCGGGCGTGATCGTCTCGCCGCCCTGAGAACCTATCGCAACAGCCTCATCGCCAACCGCTATAAGTGGATCGGCCCCGGCATCCACCATTATATAATCCATCGTAACATTGCCGGCAATGCGGTAACGCCTGCCGCCTATCAGCACCTCGCCCTTGCTGCTCAAAAAACGCGGCAACCCGTGCGCGTAGCCAAGATGGATGGTGGCGATCCACGTCTCCGAAGACGTAACGTAATTCCCGCCGTACGACACCGCCGTCCCCGCGCCGACTTTTTTCATCTTGACAACATGCGACTTTAACGAAACGACAGGCCTCAAATCTATACCGAAATCCTGCGCCGGGTCGGGCTTGCACCCGTAAAGCGCGATGCCGGGGCGCGCGTGAGTGCACCCCTCAAGAGGAAACCGTATTGTAGCAGGCGTGTTACCGTAGTGGATGTGCGGCGGGTTGATGCCGGATTGACGGATGGCGGCGACGCTATCCATAAACTTTTCGCGCTGGAGGCCGACGGTAGACGTGTTTGGCTCGTCCGCGCAGGCCATGTGGGTGAAGATACCGTCCAAGCAAATACCGGGGGATGATTTCAACGCATTGATCAGCATATCAAGCTCACACGGCAGCAGCCCGTCCCGCGTCATACCCGTATCAACATTAAGATGAAAGCGGACATTAATACCGTACGATTTCCATCTGTCAATATCGGCCATGTCGTTAAGCGCGAAGACGACGTTGTTGCCGGCCCCAAACCTAAGCTCCTCCTCCGTGGCGTATCCGAGTACGAGCACGGTGCCCCTGATGCCGGATTTCCTGAGCGCCGCGGCCTCGCTTGTCCGCGCGACCGCGAAGAAATTTACTCCGCCCTCGCGCTCGAGCGTCTGCGCTGTCATAATGCTCCCGCATCCGTAAGAGCAATCCTTAACAACAGCGATGATGCCAATGCCGTCCGGCACCCTTGAGCGGATCTGCGCCAGATTGTGCAGGAGGTTATCGAGAGATACCTCCACGCAGGGCGAATATTGCGGGCGTGCGCCGTCCATATCGCTATTCCGCCTTTTCCCTGACGATTTTCCACTCTCCATTTATATTCTGCCTGAAGAAGCATGAGAAGTAGTTTTCGTGGCAGGCCGCGCCCGACTGGTCGATCTTGAAGAGCAGGGCGTCGCCGTCGCAGTCTATATACACCTCGCGCACTCTCTGGGTGTGCCCCGACGTCTCGCCCTTCTTCCAGCGCTTTTGGCGGCTGCGGCTCCAGTAGACCATGTCGCCCGTCGAAAGCGTCTCTGCGAGCGTCTCGCGGTTCATGTACGCGAGCATAAGCACCTCACCCGTTGCGAAATCCTGGGCTATGGCCGATACCAGCCCCCTGTCGTCGAACTTTACGCTGTCCGTCAAACCCATAATCCGTACCCTTCCGGCTTGTTATAAGTGTGTTCCATCAAAGTTACAATATACATGATGCGCCCGTGAAAATCAAAAAAACTTGATTTTAAGAGTTCAGCCGTCCCTCCCCCCGAAAAAATCCCGGCGCCACTCCTTATAGATCAGAATCCAGGTCTTTTGCGGCAAGCGGGAAGGTGAACGGGTAGACGACCTCTGTTATGTCGCCGGTATCCTCACCGGAGATGGCGGGCGTAAATTTTTCAAAGTTCCACCTCTTTACGGTTTCCGCAACAGTTGCCTCAAATTCAGGATCATCCATAGCGGACTCCGCGGTTTGAGCGATAATCACGCTGCCCGACTGGTTGATGGTAAACCTGACGGTGATTTTGCCGCTAAGGTCCGGTTTGTCGCGCAGGCGGGCGTCGTAGGCAATGCGAAGGTCATCCGTATTATGATCGATTATGCGGCGGATCTCCTCGCGGCCGCGGCTGCCGGCTTTGCTCGCGCCAGCGGGTGTGCCGAAATCCTCGCTGTAACACCAGTAGTATGCCGCGGCAATGGCTATATCGTGGCCGTAGCCGGAGGAGCCCATATTGCGGCTCCCGCAATAATTGCCGCTGCCTGCGCCGAACCATTGGCGGCGCACGGAAAAAGGGGCGTACGGGTTGCTGACGAAGTAGCGGCCCGGAATAGAATCGATATTGGCTTCAAGTATGCCGGCCGTGTCACTGCCGCTGAGCGTACCGCCCACAAGGAGGCAGTTGTCCAGTCTAAGATTGTAGCCGTACCGCCCCGCCAGGCGGCCGGCATGGCGGCGCCCGCTTACGTTTGCGCCGTAAAGCCTCAGGTTCTTTAAACCGCTCCTCAAATAGCCGAACAGCCCCTGGCAGTCCGCGCCGGGGCGATTGATCGTGAGGTTGCTTATGGTACGTCCGGCACCGTCGAATGCGCCGAAGAACGCGCTGCTGCTGTCGGCGGAGAAGTCTCCGATCGGCACCCAGTTGTCATACCGGGACAGGTCTATGTCTTTGGCGAGCCTGACGGTATCGCCGTAAAAGTCGTCCCTCTCCGGCGTCCCGCCCCAGGTTCCGTTGACAATCTGCGCAAGCCCCGCAAGCTCATCGGCGGTGGAGATGGAGAAGCGCGTTGCATTCGGATTAGCGGAGTACCAGCGCGTATCAGGCTGAGGGGTGATGATTTCCGCCGTTTCTGCGGCCGTTGCGCCTTTACCGGCGGTTGACGTCAATTTCCCGGCGCATCCGGCCACAAAAGCCGGCAGGAGCGCCAAGAGGACGATTTTTATGGATGCCGGCATTTTCGTCATGGTATAAATATACATTATGGTCCGGGGCGGGTGGGGAGATTATGAGATGGGCGGGGATTTCGGGGGCGGGATAAAAGGGGGCGCGCCCTGTGCCGCAAAAGGCGGCGGCTCGCAATTGCTGCGCTATTGCGGGGCCGCAAAGTCCCGAACACAACGCACGCTATACAGGAATGTCTTGTAGTTGTTGAACCTGAGCACGTAGTCGTAGTAGTAGCTCATGAACCGGTACCAGGCGTTGCTCGCATCGTTCTCCGTGGCGCTCCACCAGGCGCTGTAGTAGCCGGCACAGCAGAAATCGCCGCCGGAAGTGCCGCCCCCGCCGGGCAGGGCCGAAAAGCCAAATTCGTCAGTACCGTTGCCTGATACCAAGTTACCATCGTCATCCTCCCTGTCTTTCCAACCAGTTGTTGATTTAAGCTTTTTACCCGCAAACTTCCAATCATAACCACCATATCCATCTTCCTCACGCTGACCACCAACCGCCAGAGTCAAATTGTCCCAATCTTCATCACTCGGTACCCGCCACGGGGCCGGACAGGCTTTCATCGCGTCATCCCAATTATAGAGCCGACCGTATTTTGTACAGTTGGAATCTGCATTATCGTAACAAGCAGAACTATCCGTTACGAAGTTAAGATTTTCAGCCATCCACGTCTGATTGCCTATCTTCACGGTACGGTACACCCTGCCATCCCTCGCATCGGTAAAGGAAGCGATGGACGGCGCCGGTATCATCTTCTCCATCTTCAACAGAAAGTCTACGTTTTTGCGCTCGAACTCGTTGAAGCTCTTCTCCGAAAATTTCGGGTTCACCTCGTACTTTTTGCCGTTGCCGAGGGACTTGAGGTTTTGGAAATAGTCTTTGTAGTATGCGTTTTTGAAATCGTAGCCGTGCATGGCGAAGAAGTGGTTTATGAACAGCCTGACCTGAGCTTTGGTGAACATCCTTATGTCGGACGGGCCGCTGTATAGCAGCGCCTTGTCCCAGTGCCAACTGCCATAATTTTGACAATCATCGAGAGTACAGGCAAAAAAACCACCGTCTGTGCAGCCGAAATTTATGTCGCGGCCGCCGTATTCCGGCGCGTCGAAGCCCTGTACCGGTATTTCCAGAATGGCGTCCTTGTTTTGCGGCGCCACGTCTTTAAATACGTACCTGTACCTCCCGCTTGCCTCCCACGCAACGGTGTCGGGTTTCGGATTGTAAGAGCCGGCGGCCGAATACAGCCTGCTTGCGAGCCGCCCGGCCATTATGTCGTCGCCGTGGTTTACTATGACCGACATTTTGCCGATGGGGCCGTTCCAGCTGCGCCCTGTGCCATAGATGTATGTGGCGAGCTTAAGGCCGCCATATTGGCTGTAGGGNACACTGTAGACCACTCTGGATTCGGTATAGCTCTNGCTCTTGAATACCNCCTCCCGCACGATCCACCGCTTGTACGAGAGGATCGCCGACCCGCCCTCCGTTCTCNCGTACTCCTCCCTGATCTCTTGGTCGTAGAGTGTTTTGCCGTTGGTGTACGACAGCGCAGACCACGATTTGACTCTCTCGACCTCACTGTCGTCGAAAAGGCCCCTCATTTCGATTGGAGAGCCTACGGTATGCGTCTCGTCCCGCGGGCCGCTGTTGTAGAACAAAAGCGACACGTCCACCTCGAAGTGGTCCCTGCGCAGCGTTATCTCGATCTCTTCCTCGCGCATGGAGACGTTCGTCTTCCCGCCTTCGATCAGCTGAACCGTGCCGCCGGCGGTAACCCGCGCGTCGTTGGCAAAAGCCCCCGGCGCGGCGGCTATTACCGCGAGGGCCGCGAGGGCGAGGTGCGTTGCTGTGCGGTGGATTTTGGGGGTTGTGGTCATAGAAGTGAATATATATTATGCTTGGGGGATAAATGATTATTTGTTGCGATAATAACGTTGTAGGGGCGTTGCGCGCAACGCCCCTACGGTTGGATGGCTCTGCCCGGTATCATCCGCCGCCCTTGTCCTGCGGTACGTTCAGGCTGCAGCCGAATACGTCCAATCCTACGGTATAGTGCCCGCCGGAAAACGGCGTCCAGTGATACTCGCTCACTATAACGGCTATCCTGCCTGAGCATGGGCTGCCGTAGTACCCCAGAAT
>JGI24694J35173_10003589_pt1 | contig 11671 bp, 8 predicted proteins | sample TergutCo191P1_FD_35173 | JGI IMG/M metagenome (IMG submission 35173) | reverse complement strand
CCCGCTTCCGCTCCGCCGCCGAAGGCGGCGCGGCGTGCTTTCACACGCCGAAAACGGCGGTATCGCCGTTTTTTTGTTTCACATACACCATCAACACGCTCAAATCCGCAGGCGAAATGCCCGTTACTCGCGAAGCTTGTCCAAAATTAACGGGGCGCAACGCCGCAAGCTTTTGCCGCGCTTCCAGCCGCAAGCCGTGAACTTCGGCGTAATCAATATCCGTCGGAAGCAACTTGTTTTCCATTTTACGAAACGCCTCGGCTTGCTCCAACTGTATTTTTATATACCCCTCATATTTTATTTGTATCTCCGCCTGCTCCCACACGGTCTCCCAAATATAGGGGTCAAGGGGGCGAAGTCCCCTTGTGGGGTTTGGGGCAACGCCCCAAGGTCTGCCCTTCAATTGTTCAAAATCTCTTAACCCTATCTCCGGACGTTTTATTAATTCTGATAGTTTCACGCCGGACTTTATGGGGGTGCTGTTTTTGGCTGATAAAATTTCGTTTACTTCGTCCGGTGTTACGGTGGTTTTTTGCAGAATTGAAATTGCTTCTTGAATTGCGGCGGCCTTCTGTTGGAATATTTCGTTGCGCGCGGGGGGGATTAAACCTGCGGCGAAACCCTTTGGCGTAAGGCGAAGGTCGGCGTTGTCTTGGCGAAGTAGTAGGCGGTATTCTGCGCGGGATGTCATCATGCGGTAGGGTTCGCGAGTACCTTTTGTCACAAGGTCGTCGATTAAAACGCCGATGTAACCGTCTGCGCGTCCCAGTTCAAACGCGCTGTTTGTAGCGGCAGAAATTCCCGCAACCAACCCCTGCGCGGCGGCCTCTTCATACCCCGACGAGCCATTTATTTGCCCCGCAAAAAACAGACCGCCAATGTGCTTGGCTTCAAGGTTTAGGGTAAGCTGTGTCGCGTCTATGCAGTCGTATTCGATTGCGTATGCAACGCGCATTATCTCGCAGTTTTCCAGCCCCGGAACAGAACGATACACCTGCACCTGAACGTCTGCGGGCAACGCACTGCTCATGCCCTGCACGTACATTTCTTGCGTGTTAAGCCCCTCGGGTTCGACAAAAACGGGGTGACGCTCCTTGTCTGCGAACCGCACAATTTTATCTTCGATTGACGGGCAGTAGCGCGTTCCCGTTGCATCTATGAGGCCGCTGTACATTGCCGAACGGTGCAAGGATTCGCGGATTAAATCGTGGGTTGCGGGCGTTGTGTACGTCAGATGGCACGGAACTTGCGCCCGTTCGATTTTCGCGGGGTCGGTTTCAAACGAAAACGGAACAATTTTTTCATCCCCGTCCTGAACCGCCATTTTGGAAAAATCTATGCTTCGTCTGTGGATTCTTGCGGGCGTTCCCGTCTTAAAGCGTTGCAAATTGAAACCCAGTTTCTTCAAGCTATCACTCAACGCTTTTGAATTTTTCAAACCGCTAGGCCCCGTATGCGTAATCGTCTCGCCGTACAGACACCGCGCATTCAAATATGTCCCCGTGCATACGATTACCGCGTCGCACTCGTAGAGTTCGTCGGCGGTGGTTTTTACGGCGGAAATGATAAGACCTTGGGGGCTCTGCCCCCAATCCCCCGCGAGGGGACAAGTCCCCTCGACCCCTAACTTTTTTGCGGAAGCGGAATGGCTTTTGGTTGTCAATATTTCCGCGACTTCGCCCTCTCGGAGGGAGATATTTGGTTCGTTTTCAAGGACTTGCTTCATATATGTCATGTAATTTTTTTTGTCGGCTTGGGCGCGTAACGAATAAACCGCAGGGCCTTTCGCGGTGTTTAGCATACGGCTTTGGATAAACGCAAAGTCGATTGCTTTGCCCATTTGGCCGCCAAGGGCGTCCACCTCGCGCACCAGATGCCCTTTCGCGCTGCCGCCGATACACGGGTTGCACGGCATTAGCGCGATAGAATCCAGCGACAGCGCGAAAAGTGTCACCTGCGCCGTGCGGTCAATTCGCGCCGCCGCCAATGCCGCCTCGCACCCCGCGTGGCCGCCGCCTATTACAACGATTTTTTTCGCCCGCAATTTTTACACGTACCTTTCCGCTTACTTCCCAACGCAAAACTCCGCAAAAATTCTATCGAGAATATCATCGCCGATTTCCTTGCCCAAAATTTCGCCAAGGGCGATATACGCCGCCCGCAACGATACCGAAACCAAATCTTCGGGAACGCCCTCGCGCAGCTCTCGCTTTGCGTTTTCCAAATGTCCCACCGCTTGCGCAAGCAAAACCCTGTGCCGCTCCCGCGTTATAATTTCATCTTCGCCGCCCGTACCAATATTCCCCGCCATAAATAATTTTCTTATTTCGGAAAAAACATCCTCTAACCCCTCGCCCGTCCTCGCGGAAACGCGGAGCGTTTTCGCCGTTAAAGTTTTTGTCGAACTTTTTTCAAAAAGTTCGTAGGGGTTCGGGGACGAAGTCCCCGAGAACTGTCCTTGCGAAAACTTATCCGCCTTATTCATTAAAACTAAAAAATTTTTCTCATCAGAAAATTTCTCTATCTCTTCAAAATCTTCCTGCGTTAAACCCTGTGCCATGTCGGCAACGTATAGGATAAGCTCCGCGTCCAGCGCGGCATCGCGGGTCTTTTGGATACCGATTTTTTCTATGGGGTCGGCTGTTTCGCGCAGGCCTGCCGTGTCCATTATAATAAGCGGCACGTCTGCAACGCGCACTTCTTCGGTTAGAACGTCGCGGGTTGTGCCTGCCGTCTCGTGAACAATGGCGCGGTTTTCGTGCAAAATGGCGTTAAGAAGAGTGGACTTGCCCACGTTGGGCCGCCCCACGATTGCCGTGCGCACACCCTCGCGGATAATCCGCCCCATGCTTGCCGTTGCTGCCAGCTTTTGCAAATCGCTGATAACCGCGTCCGCCTCGCTCAAAATTTCGCTTACGTTCCGCGCTTCTTCCTCATGTTCGGGATAGTCGATGCTTAACTCAATATGCGCAAGCCACATCAAAATCCTATCGCGCACGCCTTCCACCCGCGAAGACAAACCACCGCCCAACTGCCGCAACGCCGCCCGCCGCGCCGCCGCCGTTTTCGCGCCTATTAAATCCGCAACGGCTTCCGCTTGCGACAAATTAAGCCGCCCATTCAAAAAAGCGCGTTTGGTAAACTCACCCGCTTCTGCCAAACGCGCCCCGTTTTCAAGCACAACACTAAGCACCTCGCCAAGCACAAACATTCCGCCATGCCCGTAAATCTCCACGCTGTCCTCGCAGGTAAAAGAGCGCGGTGCTTTCATATAACAAACCATAACCTCGTCTACAACTTCGTTGCCGCAAAAAATCTTGCCGTAATACATCCTGTGCGATTCCGTTTTTGCGGGCATCGGACGAAAAACGCGCCGCAAAACCTCAAGTGCGCCCTCCCCCGAAATTCGCACAATGCCAACAGCTCCTACGCCGTGCGCCGTTGCGATTGCGACAATCGTATCTTGATTCATTTTTACTTCGGCGCGATAACAACGTGTCTGTAAGGCTCGTTGCCCTCGCTGAAGGTTTTTACATTTTTGTCGTTTTGAAGAACTGTGTGAATTACATGGCGTTCAAAACGTGTCATGGGTTCAAGCTTTACGTTTTGGCGTTTATCGCGCACCTTGCGTGAGACGGTGCGGGCAAGACCTTCCAAGGAGTCGCGGCGGCGGCGGCGGTAGTTTTCGGTGTCGATAACTACGCTCATTTGCAGGTCGCCGTGGCGACCAACCGCAAGGTTTGTAATGTACTGCAAAGCATCTAAGGTTTGCCCGCGTTTTCCTATGAGAATGCCCATATTTTCGCCTGTAAGGTTCACGTATAAGTGCTTGTCTTTTTGATTTGTTTCCACCGTTACGTTAAGTCCCATTGCAAGGGTAACTTCCCTCAAAAAGATTTTCACAGACTCGATGGGGTCGGGCTTTAGCTCTGCGCGGACTTTCGCAGGGCGCGAACCAAGCCCCAAAATGCCCTTCGCACCTTCGTCCAAAACGGTTATTATCGCTTCGTTTTCAGACACGCCCAATATTTTTAATGCCTCTGCTTTGGCTTCGTCCACGGTTTTCGCAAGTCTTTCTACACTGTCTGTTTTCGTAGTTTCCATGTCTAACGCTCCTTCTTCTTCTTGGTGGGAACAACATCCACAACTTCTTCCGGCTGTTTTGCAAAAGGCAATCTAATTGGTGTGCCGGACTTTTTAAGCAATACAAAGTCTTGAATAATTTGGAAAATTTGACCTGTTATCCAGAAAACACCAACCGCCGCCACAAGATTTACGGTGAAAACCATCATCATGATTGGCATAACAACCAGCATCATTTTTTGCGTTAGAACGGTGCGTTCGTCGGCGTTTGGGTCGTAGGTTCTTTGTTGCATAAGCCACGATGAAATCAACATGGAAATACCTGTTAAAATAGGAATTAAAATTCCCGGAAAGCCCATTCCGCTAGGGTCTACAATACTTACGCCAAAAAAGTTTTGGATTTGAGAAATATCCGCAACTTTGTTTTGAATCTCCGGCAAATATTCGGCGGGGATGTAACGATACACAAGCTCCCATTCCTCCGGAGTAAAGCGATTTAGAATTTGCGCCAAATGCTCGGGCAAGCCGTAAATAAGAATATCGTTGCCGAAAGCGGCAACATCTGCACGAATTTGCTCGAAAGTAGTGCCGTAAAGCCGCCCTGTTTCGCGAAGATAATTTTCAAACGCCAAACGATTCTGAACCCACTGCGGGTTGACAATCGCGCCAAAACCTTCCGCATATCCTTCCGCAAGCCGCCAAATTATTCCGCGGTTGTCGCTCATTCCAACAAGACCGGGAACATCCAGAAGTGCGGAAGCCAAGTTCTCATACATATCACGCAACGTTGTGATGTACAACGCCGCCTGCCGCATAACAATGTTAAGCCCGATAAACAGCGGAAACTGAACAAGCATTGGCAAACACCCCGAAAGCGGATTCGCGCCATGCTTGGCAAGAAGAGCCTGCTGCTCTTGCTGCGATTTTTTCATAACCTCGGGGTCTTTTGAACTGCCGTATTTCGCTTTAATTTTATCAAGTTCGGGTTTTAGTTCCCGCATCTTCATCATTGATTTTTGGGACTTTAAGCCCAAGGGCATTATCAAAAAACGGAAAATAATCGTCATCAAAATAATGGCAATACCCAACGAATGTGCGGGGCCGATTGAATACACAATGTTAAAAAGAAAATTTATTACAGCCCCAAAAAGTTGCGCGATAGGGCCCATAATGTTCCCCGGCGGCGATTCTACATAACGTGGCATACTAAACAAATCAAACAAAAGATAACCTCACAATCACGGAACAGGGTCGTAACCGCCCTTGTTAAAAGGATGACACCGCGCAAGCCGCTTGATACCAAGCCAAAACCCACGCGCCGCACCATAGCGCGAAACCGCCTCGTGCATATACACAGAACAAGACGGATAAAACCTGCACCTTTGCCCCAAAAAGGGGGAAATAAACTGTTTATAAAATTTTAACGCCGCCAATAAAAATGCTTTCATACTAGACCTCTAGCACACCAAGCCGCCCGAACAGTTGCAACAAAGCTTGTCCGACTTTCACAAACGAACCCTCCCGCGCAAGTTCCCCTGCGGGTACGCGGGCGATTACAATTAAGTCAAACCCTTGCGATTGTTCAGGCGTGTCTTCATTCAACACAGCCCTACAGTTTTCCTGCACCAAGCGTCTTACGCGGTTACGCTTTACTGCATTGCCAACCTTTTTGCTTACAGAAAGCCCAAGCCTGTTAAAGCCCAAATCATTTGCGGCGGCGTACACAACAAAAAGCGGCATAGCCGCACTTTTTCCATGCTTAAAAACACGCTTAAATTCGTTTTGCTTTTTCAGCGACGGTAGCGGCTTACTATGCACTCAACACACGTCTGCCTTTTTTGCGGCGTCTTTGCAATACTTTGCGCCCGTTGGACGTACTCATGCGCTTACGAAAACCATGCTCTTTACTGCGTTGCCTTTTCTTCGGCTGAAAAGTTCTTTTCATATCTGTCACCTCGTCAATTTTTTTTCTAAGAAAAATTCCGCGCAAACGATATTATAGTCATTCCTCTTTTTTACGTCAACCATCAATTGCATTTTATACCGCAAACCGCCGTGCAAGTTCTTCTGCTTGTTCAAATTCGGAGTGCAACAGGGCGGCGGAAATTTCGTCCAGAAGGCCGCGGGTTGTAAGCGACCATGTTTTTTCTGCCAAGGCGGCAAGGGCGACTTTGGCGGCTTTTTTGTTGTAGTTTTCGCAAGCGGTGCAAATTTCTTGCAGCTGTTTTTGCAGAAAGTCGGGATCTTCGTCGGGTGTGTCGGGGGAAAATTCGGGCTTTAGTTTTTCTACAACTTCGGCTAATTTTTCAAGGAATAAACCTGTTTCGGCTTTTATTTTGTCTATGTTGCCTTCGCGGCCTGCGGTTTCCAGCGCGTAAGCGGTATCTGAAAGGGCGTTTTCGTTTACGTTTGCCAACGCGCTTTTCATCGCATGGGCATTTATTGTGTATATTCGCAGGTCGTCTTTGTCATAATTTTGCGAAATATAAATATCTGCCAAAATTTTGGAAACCCGCTCCGCATCGCGCAAAAATGATGCAACAAGCGCGTCGGAAAGTTCGCCCTGTGCGTATTCGGACACTCGGGTTAATTTTTCGCCATCGGCATTTTTATTCTTGATGAACAAATTGAGGCAGTCGTCCAGTTTATTTGCGTCAATGGGTTTTGGAAGGAAACCGCTAAAACCGTTGCTTAAAAATATTTCTTCCTGAGTTGCAAGGATATTTGCGGTAAGCGCGACGATGGGCGTTGTGTAGCCCTCTTCGCGAATGCGCTTGGTAGTTTCGATACCGTCTAAATCTGGCATCATGTGGTCCATAAAAATTATGTCGTATTGTTTGCCGCTTTGAACTTTCGCCAACGCCTCGTAACCGCCGGAAGCCGTGTCCACCGAAAGCCGATACGGCGCGAGAAATCCCTTGGCTACAAACAAATTGGATTCGATATCGTCCACCACAAGCACACTGCCAAAGCCAAGATTATCGCGTTCAACTTTTACCGCTTTTCTCAAAGAGTGTCTTACGGCGTCCACATCTTGCAACTGCGCGGCAAGTTCACCCAAGGGCTTGTTTTTGTAAATTTTTTGCGGAATACGCACGGTAAATTTACTGCCCTGCCCGGGTGTGCTTGTCACATTAATTTTTCCGCCCATCAAATTTACAAGCATATAAGTAATTGTCATGCCAAGCCCCGCGCCCTGAATATCGCGGTTTAGGTGCATATTATGCCTGTTAAATTCCGTCCCGAAAAGCGTGTTCAACTGCGATTTGCTCATGCCCTGCCCTGTGTCGGTAACTTCTATCGCAAGGGTAAGCGCGTTTTCTTCTTCCGCTTCTTCGTGCCAAACGGCAAGGGTTACACTGCCTTTTTCCGTATATTTAAACGCGTTGGAAATTACATTATTCATCACCTGTTTAATGCGCAGTTCGTCGCCAATCATTTGGCGCGGCAAAGTTTTGTCTACTTCAAGTTCAAATTTAATATCCTTGCCGCCAAGATGAATCATGTTTAGCTGGACGGTTTCGATTAACATATTGGAAAGCTCGTACGGTTGCGGGACAATATCCATTTTGCCCGCTTCAACCTTGGATAAATCCAAGATATCATTGATAAGGGACAGCAACAGCCGCGACGAATGATGTATACGCAAAAAAGCGTCCTCGGTATCGGGCGGGTGATGGTCGTTTTGAAGCTGGATGCCCGATATGCCCAAAATCGCGTTCATTGGCGTGCGTATTTCGTGGCTCATACGCGCAAGGAAGCGCGTTTTGGCGCGGCTTTCTTCTTCCGCGATTTCACGCAGTTGAGTCTCCCGCAGGTCGCGCAGATAAAATACATACACCTGTTGCCCCTTATACTTTGCAGGCACAAGCGTTGTTTCAATAAGTAATTCTTCCCCCATTAATGTTTGGCGGTAATTTGTGCTTACGCTTTTGCCTTGCTCGTCTGCAACGTCGCACATTTCTTTAATCATGCCCGCCATTTGAGACGGGTTTTCTTTATAACCTTTAAATGTGTGTATCCAATTCAACAACAAGCAACGCCGCGCAACACAGTTTGGTAATTGATAATACTCACACTGTGGGCAGTTTCTGCTGTCGCAATAAAAAACCTCATAATCTGTGGGCGACGAATACTCAAACGGCGAGCCTTTTTTTAACGCAAGCAAATCCACTGCCGCCTGATTACACTCAATAACATTATAATCCGAGTCTACCATCGCGCTGGGAATAGGCAACGCGCCTATTAAAATTTGCGCCCTTTCGTCCGACTCGTGCAATTTTTCCATCGTGGATTTAACCTGACGCAAATCAATCGTATAAATTGCAACAAAAAATTCGTAACCTTTCAAATACCGCACCATGGTAAGTTCCAGCGGAAGCGGGTCGCCCTGCATGGTTTGGCTCATCCATTCAAAGCGCACCGTTTCGCCGTCAAATGCACGTTTCATATTGAACATAAAAAAATCCTGCGAAAGCATCCCCGTAGGCTGATACTCCACAAACATCCTATTATAACTCTCAATAAATTCCGCTTCATCAACTGCACCAAAAATACTGAGCAATTGCTTATTAACCGTAACAACCTCATACCGCCCATTCCAAATAGACAGTCCGTGCGGCGACGCTTCAAACAATACCCTGCTAATATCCTGTAAATCATGCTCTTGCGCGCTAATGTCTCCAATATTCATTTTTTCACCTCCTTGGCTGCGAATTTAAGAGAAAGACCTTGGGGGCGTTGCCCCCAATTCCCCCACGAGGGGACAAGTCCCCTCGACCCCTATCTTAAAACCGCGCATATGCGCGGTTTTAGGTTAAAGTTTGGGTCAAGCCTTTTTAAAGGCTTGCGGGGTGCGGGGCAGAGCCCCGCGGTCTTATCCTATTGTTAAAAGTTCGTCCTTGACCTTTGCAAGCATTGTTGCAAAGTTTTCGCGCTTTTCCTTTTCGGCTTCGACTAGGGCGGGGGGGGCTTTGGCGGTGAAGCCGGGGTTGGAAAGTTTGGAGTCTATGCGAGAGATTTCTTGTTCCAGTTTGGATTGTTCTTTGGTTAGGCGGGCGCGTTCTTTTTCGGAGTCGATGAGGGAGTCGAGAGGGAGGTAGATTGTCGCGCCGGAAACTACGATTGAGATTGCGCCTGCGGGTGCGGGTGAAGACGGCGCGTGGACTGTGACGGAGTTTGCGCCTGCAAGTAGGGCAATTGCGGAGGAGTTTGCGGTGAAGGTGTCGGACGTGTCTGACGGGATTATTTCAACGGCGATTTTTTGTGAGGGCGGAACTTGTTTTTCAGTGCGAACGGCGCGGATGCCGCGCACGGCTTCTTTCACGCGCTCTATGGATTTTTCTGCGGCGGGGTCGTAAAAAGATTCATCATGCGCGGGCCAGCGCGAGTGCATTACGGTTGTGGGTTCGTTGCCCGCGACTTTCGCCAGTTCCACGAATAAATCTTCGGTTATGAACGGAGCTATGGGGTGCAAAAGTTGGACTGATGTTGACAGTACATCCCATAATGTGTGCTGTGCGGCAAAGCGGGAAGCTTTTGCCGCCGCGCTGTCTTCCTTGTTATACAGACGCGGTTTGACCATTTCCACATACCAGTCGCAGAATTCGTCCCAGATAAAGTCTACGATTTTTTGCGCGGCAATGCCCAATTCGTGGGCTTCCAGCTTTTCGGTTACGTCTTTGACCAGCGCGTTTAGGCGGGACAAAATCCAATTATCCGCAACCTCTGTGCCGCCCTGTTCAAGTTCGCCCGTGTAGTCTTCCAAATTCATCAAAACGAAACGGGTTGCATTCCATAGTTTATTCAAGAAGTTTCGTGCGGGTTCTAAGCGTTCGCGGAAAAACCGTGTGTCGCTGTCGATTGCGTTGCCGCTTACCAGCATAAGCCGCAGAACATCCGCGCCGAATTCTTCGATAATTTCCAGCGGGTCAATGCCGTTGCCAAGGGACTTGGACATTTTGCGCCCTTGTTCGTCCAGCACCGTGCCGTGAATAATTACGTCTTTGAACGGCGTTTTGTCCATGAATTTTTCGCCCATGAAAACCATGCGCACAACCCAGTGGAAAATAATTCCGCGGTCGGTAACAAGTACGTCTGTTGGGTAGAATTTTTCAAGCTCCGCCGTTTTTTCCGGCCAGCCCAAAGTGGCGAAAGGCCACAGCGCGGAGGAAAACCAAGTATCCAAAACGTCGGGGTCTTGGGTTAGTTTGCCGCCGCATTTTTCGCAAGCGTCGGGCGCGGTTTTGGCAACCATAAGATGCCCGCAATCGCAGTAATACGCGGGAATTCGGTGCCCCCACCACAACTGCCGCGAAATACACCAGTCGCGAATATTCTCCAGCCAGTGTGTGTAAATTTTGCCGAAGCGTTCGCGGTTGAATTTCAGTTTGCCGCTTGTGTATGCGTCCAGCGCGGGTTTCGCAAGTTCGTCCATTGCCACAAACCACTGCAATTTTTGAAGCGGCTCTACAATTGTGCCGCAACGGTCATGCTCGCCAACCGAATGGGAAAGCGCGTCCGTTTTTATATAAAGCCCAAGGCTTGTCATTTCCTCTATGATTTTTTTACGTGCGGCCTCGCGTGTTAAACCCTCGTATGCGCCGCCGTTTTCGTTTACCGTGCCGTCATCGTTCAGCATATTTATGCGCGGCAGATTGTGACGATTGCCAACCTCAAAGTCGTTGGGGTCGTGGGCGGGCGTGATTTTTACCGCACCCGTGCCGTATTCGGGGTCTACATATGTGTCCGCGATAATGGGAATTTTTCTGTTTACCATGGGAATATGCGCGAACTTGCCCGCAAGCCCCGCAAAGCGCGAATCTTCGGGGCTTACGGCAATTGCCGTGTCGCCAAGCATAGTTTCGGGGCGCGTTGTGGCAAATGAAATGTATTCGCCCTCCGCGCCGTCAATCGGATATTTGAAATAGTACAAATTTCCTTCCCTGTCTTCGTGTTCCACTTCCGCATCCGAAATACTGGTTTCGCATTTAACACACCAATTAACAAGCCTTTCGCCGCGATAAATTTTGCCCTCGTTATAAAGCCGCACGAAAACATCCAGCACCGCTTCAGAAAGCCCTTCGTCCATGGTAAACCGTTGCTTTTCCCAATCGCAAGAACAGCCCAGAGTTTTTAACTGCCGAATAATTGTGCCGCCGTAAAGCTCGTTCCATTCCCACAATTTTTCCAAAAAGCCGTCACGCCCCAAAGAATCCTTACTCATTCCCTGTTCCGCCAACGCCTTTATAACCAGCACTTCCGTTGCAATTGCCGCGTGGTCTGTGCCCGGCATCCACAATGTTTCAAACCCTTGCATCCGTTTAAAACGTATTAAAATATCCTGTATCGTATTGTTAAACGCATGACCCATATGCAATTTCGCCGTAATATTGGGCGGCGGAATTACAATCGTATACGGCTCTTTCCCCGACGCCGCATCCGCTCTAAAACTGCCCTCTTTTTCCCACTTTGCATAAATATCGCGTTCTCTATTTTTGTCATACGTCTTGTTCACAATTTAAAACCCTTTCTTTTTTTAAGTTCTCGGGGGGAGGAGGAACTTTGAAAAGTTCCCCCTCCCCCCGAA
>JGI24694J35173_10003567_pt1 | contig 11717 bp, 7 predicted proteins | sample TergutCo191P1_FD_35173 | JGI IMG/M metagenome (IMG submission 35173) | reverse complement strand
CGCCGATAAGCGGATTGATCATTAATGCAGCTAACGCGTCTTTTCTGCTTCCGTTAACAGCGGCTAATACAGTAAGTTTTTCGTATGCCTTAACCGCCTGCATCAATCCTTTGATATAATGATTTACAGGATCTTTAACCGCAACTGGAAAAACGCCTTTTTTATTTACAAGACATTTAACTTCGACTACATCATCACCGGCCATAAATGGAATCGCGCCGTTATTCTTAGCGCAGATAACATGATACTCGTTTTTATCGTTTTCTATCGCGTCAACAACCGAAACCGCGGCGGTTGAATATAACGCTCCGCCTCTTTCTTCCAGTTCCTTAGGCTTATCAGTTAGATCAGGGTTCTTATATTTTTCGATAAGAGAATTTTCAATATCCACGCAAAGCTCGCCTCTTGTCTTTTCCGCCTTAAGGCATTTATCAAGCTGCTGGTTTCTCATATAAAAATAACTTAAATAATACGACGGGATCGCAGGAACTGCGGCAAGCAGTTCATCATCATAATCGACATCAGGAATATTTTTAAGTTTCGCTCCCGCTGTCTTTCCGAGCTTTTCAAGCACATTTTTTCCGTCAACAGTAACCGATGTTATCCAGCTTAAATGATTTAAACCGATATATTCATAATCAAAATCATCAGAGCCGACGTTATGCGCAATACCCGCTTTCATGTTCACAAAACAATTGCAAAGACCTATCATTTTTATTTTAGTATGATTCAGCAAAGCTTCGGCGACAATGCCTGACGGATTGGAAAAATTTATAAGCCACGCGTCAGGCGCGAGTTTTTCCATGCGGCGCGCGATATCAAGCATTACGGGAATCGTCCGCAGCGCGTTCATAAAACCGCCAGCCCCTGTTGTTTCCTGCCCTAAAAGTCCGTATTTTAAAGGAATTTTTTCATCGCGGATGCGCGCTTCCATTTTGCCGACACGAATCTGCGCAAAAACATAATCGGCATTTTTAACCGCTTCGTCAATATCGCGGGTTAAAACAATTTCGCCAGAAAAACCGTTTGAACGAAGCATCCTTTTAGCAAGACCGCCGACAACATCAAGCTTCTCTTTATCAATGTCCATTAAATAAAACGACTCAAAGTTTAGGCTGTCCTTTCTGTCGATAAAACCGCGGATTAATTCAGGAGTATACGTGCTGCCCGCTCCTATTATTGCCGCTTTTAATTTACGCATAACATAAATTTAGCAATTTTTACCGGTAAAGTCAAATGATAATACATTTTCGTTGACAACGATTTAAAAAAAAATTATTGTAAGAATATGACAGAAATTCGAAGGCTTGAAAATGAAGACTTACTGCAATTCAGTAAATTACACACGATTGTATATAATCAGCGCAGGAATTTTTCCGGAAAAGAAAACGAAAATACAGACCCTCTGGATCATCCCGCAGACTGGGCATGCGGAGTTTTTGAAGGAAAAAAACTTCTTGCGGGGCTTTTAGAAAATGATTATCTTATGCGCTTCGACGGACATAGCGTCAGAATGTCCGGAATCGGCGGCGTCGGCACTCTTCCCGAAGCGCGTAAAGGCGGACATGTAAGAAAAATGTTTCAAAAAATTCTCCCAGAATGTTATGAAAAAGGAACAGTTTTTTCATGCCTTACTCCGTTCAATCATGATTTTTACAGAAAATTCGGATATGAGATTTCGATCCCCCGGAATAAAGTCAGCATAAGCACTCATGATTTTTTTGATATAAAACCGTCAGGCGAGTATGTTCACATACTTCCGGACAGCGATACATCGCTTCTCGCGCAGGTTCATTCTGCCTATATCGAAAATATAAATCACGGCATCCACAGGGATTACTGGCCTGATAACCGTTCTTGGAAAAGATTTACAAGAGCTGATCCGTATTCGACAGGTTCATATATTTATCTTTGGAAAGATGAAAACGGGAAGGCGCGAAGTTATATGAAATATGAAGATTCATTTTATGAAGGCGATCATAATATGATTGTAAAGGAGTTAGCTTTTATTGATAAAAAAGGATTGTACGGAATGCTCGGAATTGTCGGCGCTCTGTCCGCTCAATTTGAAAATTTTAAATGGGATATGCCCTTATTTATTGATCCGCTTGATTTTTCAGGAGACGCGTGGAATATCGAGATGCATATAGATCCGCGCGATATGTCAAGAGTTGTGAATGTAAAAAAAGCTCTTGAGCTCATGCGCCGCCCTTATTGCGAAGGAGAATATGTAATAGAAACGGAAGATGAAAATATTTCAGCTAACAACGGAAAATATCTTATTGAGTTTTCACCTAACGAAACGAAAGTTTCACAAACTTCAAAAGACGCCGATATTCAATGCGATATACGCGCTTTAACGCAGCTTATTACGGGATACAGAACGATAGAAAACGCGCTTTTTTCACGGCAGGAAGGACTTGCTGTCAGTAGTAATCTTGAAACATTAAAACGCGTGTTTACACAGCGACCTCAGCACATAACTGAATATTTTTAATTTGCAAATAAAAAATATTTTATTATATTATAATAAAGGAAAATAATTTATGGAAGAACAATTATCGATAATACCAAAACCTGTATCAATTAAATACGGCGAAGGTTTTTTCCGCTCTAATGAGCCGCCTTTAGCGGAAAAAAAAGAATGTGATCTTTCTAAATCCGGCATATCAAATGACGAAGCATACAGGCTTATTATTACGAAAGATAAAATTACAGTCGAAGCCGGAACAAAAGCAGGAATGCATCACGGGATGGAAACATATCGTCAGCTCACATTAAGCAGTTTTAAAGACGGCGTTTTTACCCTGCCGTGCGCGGAAATCACCGATTACCCGCGTTTTCCTTGGAGAGGTTTTATGCTTGACTGCTCGCGTTATTTTTATTCAGTTCCGTTTATAAAAAAATTACTAGACGCTCTTTCCCTGCATCACATAAGCCGATTTCATTGGCACCTGACAGATGATCAGGGCTGGCGTTTATATGTAAAGGAATATCCGCTGTTAACTGAAATCGGTTCATTTAGAAAAAATTACAAAGCAAAATGGAAACCGCCTACGGGAGGTTTTTACAGCAATGATGAAATCCGCGGGGTGATAGAATACGCAGCCGCCCGTCATATCGAAGTTATTCCTGAAGCAGACCTACCAGGACACGCGAGCGCGATATTGGCATCATATCCTGAACTTGGCTGCACAGGCGGTCCGTATGAAGTAGAAGAACGCCACGGTATATTTGAAGATGTTCTTTGCGCGGGAAACGGCCGCGTTTTTGATTTATTCGAAAAAATATTAGATGCTTTACAGAATCTCTTTCCATCCAAGTACGTTCACATCGGAGGCGATGAAGTTTTATTTAACAGATGGGAAGCTTGTCCTAAATGCCGGAATAAGCTGAATGAACTCGGTTTAAAAAAACCTCAGGAACTGCAAAGCTGGATAACATTTAAGCTTGTAAAGATGTTAGCTGAAAGAGGAAAAACCGCAATCGGCTGGGATGAGATTCTTGAAGACACAGAACAGTTTAAGCTTCCTAAAGACGCAGTTGTAATGTCATGGAGAGGTGACGAAGGCGGAATTAAAGCCGCCTCTTTAGGGCATAATGTGATAATGTCACCTAACACAAAAGGATGTTATTTGGATTATAAGCCATTTAATGATCCGGAAGAACCGGGACAGACCTTCAACGGCGAATCTACTGTCTTTAGCAGCTTTTCAATGAATCCTGTACCGCCTGCTATGAGCGAAGAAGACGCAAAACTTGTTCTTGGAGGACAGGGAAATTTATGGTCTGAGCTAATTTATGCGGGAAAAATCGCCGAATACATGATCTTCCCGCGTATATGCGCAATAGCCGAAGCTGCATGGTCGCCGGCGGAAGGAAAAGATTTTGATGATTTTACAAGGCGGCTTAATGTTCACAGACAGCGCCTTGATAAACTTGTAATAAATCAATACAGAGGGCCGCTAAAGTAATTAATATCTGTCTATGATGTTTCCACATTATAGATAGACACTAATTAATGTGAGTGATGTTATGGAACCTCAGTTAATTTTATTTAAAAAATCCAAACTGTCTTTTGCGCATTCAACCGGCGTCTTTCCGGGAGACGGCATATCCTGTTCAACAACAAGCCAGCCTGCGCCCGCTTTTTCCGCAGCTTTGATGATGCCTTTTATATCCTGTACTCCGTAGCCGACTGCCCTGAACGGAAAAACTCCGGCGGCGCGCGCTTTTTTTGCTTCGCCAATTAAATCGTATTCAGCCTTTACATTCTTGCCGTCAGAATTTCCGTTTGACCCGAAATCTTTTAAATGAACAACAGGAGAGCGCCCTGAATATTTTAAAATATATTCCGCGGGATCGACCCCGCCGATTTTCGCCCAGCAAGTGTCAATTTGCGTCTGAAGCAGGTTTGCCGGAACGCTTTCAAAAAGATCGTCAAGAGCGTACTTGCCTTTATAATCCTCAAATTCAAATTCATGATTATGATAAAGAAGCACAGCTCCTTTTTTATTTACTATCCCGCCTAATTTCGCGATGCCTTTTTTAACATCTTCGTAATTCGCGCCTGAGCTTCTGTCATCCGCGTTTAAAAACGGAATAACTATATATTTACAGCCGATTTCGATATGAAAATCAATTTCGTTTTCCGGATCTTTAATCATGTCACGGTAAGGAACATGCGCTGAAACCGCGGTTAACCCCGCTTTTTCAAGCGATTCTTTAAACTGCGCGCTGGTTTTTCCGAATGATTTCGCGAGAGCAAGTTCCACATATTTATAACCGGCAGTGGCTACTTCCTTGAGTGTTCCGTCAAAATCATTTTTTAATTCATCTCTTACATTGTATAACTGAAGCATGACAGGCAGCATAAAATGTCCTCCTATAAATATTTTTTTTCATTATTACATGTGTTCCTAATCAAGTCAATTAAAAGATTAAAGCTTGTAAATATTGACGTTAAATTAATTAAAGGTATACTGATATATTATGTTAATACAAAAAATTCATGATAACTGGAAGATGAGAAAATCAGGAGAGCGCGATAGTTCACTCATTGACGCTCAAGTGCCGGGTTCTGTTTATAGCGATCTGCTTCGCAATAAAAAAATGGAAGATCCTTTTTGGCGCGATAATGAGGACGCGGCTTTCGCGCTGATGGAAAACGATTTTGAATATTTTTGCGAGTTTCCGGTTTCGCAGAAAATGTTAAATATGGACAGAATCCTTCTCCGCTGCGAAGGGCTTGATACGCTTGCCGATATTAGTATAAATAATTTTAATATTGCCAGCTGCGATAACATGCATCGCGTTTGGGAAATCGCTTTAGATAAAAAAATACTAAAAAAAGAAAAAAATATCATTAAAATTATTTTCCGCTCTTCTGTAAAATTCGTTTCACAGGAGTATAAAAAAATTAAAGCTGACGGATCTTCTCATTGTCTTGAAGGCTTTCCTCATATCAGAAAAGCCCACTGTATGTTCGGCTGGGACTGGGGGCCTCGTCTCCCTGACGCCGGAATTTTCCGCGGTATAAGCCTTGCCGGAATCCACCTTGCGCGCATTGACAATGTATATATCTCGCAAAAGCATAAGAAAGATTCTGTTGAGCTTGATGTTTCTGTAAAGATTGATAATGTTTGCGACTCTCCGCGTAATGCTCAGTTATCATATAAGATTTATATAACAGATCCCAAAGGAAATATTAAAGAATTTGACAATTCATCAAAAAAAATAGTAATAGATAAACCTCAGCTTTGGTGGCCATCAGGTTACGGAAACCAGAATCTTTATACAATAAAAGTAATACTTTTAAGTTCCAAAGGTGCGGAGCTTGATTCATGGCAGCGCCGCATTGGGCTGCGTACAATGACTGTTAAAAGACAAAAGGATAAATGGGGAGAAAGTTTCGCGATAGAAGTAAACAACGTTTGTATTTTTGCGATGGGCGCCGATTATATTCCGGAAGATAATATTCTAAGCCGCGTTACGCCAAAACGCACACGGAAGCTTCTTGAACAATGCGCCGCGGCGAATTTTAACTTTATAAGGGTATGGGGAGGCGGATATTATCCTGACGATTTCTTTTATGATATCTGCGATGAACTGGGCCTTATTGTCTGGCAGGATTTTATGTTTGCCTGCGCTGTTTATGATCTCAGCGATCATTTCGAAAAAAACATCAGGGCCGAATTTGCAGATAACATAAAACGCATCCGCCATCACGCGTGTCTTGGACTTTGGTGCGGCAACAATGAAATGGAAATGTTTGTGGAAAGGGGAATGTGGGTCAATACCCATAAGCAAAAAGCGGATTATATAAAAATGTACGAATATATAATTCCGCAGGTTTTAAAGGAACTTGATCCTGATACTTTTTACTGGCCCGCAAGTCCGTCTTCAGGAGGAAGTTTTGATTTTCCAAACGATCCGGACAGGGGAAATGTCCATTATTGGGATGTGTGGCACGGAAATAAACCGTTTACAGCTTACAGAGATTTTTATTTCCGTTTTGTTTCCGAGTTCGGCTTTCAGTCGTTTCCGCATTTAAAAACCATAATGAGTTTTACACTACCGGAAGACCGTAATATTTTTTCTTATGTAATGGAACGCCATCAGAGGAATAATGCAGCTAACGGAAAAATAATGAACTACATGTACCAGACGTATCTTTATCCCAATGATTTTGATACATTAATTTACGCGTCTCAGCTTTTACAGGCGGAAGCAATCAAATACGGCGTTGAACATTTCAGGCGGAACCGGGGACGCTGTATGGGAGCGGTTTACTGGCAGCTAAATGACATTTGGCCTGTCGCTTCATGGTCTTCTATAGATTATTTTTTCAGGTGGAAAGCTCTTCATTATTACGCGAAAAGATTTTTCCAAAGGGTGATGATTTCATGCCATGAAGAAGGCCTGTTAACTCAAGACCCTGACGCGAATCATCAGCCGCAAAAAAAGGCCGCGATTGAAAAGAGCTTCCGCTTATGCGTGGCGAATGAAACAATGGAAGAGAAAAAACTTACCGTTAAATGGGCTGTCCGCGATTCTAAAGCTAAGGTAATAAAAGATAAAACAATTCCTGTTAAAGTTGGGGCGCTGTCTTCATTATGGCTTGAAAAAGTCGATGTTCCTTTAATAAAACTGAATGATGAATATTTAAGTTATCATTTATATGAAGGAGACAAGGTTATTTCCGAAGGTACGGTGATTTTCTCGCTGCCCAAGTTTTTTCATTGGGAAGATCCTAAACTGAATTATAAAATTTCAGGGGATATAATCACTGTAAAAGCCTCCGCCTACGCGAAAAGCGTTGAAATTCAAAATAATAATCAGGATTTAATTCTTTCTGATAATTACTTTGACATGAACGCAGGCGAGAAAAAAGTCAAAATCTTAAGCGGGAAATCGGGAAAGCTTAAACTAAGAAGCGTCTGGAATATTAAATAGAGCTTGTAAATAATAAATTCGTCATGGACAAACTCAAAAATGTCTGCGCGGCCTCTTGACTAAATGTCGTGATAAAAATTAAACTTACCCTATAACTAAATATTAATATGGATATTTTTCATGCCTGATATAAGCAAAAAAAATACTTTTCTTAACTCAAATTATCTAAAACTAATTGCCATAATAATTATGGTTTATGATCATTTAATCGTCATGTTTTTCCCTCAGGAAACCGTCTTATATTTTATTCTTAGGGTTCCCGGAAGAATCGCGGCGCCGGTTATATGTTATCTAATCGCTGAAGGCTATCATTATACTTCTAACAGAAAAAGGTATTTAATCCGCCTTTTAATTTTTTCTGTTATTTCCCATTTTCCGTATATTTTGTGTTTTTTCAGGGATTCCCGTTATGGATTTTCCCCTATAGAAGCAACAAGCGTTATTTGGGCGCTTGCGATGGGGCTTACCGCTTTAACAGCCATAAAGAGCGACAAGATACATATCGTTTTAAAAATTTTAATTTTAGCGGCTTGCTGCGCCGCTTCCTATACGGCTAATTGGAATTTTGTCGCGGTTTTATGGATTACCGCTTTTGGATTATTCCGAAACAGCTTAAAGCGGCAGATTATCGCTTTTTGCGTAATCGGCATTGTATTTCACCTTCTGCCCGCGTATCTTAGGTTTATGTTATCGCGGACTGTTTACCTTCATTGGTATCATCTTGGAATCTTCCTTGCGGTTCCGCTGTTTGCGCTGTATAATGGGAAGCTGGGAAAAAAATCCAAAATTATTTCATGGAGCTTTTATTTATTTTACCCTGTTCATTTGATTATATTTTATTTAGTGGATGTCTTTACTCCGTTAAAGGATATAATCGAAAAATTATTCAGTGCCTAAGGCAGTGATAAATTAACTATGATAAAAAAAATTAAATTAATTTTTCCGGTTTTTCTGATTCTCTGTTTTTACAGCTGCGATTCAAAATGGGTTGATTATTTTTATCCTTACACAAATACACAGCCCGAATACGTAAATATAATCGGATACACTCAGCCGGAAATTGTGATTGATGACATGCTTGTTTTTAAAGAGGAAGATGTGACGGCCGCGGAATCGCCGCCTATAGATGAAACGGATATATATAAAAAATATTCAGGCGTTTATGAGCTTCCTGTTATCGGCGCGACAGGATACGCCGCGATTGATCTTCCGCTGTACGGCTTTCCCGCAGAGCGCGCGAATATTATCAGAACACTGGATGCAGGACAGGGTTTTACCATTTTAATGGAAGAATCCAGCTGGTGGTATATTGATGTAAATAATATCAGAGGGTGGGTTAAGTGCAATTATTGCATGATCAATATACCGGATATTATTCCTTCGATAATTCATAATAATACAAATACCTATTCGTCATTATTCAGATCATCGGGGTATAATATTCCGAATGTTACGGGAAGGGTTTTATATAATTCTAAAGATTTTAACGCGCGTTTATTTAGAGAGGAATATATCGCGCCTGTTTTATACGGAATGGCAGGGAAAATTTATGACGCTCAGATAGCGGCGCTTGCCGAAGGCAATTCGCTTATTATATACGAAGCTTTCAGGCCTGCCGAAGCTCATGATATTGTTTACGATGAATTATTAAAACTCACAGAAACAAATTCCGCGGTGTTCAGGGGCATGAACACTTCTCCGTATACAACAAGATGGTTTTTGCTGCCTTCTCCGTTCAACCATCAGAGAGGGACGGCAATTGATGTAAGCCTTGCTAAAATAAAAAAATCAGAAACAAGAATCTCAGGCAGTTATGAATATTTATATATATCCGAATATGAAGAATATAGGATGCAGACTCCGATGCATGAGTTAAGCATTCAAGCTGTTGTCTTTAAAGATATTGTGTCTTCTGTCTCAGAAACCGCCTGGCTGAATACTGTTTTTTCTGATAGAGCGACAGAAGGCACCAAATTAATGCACAAATATTTAACAAGCGGAGGATTAACTCCGTTAGTTTCCGAATGGTGGCATTTTAATGATCTGCCATATACAAGATTTGCGACATTAAACAGAGTAAGCGGCAAATACCTGCTTGACAGAACATACAGTATTCCGCCTGTAAATACCGCGCCTCCGCGCAGTCAGATACTGCTTGAACAGCGGCAAATGTTAGCTGAAAGAATTATCTGGATGCAGGAAGCTTTGAAAGATTTAGACGTTTACCTTAACAGCTTAGGACGCCAGCGGTAACTGCGAAGACAAAAAACTTTTTAACGATATTGATGCATAAATCTTTCCATGTAGTACATGAATATTTGATTGTAATAACCCGCTGTATAGATATCGCTGCCGTGTCCTGAAAAATTCATCCATATTAAAGCGCATGGCGCATAACTTTTTTCGCTGTAAATTTCCTTAAAATTTGTCGCAATCCGCGGAGGAACAATTCCGTCATGCGTACCGTGGTAAATCAGGCACGGAGGGCTTTTTGTGCCGGCTAACAGACCGGGATCAACTAAATCAGGAGCGCCGCCGATTCCTACGTTAGGTGAAAGGCCGTTAGCCGGATAAAAAGGTATGAGGCCTTTAATTTTAAGGCGCGAATCAAGGATATCCGTATACCTTCCGCTTGTTATTCCTAGAGCCGCAGCAATTGCCAATTGCCCTCCGGCTGATGCTCCAGAAATAAAAACAGAGTCAGTATCTGCGCCGTATGTATCCGCGTTGTCAGCCAGAAAAGCTGTAAAGATTCCGATGTGGCGTACCATATCGTCAATATCGAAATTTCCCTTAACAGCGGCGGGAACAGCCGCACCCGCAAAAGACGGATTTTGATTATTTATGCCGTATTGGATATCAAAAACTACATATCCAAGATTCGCAAAGTGTTTATTTGCCGCCGAATAATTTGAAAATCCTTTGTCTCCCATAGTCCACGCTCCGCCGTGTATACGAATTAAAACCGGATTAAGATTTTTAAGACTAAAGTTATCTGAAACCGGCATATAAGCGTCAAAGCGTAATTTCAAACCATTTGGTTCCTCGTAATAAAGGACATCTTCTTTTACAATATAATTAAGCGTGTGTTTTCCGAATAAATAATCCTGAAGAGAAAAAGGATTTTTCATGAAACCATTTTGTTTATTATTAAAATTATTTAGATACTCGTTTCCAAATGCCTCCCGGAAAGCTGTATCGGCATTTTTAATAATTACAGGAACAGAAAAAAGAGGAATTAGAAAAATAACAAAAATCAAAATTCCTGCCGATAAAATGATCTTATCAAAAATAAATTTTTTATATTTTAACAGAAGTTTTTTTATTAATAAAGAAATGCCAAGCATTGAATACCCCCAGAAAACCGCGTATTCAGAAATGAACACTTCTATCATATTGCCTCTGGTCTGTCCCATCATAATATAAGCCGCGTAAATGCCAAACCCAAAGTTAACAGAAAATAGTATAACCGCTGTCCATCGCATAATGTTTTTTATTTTATCTGATTTTTTATTTTCTTTAACTTTCTTGTAAAACGCGAGGTTTCTTTTAATAAAATCATTTTTAACCTGAAAGAACGCCGCTGCCGCTCCAAAAAGGAAGATTAAAATATACAGAATAAAAACAAATATATTCTGCGATGTTTTATTATGCACACCGGAAGCGGCAAATGTGTTCATAACCGGAAGAAGCAGCATGCTTACTATATGAAGCGAAAGATACAAGTAACCAAAAAACCTGTATTTTTCGCTTAAATACGCGGAAATTATATTACAGAATAAAGCCAGTAAAACTATGTACCCGAAAAAATTCCAAAGAAAATAATGCGCCGGATTAATTAAAAGCGCGGCGCAGCCTGCGATTGCAATAATATTGAAAGAGATAACTATCAGAAGAAACACCCATTTTATTTTCGATTTATTGATTTTCATGATGTTATTATAATAACTTTTAAAAATTTTTACATAATAAAAAATTCCTGTGTTATAATTGATTTATGAAATACGGATATTTTGATAATGAGAACCGCGAATATGTAATAAACAGGATTGATGTTCCTGTCTCATGGACAAATTACATCGGTGTAAAAGACCTTTGCGGCGTTTTTAATCATACTGCGGGCGGTTACCTTTTTTACAAAAGCCCGGAGTATCACAGAATTACGCGCTTCAGGCCGAACGGCGTTCCTGCGGACAGACCCGGCCATTATGTGTACATAAGGGATGACGATACAGGCGAGTACTGGACAATTTCGTGGCAGC
>JGI24694J35173_10003541_pt1 | contig 11763 bp, 10 predicted proteins | sample TergutCo191P1_FD_35173 | JGI IMG/M metagenome (IMG submission 35173) | reverse complement strand
CCCCATGTTATATCGTTATCTTTTTCATGATATTTACGCCCCTCAATTCCATTTTCTGCCAGTATCAACGCCTTGTTATTTTGTACATCAAGCACAAGCCAATTGTAATCGCCGAATGGGATAATGCCGCCTATTTTTGTGTTTATGGATATGTTAGATGAATTTTGCTCTGTTTGTACAACAGGTTTTGGCTGAGGTATTTTAACTTCCGTCGCAGGTGGAGAAGGTATTTTTACTTGCGTCGCAGGAGGAGGCGGCGCTGACGGAGGAAGGAAACTTGACAGCTCTTTTACGGCGGAGGCGGCAGCCCACTCTTTCATTCCTTCTTTCCAGACGCTTGTTTCACGTTTTAGTTCTCCCTTTTTTATTTTTTGCTTCATTGCCTCAAGCTCAAATGGTCCTGAGTTTGTTCCGTTTAACGTTATGTAATACTGCTCTTTTGGAACAGAGTCTTCTTTCTTCGCTTCTTCCTTTGGTTTGTTTTTTAATTCATTTTCCTGAGAAGCGGCTTCACGTTTTAGAAACGGCACTCCTTTTAATACATGAATAAGAGTGTCTACGATATCCGCCGCTGTTTCTTCTATCATTGCGTATTCTTCATTCAATAAGCGTATTTGCTGTTTTCTGCAAATATCGATCTCCTGCGATGTATTTACAGCTTTCGCAACTTTCGCTTCAAGCGCCTGCAATAATATGCGGCTTTCTTTTATGAACTCGCCTTTTGTATAATCCGTCAAAAAAGATTTGCATTTGGCGAAATCAATTACCGCATCTTTGCTCTGCTCTTTAATAATTGTTTTTAAAATGTCGATAAAGCCCTGATCCATGCTGCCTCCGTATTATCCTTATATGAAGTTACTTTTTATTTGGCGTCAGTTACCAATCGGTTAATGGTGGACCGCCCAGCTGAATTTTTGCTTCATATACATCGTTAATATCCTCGCCATCCATTTCAGTAACAAGAATAGCGTCAAGCCTTTTTAACATTTCACGCGCTGTTACCGGAATGTCAGGAATATTAATAATTTGATTTTCATTCCTGATAAGTATCGCTTTTGAAATACCGTCATAAATTAATATGGCGTTATCATCGTCCGCGTCTTCATCATCCGGTTTAGCGAAAACCAGCATTAATTCATCTTTGTCATTGTTAATAAACTCGTACAAAACGTTTAGTTCTTCTCTCTCTGACATAAATTTCTCCTTTTATATTTTAAAACATTTTATTATATTATACGGTTTTAGGGTATACGGATATGGAGGAATCAAGCCAAAACATGGACTTTTGTTGCGTTTTAAATTGGCTGCGAACCATCGAACCTCTGGTTCGCAACCTCTGGTTCGCAACCTCTGGTTCGCAACCTCTGGTTCGCAACCTTTGGTTCGCAGGTTCGATGTTACACTTGCGCCGCCTTTATTGTTTATTGACAAACAATTCATACACAAAGCCCGGAAACCGGTGACCTTCGGAACCTATTATCAATGTAAGATAACCGAGTATTGCAATTACAAGACTTATAAAAAAGAAAATTCTAATTTTTTCATGCATATAACCTGTCTTCATAGAGATAAAGTTCATTATGGGTAAACCAATACAAAAAACCAAAGATATAATACCTGCAGCATCTAATTTTGATGACGGGAATAATTCTGTATTTACAATAACAGTCAGAATTATTATNCCTGCCGCTATTGCNTTTCCAAATAAAAAAATTAATAAACCGCTGTCATCGAATGCTTCAAATATTGATTCNGATACATCATCAAGAAACTCAGAAAATGTTCTTTTTGCAGGTTTGGTATTTTTAGTTGAGGCAGCAGAAGGTGCGGTAACCTGTTCTGTTTTGTGATAAGACTGATTCGGCATTTTATCCCATGCTTTAATTTCTTTTTCGCGTGATACATGCCCGCAGTTATCACAAATAAAATCTTTGATCACATATCCGCCGTACACTGTATCTGTTGATACTCTTTCTTCGGTAGTTTCCCAGCCAAGTTCATTTTTCTTTGTTATTTCTGTTCTGCTTCTTGTGGTGTCTGAGCTCTCTACTATATTTTGCGTTCCTGTCATTCTCCACGCATGAGGACAATGACAACTTGGACATTCCGCCTCATTAGGGTCAACGGCTCTTCTCATAAATAGTCCGATTAAAAAACTTGTGCCAAGTCCTATGGATGCAGTAATAATCTCGGCAGTTAAATTATTCCTTGTTATAAATGAAAGAATAAACAGCGCTATGAAAAATACAATAACTCCTAAAATGGTTCCAACCCATGCGTCTGTACCCGCGCCTTGTTTTACCGCGTTAGGATTATTTTTAAGATAATTATCAAGCCATGGAAATTTCCGGCGGTTATTTTCGTAGTAAGTTTTGTACTTTCCTTTCGATCTGTATTTATTCCATATATGAAATAAAATAAAAAGCGCAACTACGACCAAGGTTTTTAATAACTGAATTGTAGAACGATCCATCTTTTCCTCCTGACAGTTTTAGTATATTTTGTTATAACACTTTATATTATAATATATTACACTAAAAAATAAGAAAGGGGGAAAAATATGATTCTTATTATTTTAAATTATAATAATAAACATGGACTTATGTTGCGTTTAGGGGAAAATGAGGAATGTTTTCAAGTTTAAATTGTTCTTTGTTTTGACCTTTACTGCACAAATTTATAGAGACCTTATAAAAAACCTTACCCCTTATTCATTTCAAACGCCTCTTTGCTGGTGCAATAAACAATATCCTTGTGTCCTGCGATCATCGAAAATATTTGTTCAAGGCGTTCAGGGGAGCATTTAGGATAACCGTATTTCAGTTCATAAGAATGTCCCCACATCATAAAAAGCATATTGCCGTTTTCAGGTTTTGCGTTAACAAACTCATCAATGAGCTTAAAAATATTCTTTGAGTTGAACCAGCAGGTGGCGTTATATTTTAACGGGTCTTCGGGAAAATTAAATGAGCCTTTACCGAGAGCGCGGCGGGTGTAGAGTATGCCGCGCGAACGAAGATAGTTTTCCGCGGATTTTGTGTGCATATCATAAGGATAAGCATGGCCTGCGATCTGATAACCCATAAGCTGCGACAGCTCGTCAATGTCGCGTGACAGCGACTCTTCAATTTTTTTTCGTGTCATATAACGGAACATTTCATGTTTGTAGCCGTGGGACGCTACTTCAAAGCCTTCATACACGCCGCGTATTTCATGTTTTTGAAGACGGTTGATTTTTACAAAACGCGGCGAGTAACCGAAAAGTCCCGCGTTTATATTGAATGTGCCGGATAATCCGTAATGGCGCATGCGCTCGATAATTATTTTATCCATTTCAAGGCCGTCATCAAAACTTAAAGTAAAAAACTTTTTATTCATTTTCACCTCCGGCTATTTCGCAGAGCAGAACATCAGCGTGCCTTTTGCGAAGATTATCCGCGCAGGACCGAACATTGAATTTACTTTTGTTCCTTTGTTTGGTTTTTTTATCGCAAGCTGCGAGCACCGTATCAGATTTTTTATGCTTTTTATTTTTAACGGAGCGACGGCGTGCCCTAAATAGTGATGAGTTATTCCTTTGTCTAAAAGAAAAGCATGGTATTTTTCAAGCGATTCGATGTATTCAGGCAGCGAACTAGATTCTGATAAAAAAAGCCACGCGCCGACTGGAGCGGCATCGGCGTCAAATGCCATTTTATTTTTTTCGTCAATAAACGCGACGCTTCCCTGAGTATGTCCCGGTACAGGATACCAGCTTACTACCCTGCCTCCGAGATCAAATTCTTTGACTTCATCAAGAGGTTTTAAAGGCCCGTACGGCGTGTCCGCCAGTTTTTGAACGAGTTTCACATAACTAGAATTCTGCAGCATCTTTACAGGCGGTTTCATTAAAAGCCCTTTCATTCCCATGTCAGTTATCATCTGCGGATCTGTGTGACGCTTATATACGTCAAAATCCCTGCTGTGAAGATAGGCATTTTCAAACTGACTTGCGCCAAGCGCGTGATCAACATGACCATGAGTGCAGACGCAAATCACTTCCTTATCTGTAATTGACGATGTTATCGCTTTTAAATCCAATAATCCAAATCCGCTGTCGATTAAAAGTGCTTTTTCACTTCCTGTAAGCAGGTACATAAAAACTTTACCCTGCCCTATCCCACTGTCGCTGATCGCGTAAGTATCGGCATAGATTTTTTTTATTGTGTACTGAGGCGAATAATTTTTCATACCGAATCCTTACTAAGGCTGATAGTATAAAAATGTATATCATTGATTCCAAGAGTTCCTAAAAGCTTTAGTTTGCCGCCTTCAAATTTAATTTCTGTTTTTTCAGTTACAGGAGAAGATCGCGCAGTTAAATCGGCGGCTTGTTCCCTGTTAAGTTCAGGCTTGCCCATCTCTTCCCAGAGTTTAAGAGGATTGCAATACTGCTCGTCAATTTTCTTTAATGTCACAGATGAAGGAACAGAGGGAAGATCGAATAACACTTCATATTGAACAGACGGCTCGTTATCATTTTTCATTCGATGGCGGAAAACAAAAAGTTGTTTTTCATTATCGCTTTCATAAACGGCGATTTCAATTTCTTTGTTTGTAACAGGAAGGTCATATTTTCGCGGCCCTGTTTGCGCCATCATTTTTAAAGCATGGAACTGCGGCTTTGGAATTCCGCTGACTGTTAAAAGGCCGAAGCCGCCTGAAAACTCGTCAGGAAGGAGCATAAACTCGTCGAATATATCGCTGAATGCCCAGATAGACGAGCCTGTCACAGAACTGTCCATTTCGCTTATAGATTTTACAAGGAACGCGGCGCCTTTGCGCGTGTCGTTGGAATACGCTGTTATTGTAGCGCTCAGATTCCATTCTGTTATATAAAATGGTAAATCACCTATTTGAGATCGGGCTGTCGCTGTCTGCTTTCCCATCAAACCTTTTTCCATTTCTTTATCATCTTCAGTTTGATCATTCATGAAACAGCGTCCCGCGTCCAATACGCGCCCGCTTTTCAGTTTACCCATTTTCACTATACTGTCAGCTAACATGCTTTTTACATACTTAAACAAAAGACCGGGACCAAGCGGCTCCCCGGGATAGTAATGAGTCGCGATAAAATCAAGAGGAACATTTTTTTCTTTAGTGAAATTGATAAAATCGTTAAGCCATGCGCATAACGCTGTCGAAGGGCCGCCGACTTTTATCGCAGGCTCAACTTCCTTTATCGCGCGGACTGTAATTTCATACAAATGAAAATAATCTTTCTTTGAACCTTTAAAAAAAACAAAAATATTCGGTTCGTTCCAAACTTCAAAATGCCAGCTTACAACTTCATCCCTTCCGTAGCGGTGTATTAAAAACCGGACAAACGCTTTTATAAAATCCTGCCAATCGGAATCATTTTTAGGCATTGAATTATTGATCCCCGAAATTTCCGATTTTGCTTTTCTGCTTTTTCCAAGACGCCCCGGCATAAATGACAGTTCTACAAAAGGTTTCATACCCGCCGCAAGCACATTGTCATACGCGACGCCGATATTCAAAAAATTGTAATTCTTAAAATGTTTAGCGCGCCCAAGATTGAGATAGCTGTCCGCGCCCTGATACGCTTCCATACACTCGTCAAAAACCCCGTGGAAACGAACTCTTTCGATGCCGAGTTCTTTTCGCACGTACTCTAGCTGCTTAGCGTAATCGGTGCGAAGCGCAAGAACCGCCTGCCCTGAGCCGACGCAGAATTGCCAGTGTTTATTATTTGCAATTCGCTTTGTTGATTCTTTAATTTCAAATTGATGCATATCTCCTCCATTTAATTAAACGCGCCTTGCGGGCTGCGGTGCAAAATAATTATTTAACGCGTATCTGTAATTTTCCATTAAAAAAGATATTGCCTGCTTCGCTATATTTGTGTCTTTGCACATCTCCTCAAAAGCATGAAAGCATCCGTCAAAAGTTTTAAAATGAACAGGAGTTCCTGTTTCTCTTAACGTATTAACAAAGGCGGAAGTTTCGTCATAAAAAGGATCAATAGTGCCGACAAAGGTGCAGGCGGGAGGAAGCCCTGCGTAATTCTTCGCGCGGGCGGGAGCGGCGTAATGCGGAACATCGTCTCTGCCGTAATAACCGCCAAGATACAAACGCCACGCTCCTTCATTGAGCGATGAATTCCATACAGGCGCGTTGTTGTCCGTTGATGAAGGAGTCAGGCGGTCATCAATCATCGGATACAGCGGCATTTGAAAAGCCGGCGCAGCCTCTCCCTTGTCGCGGGCATACATCGAAAGCGCGGCGGTAAGTCCGCCTCCCGCGCTGTTGCCTCCGATAAAAATCTGATCAGATCTCATTCCGTAAGACTCGCCGTTATCTTTAAGCCAAAGAAGCGCTGCATAACAGTCTTCAAGCGCCGCGGGGTACGGCTTGTCAAGCGACAATGTATAATCCGGAGCAACCACTACCGCTGTGTTTTCCTGAAGGAATCTGCCGATAAAATTACCATCCTGTTCCGGTATGCCGAATGCATAGCCTCCTCCGTGCATCCACAAAAGGCCTGCCGCGTTTTCCTTTTTTTTCTTAGGCGCATAAACGCATAAGCGCAATTTGCTGCCGTCTGGACGAATAACATATTTTTGCTTAAAATTCATCCCGGGACTGTGATGTCCCCTAAGCAATCTGCATAATAATCTTAAAATTTTTATTTGATTTAAAGAAAATTTTTGAGATGATATGACTGACTTCGCTTTTTTTCTAAGATCAGGATGAATCATATCAGGCGTTATTTTAGGCATTTCTTATCCCTCCTAATAATCAACAAGTTTTGATAATTTCATAATTAATTTGTAAGGCAGCATCTTTATTATGTCAATCTGCAAATTATCAACAAATAGAGTTGTTCGATAACTTCAGTTATTGAACAACTTCCATATAAAAATAACATTTTCGCGGCCTATAGGCAAGAAAATGCAGGACTTGTCGGACTGAAAGTCCGCAGACAACTAACCTCGAACCGAAGGTTCGCAGTTGTCGAACAAGTCCAATGTATATTTATCAACACAATCCATAAAATATTGAGGAGTTTAACCGTATTATAAAAGAAAAAAAGATACGGAAAACAAGCCGGCATTACAGCATAACAGACAACAATTCTAAATTATAATAAAAAATCTATCACTAGTCCTGAGAGAACAGCAAAAATTATTGTAAATAAAAGAAAGAAAATAAAATGTTTTATTCCAAGTACGATTTTTACCGCTCCTAAATTTGTAATTTTTAATGCCTGCCCTGTGATCATAAACGCCGAAGCTGATCCTAATGTCATTCCTCTTAAAAGCCATAATTGAAGGAGCGGGATTGTTCCGCCTCCGCAGGCGTATAGCGGTACGCCAATTGCCGCCGCCATAAGTACGCCGAAACCTCTGTTATTAAGGAAAAGTCCTGCGAATAAATCCTGCGGTACATATCTTTGAAAAAGAACCGAAAGAACAATGCCAATAAGAAAATAAAGCCATGTCGCTTTTATATTTCTGCCAAAATTTTTTATATAGCGTATGAACGGATTTGGGTCTGTGTCGCGGTTTGCCATATTCTCAAATTTTGAAAATTTAAAAAATGGTTTGTTACTGAAAAAAATTCTGACACAAATTCCTGATGTTATGCCGAGTAAAAAACAGACTGTAATACGAATGATTAATACATGAACTCCCAAAGCCGCGCTGTAAAATAGCAGCTGCGGATTAAGAAGAATTGAACTCATTACAAAAGCCGCGATCCAGTCTTCTGACATTCCCTTTTCGGAAAAGGAAGCGGCTATCGGTATTGTACCATACATACAAAGAGGAGAGGCTATTCCTAATAAAGAAGCCGGAATAATGCCGAATATTCCGATTTTAGTATTACGCATTTTGATAAAGAGAGTATGAATTTTCTCTTTGCCAAAAACTGATATTAATGATCCTAATGCCATTCCAAAAATCCAGTAGAAGATAATCTGTTCCGTCTGGATTGTGAAGTAATACCAGAAATATATTAGTTCCCTATTAAGTATTTCCGCCATTTCAGCTAACATCATTTTTTAGAATCTGTCATCTCAAAAAATTCTTTATAATTTTATAAGATCATATATTTTACTGCCAATGCCTATAGAGGCGGCATGCTCAATTGTTAAAAGTCCGTTTCTTGATTCGATCCGCTGTATTAAATCCCTGCTGTCAGGGGCCGCATATACAAGATCAACACAAGCCTGATCCAAAGCGACAGGATCAAGAGACGCAAGTATTCCGATGTCCGCCATTGTCGGAACGGCGGGTCTTCCGTTACAGTCGCAGTCAACAGAGAGATGATTCATCACATTGATATAGAGAATCCTTCCGTTTGCGCTGTCAACAATTGATTTCGCAGCTTCCGCCATTGACTCAAGAAACGCGTTCTGATCGCCTCCTGACATGCTGGTTCTGCTTCTGCCTGCTGTATGTATCCAGTTCTTGCCCGCGGATGACGCGTAACCTATGGACAGATTTTTTAAAGCGCCGCCGAACCCTCCCATTTGATGTCCTTTAAAATGCGACAAAACAATATGAAAATTAAATTCGTTAAAGCGCGATCCTACAATATTTTCTGTTAAGTGTTTTCCTCCGGTAACAGGAATGCTGATATCTCTGCTTTCGTCAAGTATCACAAAAGGAGCGATAGCTGTAAAACCGTGATCGCGGGCAACCTGATAATGCGCCTGAGTGCTCGCCCTTCTTCCGCCGTAAGCTGTGTTCGCTTCAACAATTGTTCCGTTCACTCTTTGAACAAGATCCCTTATTAGTTCCGGTTTCAAGTAATGTGTGTTGCCCGGTTCTCCTGTATGTAATTTTACAGCTACATTTCCGTTTGCTTCGAGTCCTAAAGCCGTATAAACCGCCATTAACCCGGCAGGGCTTATGTCGGCGGTAAAATAAACTTTCNGATCTTTCCGTTGTGATCTGTATTATCAGGATTAACTGTTACGGCTATAGGACTGTGGCCAGTAGTTTGTACCTGTTCTTCCGCCGCGGCGGCTCTGCCTGCGCAGCTTGTGAAAGAAAGCGCGGCGGAAAAAATAATTGCAATTGATGCAATTATATAAATTTGTTTTGTTTTCATTTTTCCTCCTTGTTTAATTATAAAATAAATTATAAAAACTTGGTAAACTTTTTGTTGGTTTTTTATTAATAAAAAATATATTAAAAAATCACAAATAATGTAAGACGGTTTCTGTTAGACGCAAAGATTCTTAAATCTGTATACCGGCTTCTTCCAGTTTTTCTTTAAGCTCGCGCATCAAACGCCAGTAAACATCCTGATAATCGTCGTTTTTTACCCATGCTCTGATTATAAGATTAGCGTTTTTATCCTGAACAGACTGGACAACAATCTGAGACGCAGGTTCAGCTAAGAGTCTTTTTTCGGAATTGGTAATGTTTTTAATTATTTGCGTCGCCGTATCAAGTGAATAAACGCAGGAAATTTTAACCGGCATATCCATGCGTCTTTTTCCGTTACGCGAATGATTTCTAAGCGGCACTCCCCAGATGCACGAGTTAGGTGAAGATATATAAATGCCTTCCTGTGTTTCAAGTATTGTTGTAAAAAGATTGATTTCTCTGACAACTCCGCTGACAGCCCCGAACTCTATTAATTCACCGATCTTGTAACTCCGCAGAAAAATTAAAATTATGCCGGCCGCAATATTTCCAAGCGTATTTTTAAGCGCAAGTCCTATCGCAAGACCGGCGGAGCCAAGAACCGCAAGAAGGCTTGTTGACTGCACTCCGAATATATTTAAGATCATTATAATACAGATAATTAATATTCCATATTTTACAATTCTACAAATAATTAAAATCGCAGTATCATCGGCGTTTATATTTTCTTTAGACGCTTTTTTGATAATTCTTGCAAACGCTTTAGATAAAAGAATTCCTATAATAAAAACTAAAATCGAAATTACTATCTTTACAGCAATTTCTATCAAAGTCTGCGGATTAATATTCTCAATGATAAAAAAATTTTCCATCTGCCTCTTTATTCTATGTTAACAATAAGTTACTATCTATCTATAACGCGGACACATTATAGACTCATATAATAAGTACGCGACTTCCTTAATTAGCGTATCTGACAAACGCGTCTGAATAACCAATGCTTTTGAACCTTTGTAAAATTGCCGCGCTCTCGCCCTGATTTAATGGACCTATTAAAACACGGTAAAGATTATCTCTGTCTCTGAAAACAACAGGACTGTAACGGGGATCAATCTGCCTTACAGTATTATCAATCATTTCCGCGTGAAGAGCGGCTAATTGCACATAATACTGGCCGCGATCAAGCTGCGATATCGTGCGCGCCTGAAAGGCTTGTTCGGCAGCTGCCGGCTGCGCTGTAACAATATTAGAAGGCTGCGATGTTATCTGCTGCGAAGGAGCCGGAGTTTCAGCCCGCTCTGCGGTTATGATTCCGGGAATAATATCAGTAAGCGGTATATCATAAACGCTGTGTCCCGGCACTCTTAGAGTTGACTCTACAGGGACAAGAGGAACTTGCTGCTGCGGCACTTGCGTAACCTGCGGCGTTTCCGTTATCTGCCGCGGAGGTTCAGCGGTTTCTTTTGGCGTTTCAACAATCTGCGGCGGCTCTTCTATAACAGGCTCAGGTTCGGAAGCAATATATACAGGTTCAATCCATTCATTTGCTTCTTTAATTACATCATCACGCGGCGCTTCCGCTATAAATTCCTGAGTTTCTTTAATAATATCGTTCTGCGGGGTTTCAGTAATAAATTCTGATACATCTTTTACAACATTATCCTTTGAATCACCGGATGCGATAAATACAGGTATCTCTTTATCGATATTTTCAGGCGGAATCTCCTGCGTAAATTCTGTTACATCCTTTACAATTTGAGCGGACGGAACTTCATCGATTCTTTCTGATACATCTTTAATTACCTCAGAAGAATGATCATTATCAACTGACGCTATATAAGCAGGAACCGGCTCTTCTGACACAGGTTCCTTTGTTTCCGTAATTTCTGCTGCAGGTTCTGTAATTTCTACAGGAGACTCTTTTGCTTCTTCAGGATAATCCATATGAGAAACATATACAGGCTCTTCTGTCAGCGGCTGCGCAGGAACAGGTTCTTCCGTATGCGCGGTAACAACTGGTTCAGTTTTGACTTCTGACGGCACTTCCACCGCGGTTTCACGCGGTACTGGAACAGAATGCGGTTCTTCGGCCTGTGCAACCTGCGGCCTTGGTTCGCTTTGGATAATATACGGAGGTACTGCGGTTTGCTGCGGAGTATTATCAGTAAACGGCTGCACAGGTTCAACAACAAATCCCGGAACTTCGACAATATTCAATCTGCCGCTTCCGCCCCATTCAGGTTCGTCCAGCACATAACCCCGATCTGATGTCAATTCAGATATTTCACCGAGTGAAGGCTGAGGCGCTGCGGACGTTACAGCCGGAGCTGCAGAAGGCGGCACATAAGTATCTGTGCGGTATAATTCATCCAGTAACCGCTCTTCTGTTATTAAAGGATCGATAAACGGAGCGCCTGAAGCCATTCTTTCGGTAAAACGAAGATACGCAAGCGGATCCGACGGCTGAACCATCCTTATTCTGCTGACAGACCCCGGACGCATGCCGATTAATTCAGCGGCTTCGCGCGAAACTATCGCAAGAAGACCGGAACTGCTTAAAGTATTCGCGACAATAACTCTTGTGGTTCTGCCTGTTTCTATA
>JGI24694J35173_10003536_pt1 | contig 11768 bp, 10 predicted proteins | sample TergutCo191P1_FD_35173 | JGI IMG/M metagenome (IMG submission 35173) | reverse complement strand
GTGCGCTTTTGTGTTTACATTGTTTAATTTACAAGGTGCAGGTGCGCTGTCTCGCCAGCGCTTCCGCATTTTGTGCGGACTCTTAGAATAACGCATCTCTCTGCCATTGTCAAGAACTTTTTTCCAAGTTTTTTAACTTTTTTTCAGTGCCAGACGCTTGGCCTCAGAAGTGCCTGATTAAAATAACATAGCGGCTCTACCTTGTCAACAACTTTTTTGCGTTTTTTTGAGTTTTTCTACACTTTATAGACACGCCGCCGTGTGTGCAGAAAACGCAGAGATAAATCTAAAAGGCGGAAGCACTGCAAACTCGCACAGCACCCCCGCCCCTGTTCCGCTTTATTTCAGCTAATCAGGCACAGCCGTTTCCTCAGTCTGTACTTCAACATATTACAAACTTAGCATACTGAGGCTCAAAACTTTACTGAGATCCGACAACAGCGGGGTTTACCATTTCCATAGAATCAGTAGGCGTTAATATCTCGCATTCTTCCAAAATATTTGAGTTTCTTTCAAGCATCTGCAACAGGCGCACTGATGAGCCAGATGGCGAATTTTCTCCACGCTCCCAACTTTCGACGGTTTTCTGTGACACGCCTAGGCATTGGGCAAATGTTTTTTGAGTCAAATTGTGGCTTACGCGAAGACTTTTTATTTCATCCTCACTATACTGTTTTAACGGCGTCACATTTAGAGATTTCACCTCTACAACCCTAGTGCGGCATTTAGACCGATCGCCTTTTGCATATTCCAGCAATTCGGTCAACCCCTCCATCATGCTATCAAATTGCTTACTCATTTCTTAACTCCTCTCCAATAGCCTTAACAATCTGTTTTAGTTTAGATTTTTCTGCTTGAGTCAAATTCTCCTTTGCCGCTTTGGGAAACAAATCAAACAAGAATATGCTTTCCGACACAATAAAGTCTAAATACAGTATACGAACGCCACTACTTTTCCCTTTGTCTGGCAGTGCCCACCGCAATTTTCTGATTCCACCTGTTCCTTCAATAACTTTGCCTGCTTGGGGGCTGTCAAGTAAAAACAACTCCAACTGTTGCAGATTATCATCACCCAGCCCCAGCTTCTTCCATTCACGGTCAAATTTAGGTGTGTATACAAATTCTCTTTTCATCGTTAGCCTCCCAAATGCATTATAACCCTATTTGATAGGGTTAGTCAACACAATGCTACAGGAACACAAAGCCTAGAGCGCATCAAACGAGCCGAAGGATTAACTCTCATCCTTCGGCTCGTTTGAAATTATTGGGGTTTCGGGTTTCCTAGAAACCTAGTTCTTATGGATGCCTGCCTATTTCCTAGAGGCCTATAAATTTCCGTCTAGGATTACATTTTGCAATCTCACTGCCAGGCTTGCCATGTGACTGCGTTGCAGGGTGGCGTTGGGATTCATCCGCCCGCCTCCTATGCCTTCGAAAATGCCGAGGTCCACGCAGATAGCCAAGGCCCGTAATTGCGCAGCAGTCAGATTGTCAACATCCGAAAATTCTGCAAGGATATCACTGACATCCTCATCTGCAATTTGTATATCGGCGCCAAGTGAGCTGAGGGCATTTACAATCAGCACCGCAGCTTCAATGCGGGAAACAGGTGTGGCTGGTGCGGTTCCTGTAGTTTTTAGCCCATGTTCAATAGCCGTGGCCATGGCCGTGCTGAAATCTACAGGAACGCCCAGAGCACGCAGGAACATTGTTGCTGCCTCTTGATTTGTCACCATGGAAGCGGGGTCAAATATGTTATTGCCGCGGCCTTGTATAATCATCAGGGATGCGGCGAGGTTTATCTCGTCTGTAACATGAGCAAACCGCGCACCAAAACTTATGTCGGTAAAGTTGGCTCTGACACTTAGAGGAACCAGCGTAGCTGCGTCGCTTATGAGCACAACTACAGTGCCGTCGGGATTCACCCGCGTTGGGACAGGGGTAAGCGTGCCGTCAGCGTTGAGGATTGCTTTGGTTGTTAGCGCAGATGTCACGGCACCTTCGGGTAACGTAAGGGTTGCGATGGTGTTTTGCTCCGCAACTGCCGCCGTTACTGCCGTGCCTGCTTTGGTTATGGCCTTTCCTATCGGCTCAACCTCTTGCGCAAGCGCAGCCACTGCGGCTTGTGCGCGGGAAATAGTTTCGGCGTTTGCCCGCTCTGCTGTTACAGCTTCCTGAGGCAATGCGCCGCTCGGCTGCGGCTGAGGTTCTGGAGCAGGGGTGGGTGCCGGGGCTGGAACGCCCCCGCCGCCAGTTGCTCCACCGCCTCCGTCACCGCCAGCTGTGCCGCCTCCTGGCGGCGGGGCGGGAACATTGTTGTCTGGTGGCCGAGTGCCGTTAGGCGGCTCTGTATCTACTGGCGGTTCAGTGTCTATAGGAGGTTCGGTATCCTCTATGTAAAGTAAGTAGGTTTTATAAAAGTCGCCACCAGAATGGCCCTCCACTAACACTGTGAATACAAACGCTCCATAAACTGTAGGAATTCCGTAAATACTCCCATCCAAATCAAGTGCCAACCCCGCTGGAAGCGTTGATGCTCCAACAAGAGAAACGGTTACGCCATCTCCGTGATTAGGGGAATAACTATACGCCACACCCAAGATTCCTCGGCTAAGTGTCTTGGGCGTGACTACTTCTAAACCATCAAACCATCTAAAAGTCGGAAATTGGCTATTTACAGAAACGGTTTGTGTTAATCGGGTTTGGAATAGCATTTGTTGATACTCCCAGTCGGGAACTTCCCAAATGTCAGCAAAGTTCGGCCAAACCCATATGGAAGCAGACTCAATTTCATATACACTTTGACCCAAATTTCCAACCTCAAAAGGAACAAGGTCAACCCACGACCATTCCCCAACATAAGTCCAGCTTAATCCATCCGTAGTCCTGTAAAATCCGCTAATGCGCCCACCAAGCACACATTGCCAAGAGCCAAGAAGCCCGAGGGCATCAAACTGATGGTGGAACGAAAACCAAGGGTCGGGCAAATGCGGATACAATGGCGGAGGTGGGTTCTCGAGAGTTACAACGGGAGTCCAAGTTACTGCGCCACTTTCAATGCCATCTGCAATATATACACCTCGTCCTCCTGCTATCATACGAACAACAAGATTCCCGTTAGGTAGCGAGAATATCTGTCCAGAACCATCCAAGCCGTGCTCAGACAAGGAACTCACAAGATTAATCCAAGTAACCCCATCTCGAGAAACTAGCGCTTGTGCCCTATCATCTCCGGAGCCCAAAAACGTTTGGAAAATGAACCAGCCGTGTTGATGCTCTAATCCCCAGTAGCTGCTAGTGCGTATAGGCACGTCAAACCAGTTTTCACCGTCATGGGTGCCTATTGTCACCCCATCCGCAATAGCTATAAGGGTATTATCGCCCACTACCAGGCGCTTCCACATATCCCCGACACGGCCTTGCACGAGCCATTCCCTACCATCAGCCGACGTGGCAATGTACTGTGAATAAGTATCATTTACACAGACGGCACCGACAATTCCTACAAACCGTCCATTTGATGTGAGTTGAACAACATTACCGTATAACAAATACATGCTCCTTGGCACTGATGGACCCTGAACCGAAAATACACTTCTTGCGTTGTCAACATGTTCTGCCGCAGACGCAACGACTGGCGCACCTGCGATGGCCGTCAGCACTATGCTGAGAACTAAGATTTTTGCTACTAATTTCTTCCTTGCTTTGTTAAACATTTTTTCCTCCCAAAATTAATTTAATTATAATCAAGCAAATCGTGGGCCGCGCCGAGTTTACTCGTGCATGACCGAGATTGCAATGATTTAAGCAGCACCACGCAAAGGCTGTCAGCGTCTATACTCCATATTTGGGTCAATGAGCCTAAAGAGCGGATTGATGCCCGCATTCACGGCCTCAACCTCTGAGCGAAACCCTGCCAGCCTCTCATAATGCTCATTTGAAGTAATATGCCCCGCCTCGTAAGCCCCCAATAGCAGCGACTTGTAAATCCCTTGTGACTCTAAGCTAAACCTGTGAATCTGGAAAAGCATCCTGGCATAAATCAGAGCTTCGTCAAAATCTCCCACATACCCATACCCCAGAGCCAGTTCGCGGATGAACTCACGGTCAACAGGGTTTTGCAAATGCCCCCGCTCCAAGAGTCTGAGGGCCTCATGCGGGGAGGGTTCAACCCTTGCCATATCCATAAAAATTCGGTAGTTCCAGGGATTTGCGGCATGTGCCACACGAAACGCAGCTTGAGCGCGCCCGGTATCATCTTGGTTTAGCCTGCCAACAGTTATAGCCGCCTGAGAAAATAGCATCAGAGTTAACGCCAGAGTCGGGAGCACTAGGGACAGGCGCACGACAGGCCTTAGGGCAAATGTCCTTTTAGGCAAACTCAAGTTACTCAAAATGAATGTGAAAAAGATAATCACGAGTCCGAATGCGAAATTTACTTCCAAGATGCTTCCCGTTATAATCACGAGCAGAAGAAAAACGTGGTAAAGCATGCGCCGAAAACCTGTTACCAGTGAACAGATTGCAACTGCAAGGAAGGACAGCAGCCCAAGAAAACCAGCATCCAGAGCTATTTGAAAGTAAACACTGTGTATATATCTCACCTGATATGGTGCTGTTTGAAACTGCAAGTGCAAAAATTGCCACTGCCCCATGCCTATCCCAAAAAAGTTAGAGCGCAGCTCCGATAGTGCGTCAATATAAGTAAGCAGTCTTTCCACCAGAGTTGGGCCGAGCACAAAGCTAATAATTAGCTCAAACCAAAGTATAAAAACCGCTAGAAGCACTGCTGCAAAGCCTGCAAGAATGTAGTACCTTATTCTATGCTTAATACAGAGGAAAATATAAACTGCCGCGACTGCAATGAAAACGGCAATGCCAATGCGCGACCTTGTGAGAATTAGAGCGGTGAGCATAATAGCCCCGCTTAGAATCTCCGATTTGCTTTTAGTTTTCATATAGTAGTGGGCCGACATAATAACTCCTGCACTCAGGAGCATGGCGGTGGTGTTCGCATACTGCAAAAACGACTGAAGCCGGCGTGAACCATCAATTACCATATAGTCTGCAAGAGGAAGCCCTGCCACAGCCAGCAGGCCGCCTATAGCCAAGAGCAGAAACGACCTGTGAAATGCCGCTTCAACCATTTTCTTGTCCTCTATATTTGCAAACACAATATATGACAGCGGAAAAAGCAAGTATCTGAGCAGTTCTTCAAGCGCAATGCCAGCGTTGGTGTCTACTATTAACGCCGAGAGCACTGCGGCAAGGAACAGTCCAATGAGAAAAAGGAAATTTAGGTCAAATGAAATAGCCTTTTGGCGCGGGCGGGATATTATGAATATGAGGCAGCATATGTTGAGAAGTATTAACCATGCAGAGAAGAATGCCCCTCTAAAAATCATTGCTCCAAAAATCATGGCATAGACTGGATATTTGAGGTGGCTTGTGTGCGGGATTTCGGTTTGTTGTTTCTTTGTCATAAATGCCCCTCATGCAAACAAAAATTGCCCTGCAAACTTTTCCGACATTTGCACAGGCTCAAGCCATACCGCAAGACTGCGGCATTTGAGCAAAATTTGTCAGATTTGTTTGCAGAGCAATATGGTAAAGCAAGCTCTCTCACACCCTAGCACTTATTTCCCGGAGGATTTCCCCGCCGAAACCGATGTAAAATGCGGTTCCAGCGGCTTTTCCCTCCGAGAAACGAAAAATGCCGTGTATGACCATTACATACACAGCAAATAGTTAAGTGCAACACAACCGACCCCGCAACAACGGATTATACTCTTGCGCAAAGAAGCAAACCGTCATATAATGGGTCACGTGGTGTAGCGAAAGCTATTGTGTATGTGGGTCGTGACCACATATGCAGGACGGGGAGGGCTGCCACCCTTTCCGTCTGCCGCCGCAAAGCGGCGGGCACTTTCGTTTCCAATGCTCAGAGTATATACACAAACAATGCGAAAATCAAGAGAAACTTTGTATATTTTGATTTTCGCCCATTAAAAAGACAAATTCACAGGTTAAAACAGCGATTTATGGCCATCTGAAAGATGTGCTAAAATCCGAAAATATATCCACTATTACAGGCACTACAGAGGCAAAGGAGGTTGCAGCATGAAGAAACTGCCACTGGGCATACAGAGTTTTCGGGAGATAATTGAGGAGAACTATGTTTATATTGAAATGGAGTATGAGAAATGCCAGTAAAAATCCCTAACCAGTTGCCATCCAAAGATATTTTAGAAAATGAAAACATATTCGTTATGACAGAGTTCCGGGCTGGGCATCAGGATATACGCCCGCTCAGGCTTCTTATACTTAATTTGATGCCAACTAAGCAGGTGACTGAAACTCAGCTTCTGCGCAAGCTCTCAAACACCCCCTTGCAGATTGAAATTGAGTTTTTGCAAATGAGCAGCTACACCTCCAAGAATGTTGACCCTGAACATCTTGAGTCTTTTTATACGTCCTTTGACAAAATCCAAAACAAGCATTATGACGGGATGATTATAACAGGTGCGCCTGTGGAGAATCTTGAGTTTGAGGATGTGGATTACTGGGATGAGCTGTGCCGCATAATGGACTGGACCACCCGAAATGTCCACTCGACTTTTCATATCTGCTGGGGTGCACAGGCTGCACTATATTATCATTACAAGATTCCAAAGTATCAAATAGGCCCCAAGCTGTCGGGCTTGTTTAGCCATAAGGTGCTCAAGCCCCAGTCGCCGTTCTTTAGAGGGTTTGACGATGAGTTCTTCATGCCCCATTCCCGCTACACTGAAGTCATGGAGGCGGATGTCCGAAAGGTTGAGGAGTTGGAGCTTCTCTCCGTTTCCGATGAGGCGGGAGTGTTCGCCATAAAGTCAAATGATAACCGCCGCTTCTTCATAACAGGGCATCCTGAATACGATGCAGACACCCTTGCGCTGGAGTATCAGCGGGATTTGGAAAAAGGGCTCGCAATCGACATGCCCAAGAATTATTTCCCGGACAATGACCCTAATGCGACACCCTATGTGTGCTGGCGCGCCCACGCACAGCTAATGTATTCAAACTGGCTCAATTATTATGTGTACCAGTCCACGCCATATGACATTGGCAAAATTGGAATTTAGTACACCGTGCTTAAAACATCGTTTTTGAAATAACTCCACAGCCCTGTCCGCACTGCTGCAAAAGTGCTGCAAATCCCTTTTCGCCCCTAGTTTACACCCTCTCATTAACTGTGAAGCTGGCCGATCTCACATTTCCGTACATCGGAACCGTGAGGCCGGCTTCTGTTATATCTGCCCTGTAGAAGGAGATAATCCCCCTATAACTATAGTCCCCCAGCACCACGCTCACGCCATAATAGGCCGTCATCATCTCACTAAGGCTTCGTGCGGCAGTGTAAAAGAGGTCATCCCTCGACCAGAACTCGCCATCTAGCAGAGCCTCTTCCCTGTTGCCCACCCGGTAGATCAGCCTGACTATTATGCCTGTCCTGTCGTCAATGACCACATTTACTGAATTGCCCGAATGGTCAGTTATGTCAAACTCCCATATAATCATATAGCGAGTGGTAACTAATGCGTCAACAATAAGAGATGCCAGGCCTTCGCTGATTACCACATCCTCATAATCAAGCTGGAACGGCCCTGCGCTAAAGAATCTGGCCACTTCTTCCACAGCCCTCAGTTCCGCTGCTTCAAGGCTCATATTGCTGCCTGTGTGAAGCGGCAGGATGTCGGCGCTTGAACTTCCTGCGAGGGTTATGCGCTCCGTCAGTGTAAGCTCGGGCACCGCCTCAAAGCTGATGCGCTCTGAATCAACCAGAATTAATGTGTCAAGACGGCGCATGTCAGTGATGCCCGCTACAGCATTTGGCAAAAAGAAGCTGCCTATTACTATAACTGCCGCTATAGCTAACGAAACATAATGTCTTATTTTCATATTTATTAAAGTTCCTTTCGCTTCTCTTAGGCATCTGCCGTTTCTGCTTTTAGCTTAATTGTAACCGTGGTGCCTACGTTGAGTTCACTTTCAAATGTCAGCTCCCCGCCGTGCAGCGAGGCGATTTCATCGCAGAGCCTAAGCCCCAGCCCCACCCCGCCCTGAGAGCGTGCGCGGGATTTGTCCACACGGTAGAAGGCATCTTTTATTTTGTACAGTTCATCTTCAGGGATTCCCCTGCCGTTATCGGCTATTTTTATCTCGCAGTGCCCACCTTCAGATTTTGCAGTTATCTTAATCTCGCCAGCTTCGTCAATAGCTTTTCTGGCGTTGTCGATTATATTTAGAATCAGGGACATGAACAAATCTGGCTCGATTTTGCATGTACTGCCGTCACAGTTTGCAGAAATTTCAATATTTCTCTTAGCAAGGACGGGGCGCACCAGCCGCACTGCATCGCCTATGATTTGCGCGATGCTAATGGGAAGAAATGTGAAATCCCTTTTTTTCAAAACAATCAGGTCAAGGAGCTTTAGGGAGAGCACTTCAAGCCTGCGCCCTTCCATGAATATATAATTGGCGGCATCCTGCTTGTCGGCATCTGGAAGGGAGTGGCCCCTTAGAAGGTCGGCATATCCTATTATAGATGTGAGAGGGGTTTTAAGTTCGTGGGCAAAGCTGCCCATAAACTCTTCTTGGCGCTTCATTGTGTCTTTCATTTCGTTTATGTTGTTTTCCAGCTTGTCTGTCATGTTGTTAAAATCCACAGCGAGGATTCCTATTTCGTCACTTCCGATTGAGGTCGCCCTACAACTCAAGTCCCCTGAGGCAATTGTTCTGGTTATGCGGGATAGGCGGCGCAGGGGGGATGTCATCCAGAAGGATAGCAGCCAGGAAAGAGCCGCCCCAAGGGCTATCAGCACCACAAAAAGCTGCCTGTAAATACGCTGCTGTTCTTGGCGCGCTGAAAACACAGGGCTTAGGTCGTATACGCTTTCCAGAAATAGTGCCGAGGCTCCGAACTGAAACTGCCCTGCCAATTGCAGAAAATATGAGCCCTGCGTGGTGCGGAAGGTGAGCATGGCAAATTGCTCTCCGCTTACATTGTCTAAATATATGTCGTAAAAAACAACCCGCTCACCTAAGATTTGTTCAGCGGGGTTATTGCCGAAAAGCCCCGCCTCGCGGCTGGTATAGATTATTCTCCCATCTTCATGAGAAAGGCGCAGGGCAAGCCAGTTGTGCTCACCGTGGGCATCAAGCCTGGAAAGGGCGTTTACAAAGTCCTCATATTCCCCGCTCTGCTCCCCTGTCTGGGTGGCTTCGCTTACCGCTGAGAGGGTGAACAAAATAAGCCTGTGTGAGCTCGCTGCCGCCTCTTGTAGCTGGTTGAGGTAGTTTCCGGTGGAAGCGGAAATAAGCACACTACCGCCAATGCCAAACGCAAGCGCCAGCATGACGGTAAATGCAATCATCATCTTCGTTCCGAACTTCATACTTGATTCCCCTCAGTGTGAGATAGTCCCACGCGGACGGCGGGGCGGCGGACGGCATGGCTTACTGTCATGACGTACAGCTCAGCGTACGGCTCGGCCGCAGGTTCTGCCCCTGCAATAAATATCTCACTGCGCTCACTTATTTTACACTTCTAGCCTGTACCCCACCTTGTAAACAGACTGGAGTTTGTCCTCCCAGCCGGCTTTTTTGCGTACTCTCTGGACATGCAAGTCTATTGTGCGGCTGTCGCCAAAATAGTCGCTGCCCCAGACGCGCTCATAGATTGTTTCGCGGTAGAGGGCGGTGCCCGGATTTCGGGCAAACAGGAGCAGAAGCTCATATTCTTTGCGCGTGAGGGGAATTTCCTCATCGCCGCGCTTTACAAGCATTGAGCGGGTATCTATTGTAAGCCCTGCTATTTCAATCATCTGACCGAGTTTATTGTATCTGCGCAGGACAGTTTCGACACGGGCCAGCAGTTCGATTATCTCAAAGGGCTTGACTATATAATCCTCTGCGCCCATTTTCAGGCCCTTGACCCTGTCCTCCACCATGTTTTTGGCCGTGATAAATATTACAGGCATATCCAGGTGCCTTATATATTCCATCAGTTCAAAACCCGTCGCCCCCGGAAGCATAACATCGAGCAAGATTAGGTCAAACCGCTCCGTTTCAAGTATGTCTGCGGCGGCAATGCCATCGAATGCGCATTTGCATTCGTAGCCCGCTTTTGTCAGGCTCATGCGCAAGAGGTCTGAGATAGGCTTTTCGTCTTCGACAATAAAAATTTTAATCATAAGCTATTTTCCTCTGTAAATCTTTTTTTGAATATCTCATGCCGCCTCGGTATCGCCCGCGCAAGCGAAACCGGCTTCATGTCTTTGTTAACAAATGCGTGTGCGCTCTCTGCTTCACACAAAATTACACCCTCTTGGTTTATGACACTGTATACCACGCAAAACCGCACGCCCGTATACTTTGTTATCTTCATTTTGACAGTGAATGTATCGCCGAATCTTGCGGGGTACTTATATTTGAGATTTATATCTGTAATTGGGCTCATCACGCCCAGCCGCTCCGTTTCATCATAGGCTAGGCCGATACTCGCAAAATAACCATTTCTGGCTTCTTCCAGCCAGCGCACATAGTTTGAGTGGTGCACCACACCCATTTGATCCGTTTCGTAAAAAAATACAGTTCTAGTATACTCGAACATTTCCTTCTCTCCTTTGGCTAGTAAATCAATTCTTGCGGTTGCTTATTTACTAGAGTATACTATAAGTTCCGTATGCTTTGTATCCTTTTATTTGGAGGTTTTGGTTTTGTCTGATACAATTGCTGCGATTGCCACAGGCTCTGCGGTGTCGGCAATCGGGATTATTAGAATGAGCGGTGATGACGCTATAGTTATTGCCGGTAAAATTTTTCGGGCCTATACGGGTGTAGGGCTTGAATCCGCCCGCGACAGGCAGATGTATTATGGCGAGCTTTTCGGCGCGGACGGCAAGCTAATCGACATTGTACTCTGTGTTGTGACACGCGGGCCGAATAGTTACACAGGTGAGAATACTGCGGAGTTTCAGTGCCACGGCTCCCCCCTTGTACTATCGGAGGTTCTCAAAACCCTCTTCACCCTCGGTGCCCGCCAGGCTCTTCCCGGGGAGTTTACTAAGCGGGCCTTCCTAAACGGACGCATGGACTTGGTGCAGGCTGAGGCCGTTATCGACCTCATAGAATCCGAAACTGTTTTTGCGGCGCAAAATGCAGCGGGTCAGTTGCGCGGAGCGGTGGGTGTTAAGCTAGAAGCTGTCTATAGCACACTCGTGGATGTTATGGCACATTTTCACGCCGTCATTGACTACCCTGATGAAGATATTGATGAGTTTACCATGGAGGGCTACCTCTCCTCACTGCGAGGAGCAGAGACTCAGCTTGAGCGGCTGCTTTCCACGCACGAGCGTGGCAGGGTTATGCTCCAAGGTGTCCCAACCGCCATAATCGGACGCCCTAACACGGGCAAGTCATCGCTGCTCAATGCGCTTCTGGGCTACGAGCGCGCCATAGTGACGGATATCCCGGGCACCACGCGCGACACCATAGAAGAAAAACTCATGTTCGGCGGGGTTTTGCTGCGGCTTATTGACACAGCAGGAATGAGGGCTACCGGCGATGTAGTTGAGAAGCTAGGCGTTGAGCGCACATTATCTGCCATCAGTGCCGCGGGGCTCGTGATTTTGGTTCTGGATGGCTCGGAACCCCTGCGCAAGGAGGACTACGAGGCTCTAGACTCAATTCCTGAAGATGTTCCAAAACNTGCAGTTATAAATAAA
>JGI24694J35173_10003516_pt1 | contig 11822 bp, 7 predicted proteins | sample TergutCo191P1_FD_35173 | JGI IMG/M metagenome (IMG submission 35173) | reverse complement strand
TTGCTTTATCGTTGGGCTCATCCGTTTTGCTGTCAACAAACTGCTTTATTATTTCAAAAAATGATCCGGCAGTTGCTCTTGGCATTATGCGCGCCGTTGAATAAATAGTCTTAAAAACCCCGTCGTAATCACCTGCCATTCCATAATTAAAAGCCGCATCAATTAAAAGCCGGTTTTTCAGACACCATGCTGCTTTTATACTGCAAGCTTTTTGGATTTCCTGCTTTGGTATAGANGNCTGCTTTTCTTTAAGAAAATCAAGAAAAAGCGGATGAATTGTAAAGCCGTGCAGATATATGTCGTAATAAAACAATGCGCTTATTTGTTTGAAAGCGTCAGCCTGCTCTTGCACACACGAAGATATACCGGTTAATACTTCAAGCGGCCAGCTGTCAAAAACTGAAATTGTAACAAGAAAGCGCTTACACTCAGGCGGCAATGTGTCAAACAATGCCTGTATCATGTCTCTAATATTTCCGTTGCGAAGAAGTGAAGAGTTGTATTGTCTGCTGTTTATCTGCCGGGTATTATCTTTTTTTAGCTCATCTGCAATAAGGCTTATTGCAATTATCCAGCCGTGAGTATCGGAATATATTTTTTTTGCATCAGTCAAAGATAAATTAATTTTTTTTAATTTGAAAAACAAAATTATTTCTTTTATATTAAAACGTAAATCATCCACAGTGATCCGCAACAAAAGCCCTTTAGAAAACAGATTCATTATATTAAGTTCAGGCTCCGTAAGGGAAATCAACATTGTTGTTGTTTTGCGATAAGGAGAAGCAAGAAACGTATTTAAAAAGTTAATTATTTCTTTATTATTAATATGATGCAAATTATCTATTACAACAACAAACCGGCGGGATTTGCTTAAATTCAACATTGACATGCAGCGGCTGATTTGACTTCTTGTTTCAGGAAAGCCGATTTCTTCAAGCGTTTTTCCCGCTTTTACACTTTGAATATTCACCGCTTTTATTATGCTTTCCCAAAACTGCGGAGGATCATCATCACGTTCTGTAAGCGAAAGCCAAATTGCGGCTTTGTTATTCTGAACCAAAAAATTATTCACCGCGCAAGTTTTGCCGCATCCGCTTCCGCCTGTTATGAGAAAAACAGAATTCTTCTTTGCCGTTTCAAAAAGTTCATTTATGCGTTTTCGTTCAAGTATACATTGTTCACCCGGCAATAGAATATGAGACATTTAATCGCCTTTACAGTTCCCAATACTGTCGTTTTGAGGAGTTTCGGTTTTAAGAATTCCCTTTTCAATCGCTATCCTCACCGCATCCGCTTTATTAAGAGCGCCAAACTTGGAGAAAATGCTTCTAATGGCGCTTTTCACCGTGTTAGGTGAAATAGATGCGGCGCTTGCGATTTCAAGCCGTGTTAAACCGCTTGAAAGCCCTGAAAGGACATGCATCTCTCTTCTGGAAAGACGCGCATTTATATTTTTGCCAAAATCGCCATTTCCGCTTTTTTTGTACAAATGCAATTTTTTTGCATAAGCGGCGGATTTGCGGTTAATCTCTTTCAGCCACTCAATGTAAACTTTTTCCGCTTCGGAATTCTTTTCTGCTTCTTTAAGCGCCGCTTCTGAAAGCCCTCTCATGTCCTTGCCGAGTTCTACAAAAGGCATAAAACTTTCCGTTGGTTCTGAAAGCTCAAACGCCTGATAAAGTGAAAGAAAAGCGGCCTCTTTTTCCTGCAAGCGCCATTTGCAAACGGCTTCCAAAGCTTTTATCTCAATGTCGCCAAAAAAAATGTTCTCCGCTTCTTGAGGGCTTTTAATCACAGCCAGTACTACAGGATAGCGCATTACTGAAAGGTAATACTTCGCTCTTAGAAGGCGCTCCAAACCCTGATGCAAAAAATTAAACTCACTTTCATTAAAATCGTTTTTTAACCAAGCTGCCGCCATATTTATTTTGCCGGTTTGAATATAATACCATGACATTAAAATATCATAGTAAAACGAGCGGTTCAAAAATAAAACTTCGTCAGTATTTGTCTTTATTTTTTTTAACGTATATTCAACATTTATTTTGTCACCGGTAAAAAGATATATTCTCATAAGGTAAAAAAGCGCCCTGTTTTCAATTTCAAATTGAAAAGCCTTTTTCGCTTTTATTATACTCGCCAAAAGATACTTTTCAGATTTTTTTAATTTCATCTTAAAAAAATAAATNTCTCCAAAACAAAGCTCAATTAAACCTTCTTGACATCCTGACATTGCGTGAGAAGTATAAGGNACTATTTCTTTAATCATTTCCACATATTTTTCCAAATCTTCACTTGTTGCCAAAGACATAATCCTGCATGCATAGGTGCTTAAAACTATTCCGTTTATAGGCGGTTTTGTAATNTANTCTGACTTTTCTGAATGCGAAGCAGCGCGCTTAAAATATTCAGCAAAGTCATATTTTTTTGTGTCAATTGATCTCAACAATCCAATAAATCCAAGCTGCATATAACATCCGGTCAAAATACCGTGTTTCTCAGGTGATTCGTTTTGCAATTCTGCATCTGAAATTATATTTACAGTTTCATCCCAACTTTGCTGATAACAGCCAAGCGTGGTCAATGCGCGGTTGCGAATAACAATTGTTTCTGTGAATTCACTGTAAATGCGTGTATCACAGCGATCAAAAATATCCAAAACAAAACGCGCCAAATTATTCGCNAATATTAACGGAAGCGTTTTAAGAATTTCAACAATTCCGCCGTAATCTTTTGACTTATCATAATAAACAAGTGCATCCATTTTATGGTTATTTTTCACACACCACTTGGCACTTTTTTGCCACACTTCTATTTTTTCTTCCTCTGATAATTCATCCTGCTTTTCCCGCAAAAACTCAAGCAAAAGATTATGAATCCTGTACAAACCCAAATATTCATCAAAGCTAATAAACGAACTTAAGCTTTCAAGTTTTTTGACATCAGAATAATCTTTTGCAATTTCAAGCGCAAGATCCGTGTGCAGATTTTCAACCAGAGAAAATTTTATCAGTAANNGCCTCATTCTTTGCGACAGATGTTCCATTATTTCACTTTCCAGCAANTTTGAAACTCCGGCATTCAAAAGCCGCAAAACTCGTGTTGTTCTTTTGTTTGTATTAATAAGCAAAATGCACGCCAAATGAATTGCAAAAACCCAGCCTTCTGTATCGCGGTAAATAAAAGCCGCAACAGCAGGTTCAACTTTAATATTTAACAGATCAAAATATGAAAGCATTTCTTCGCGGCTGAAACGCAGATCATCAGTGGTGATTTTAGCAAACATTTTTTTACCNGCTAAANTTTCAACATCAAAAGCCTGTTCGCTTCTTGACAGNAAAATGCAAGTTATGTTAGGCGGAGCGGAACGCAAAAAAAGCGAGAGAAAACGCAGGACGATTTTATTAGTAATAAAATGAACATCATCATACACAAAAAGATATTTTTCACTGCGGCTTATATTTTTACGGAATACTGAAAGACATTGCTGAAACTGCTGTTCGCTAACAGGGAAATCATACCGCCGNAATTTTTCCGCTGTTTCTTTGCTGATAAGCGACACAGCAGAAATCATGGTTTCCCAAAAGCGCTCTTCNATGTTATCAAGCTGCGAAATTTGCAGCCATGCTGTGTGGGGAATGTGCTTTTGCGCAAAGGTATACACAGCNTGAGTTTTTCCGTATCCTGCGCCTGCAACTACAAAGACGACAGGTTTCCGCACGGCGTTTTCCAAAAGGCGGTCAATCCGCTGCCGCGTTAGCTTCGTGTGCACCGTGTCATAATTTGGTAGTTTCATCATATTTTCCATCGTTTTTCATAGTATTGTCATTTAATAGCTAAAATATAGTTCTTTTTAATTTAGTTTTCAAAGAAAATGGTATTATTTTTCGATTCGATGATGCATATTTAAAAGCTGTGCAAAGTCTTAAAAACTACAGCCGCNTAATCGAAACTGCCTTTTTTGATNCACCGTCAAATTCCACAAGAATTCCCTGCAAAGAAACNCTGTCATCTTCGGNNGGCACGGCGACTTCCATGCGGTAAAGCACCTGATTGCGGGCGCGGTTAAGGCATATTTGTGTGTCCATGCCGATAACGCTGTCCAAATTCCCGCACATGCCCAAATCGGTGATATAAGCGGTTCCNCCCGGCAGAATCCGCTCATCGGAAGTTTGAACGTGTGTGTGCGTTCCGGCAACAACACTTGCCCTGCCGTCAAGGTAAAAGCCGAAAGCCTCTTTTTCCCGTGTTGATTCGGCGTGAAAGTCNACAAGGATTATAGGTTTGTTATGNGCGTTTTCTTCGCCGTTGTTTTCCGCCCAAACAAGTGAGTCAAATGCTCTGAACGGGCAATCAATGGGCGACATAAACTCTCTGCCCTGAATATTCACCGCCGCCCATGTCACAGGCACGCCGGACGAAGACGGCTTTTCAAGCGTTACAAAACCTTTACCGGCATTGCCGGGCGGATAATTAAGCGGGCGCAAAATACGCGGCTGGCTGTCAAGCACCGGCAGAAAATCCCGCTTTTCCCACACGTGATTACCGCTTGTCACCACATCAGCGCCGGCGGCAAAAATCCGCTCCAGATGAGGCAGAGTAAGCCCGAAACCGGAGGCGGCATTCTCGCCGTTCACCACGACGAAATCAACAGAGTTTTCTTTGATTAGGAGAGGCAATTGGCGATCCAAGGCATCAAGCCCCGGATCGCCAACCACATCGCCAAGCATTATCGCCCGCAAGATGTGCACGGAAACTACCTTGCGTACTCGGTGACCCTCGTTTCCCTAATCATAGTGAGCTTTATGCGCCCGGGATAACGGAGATCGTTTTCAATCTTCTTCGCAATCTGCTTGGCAAGATCTTTGGTTTTCTCATCGTTAAGCGCTTCGTTGTTGACGAGAATGCGCAGTTCCCTGCCCGCCTGAATCGCATACGCCTTATCCACGCCGTTAAAGCCTGTGGCAATATTTTCAAGGTTCTCAAGCCGCTTGATGTAATTGTCAAGCGTTTCCCGTCTGGCACCGGGGCGCGCGGCGGAAATTGCATCGGCAATCTGCACCAGCACCGACTCAATGCAGCTGGGCTCAATGTCGCCGTGGTGGCTTCCAATGGCGTTGATGACGTGCTGGTCTTCGCCCATTCTGCGCGCCATATCCATGCCGATTTCAGCATGGTTAAGGTCAGAATCCGAATCCACTCCCTTGCCTATGTCATGAAACAGGGCGGCGCGCTTGGCAAGATCGCGGTTGCAGCCCCCGATTTCCGAGGCAAGCATTCCGGCGATAACCGCCACTTCTTTTGAGTGGTACAATACGTTTTGCCCGTAACTGGTGCGGAAGTAAAGCCGCCCCAGCGTTCGAATCGCATCATGTTTGATGTTGTGAATCCCTAAGTCAAACAGAACCCTCTCACCTTCCTCAAAAATCTTTTGGGAAACGTCTTTTGTGACTTTGGTAACGATTTCCTCGATTCGCGTAGGATGTATGCGCCCGTCAACGATAAGCCGCTCAAGGCTCACCTTGGCGATTTCCCGCCGCACCGGGTCAAAGCATGAAATAACCACGGCTTCAGGTGTATCATCGATAATAATGTCAACGCCGGTAAGCGTTTCAAGCGTGCGGATATTTCTGCCTTCACGCCCGATAATTCGCCCTTTCATCTCATCGTTGGGCAAACTCACCGTTGTAACCGTCACTTCGCCTGTGACATCCGTTGCCATCCGCTGGATCGTACTTAGCAAAATATCGCGGGCTTTTTTTTCGCCTGAGATAGCCGCCTCGTGTTCGATCTTGTTGATAAGCGATTGCGCATCATGGCGCGCTTCGTTTTCCAAGTCGCGAATGATGAGTGATTTTGCATCCTCAACACTTAAGCCTGAGATTCGCTCAAGCTCAGCGCGGTAACGCTCTTCTTCCTTACCAAGCGCTTCTTCTCTAACATGGAAAGCTTTTTCTTTTTCCACTAAAGTCTGTTCAGTCCGTTCGATTTGAGCTATCTTTTTATCTATGCTCTCTTCTTTTTGAAAAATCCGGCGTTCAAACCGCTGTAATTCAGCCTTTCGCTCCCGGGTCTCCCTTTCTTGCTGGTTCCGCTCCCGTATAACTTGTTCTTTTGCTTCGAGAAGCAATTCTTTCTTTTTGGCCTCAGCTTCNTTTATAGCACCATGCTTTATTTCTTCCGCGCTTCGCTGTGATGCCGTAAGTTGAAATCTGGCGTAAAACCATCTAATAATCCAGCCTAAGGTTAACCCGGCAAGAGGAAGGATCATCCACAATATCCAGTCCATCTTTTACCCCTTACCGAAATGTATAATTGTCTACTTTGTTGTACATTTTTTTTCAATTTTTGTCAATGGTGCGAATTGTTATCGATAACCCGATTCTGCCAGAGCGGCCTCCGCCTCTTTAATCTCATCATATTCGATGGTTTTGTCAGCATAAATAATGGTATTTTCGTGTCCTTTTCCAAGCAGCAATACAAGATCGCCTTTTTTGGCAAGCGAAAATGCCTTCCTGATCGCCGTTGGGCGGTCGGGGATGAGAAAAAGCGTTTCACCCTGAACCATTGGCACGGCGCCGCAAGCCGCAAAGCAGCCTTTAGCAATATCCTCAAGAATTGCCATCGGCACTTCCCCGCGCGGATCCTCGTCAGCCAAAATGACTATGTCCGAATGCAGGGCGGCAACTTCGCCCTGCATAAAACGCTTTTGCTTATCGCGCTCGCCGGGGGAGCCGAACAGCGTGATAAGCCTGCCGCCGTTTGGGGCAACCCGCTCTTTCAGGGGCGGCAACACGGCTTCAAAAGAAGACGGCGTGTGTGCGTAATCAACAATCACCTCAAACGGCTGGCCCTTTTCCACCGGAGCCATGCGCCCGCGCACAGGNTTAAGAAGCGAAACGTNACCGGAAAGTGATTCAACTTCAACAGAAAGCAGGTTAGAAACCACCAAAAGNGCGGCAANTACATTAGCCGCGTTAAAAGAACCGGGAAGCTGATCGTGCAGCGTGATTGTTTTTCCGGCGGAAGCATCAAACACTTCGTACCGGTTGCCGCCGGCTCCGCTTTCCAGCATCTTAATGGAAAGGTCAGCTTTCGCCCCTTTGGTGCTGAAAGTGTAGGTTTTGTGCACGGTGGCGGCNGCAAAGTAGTCAGCACTTGGATCATCAGCGTTTACCACTCCAAAAGAAGGAATTGGCTTGCCGTTTAGAAGGTAATTCTTTGCCGGAAAGGCATCAAGAGTTCGGAACAGCTCGGCTTTGTCGCTGCGGTATTGCTCGAAAGTACCGTGAAACTCAAGATGCTCGTGCGTNACTTTTGTTAAAACNCCGACATCGAAGTTCACATCTCCCAAACGGTTGGTTTTTTTGGAAAGCCCGTGCGAACTGGATTCAAGCACCACATACTCAACGCCGTTTTTGCGCATCTGCGCAAGCAAGCGGTGAATTGCCACTGCTTCAGGCGTTGTCTGGTGTTCGGGATTCCACGTTTCGCTGTCGCCATCGGCGTACTGAACTGTGGAAATAAAGCCGGTTTTCTTTCCGGCGAGTTTCAAAAGCTGGTACACCAAAGAAACCGTGGTGCTTTTGCCCTCCGTGCCTGTAATNCCGATAACGCCCATGTTACGTGAAGGGTAATCGTAAAAAGCCGCCGAAAGCGGCGACATCGCAAAGCGGGAATCTTTTACACGTATGTACAATACGCCGTCAAGGTATTCGCCAAGTTCTTTTTGGTGGACAACAGCCGCAGCCCCGCGTTTTACCGCATCACCAATGTAATCGTGCCCATCGACATGAAGCCCTGGCAAAGCGAAGTAAACAGCGCCGCTGGACACTTCGCGGGAATCGTAAACGAGTGAGGAAATGGGCGAAGAAGAAGGCCACGCAAAGGCGACGCTTTCAGAGGAAGCGACCGGAGCGGCAGCGCCCAGCCGCACTTCGATAACACCCGCCCTTTCCGCTGTCTGCGCCGAGATAAAATCAGCGGGCAAACGTTCATGCGTTTTGGTTTTTTCAGAGTTCATTATACGGCAAGTCTAGCAGGCGGTTAAAAATAAATCAATGCGCGTGTTGTGTTGGCTGGAACGGCAAAATGTTTCCTTAACATACCCGGTCACGCGCAATCGCGCTTCCCTAACAAGCTACCACTGCCGTGGCTTAAAGTCACCAGGGACATTTATCATCATCGTGTCCCCGCTTTGCTCTATAGCGTAAAAACCATTCTGGACAATGCAGTTCCGCACCTTTTGCGGCATTATAGCTCCGGCAATCGCCCCAAGATAGGTGCGCGTATCCTTGCGGTCATCGGCGCGGCGGCGTAAAACGTCCATCCGGTTAATATGTTTCGCTACATCTTCTTCGGTCGGCTTTGATTTTACTTCCACCACCATTACCGTATCCAGGCTTTCCAGCAGTATATCAACCTCCGCAGAACGGTTGCGCGAAGTTCCGGCAATTTGCGCGTTTTCAAAGGTGTCAGTGAAATTAAAATTCAGAGCGTTGAATTTCTCCTTGATGCCGGGAACAACTAAATGTTCAGCCAGTTCACCGAAACGGTTGGTCAGGTCACCGAACCTTCTGTTGGTTTCCTTTATTTGTTCGGCAGTTTCTTTCTGGCTTTCGGCAGTTTCCTTAAACTTCATGTCGGTCTCCCTGAATAACTGCTTCATTTGCCTGTCGGTTTCCTTCTGGCTTTCAGAGACTTCCTGGATTTTCCTGCCGGTTTCCTTTTGGTTAACAGAAACTTCGCGCAGGTTTGCCCAGACTTCCTCAATGATTGCCCTGAGCGGGTCGTCTGTAGGAATGTTATTCATGGTGCGTTCAGCCATTGCTTGCTCCTTGCTTATAATATACGGGATTTTGGCAAAGAAAGCAAACAGCGGTGCGGCTGACAGGTAGAAACAGCGAACCCAACCCACAACCGGCGCGTAGGCAAGTGCCGTGACGTAAAAAAACCTCCGGAAAACCGGAAGTTTTTTGACACCCTATCAGAAAAGCTCAAGCGCCTTCCCAGCCTTTTTAATGATCTGCCGCCGGCGTTTCAGGATTATGTGATGATACAGATTGAACAGAACCTCTTGTCTGCCTTCACAATTAACGGTATCGTTAAGAATGCAGCTATTATCTACATCTGACGCGGATATAAAAAAGGCGGCGGTTGCCTTGTTACAAGGTTTTCTCGTTGCCTTCCCCACCGAAACTGTCTACGGCCTGGGCGCGGATGCGTTTAACTCACTCGCGCTTGCCAAAGTGTTTGAGGCAAAAAACCGCCCCCGTTTTGACCCGCTCATCATTCACATAGCCGATATTGCGGTGCTTTCCCGCATAACCGATGTCGCGGCTTTAGACGGCGCCGCAAAAGAGCGGCTTACCATTCTTTCACGCGAGCTTTGGCCCGGCCCGCTTACCCTGATTCTCCCCAAACGNACCGAAGTGCCTGATCTTGCAACTTCNGGGCTTCCCACAACGGCGGTGCGCTTTCCCTCGCACGAAACGGCGCAAAAACTCATCCGCCTTTCATCAGGGGCGGTNGCTGCTCCAAGCGCCAATCCCTTCGGCTGCCTTTCGCCCACGCACGCCGAACACGTAAAAGCACTTTTAGGCGAAAAAGTTGACTACATCATTGACGGCGGNAAAACGATGGTTGGCGTGGAATCGACAGTGCTTGACATTTCCTCAAACCCGCCGCGCCTGCTCCGACCCGGCGGAACNCCTCANGAAACAATTGAGGCTTTAATCGGGCCGGTTGAGTTTTCCTTCGGCGTTTCTGTGGGCGCAGANGATGGAGGAGAAATGCCTGTATCGCCNGGGCAGCTTAAAAGCCATTACGCCCCGCGCACCCGCCTTGCCCTTTACCGCCGCGAAGANTTGGCGGCGCTTCCCTGCGCCAAAGGCGAGGGACGGCTTTACTTTTCAAAGCCGGAAACCGCAAACACCGATTCTGANGCGGCGGGGAGAACACGGGTTTTATCGGCAAGCGGGAACCTGAACGAAGCTGCGGCGAACCTTTTTGAAATGCTTCACGAACTGGACGGACTTGGTCTTGACATTATACGCGCCGAGGAAGCCCCCTTAACCGGCCTTGGTGTTGCAATCAATGACCGGTTAAAGCGGGCAACAAATTAATGGTCTACTTTGCGGTTAAGCCTGCCACAGTGATGTAGTTAAACGGCTTGTTGAAGTGCGGCATGAAGAAAATATCAAGAAGCGGAAGCTCATTGATAGTGAAGCCTTTGGCAATGGCGAGACTGAACATATGCAGCCCCATAGACACATCGCGGTAAGAAGCCATCTGCGTTCCAATGATTTTGCGGCTTTTCGCGTCATAAATAATGCGCAATTGCACATCTTCGTTTGGCCCTGCCATAAACGCCAGTTTTTGGGTGTCCTTAACATCCACGTGCGCTACATCAAAACCCGCGGCTTTTGCTTTTTCTGAACACAAGCCGGTGCTCCACATTTTGTAGTCATAAATCTGAATACCGTTGGAGCCCTGCACGCCTTGAGACTGAATGCCTGTGCCGCACACGTTGTGACCGGCAACAATGCCTGCACGCACGGCGTTTGTCGCCAAAGCAATGTGATCAGGTTTTCCTGTCGCGTTGTTCAAAACTGTCGCGCAGTCGCCAATGGCATACACACCCGGTATAGAGGTTTCCTGATTTGTGTTTACCAAAAATGCGTTTTTTACACCGAGTTTCAGTTTGCCGGCGGCAATTTCGGAGTTAGGGATAAACCCAATGGACAAAATCACCGCGTCAACAGCGTATTCGCCTTTGTCCGTTACGATTGACGTAACCCGTTTGCCGTTTGAGGATTTAATCTCTTTAAGCATTTCGCTGTAATGGAGCTTTATGCCCTTATCGGCCATCACTTTGTCCATGTTTTCTGTGAAAGATTTGTCGAAGTATCCTGGAAGGCAGGTAGCCGCCGCTTCAAAAAGCAAGGATGTTCTGCCGCGAAGCTGGACTGCTTCAGCAATTTCAACGCCAATGTAACCTGCCCCTATGGTGGCAACCGCTTTGACATCGGGGTTGTTGAGCTCTTCGTCAATTTTAAGACCATCTTGAAAAAGCTTCACATAATGAACACCTTCAAGGTCAGTTCCCGGTATATTCGGGGTGATTGCCCTCGATCCGGTTGCAAAAATGAGTTTGTCATAGGATGCTTCGATAACTTCGCCGTCTTTTGTTTTAGCTTTGACAACTTTTTTGTCAAAATCTACCTCATAGACAACCGTCTGCATGTAAACCTTCGCGCCTTTGTCTTCCAAAATTTTGTTTGAGGAATAAAAAAGGTTCTTGGTCTCCGGTATCTGCTTTCCTACATACAAAGCAGTGCCGCAGCCAAGATAGCTGATGTTGTCGTTCTTGTCAAAGATAACGACTTCGTTTCCCGGATAATTGTCCAGAATCGTGTTTGCCGCCGCTGTGCCGGCGTGGTTTGCACCGATCAAAACGATTTTACTCATAAATGCCACCTCTCTCAATTAATAATATAGGGATCAATATTACCCCGCTTAAGTGAAGATTTTATAATGGCTGATAATTTTTGTCAAATTTTTCTTTATGATTAATGTAATTAAAACTAATCCTGCCGCAAAAATAAATAGGAAGTTTCAGCGCCGTTGATGTTGTCAAAGAAAAAGTTCGTAAAATCCCAGCGGTTGTTAAGTGCAAAGAAACTGCGCGGTCTTATAAGGTAAATCACCGGCATGTACTCAAGGATAATTTCCTGAAACTCATTCCATATTCCCCACGCACGTTCGGTATCCACAGTGAAGCTGCCTTCGTTGTACAGGTAGTCGATGCGGGCTTCCCAGTG
>JGI24694J35173_10003514_pt1 | contig 11823 bp, 13 predicted proteins | sample TergutCo191P1_FD_35173 | JGI IMG/M metagenome (IMG submission 35173) | reverse complement strand
TGAACGGCTCTTGCGCGAATGACCGTATCGCTTTTTTCAAAGTTGAACTCTGGTTTTGCAAGCCGCAAACGGGAAAGGCGCAAGTTTTTCATAACCCGGCACACAGCGCCTGTGTTTCCGGGCTCGCTTGGGCGGGAAAGAACGATGATTATATCAGACAGGTGCATTTGTGGATGGTAGACTATTTTGGAAGATGTTGCCAAGAAGCAGAATTGGGTGAGGACAGCTTCATCGATCTTACAGGCTCAATAATTGTTCACCGAATATCCGCTCTATTTTGCAAAGGGTTTTCAGGGTTGGATTCGTTTTTCTGGGGTTTTCAAGCTTTTGATAGACTTGGTATTTAATGCCCATCTTTTCGGCAACATCGGCAAGGCTCATGTTGCGTGCTTTACGTTGGTTGCGTAGCCAGAGCGCAAAAGACAAGCCGGGCTCAAGCCGGATAGCGTAATAATCGGGGTTATAGTTTTCAGGCGGGATAGAGAAAGGGATATTATGTTCAAGAAAAGTTTCAATAAGTCCAGAAACAGCCTCAGATGCCATCTCCTTCGCATGATCCAAACTAGCGCCGTCAGTCAAAATGCCATCATAAAAGCCGGGCGCTTCAACATACCAGCATTTATCAGTATCGGAGTACGTTATTTTACACGCAATAGTAGTTCTCATTTTAGGCCTGCCTTCTTCAATATAGAGTTGAGCGTACCGGGCGCAAGGTCAACACTACCGTGTACCGGCACCGGAATGGCTATGCCGTTTTTAAGCATGATGTGGTGTGACCCTCGGACACGTTCAAGCACCCACCCATGCTTTTTTAGCAGCTTGACACAATCTTTACCGCTCATAGCTGTACTATTATACACCTTATATGCTGTGTTGTCAATGCATATGTACGATTCCTCAGGCGTCATTGTCTGTTTGCGGCGCTGTCCTCTGCGCTGTGTTGTGCCGATTACAATCGCGCAGTTGGCAACTGCTTCAGACAGCGAGCTGAAAGTTTCAGCACTTTCCCAAACATCAGCAGCATGAACGGCTCTTGCGCGAATGACCGTATCGCTTTTTTCAAAGTTGAACTCTGGTTTTGCAAGCCGCAAACGGGAAAGGCGCAAGTTTTTCATAACCCGGCATACAGCGCCTGTGTTTCCGGGCTCGCTTGGGCGGGAAAGAACGATGATTATATTAGACAGGTGCATTTGTGGATGTTAGACTATTTTGGAAGATGTTGCCAAGAAGCGGATTTGGGGGAGGACAGCGTTGATACCAGCGCCAAAAAAAAGAAGAACATCTTGACAATAATAACGTATTGCGATACTATTGTATTGTGATACTGTCATTCAAAGATAAAGAGACAGAATCGGTATACAATGAGCAGTTTTCCAAAAAATTGCCGCATGACATTCAGCGTGTGGCACTGCGAAAGATGATTATGATACATCATGCTGTTTCTTTGGAAGATTTGAAGATACCGCCGGGGAACAAACTTGAGCAATTACACGGTGATAGAGAAGGGCAGTATTCCATTAGAATAAACGACCAATGGCGTATTTGTTTTGCTTGGAAAAACAACAATGCCTATGGCATTGAGATTGTAGACTATCATTAGGAGGATATATGGCGGGTATTAAACCAATATTACCGGGCGAAATACTTGAAGAAGAATTCCTTATCCCTATGGGTATAAGTGCCTATAAACTGGCGAAGGATATAAAAATTTCAGCAACGCGAGTTTCTGAAATACTAAAGGGGAAAAGGCGAATCACGGTTGATACCGCATTGCGGCTATCCAAATATTTTGGTAACAGCGTGGAGTTTTGGATCGGCATACAGGCTGATTTTGAAATACGAAAAGCAAAAAAAGATTTGGCTGAACAATTGGCGGAGATACAGCGTTTGGAAGCGAAAAGCGCATAATTCCCCATAGCAGGTGAAAATGCCAGCCTTCCTGATTAGGCTCTCTATTCTTTGGTGTTTTGGAATGTTTTTGAATGCACCCTATTGACACAAATTCCGTCAAATGGTATGGTGTTTTTCGACACCGGGGATATTTTTCGCGATGTTTTATAAGTTTCACGCCCTTGTAGCTCAGTTGGCAGAGCATATCCATGGTAAGGATAAGGTCATCAGTTCAATTCTGATCGAGGGCTGGGTTCTTTCTGTGGCACAGGCACAACAGAAAGGCGACCTGCAAGTCAGCGGCGCTTCGCTTGTCTGATCTAGGGCTGGGTTTTTACCAATGGTAATATTGATAGGAGTTTGACATGGCGAGTAAAAAACATGTGGTAGAGCTGATCGCCCTTCAGTGCGGTGACTGCAAGCAGAAGAACTACACCACCAGCAAGAATAGACGGAACATTCAAGAAAAGCTTGAGTTCAAAAAGTATTGTCCCTTTGAAAGAAAGCACACGCTTCACAAAGAGACAAAAATAAAGTGAATTGTTCCGGTTGCAGCGTCTTGCGGCGCACAGCCGGTTTATAGGCGTATAGCTCAGCTGGTAGAGCGGCGGTCTCCAAAACCGCAGGTCGCGGGTTCGAAGCCTGCTGCGCCTGAGAGCAGTATAGGCTCGGAGGCTTTACATAAGCCTGTTGTGATGATATGATGAGGATATTATGCGAAAGATTGTTCAGTTCGTAAAAGAATCGCACGCCGAACTTCGCAAGGTTATTTGGCCAAGCCGGGACAGCGTAGTTAGCTCTGTCAAAGTGGTTATAATTTCCACCATGATAATTGCAGCCCTTCTGGGTTTGGTGGATATACTGTTGCTTTTGGGCGTGCAGACGATATTTTAATCGAAAAAAGGATTGTTATGGCTACGGGCTGGTATGTTCTCCAAACGTATTCAGGGTATGAGGACAAAATAGAGAAATCAATTCGCATGATGACCGGCGCGGGGGAGCTCGACAAGGAAGTTGTCCGTGACGTGAAGGTTCCCAAAGAAGAGGTCGTTGAAGTCCGCGAAGGAAAAAAACGCACCCAGACCAGGAAGTTTCTGCCNGGTTATATCCTTATAGAGCTTGATTTNCCCAACGAGGAGCAGGGCTGGAANCTAGTGTGCTCCAAAATCAAAAAAATTCAAGGTGTCACNGGGTTTGTGGGAACNCCTGCGAACAANAAGCCGAGCCCGCTTTTGGGGGACGAGGCGCGCAGTATTTTGCAGAAGTCAGGTGAAATGAAAGGGGAGCGCCCGGTGCGTACCCGCCAGTCGTTTAATCCCGGCGAACAGGTGAAAATTATCGATGGGCCGTTTGAGTCTTTCACAGGCACTATTGAAGAAGTTAATGTGGAGAAAAATAAGCTTAAAGTTATGGTTGGCATCTTCGGGCGNAATACNCCTGTGGAAGTTGACCTTTTGCAAGTAGAGAAAGTATAAGCGGACGTAAAAGCGTCCGTTTTTGAATATTGTGGGAGGGGATTTCCCCCGTTAATACCACGAAGGAGTTTTAAGTGGCAAAGAAAAAAATTACTGCCATTATCAAGCTGCAGTGCCCCGCGGGAAAGGCGACTCCTGCCCCGCCTGTTGGCCCTGCGCTGGGACCTCACGGCGTCAGCGCCCCCCAATTTGTCCAGCAGTTTAATGACCGGACAAAGTCAATGGAGGTTGGGCTGATAATCCCTGTGGTCATCACCGTTTATGCGGACAAATCGTTCACATTCATCCTCAAAACTCCGCCCGCCGCGGTACTTATAAAAAAGGCGATGGGGCTTGAGAAGGGATCGGCTGAGCCGCACAAAGTCAAGGTTGGCAAACTGCCCAGAGCCAAGTGCGAGGAAATTGCCAAGCTCAAAATGCCTGACTTGTCGGCAAACGATGTGGAAGGGGCGATGCTCATTATCGCAGGAACCGCCCGTTCTATGGGTGTAGAGGTGGAAAAATGAAGCGCGGAAAAAAATACAGGGAAGCCCTGAAAAAATATGATCCCGCCGCTTCTTTTGATTTGGGCGAAGCGGTGAGTTTAGTTAAATCAATTGCCTTTGCGAAGTTTGACGAGACTGTTGACCTTTCGGTGAAGGTAAACTTGAAAAAAAGCCAGTCTGTGAGGGACACGGTTGTGCTTCCTAATCAGTTTCGCGGCGAAAAACGGGTTTTGGTATTCTGCAAGCCTGAAAAGGAAAAAGAAGCCCAGGATGCCGGTGCCACTTTTGTCGGGGCGGATGACTTAATTGAAAAAGTCAAAGGCGGCTGGACAGATTTTGATGTGGCAGTGGCAACACCTGACATGATGAAAGATGTCGGTAAGCTCGGTATGGTGCTTGGACGCAAAGGGCTTATGCCCAATCCAAAAACCGGCACGGTTACGTTTGACCTAAAAAGCGCTCTGGCTGAACTGAAAAAGGGACGGACAGAGTTTAGGGCGGATAAAACCGGCGTAGTTCACTTGGCGGTCGGCAAATGTTCAATGGATGCTGATAAGATCGCTGAAAACGTCAAAACCGTTGTTTCTGAAATCAAACGTAAACGGCCGTCAGACGCTAAGGGTGAGTTTATCAGAACCGTGTCGGTGGCTTCCACTATGGGGCCTGGCGTATGGGTCTCCATTAAGGATGAGGTGTAAATATGGCAATAGTTGCGAAAAAAATACAGGAAGCGAAAGTTCAGGCGATAGGCGAAGCAAAAGATGCCTTTTCTGAATCGCAGGATTTTGTCTTTACAGACTACCGCGGACTTACTGTGGAGCAGATCACTAATCTNCGAAAACAGCTTGCAGGTAAAGGNGCNCATTACAAAGTTGTNAAAAACAACTTTGCCCGCCTTGCTTTCCAGCAGCTTTCGGCTCCGGAAAGCGTGTCNGCTTACCTCAAAGGNCCCACGGCAATTGCGATTGCGCCCAAGGATGTCAACGAGGTCGCCAAAGTTNTGTTCGATTTCACCAAAGAAGCGTCCGTCTTAAAGATTAAAGGCGGGCTTGTNGGGAGCGATGTNTACGATGCCCAGCAGATGGAAGCNTTTTCCAAGCTTCCTTCCAGACTGGAACTCATNTCCATGCTCATGTCCGTTATGAACGCCCCCGCCAGAAACCTTGCNGCGGCGCTCAACGATATTCCCTCAAGGATCGTGCGCACGGTGAAAGCCGTTGCCGACCAAAAGGCGGGGAACTAACCGGTATTCAAGCCTTCAGGCTTCAATGCGGTTTTATTTGCGCGAAGATTGCGCAAATAAAACCGCGATACTGCCAAACCTGTCGGCTTAAAGTTTTAGTGCGCTTCGTATGAAGCGACAATCCGTTTTTTAGGAGAAGATAATATGGCAGCCACAAAAGAAGAGATTTTGGAAGCGATTGCTTCCATGACCGTTTTGGAAGTTTCCGAACTGGTAAAGGCAATGGAAGAGAAATTCGGCGTTTCTGCCGCCGCTCCCGTAGCGGTCGCCGCAGTTGGTGCCGGAGGTGCTGCCCCCGCAGCAGCGGCAGCGGAAGAGCAGACTGAGTTCAACGTAATCTTAAAAGCCTTTGACGATGCCAAAAAAATTGCGGTTATCAAAGAGGTTAGGGCAGTTACCGGGCTTGGGCTTAAAGAAGCCAAAGACCTCGTTGAAGGCGCGCCCAAGCCGCTTAAAGAAGGCGTTTCAAAAGAAGATGCCGCAAAAATTAAGGAACAAATCACTGCCGCCGGCGGTACGGTTGAAATTCAGTAAACAATTTGTGCAGGNTTCCNNTANCGGAAACCTGCAAGACAGTTTAATTTCTCTTAATCATTCAAGCTTCCGGCTTGGGTGAAGGGCGCCTGTTTTCAGGAGCCCTTATGTGAATTTATCCCCCTCGCGTTGATGAGGGAAATGCTGTTAGGGAGGAAGGAATGGCAAAGGCAAAGACCAGCTCCAAAAGNACATATATCGGGAAGGGTATTCAGGATGTTATGGAACTCCCTGACCTTATCGATATTCAACTTAGCTCCTATGAGCGTTTCCTTCAGCGGGAAAAAGTGGCGAAATCCGAAAATCCCCTTTTGCAAGGGCTTGAAGAAGTTTTTCGCTCGACGTTTCCCATCGAAAGCTCCAATGGAGACATGGTGCTTGAATATGAGTATTATACGCTGGATGAAGACGGCATAAAGTTTAACGAATATGANTGCAAACAGAAGGGGCTTACTTATGCAGTGCCGNTGAAGGCGCGCATAAACTTAATCTTTCAGCAAACCGGTGAAATCCGGCAGAAAGATATCTACATGGGCGACATTCCCATAATGACTGAGCGGGGAACGTTTATCATAAACGGTGCGGAACGGGTTGTNGTTTCCCAAATTCACCGCTCGCCCGGTGTTATTTTCTCGCACGAAAAGGGAAATTACTCTTCCAGAATCATTCCGTACCGGGGTTCGTGGCTGGAATTTGAAATTGACACCAAAAAAGAGCTCATTTTTGCAAAAATCGACCGTAAAAAGCGGATTCTGGGGACAATTTTCCTTCGCGCACTCGGTTTTGAGAGCCGCGAGGACATTATAAAGGCATTTTACAAGACACAAACGCTCAAAGTTAAAGATGATGCGGAAACTCGTGAGAAGTTTTTCGGTCATGTGCTTGCAACGGCGGTTTGGGTGAAGGACGCGACCAAAACCGAAGAGGACGGAACGCACGGACAGCGCAAACTTTACCGNGCAGGCGATAAGCTTCACCCGCATGATGTGGATGAGCTTTTGGCAAACGGCGTGAAAACGGTTGAAGTTATCAAGTATGTCGATAGGGAAGACCCGAAGAACGAAAAGTCATCAAATCTTTCCCTTGACTCTGATATGCTTTTAAACTGCTTTGAGCGGGAAGAAATCAAGTTTGTNAAAGACGATCCGGGGCGCGATGAGCCTTCCAAAGAGGAAGCGCTTTCCACAGTTTATGCGGTTTTGATGTCNGGGGAATCGATNACGGTTGAAGCGGCGGAGAAGGACATTAACTCGATGTTCTTTTCAGCCCGACGTTACGATTTGGGCAAGGTAGGGCGCTACAAACTCAACAAAAAGTTCGCCCACAATCCGCCGCTGGATGACCATACTCTTACCAAGCAGGATATCATCGCAACGATGAAGTTTCTTATCAATGTGTTTATCGAGGCTGAACGAATTGACGACATCGACCATCTTGGCAACCGCCGAATCCGTTCTGTTGGCGAACTTATGGCAAGCGCCATCAAAACTTCGTTCAGCCGCATGGAGCGCATTGCTAAGGAACGCATGAGCCTTAAAGAAACTGACACGATTAAGCCGCAGGACTTAATATCGATAAAGCCTGTCGTGGCGGCGATTAAGGAATTTTTCGGTTCAAGCCAGCTTTCGCAGTTTATGGATCAGGTTAATCCGCTTGCCGAACTCACCCACAAGCGCCGCCTTAACGCGCTTGGCCCCGGCGGGCTTTCCCGCGACCGGGCGGGCTTTGAGGTCAGGGACGTACACTACACCCACTATGGGCGGATGTGTCCGATTGAAACACCTGAAGGTCCGAACATCGGGCTTATCGTCTCGCTTGCCAATTACACGCGCGTCAACGAGTACGGCTTTTTGGAAGCCCCTTACCGCAGGGTTGTTAAAGGCATTGCGTCAAAGGAAATTGAATATCTGTCGGCGATAGATGAGGATCGCTACTATATCGCGCAGGCTTCGGCAAAACTTAACACCAACGGCAGTTTTGCGGATGATCAGGTTTCCTGCCGGCGTCAGGGTGATTACACCACGCGCGCGCCCAACGAAATCGAATACATGGACGTATCGCCCAAACAGATAATTTCGGTTTCCGCTTCACTTATTCCGTTTTTGGAACACGACGATGCTAACCGTGCGCTCATGGGATCGAATATGCAGCGGCAGGCTGTGCCATTGGTGTTTCCCGATCCGCCGAGGGTTGGCACGGGGATGGAAAGCAAGTGCGCCTACGATTCGGGCGTTCTCTGCAAAGTGCGCAGAGCGGGTACGGTGGTGCGGGTTACTTCGCAGGAGATTCTCATTCAGGCGGAAGATTCCCAAAAGAGCATTCCCGGTCTGACTAACGATGACGGTCTTGACGTTTATCGTCTTGTGAAGTTCCAGCGCACCAATCAGGATACTTGTTACAACCAGCGCCCGATTGTGAAACTGGGCGATAAAATTGCCTCGGGGCAAGTTATCGCCGACGGCCCGGCTACCAAAGACGGGGAATTGGCGCTGGGGCGGAACATTCTTGTCGGTTTTATGCCGTGGAATGGCTACAACTACGAAGACTCCATCCTCATTTCACAGCGGGTGGTCAAAGATGATATGTTCACTTCGATTCATATCAAAGAGTTTTTGACCGAAGTACGCGAAACTAAGCTTGGGACAGAAAAAATCACCCGCGATGTGCCTAACACCACCGAAAAAAGCCTTGACAATCTGGACGGGGAAGGGATTATTCGGGTCGGCGCAAAAGTTCGATCCGGTGACATTCTTGTCGGCAAGGTAACACCGAAAAGCGAAACGGAAACAACGCCGGAATTCAAACTGTTGAACTCCATCTTCGGCGAAAAGGCGAAGGAAGTGCGGGATTCGTCTTTGCGTGTGCCGCACGGCATTGAAGGAACGATTATTGACATCCAGCGCCTCAGGCGGCAGGAAGGGGATGATCTTAACCCCGGAGTGGATGAGGTTGTGAAAATTCTTATCGCCACCAAACGTAAGCTTCGCGANGGCGATAAAATGGCGGGACGGCACGGGAACAAAGGTGTTGTCGCCCGCATTCTTCCCGAAGAGGATATGCCNTATATGGAAGACGGAACGCCGCTTGACCTCTGCCTTACGCCNTTGGGGGTTCCTTCCCGTATGAACATNGGGCAGCTTTTGGAAACCGAACTTGGCTGGGCGGGATCGACTTTGGACGAATGGTATTCAGTGCCAGTTTTCCAGTCACCGCCGACNGAACAGATTGAAGAAAAGCTGAAAGAAGCGGGTCTTCCTGTGACAAGCAAGGCAATACTTCGGGACGGCAAAACGGGCGAACCGTTTATNAATCCNATTTTCTGCGGCATTATTTACTTTCTCAAACTGCATCACCTTGTGGATGATAAAATGCACGCNCGATCNACCGGACCTTACTCACTTGTTACGCAGCAGCCGCTGGGTGGAAAGGCGCAGTTCGGCGGGCAGCGCCTTGGCGAAATGGAAGTTTGGGCGCTTGAAGCGTACGGGGCGGCGCACACGCTGCAGGAGCTCCTTACGATTAAGTCAGACGACATGACCGGACGCTCAAAGATTTATGAGGCGATTGTTAAAGGCGAGCCGTTCACATCGGCAGGCATTCCTGAATCGTTTAACGTTTTGGTACAGGAACTGCGAGGGCTTGCGCTTGACTTTACGATTTACGACAACAAGAACAAACAGATCCCACTCACAGAGCGTGATGAGGATATCATAACCAAAAGCGGTTCGAATTTTAACGAGGGAAAATAAATGAGGGATATTCAAGATTTCGATTCGATTATGATACGTCTGGCTTCGCCGGACATGATTCGAGCGTGGTCGTATGGGGAAGTCAAGAAGCCTGAAACGATTAACTACCGCACCTTGCGGCCTGAAAAAGACGGGCTTTTCTGCGAGCGTATTTTCGGCACGACCAAAGAGTGGGAGTGTTATTGCGGCAAGTTTAAGTCCGTGCGTTACAAGGGTGTNATCTGNGACCGCTGCGGCGTTGAAGTAACGCACTTTAAGGTGCGCCGCGAGCGGATGGGGCATATCGAGCTTGCCGCCCCTGTTTCGCATATATGGTATTACCGCTCCGTGCCCAGCCGCATGGGGCTTCTCCTTGACTTGCCGATGACGGCGCTNCGTTCGGTGTTGTANTACGAAAAGTACGTTGTCATTGAGGCGGGCGANACTGACCTGAAAAAAATGCAGNTGCTCACCGAAGAAGAATACACCGAAGCGCAGGAGCGGCATTCNGGGGGCTTTACCGCCGGCATGGGNGCGGAGGCAATCCGCACACTGCTTGAGAATATCGACCTTGANGAAATGGCATCCGAATTGCGCGCGAAGATGATCGAAAAGGGCGCAAAAAGCGANAAACGATTGTTAAAGCGCATCGACATCGTTGAGAATTTCAGGAATTCCAAAAACCGCCCCGAATGGATGATTTTGGACACGATCCCTGTCATTCCGCCGGAACTGCGCCCTATGGTGCAGCTTGACGGCGGGCGTTTTGCCACCAGCGACTTAAACGACNTGTACCGCAGGGCAATCAACCGCAACAACCGCCTCAAACGCCTGCAAGTGCTCAATGCGCCTGACATCATTATCCGCAACGAAAAGCGAATGCTGCAGGAGGCGATTGACGCGCTGTTTGACAACTCCAAGAAAAAACGTGTTGTCAAAGGCGCTTCCAGCCGCCCGCTCAAATCCATAAGCGATATGCTTAAAGGAAAGCAGGGNCGTTTCAGGCAGAACCTGCTTGGNAAGCGCGTTGACTATTCGGGGCGCAGCGTTATCACTGTNGGNCCGGAACTNAAGATGTGGCAATGCGGGCTTCCNACCAAAATGGCGCTGGAGCTTTTTAAGCCCTTCATAATGAAAAAACTTGTCGATAAAGACGTTGTTTACAACATTAAAAAGGCGAAACTCCTTGTCGAGCAGGAAACACCCGAGGTATTTGCGATTTTGGACGAGGTTGTGAAAGAGCATCCGGTGCTTTTAAACCGCGCGCCGACACTGCACCGCTTGGGCATTCAGGCTTTTGAGCCGGTGCTTGTGGAAGGNAAGGCAATTCGCCTTCCGCCGCTTGTCTGCCATGCGTTTAACGCCGACTTTGACGGCGACCAGATGGCGGTNCACGTGCCGCTCACCCAGGCGGCGCAGATGGAGTGCTGGACNCTTATGTTCAGCGCCCGAAATCTTTTGAACCCCGCCAACGGCAAAACAATTGTATTCCCCTCTCAGGANATGGTGCTTGGGATCAACTACCTGACCCGTGTTAAGCCCAACGCCAAACGCCCCGGTTCAGACAAGCAAAAACCCAAAGGTAAGGCGGCGAAGGAAGAGACGCTGATTTGTGAGCAGTGCGGCAAGGACGTACTTGACTCGTGGACGGCTTGCTCATCCTGCTCGAAGTCTATAGGCAGCGCCCCGCGCTATTCGTCGGTGGAAGAAGTCTACATGGCGGTGGAAGCGAAGTCGCTTGAATGGGAAGCGGTTATCAAAGTGAAGACGCCCAAATCGATTGTGTGGCAGAAGCTTGATAAACCCGCCGAACTTGCCTCCGACAAGCTCATTGAAACAACGGCCGGGCGGCTTATGTTTAACGAGGAAATGCCTGCGGAAATTCCGTTCATCAATTATGAACTGAAAGACAAGGAACTGCGATCACTTATCGAAAACATATTCGCCAAAAAAGGCTCATGGACTACAGTGAAAATGCTTGATGCTATAAAAGCGACAGGCTACAAATACGCAACACTTTTCGGATCGACCATCGGCGTTGACGATATTGTCGTTCCCAAAGAAAAACCGGGTATGATCGAAAAGGCGAACAAAGCGGTTGAGGAAATCCAGCAGGAGCGTAAAAAAGGCGCGATAACCGAAGAGGAACGCTATCAGAAAGTTATCGACATTTGGCAGAAAACAAACGAAGACCTCACCAATATCATGATGAAAACGCTTGAGGCAGACCGCTACGGATTTAACTCCATCTACATGATGGCGAANTCNGGCGCTCGCGGAAGCCGCAACCAGATACGNCAGCTTGCGGGGATGCGCGGTCTTATGGCAAAACCGTCCGGTGACATTATCGAACTGCCCATTCGCTCNAACTTCAAAGAAGGGCTTTCTGTTATTGAGTTTTTCATTTCGACCAACGGCGCTCGTAAGGGTCTTGCCGACACCGCGCTTAAAACCGCTGAGGCAGGTTA
>JGI24694J35173_10003506_pt1 | contig 11842 bp, 11 predicted proteins | sample TergutCo191P1_FD_35173 | JGI IMG/M metagenome (IMG submission 35173) | reverse complement strand
ATCGGCAAAAACTGCCGCATCCGAAACGCCATCATCGACAAAGACGTAAGCATCGGCGACGACGTAACGCTCACAAACGAGCAAAACATCCAAAACGCCGAACAGGACGGCATAACAATCCGCGACGGAATAATCTGCGTGCCAAAGGGCCTGCGCGTGCAGTCGGGGTATGTGTTGTAAATTTGCATTTGGTGTACACGCTATAGGTATGGGTGCAGGGTGCCGTCCGGCGACATCACGCTGGCCGTGCAGTCGTCGGACGGCACCCTGTGCCCATGCCGCTGATTGTAACAAATTTCCATTTGTGTGAGTGTGGAGTTAACGTCAAAACCCCTGAATCCGTAGATTTTGACTTTAACTCCACACTCCAAACTGCACCAAATTATCACCTGCCATCCAACGAAAAACAAACCACCCGCGCGTCTTTCCTCAACATAAATAACGGGTACAACGCTACCAGCCCCAGCCACGAAACAACAGACAGCATAAACGAAGACTTGCACGAAATACGCCCCCACAACCCCCGCACCGCATAATACGGCAAAGATGCCGCGCCGCGCATTACAAAACCATTCTTCTCGAAAAGCATCCTCAAATTCCGCTTATTAAAATAGTGCACATGCGGCGACGCAAAACCCTTCTGCCACATACGGTCAAACGGGGCCTTAATCCCCAATCCATACATTATGCGGGATATCCCAAAGATCAACCCGCCGCTGTCGGGCACACTCACCACCACCATACCGGACTCCTTCAAATGCTCCCTGATCCCCCGCAGAACTTCCTGCAGCGCGGGAATATGCTCCATAGAATCATTAAACGTTATCGCGTCGTACCTCTTGCCGGACAACCCCTCCGCACCGGGGAAGAAACCGTTTATCACCTCGCATCCCCGCGCCGCGGCGGCACCGGCCAGACGGGCGTCCGGCTCCAGCCCAACCGCAGATAACCCCTCCGCCCCCGCAATATCCAAAAAAAGCCCGGATGAACAGCCGACATCCAAAACCTCCGCCCCTGCCCCCGGAAAATTCTTTTTTATCATCCCGCAGACAAACCGAAAACTCCTCTCCCGCACCGCCTCAAGCGATACAACCTCCGCCCCGGCGCCGGGCGGCTCGTGCGACCGCATGTACCCGCACCCCGCGCACACCGCGTAACCGCCGCCAATCCCGCGCATGAAAGACGCGCACACAGGACACTCTTCACCAATCCCCAAATCCAAAACCTCCCCTCGCCGCACAACGCCCAAAAACTACTTCTTCTTCTTAACAGGAAACACCAGCCACTTACGCAACGCAAAATTGCCAATAAAACCAATGCCCGAAGCTATGAGCTTGGCCCCGCTCCAGTGCACGCCGAAGAACGGCACCAACCCTATGAGCGCGTGCGTTACGCTGTAATCCAAAAAACCCATAAGCGCCACGGTGAGCGCATACAAAAATATCTCCGCGCCGGCGCTCCAGCGCGACCTGTGCCTGAACAGTATCGCTATACACAAGAGATAATTGCACGCCGATGCCACCACCAGCGCCGTGATTATCGCACTGTCCAGCGGCATACCAAACTGCGTCGCGGCCACGAAACAAACGTTGTTCACGACAAGCGAAACTCCGCCGATAAATAGATATATCAGCACCATTAAAGGCAGCGGCGCACGGTGCGCGCTGTAGTGAAAAACACAGTAGAGCGCACGGAGGCCGTCAGCCCAACCGATCTTCTTGCCCCCATCGTAGCCCCGCGGGTTGTAAGATATCGCGCACTCGTAAACTCTGCAGCCGGCAGCCGCCACGCGCGCGGTGATCTCCGGCTCAAAGCCGAACCGGTCCTCCTTAAGCTGCGGCGCAATATCCTGAATAACCTCGCGGCGAAAGAGCTTGTAGCAAGTCTCCATGTCGGATATATCCAAATCGGTGAACGCGTTGGAAACCGCTGTGAGGCCCCTGTTCATCTGCGTATGCCAGAAATGATGCACGCCGCGCGTGGCCGGGCGCAGGTAGCGCGAGCCGTAAACCACGTCGGCACGGCCATCAAGCACAGGCTCAAGCATCAAAATATAGTCGTTGGGGTCGTACTCCTCGTCGGCGTCCTGTATGCCCACAAAATCGCCCGTTGCGTGCACAAAGCCGGTCCGCAGCGCCGCACCCTTGCCGCGGTTGCGCTCGTGCCGGAAAACCTTCACCCCGGCGTGCCTGCCCGCAATGCCCTGCAGTATCTCCCAGCTGCCGTCGGCAGACGCGTCGTCCACAACCACAACCTCTACCGAAACGCCACTGCGACGGGAAAATTCAAGAACCCGGCCAACGCACGTCTCTATGGTCCGCGCCTCGTTGAAACACGGAACCACTAAAGAAAGCGTATAATTTGGGGGATGCTCCATAACCTCACTGCCGTTTTGAATTTATTACATAAAATAATATTTGGCGCGGCGGGGGAAAACGGTAATTTTTCAAAAAACATTGCCACCGCCCATGTAAATAAAATACGGGAGAATACTTCTACCGCCCCCTGGCCGCAGCCAAGTCTTTCGGCGGAATCCGCTACTACGAGGTCGATAAAGACTGGCGCCTTAGACATAAAGGGGTACAGGGGCAATATGACATAGTTATGCTGAACAGCACATCAGTATGTATCATACATCATGCCATCTGTTCAAATAATGAGGCCGCCTCAAGAGTTCATGGGCAGTTCTCCCTTCTGAAAAACAAAAATATTATTAAGGCCAAGTTGGAATTTATGTTTCTTTATGAGTGCAAAACCGCCCTTCTCAAATAAAGCTGGAATATCTTCCACCAAAAGCCCATGGTGTTCATCGAGACTCATCCCGTCTATCAGGCGCATTTTAAGTAACACAGCCAATATGGCGTCTACAAAGGGGGACGGTACAGTTAAAATTATACGTCCATCCGGATTAAGCCGGTCATGGCATGCCGTAATGAAATCCGACAGAGTTTCATTGGGAATATGTTCAAAGACAGCGAGGCAGGTTATGATATCAAAGTTTTCTGCCTCAGGCGGCATATCTTCCGGAAAAATCCCCTTGATCAATGTTACGTTGTCACATGGGTTTTTATTTACAGAATCAGTCAATGTCGGATCTATCCCCAACCCGCCGCGCAGACGGCTGCCGGCACGAACAAAGAGTTCGCCATAAAAACACCCGATGTCCAGCACTCTGGAACTGGCGGGAATATGCCTGAGCGCCTTGGATATACGCCATTTTTGCAACATTTTATCAATAAATTTCATTATCGGGTCCTTTGAATATCAGAGAGAGATTGTTTCTTGTATTTGATAACATTCTTTTTAATCCTCTAATGTTTGGGGAACAACAAATGTAATCCTCATATTTGATGTTTTTTTCAGAACAATTTTCTGTATTAAATCGCATACGCATGCAATAAAGACGGGTATAGGGTTTCGTACAGTACAAAAACCAGTAATCCAAGATGTTAATTTATAAGATTGCAGAAAATGATGTATGGATTGCACCCAAAACGCAGGGGACAACATATATTGTATGCTTTTTACCTCAAATCCGGCATCTTTACCTATTTTCGACAAAGTTTTATAATTAAATATGGTCCAATGCCTTGGAAGGTGATATCCACCCCAAAAACCTTTTCTAAATAACCATGCGTCCAAAGAATCAATATTAGGTGTTTCCACTATTAGCTTACCTCCACTCTTAAGAAGCATAAAAGTTTTAGCAATTACAGCGTTTGGATTATCCAAATGTTCGATAACCTGCTTCAATATAATCATATCAAAGAAACCATCCGGTAAGGAAATCTCCTCTAACCGTCCAGATATAATATTGTATCCGGCATCAGAAATTTTTTTACAAGCATGAATATCTATATCATTACCCCACAGTTCCCATTTTCCCGCTCCAATACTCTTGAGACAGTCAAGAAATGTTGCGTTCCCACAACCTGCATCCAAAATTTTCGCCCCTGCCGGCAGAGTGTAAGCTAATTCACGGGCCTTGCGTACCTCAAACCAACGCCTTACTGTGAAAGTCAATCCTTTTTTATCAAAGTGATAAGGCTCGTATTCCGGTGGATAAATGCGCCCCAATTCACTCTGTGCAGGCCTGGGATTCAAAAACATTACGGTACAAGCCTCACAACGTACGAGCGTAAATTTATCAGGGGATGTCCCATACTCATAGTCATAACCCCGTGCGCAAACGCTAAATTCACTGTGTCCACAACATGGACACGTAACATTATCCATACGGAGCGGTAAACCTTTATCCGCCATTTGCCCCACCCCCCATGTATTTATACAATTCAGGTACACTTTTCCAAGGCATAGGCATAACCGAGTCACTATTGTGCTGATAACATGGATTACTCTCAATAAATTCCCGATCCTCCGCAGCGAGGCATTGTGGCCAATATTTGGCGAATTTGGGATACAACATCGCCCTTTTTCGTATTGTTTTTATGCTTTCCTCGCGGAGACTTCCAAGTGATACCTGAATAAACGGACAAGGCATGATATCACCATAAGCGGTGAGATATAATTTTTCCTTTACTGTTCCACACCCAACTGCTTTCCAATTGTGTTGCAGATCTATATGGCACAGAGGATGTCTCCGTACAAATTCCCGCCATTTATGTTGGTCATCGTCTGTGAGCATAAATTCATTACATTCGCGCCAGTTTCCAGCCGGAACTGCCAAATTGATAGAGTGCCAAATCCCCCTCTCCTCGGCGAGCGCCACAGCTTTTAGAAACCCCTCACTATCTATGTTAGCGTGGGAAAGGCACGTTGATATCATAGTTTGATAGCCCAAATCGCGTGCATTATCCAGTGCCTCGATCGCCAAATTAAACGCTCCCGGATAATTACGGAATGTGTCGTGTTCTTCCGGTATGCCGGAGTCTATACTGACGCAAAAAATATCGGCTCCAGCCTTGCGTAATAATTCCAATCTAACACGGCTCGCAAGAATTCCGTTACTCTGGATACTGATTCCACACCGCTTCGGTTTGAAGGTTCGTATAATATCCTCAAGGTCCTTACGCAGCAGGGGTTCACCGCCGGTAAAATGAAATATCAAACAGCCTTCTTTGCACAGCTGATCCGCAAGACGTGAGTAATCATCCAAAGTCAACTGTTTTGCCTGCGTTTGAACCAGGGTAACTGCAGAACAATGTGAACATTTCATATTACACGCATAATCCACAGCGACATCCACAAAACGCAACCGATTTTGGCGTAAAATTATTGTACACAATCCACCCCATACCGACCGCAAAAGAAACACCGGCTTCCTTTTCGCCAAATTTAATAGCAACCTAAAGTTTGAGAAAAACCTATTTACCATTTGTATTATCCTTTATTTCTGATATGTGTCTTGTCTTAACGCGTATAATATCCAAAAGAAACGCCGTAGATATCACCTGAATTCCAATAACTATCAGCGCGAGTGACGGCAGCGTTACCCGTAATACTTCTTGCGGATTAAGCGCGCCATACTCACTTTGAGACCAGAACCATACGCCGCCTGCGCCGCCGCTCAACCCGAGCAGGATAAGGGCCGCGCCAATGAGCGAACCGCTGTTCACCGTGAAATTTTCGTATATGGCCAACTGCCTTGTAACCGGAATAAAACGCGACTTTCTGGCGTAAACCTTTGCGATTATGCCGCAGGAGATAATATTGACCCCGGCAATCATAAGGACAATCATATAGACCAGAGTATTGACGTCGAACGTAACTTCGCCGATTTTGACCGGCGTAATAACCAGCACTACCGATGCCATAAGACCGGCCAAAAAGCAAAACAGTCCGGATACAAAGAACAGGCGGTTTGGCGCATACATGAGCAAAAATTTGAGATGGCGCCAGCCGTCCCGCCAGCTGCGCAGATGCGGCGGACGCGTACGGCCGTCGGGCGACAGGGTGGTTGGTACCTCCGATATTTTGTACCCGTTAATTGTCGCCTGCACCACCATCTCGCTCGCATACTCCATACCGGTTGTTTGCAGGCCCAATTCCAGTATCCGCGTGGTGTTATACCCGCGCAAGCCGCAATGAAAATCCCCGATAGGGCACTTGAACAGCATCTTTCCGATCCCGGAGAGAACAGGGTTCCCAAGATACCTGTGCAACGGGGGCATTGCCCCCTTCTTGATACCACCCTTAAATCGATTGCCCATAACAAGGTCGTCACCGGCACGGAGTCTCTCCACGAAGGGCATTAGATTGGAGAAATCGTAACTGTCATCGGCATCCCCCATGATAACATATTTGCCGCGAGCAGCGTTGCATCCGCCAATCAGCGCCGCCCCATNCCCCGCCTCAGGAACGCTTACCACCCTTGCGCCGCACTCTTCGGCTATCCGCGACGAACCGTCGATACTGCCGTTATCTGCGATCAATACCTCTCCCGAAATGCAATGCTCCGCCAAAAAAGTATGAGCCTTACCTATGCAAACAGCAAGAGTCTCCGCCTCGTTGAGGCACGGCATAAGTATCGTAAATTCCACATCTTTTTCACACGAATATTCGTTTAACATTGCCATTTTCTCTAATAAACCCTTATAAGCCCTAAAGAATATTGAAGATAACGGTATAACACCGGATCGCTGTGCGTCGGCGAAGCGCTTGACCCGCTTACAAAAGCTAACAACCCGACGAACGTACTTACAACAAGCAGAAAATACACTACTTTCAAACGTGTTTTGTCCTGATGGACACTATGAATGTCGTTACACCAATAGAACGCGCAAAACAACGCCGGGAAAATAATATACACGGCAAAATCTACCGTATACCTCCAAATATACCCAATAACCAGTGAACCGGCCATTATTGTTATAACGGCAACAACCATAGATACCAACAGCACATAAAACGCCTTGGGCATATTTTTGTTAAAAATGTTTCTAAAAAGGTAAAAAAGACAGAATACTATCGGGAAATTGATGAGTCCGCCCCCACCCTCATTAATCAATCTGGAGCCGAAAAGCATACCTGAGAGTGACGGCGCATATTCGACATACGGAAAATACAACGAGTACCTGTATGGAAGAAACAGATAAAGCGCGGAAGATACGAAGAACCTGATAATTTTACCGATAGGATTTATATGTCCGTAGGCGTCAACATTTATAATAGTCCAGTTATAACGCGCACCAAACTCAAAAACAGAATCGAATCGGACGTAATTATAAATACACAAGGGTATCGCGACCATTATGTATGGAACCGCGACAAGCATAAGCAATTTCCATGACCTGCGTTTCCATAGAATTACCGGAACAAAGAGCGAGACAAAAATCAAGGTCGGGCGGCAGCCTGCCACCAATGCCAGGCACAAACACGCAAAAAACAGCTTCAAACGGTTGATTTTTTCGTTTTCCGTCGATTTTAGCAGCAACAGGACTCCGGCGCAGGAAAACATGAGCGCCGCCGCCTGAATCATGGTATAGTGGAGCGGGAATCTCAAAACACCAACCAACCCGCTGGCGAAATACAAGGTAACAAACGAGAGCAGAAAAAACGCGAACCGGGAATCAGGCATATATTTTCTAACGCAAAATCTCCAGAGGGCGGCCAACAAAACCACTACAATGGCGGAGAACAGAAATACCCCGGCGTGGTTTGACAGATAACTGCCGGTAACCAGTCTGTAAGGGACAAAGAGAAGAACCGCCGGAGCAACGCCGAAATAGCAATAATGCTTCCCCTTATACCAAGCCCAGTCAAACATCACGCCGCCGGGCCCGGCATAACCTTTGGCGTGCATCAAATTAAAATCGTAAGGGCGCTCCTCATTAAGCAGTTTCTCGGGAGTACCGTTATCCAAATATACTTTTCCATCCATAAGAGCGTCAACCAAAAACTTGTTATACTGCTGGTACACCTCGTTAGAGTGTATTTTCCCGACCGATGTGTAAACGCACACCCACGAAAAAAGAATCAACAAAACAACGGCAGAAGCATATATTAGAGCCTGTTTCCTGCTCGCCGGGTCAAACCTGTACTCAAGCAGGAACCAGGCCGCCCTGGCGCGAAGCTTTTTATGGAAAAGCAGGACGGCGGCGAAAAACAGTATCGAAAGAGCGAGAAGGCGAATACCGCTGAAATAAAGGGGAATCCGCTTATTTACAGCAACCTGAAGCATACCGAATTTTGACGTTTCCGGGTTTTCTGCGAGACCAAACGGCCTGAAAACAACCCTTAGCTCCGAGACACTCCCGCAGGGTTGGAGCGGAGTGTAATTTTCGTGGGGCAGATGCTTGTAAAGCAGCCGCGAAAACCCGCGGGTGCTCTCCTCGTCGGTCCACGAAACCGACATCACCGCCATCTCGTAGCCGCCAAAGTCCAGCGCGGAAAATACGGATGTAACACTTCTGTCTAACCCGCTAAAAACCACACCGGGGAACTTTGCGCCCCCGCTCCCCTCTTCAAATACAAGCTCCGCCCTGGTTCCGTCGGAAGTCAGTATCACCCCGGGGGCATCCGGAGAAAGCTCAGTTGTATGGAGCTCCGGGCCGGCGAAGTACTTCAGGTAGTACGGGAAGTTGAAGACAGTAGCCTCAATGGCAAACGCGGCGAGCGCGGCGACGCAGAACCCCTGCACAAACGCCCTGCCGCGAAAAATATTGGGAGACGCATTCCGGCGAACCAGCGCAAACACACCGCAAATGGCGAAAAAAGCCACAATCAGGGTGGCCGATATGTTAAAGTATTTTACAAACACCGCAATTGCATAGCTGCTCATCAATAGTTCCTGTGGGACGATAAATATCATATCACTAATTTAGATAATATATGTTATGGAACGGAGGAATGCAAATAATATTGGAAATGAACCCACCGATATCACAGTAAACTGGTAGTATTAAAAAAAGTTATACTATCCGGCGGCGCATATATTATTTTGTACGGATTGAAAGGATATCACCGTGGACAACGCGACAATCACTCTGCTGATAAGATACTTCAACATCCTCTCGGCCACCGTTATGGCATTCTTGGCCATATATGGGGTCATTACCGTGTTTTTCAAAAGCTCCAACCTCAATATCTTCCGCGGCAGGGCGTTCATACAGGCGTTTTGCGTTGCGGCCCTTGGGGCGTTTATAATTGAGGCTACGTATTTTAATTACCCCTACTACCTGAAGTATTTCGCCGACGGGGAGGTGCACGCTATCGGGATTTCCCCGCAGGATTCTACTGTTATGCTGACATCAGACGGAACTTTGGCGGAAACGATATATCAGACTAAAAAAGACAGTACAACTGTCCTGAGCGGCATCACCTTCAAAAACCTTAACCGGAGAGTAACTTCGGTATATATCGAGCCAATTTTTGACACCACGGACGAACTTATAACCGCTCAGGTGCTGTTTACATTCGACGGGCTTAAAAACAGCATCACCAAGTTTCCCGTCAGAGGATTACCCAATACGAATTACATTACGATTCACCCTTACGGGAACGTTTCGGAAATTCAAATTCACCTGTCGGCCAAGATATCTCAGTTAGCTCTGAACAAGCAGGTTCCGTTTTATTTCAGCGGGCTTCGGATATTTGTTTTTTCATGTGTGTTCTTTGCGTTCATACTGTTTTTTAACAAGAGGCTTCGCGCCAAAACCGCGTATATTCTTTTTGAGTATAAGTTTGATCCCGCAAACAGGAGGCAGAAAATTGTTTATGCGTTTTCGGTTGTATTGCTTATCGCGTTTTCATTTATTTGCGCTTTTACCTCAACATCTGAACCCACCGAAGAGGAATTTCCGGGGCTTAAGCAGTACAACAAATATTTGGTCGACGCGCTGATACAGGGAAGGACGTATCTGGATTTTGGGAATCCCGAAAAGTTGCTGGAGGCGGAGCACCCTTATTCTACCAGGTGGCTGAAAAGCAACGGTTACGAATCAAATGTCGACTGGGCGTATGACTGGGCATGGTACAAGGGAAAATTTTACTGTTATTTCGGCATAGTTCCGGCGGTTATCCTGTATGCGCCGTATAAAATGATCACGGGGGACTATCTGCCGAACCACGCCGGGATATTCCTGTTTATGGCGATATCCGTGATTTTGCTGGCGATGCTGTGGAGGCATTGCGTTATGAGATATATGCCTGATGCCACATTTGTATTCTACCTGCTCTCCTTTCTCACCCTTTTCTTCGCGAGCGGACTCTTTGGCCCGTTAAGATTCACACGGTTCTACTCTATAGTCTCGGCGGCTGGTTTTATGTTTGTTGCGGCAGGAATTCTGCTGCTGCTCAAATCGGCCGCAGGCGAGCGCCCAAACCTCTTAAAGCTCTTCTTCGCCTGCCTGTGCTTCGCGCTGGCTGTGGGCTGCCGCCCAAATCTGGCCATCGCATCGCTATTGGTGCCTGTTGTTATGTGGAGGTACAGGTCGTTTAAGCTGGCGATGTTTATTCTGGCGCCATATATAATGGTCGCGATACCACTGTGCTTCTATAACTATATACGTTTCGGCTCAATTACCGACTTCGGTGTAAGCTACAACCTTTCAGTCTTTAACCCGCCCGCGTATAAAGGTATTTTAAACCCCATAGGCAAATTAATAAATACATCTATGATTTCCATGTCCTACATATTTCTACCGAACGACTACTCAATTTTCTTCCCTTACGTAGAATGCATATCACGATACCCTAAAACGCTGGACGGAATCCCCAAATTCTATGACAAAGGCTGCGGAATTATAAACTTCCCGATAGTACTATGCCTGTTCTGCTTTTTCAGGAGTATCGCCGCCAAAAACAGGCCCGAAACCTTTCCGTTATTGTCGGTATGCATGATTATTGCCGCCTGTTTCATTGTTGTCAATTCGTGGCTTATTGGATTTTCAGGACGGTATATGATAGACTTTGCGCTCTTTATCATCATACCGTCCGTATTTTGCGCCTACCTCTGGTGCAACGGCCAAACGTGCGGCTATCTGAACAGGCTCCGCCTGAAAGTTGTATACGTTTTGCTGGCCGTAAGCATATTCGTAGGCTTGTTTCTCTTCGCGGGCACGATAACAAACGATGTAACGTTCAGCAGTACGTCGCTATACTTTTATCTCCAACACTCCCTCGGAGTTTTAGGGGGATAAGCGGCACGCGGAAAAACATAGGCCACACAATTAAAAAAGGCAGGCCCGTAAGAGCCCGCCTTTTGTTTTAATGGTCAGATTCGGCCATTAGCCATACTTTAGTTTTGATGGCTTACTGACACCCGCCGTCCCTGAAGTTCGGAACCATTTTCAAAAGATCAGCGTTTCCGCTGTGGTTGAAACAATCTGAAGTATTATACACTGTGTTTAACTTTTGACCCGCAGCAATAGCACCAAGCTTATTGCGCAACTGACCCTCAAACGCACCTTTTTTCAGATTTGCCGGTGTATTAATGGTCGCGCTATAATTCCACCACCTGCTATCGCTGGGCGCTGTAAAGGTGATATTGTCTGCATTATCCAACTCATTCGAGGTATTAAGACCCGTTTCTGCAACAGCGGCCAAAAAACCCGACTCAAAGCTCGCCAGCACCCTCGGCGCCTCAGCGACCTTCGCCTTGTTCGACGCTTCCGTGAACCTGGGTATAGCCAGGCTCGCCAGCACGCCGATGATAACGATAACAACCATGAGCTCAATCAGGGTAAAACCCTTTTTCCCGAGTTTGCGCATCATGATAAACCTCCTTTAAAAAAGTGTTGATGTGTATGTTTTAAAGCATTTTTGCCTGTTTACGCCGCACCGGCCTTAGCCTTTTTCCATCCGGCTCGCGAGCCCGTATGGCTTAAAGCATTCGTTCCTATCGGCCCTTCATTTTTAATTTTACCAACTCTTGACACTAATT
>JGI24694J35173_10003488_pt1 | contig 11892 bp, 9 predicted proteins | sample TergutCo191P1_FD_35173 | JGI IMG/M metagenome (IMG submission 35173) | reverse complement strand
ATTCGTGCCGCCTTTAGGCGTGATTCCGGCATGGACTGGGAAAGGGGCAGATGGGTGTGGGAGCTTGAGTTCAGGGACGGCTGGATCGAGTACGAGTTTTATATCGACGTGAACACCGGGGATATCGTGAAGTTCGAGATTGACCGGTAGTAGGCCTTGCCACTCCCGGGGCTTGAAGCCCTTGGGGACTTCAAGCTTCATACGTATCGCCGGACTGCACCATCACGAAGAACCTGGCCTGTGCGCCGCACGGCATATTCTCGTTGAGGGCCGCGGTGTCCCGCTGTCGATAGTGGCGACCGGCACCAACTGGCACGACCTGACCCAGCTTGGGAGGCTGCTGGAGGTCACGCGAAGTTGGACTAAAGCTACCTTGACCCGATCATGTTCGCATGTGCCTTTATCGCTTTCCGTAAGGATAGGCTCTAAACACCAAGTTTCGCCGCCGCCTCGACCATCTGCCGCGCGTCCTCCTTTACCTGGCCTGTAATGTCGTTCACCTGCGCAATCGCCTGCATGATCTGCGTGCTTCCCGCGCTCTGTTCCGCCATTGCGTCCAGGATACCGTTCTCCTGTTCCGCGACGGTTCTAACGCCGCCGTCTATCGCCTCGAACCTGGCCATGACGTTGTCGGTGGACTTGGTGATCTTGTCAATGGAGCCTTTAATTTTCTTGAGCACCCCGCCGATGGTCTTGGACTGCCGGCTGGACGATTCGGCGAGCTTGCGGATCTCGTCCGCCACCACCGCGAAGCCCCGCCCCGACTTCCCGGCGTGCGCGGCCTCGATTGCGGCGTTCATCGAAAGCAGGTTCGTCTGGCTCGCGATGTTCTGCATCACCGAGTTGATCTCCAGAAGCGACTCCGATTCCCGCGCGATCTCCTTGAAGTTAGTCGCCACCTCGTTAAGGCCGGATTGCCCCACGGCGGCGGCCTCCTGCAGGTCTTTCACGTTCTGCGCGTTTTTGGAAAGGGTGTTGCTGACAGACCTGGTGTTGGCGACCATTTCCTCGATTGCGGCGGAGGACTCGGTGATGGCCGCGGACTGGGTTTCAAGCTGCCCGTTCAGCCTGTCCGTCATGGTTTGCAACTTTTTTTGCGCAACCTGTTCCGCCTCCCTCGCCGCGTAGTCCGCCCTCATGTCGCGGCTGTAGCATATGACAATGGTCTTGCCGCCAACACTTACGGGCGTGACAATTTCCTCGGTTGGCAGCGGGGTTCCGTCACTGTGCCGGTACATGTATTCGTAGCGGGTTTGTTGCCCCGTCCTAACCGCCTGTCTCGCCTGCTCGGCGCTTTTTTGGAGCGAATCGGAGCCGTCCGGCTGGCGTGGCGGCAAAAAACTCTCAAATTTATTGACGAGCATTTGCTTGTTGGGTATGCCAAACATGTTTTCCGCTTCCTTGTTCACGTCCAACAAATTACCGTCCCCGTCCGCGACGATGCAAAGCATGGGGGAGGCATCCAGCACGGCCTGCATCCTTTCCTTGACCGCCTCTTCCTGCTCCCTGATTTCAAGTTCCTTGCGTCTGTCCGTGGTGAATCCCAGCATATGGTTTTCACCCTGGAAATGGGCGCGGACACTGGTAAGCTGAAGTGGGATCAGCTCGCCGCTTGCCGTTTTCTGAAACCACTCAAGGCTTGCGCTTCCGTTTTTTATTACCTCATCAATAAACTTGATTGCCATATCGTCCGAGCGGCTGCCGTCCGGCTGGAATTCCGGAAAGCTCGATGCGTAATTCCTGGCGTATTCCTGCTTGTCCCTAGAGCCGAACAACTGGGGGGCTTTGTCGTTGCAGTATTTGATGTTGTTGTCCTTGTCGTACAGGCTGCAAACCATCGGCACGCTCTCCATGACGACGTGCATTCCCCCGTCAAAACTGTCCCTTCCCATTTTTCCGGCAAGGCGCAGGCCAAGGAACCCGGCACACACAGATATGGCAACCGCAACAGGCACGAGAACGCCCAATGCAAGCGCCATGCTCCCCGCGCCCACGCCGATGAAAATAAGCAGGGGGCTAATAGCCGTCATGACGGCGATGCCCGCGATCAGCTTGTTCCTGTCCTGCCTAGCCTGCCCCTGGAAATGAGATGTACCCATCTTATTCACTTGCATATCCTCCGGAAACCCTCAAAATTTTGACGGCAATGCCGCGCGTTTTATACCAATCCCCATATCGTTCCATGCAATTTTTTGTGGGCGGCATTATCTTCCGTAAATCCAGTCATGCGGGTAAAGCTTTTGAAAAATAACCAGCCAGAGGTGAGATTATGCCATAAGCCGGTGAAGATCGCAAGCATTTTTTTTATCGGGGGCATTTGTGGAAATCTTCACTAATGTTGCTGCCAGGGCTTCTTCCATCGTGGTGATTTTTTCGCCAGTCATTTCCACCAGCCCCATAAACGCTGTTGTTCCACGGGTATTGCATAACGCTGCCTTTCACTGTCGTGGGGTTATTAATGCCTTTGATACTTTCGGCAAGTTCAGGTGGCCCCTTCGTGATAACTCCAACAAGCCGTTCTTTCAATGCCCCGCAAAGGCGATCCACTGTGGCAAAACCCAGCGCGGGATCGATTTCCATCTAAATTTGCCGGGAAAGACAGGGCGGAAACCGCGAAATACCCTTTCCAGGCTGAAATTTAACTGTTTTCTAACAATCGGTTGACGAAGCCCTAACACGGGCGGGGTAGTTTTCGCCTAGGCACGAAAAAAACGTGCCCGCGCCGGAAAAAAGCGCAAAACACAGGAATCAAGGAGTAACATTATGAAACGAATTCTCTTAGCAGTCGGGATTCTCGCAATGGCAATGGCCCCGCTTTTCGCCGGAGGCCGCGGTGAGCAGCAGGCGGCGGATGCCCCCTTCGTCATCGAGATTGGCGGTTCCACCTCGGTGGTGCCGGTGTTGGAGCTTCTGGCGAACGATTTCCACGCCGCCAACCCCAACATCAGGATCAACATCCACAGCACCGGTTCCAGCGACGGCGTGCGGAACGCCGGCACGCTGTACCAGCTTGGCATGACCAGCCGCGATCTAACCCCCGCCGAACTTGGCCTGGGGCTTAACGAGCAGCTCATCGCCATCGACGGAATCGCGGTAATCGTGAACTACGGCAGCCCCATAAGGGATCTTTCCCTTGAGCAGATCCATGGCATCTACACCGGCACGATAACCGACTGGAGCGAGGTTTCCGACGTAAAGAGCGGGGCCATCGCCGTGATCACCCGCGAGGAGGGCTCCGGCACCAGGGGCGCGTTCGAGGAAATGGTCGGCTTCCCCGGCCAGCTCAGGCTCGGCGCGGTCGAGGGGCCAAGCACCGGGGCGGTCAGGTCGAACGTGGCCGGCAACATCAACGCCATCGGCTACATTTCCGTCGGCTCGGTTGACGGGTCGGTAAGGGCGATTTCGGTGGGTGGTGTCGCTCCGACCACGGCGAACATGGCGGACGGGCTTTACCGCATCTCCAGGCCCTTCATCCTGCTTTACGATAGAGAGAATCTTCATCCGGCAAGCAGGGCCTTCCTGAACTGGGCGATTAGCGACGGCCAGGCACTTGTGGCAAGAAGCTGGATTCCGATAAACTAAAAACAAGGATCTACAGGGCGGCCGCCGGCCTGGCGGCCTGCCCGACCCGATTATTTGAAGGAAACGGAAGACAGGTATGAACGGCCGAAAGATAACAGACCATTTTTTCAGGTACCTTGTCAGCGCGGTGGCGCTCGTCTCGGTTCTTGCCCTGGGGGCAATCGTGCTTTTCGTCTTTTTCCAGGGGTCGAGGACCTTTTTTACGGCGACGGCCCCGGGGATTCGCCTGGTGCCGCAGCGCATGGCCGACCTCACGGTAAACGGCGAGCGCTTCCTGAACCATTCGGGCTTCATCCACCTGCCGGAGGGGACGACACACGTTACGGTAAGCTTCCCCTTCGCCGGCGAGACCGAGATTCTTGAGTTTACCTTCGACGCTTCCGAACGGGATCCCGAAAGGTCGGTTCATTTCATCCAAAACGAGACTGGCAACGTAACATACCCCGAGGCCTACGTGTTCACGCTAAGCTGGCCGGCGGCGATAGCCGCNATGGAACCTAGGCTGCACATNCTCCTGCCGGAGCCGCCCTACAGTTTCCTCGCCTTNGTTACGGGCAGGGANTGGCGGCCCACGATACTCAAGCTTTACGGCATACTGCCCATGATAGTGGCGAGCGTCATGGCGGCCTTCGGGGCTATCCTTCTGGGGGTTCCCATTGCGCTTCTGTGCGCCGTCTTCATGTCGGAGTTCCTGCCGGACAGGTTCGCCTCGATCGTGCGCAGCGGGATAGAGCTTCTGGCCGGGATCCCCTCGGTGGTTTACGGCTTCTTTGGCCTTATGGTCATAGTCCCGGCGGTAAGGGAGGTTTTCGACATACCTGCCGGGAACACGCTTCTTTCGGCGACGATTGTCCTTTCTCTGATGATCCTGCCCACGGTTACCACAATCGCCGAGACCTCGTTGCGGGCCGTGCCCCGCTCGGCTCGCGAGGCGAGCCTTGCGCTGGGGGCCAGCAAAATGCAGACGGCCTGGAGGGTCGTGCTTCCGCACGCGAATTCAGGGGTCATAGCCGGGGTTATCCTAGGCATGTCCCGGGCCGTGGGCGAGACGATGGCGGTAATCCTGGTGGCGGGGAATTCGCCGCAGTTGACGGTCAACCCGCTCGAAAGCGTGCGGACGCTGACCGCCACCATTGCGCTCGAGATGGGCTACGCCGCGGGCAGGCACAGCGAGATGCTTTTCTCGATCGGCGTGGTGCTTTTCTCGATGATACTGATACTCAACGGCGTGATTCTGGCGATGCGCCGTCGCATGGAGCGGGCATGAAATTCATGAAGTTCAACACGAAGCGCAGGATCACCGACGGCATTATGTACGGGCTTATGTCCCTGGGGCTGCTCGGGGTCATATCGGCCCTGGTCTTCATCCTGGTGTACATATTCTCCAACTCGGCGGGCTTCCTCAACTGGGGCTTCATAACGGGGGTCGAAAGGGGCATACTCCCCATGATCGTCACCACGCTGATGGTGGTGGCCGTGTCGATTGCCATCGCCCTGCCGGTGGGCATATCGACGGCGGTCTACCTGAACGAGTACTCCGGCAACTCGGGGCGGGTGCGCTTTTTGCGGCTGGCCATAGACACGCTGGCGGGCATCCCCTCGATCATCTACGGGCTTTTCGGGCTTCTGGTGTTCTCCCGGCTCTTGGGCTTCGGCCAGTCGATAATCGCCGGCGGCTTTACCCTTTCGATAATGGCACTGCCGGTGATAATCCGCACGACCGAGGAGTCGCTCAAGTCGATACCGAACTCGGTGCGTGAGGGATCGCTTGCGGTGGGGGCGACCAAGTTCCAGACCATACGCCACGTCGTCCTGCCGCCGGCCCTGCCGGGGATCGTGACGGCGGTGATTCTGGCGGTTGGGCGCATGGTCGGCGAGTCGGCGCCGGTGCTGCTTACCGTTGGCATTTCCAGGAACCTGCCCATGTCGATCTTCGAATCCGGCAGGACGCTGACGATACACCTTTACTTCCTCACGGCGGAGGCGCTAAACCCGGACGACTTCAACATGGCATTCGCCACGGCGGCGGTTCTGGTGATACTCGTCATTCTTATCAACACGGCGACCAAGATAATCACCCTTAAATTCAGGAAGAATGTGAGCGAGCAATGAGCGAACAAACGAACGCGCGGGCAAAAATCGAGGTGCGCGACCTCGACCTTTTCTACGGCGACTTCCAGGCGCTAAAGCGGGTCAACATGTCGATACGGCGGGGGGATGTGGCCGCGCTGATTGGGCCTTCCGGCTGCGGCAAGTCAACCTTCATCCGCATCCTAAACCGGATGAACGACCTGATCCAGGACTGCCGCATAACCGGCGAGGTGCTGCTGGACGGCGAGGACATCTACGGCGCGGTTGACGTTGCCGACCTGCGCCGCCGGGTGGGCATGGTGTTCCAGAAGCCCAACCCATTCAACATGTCGATTTTCGACAACGTTGCCTACGGCCCGAAGATGCAGGGCCTGCGGGACAAGCGGCGCCTGGCCGAGATCGTGGAGTCCTCGCTGAGGAAGGCGGCGATCTGGGACGAGGTGAAGGACAGGCTTAAGAAGCAGGCCCACACGCTTTCCGGCGGCCAGCAGCAGCGGCTGTGCATCGCCCGAAGCATCGCCATGGAGCCGGAGATTATCCTGATGGACGAGCCGACCAGCGCGCTGGACCCCATCGCCACCGGGCGCATCGAGGAGCTGATCGGCGAGCTGAAAAAGGAGTTCACGATAATCCTGGTGACCCACGCCATGCACCAGGCATCGCGGGTGAGCAACAAGACGGCGTTCTTCCTGCTGGGCGAGATAATCGAGTTTGGCAACACGCGNGAGATGTTCACGCACCCAAGGGAGAAGCGCACGGAGGATTATATTTCGGGCAGGTTCGGTTGATTCGTGCTGNGGGGGTATTAAACCCAGAATGCAATTCCACCATCTCAGGTGGAAGCAAACGGTCAGCTTAATTATTCCCGCCCGTGTTCTTGACAGNTAGACAGGCCTGCAAGTAATATAATCGAAAGTGGAACTCAATATCTCGAAGAATCTACAACAAAGCGGNGCCAAACTGGATCATTGGCAGTTGCTTTATTGCGCTAATTTCAACGTCAAGCCCAAGCAATACGAGGAGCACCTTGAAAAAAAACTGGCGGAGTTGTACGGGCTGGCGGAGCAGGGGGAATACTTCGCCATTGACGCGGATGACAACCCTTATCTGGAAAGGCAGTTCAGGGGCGAAATGGCCGCCTTTCGCGCAAGGGGCGAGGGCCAACACGCCGACCATTCGGAGCTGAACAAGGAAAATGTCCTTGAGCAAATGGCGTATCATTTTTCGGAAGTCCACCACGAGGAATACAAATACCTTGTCGCCTGGTTTCAGCAAATGGAATACCCGAAAGAGGTCACCGCCCTGCTGCTTCAGGAAACGCTCTCGAAGGTCTATGANAAGGACCTCATCGATGGCGAGGAAAAAACCTATGTAAGAAAACGGGANCAGGGAAAGAGCATCGCAAACCACATGTCGCTGAACGGCACGACGGTTCCCGAAATAATCGCNAACGTTCAGGATGCGCAAAAATTCGCGGATGTTTATTTCAAGGCCTTGGAGGTTCTGAAAGCGCAATGCCGCGACGGCAGCGGGCTGACGCTTGAGGGCGTNGACACGTTTGACATGGGCTGCTGGATCAAATTCGACTCCGAGTANTCCAACCCGCAGGGCTATCACGACAATGTCCAGAAACTCCAGGCGCTTGTGGCGAACACGCCATGGTGCACGAAATCATTGGCGGGATCGCAGCTTATGTGTGGCGACTTTTACGTCTTTGTTGACAATGGGGACGAGGAAACGCGGCTCGACCCGCAGCCCCATATCGCCGTCAGGCTAAGTGGTTCCACGATTGGGGAGGTGCGCGGCATACTTGCGGGGCAGGAAATCGAAGCCAAATACCTGCCCGTCGCCGAGGATTTTCTTGTCAACAACAGTTCAATCTTGGGCGGGCGCGACTGGCTTGAGGACATGAAACTGAACAAGCGGTATATCGCCTATAGCCACGCAATTCTGCACGGGACATTCCAGATCGAAAGCCTTCAGGATATGATTGACGACCTGGGGAAAAAAACGCGGCAATACGGCGAGAACAGCAACAAGGCAAGGTTGCGAATCGATTTGCCCTTCCTAAGACCTTTCCTGGCCAACCACTTCCAGTATCAGAGGAGCATATCAACTTTGAGGAAATGGAAAAACATTCGGGCAAGTGGATTAAGGCCTTCGACGCGACACATGAAATCCTGGCGGAATATGAAAAAGTCCTTGGCGGGCAGTTTAACGAGCGCCATGTCTGGCAGCTTGTAAAAACCATGGGTCACGCCGTTTCGTTTGGCGATTGCAATACCTCGCTCACCGAAGCCAGGAAAATACTGCTGCAAGGTGTGGGGCGTAAGACGGGAGATCGCCAGGTACTTTAAAGTCCCCGAGCGCGAGGTTGTTTTGGGCGATCTTGACCTTGCCGACCGCAAGACCTACGGGACCTGCATTGTGTTTGGCGACGTCTTTGATTCAAAGGAGAGGAGAATCCAGGGCGACATGGCTAGGTATATAAAGCACTTTGAACGGAAAACCATAGAACACTTTGCGCGCAACCGCCACCCCTCGAAAACACTCAAGTATGTCGTGGGGAACCTAAGCGTCGAGCATGGGCTTACGACATCTTTCCCCCTGTTGGCGTTCTGTTTTGGTGACTTCAAGGTAAAGGGCGACAATTTCCAGGGCGCGGTAAATCTTAAGGAAGTTCATGGCTGCCTGTCGCTGGATGCGGCGAAGATTCTCAACTTGGGCGCGTTGAAAACGGCAAAAGGCGGCGTTTTTGTGAACCGGTCGTTTGTCAGGAATTTGGGNAGCCTGGAAAACGTTGAAGGGCCNGTCGAGTTTGTAAAAAGCCAGGTGCTCAATCTGTTCAACCTTGTGACATTGCCGGGCCCCCTAAGCGTCATAAACACCCGTATGCCCCACGAGCTAAAGCTAAAGGAGGTTGGGGGGGATATAAGGGTGCGGGGCAATCTTGACGCGCCAAACCTGGTGAAGGCCAAGACGATAACAATCCTTGGCAGCTTGACGATAAGCCCCCTGCTGGAGGCGGATATGATACGTTTCAACTGTAGTGAATATTCGGTCGCGGATTACCTGGCCTTTAGGAGAAGGGTCAAGCCAAAAAAAGAAGTGGCACCCGAGCCCGAGCCATTGACGTTTTTTGAACTGGTGGCGAAAATACTCGAGGCCTTTTTTGCCTGGCTCAAACGTATTTTCTTTGGGGGCATCGCGAGCCGCTAGGCGGCTTCGATTCGCCTAATCATTTTTGCCTAAGCCCTTTCTGCCTATGTCGGTGCGGCAGAACAAATTGCCGCATTTTATTTTCCCGATTTCCTCGTACACTTCCTTTTGCGCCAGGGCAAGNGTCCGCGCTTTCCCCGCGACGACCAGTACACGTCCGCCGTTTGTCACGAACTTCCCGTCCCTGCGATCGGTCCCGCAGTGGAAAACAAGGGTGCCCCCTTTTAAGTCGCCAAGCCCCTCTATGGCAAAGCCCGTGGAATATTCGCCGGGGTAGCCCTTGGAACCAAGCACGACCCCCACGACCGCATCGTCGCTCCATTGCAGTGCCAGGTTGCCTTCGGTCGTNTCGTCTTTTAACAGGGCCATTATCGTTTCAAACAAATCGCTTTCCAGTCTTGGCAACAGCACTTGCGCCTCGGGGTCGCCCAAACGTGCGTTGAACTCTATTACCTTTGGCCCCTGGCTTGTCGCAATAAGGCCGCCATACAAAAAGCCCGTAAAACTTCGCCCTTCCAGTACCATCGCCTTCGCCGTCTTCACAAGGATCTGTTCGGCCGCGTTTTTGACAATATCGTCGTCAATCTGCGGAACGGGCGAGTAGGCTCCCATGCCGCCGGTGTTGGGCCCTTTGTCGCCGTCATGGGCACGCTTGTGATCCTGGGACAGAACCATGGGATAGACCCTTTCCCCCTTCACAAGAGCGATAAAGGAAAATTCCTCCCCCTCCAGAAATTCCTCCACCACCACGGTCTGGCTTGCCCTGCCGAACCTGCCGTCTTGCATCATTTCCCGCAAAGTGCTTTGGGCATCTTCCCGGGTATACGCTATAACCACGCCTTTTCCGGCCGCCAGGCCGTCCGCCTTTATTACGATGGGCATGCCGGCTTTTTCAATGTATCGGCAGGCTTCGTCATGATCCGTAAAAGCCCTGTACGCGGCGGTAGGGATACCGTGTTTTTCCATAAGGCTTTTCGCAAAAGACTTGCTTCCCTCGATGATTGCGGCATTTGCTTTCGGGCCGAAAACATTCAGCCCAGCCTGCAAGAACCTGTCCACGATGCCGTTCACGAGCGGTACCTCCGGGCCCACCACGGTAAGGGAGATCGATTCCTTCTTTGCGAAATCGATCAGCGCGTAAAAATCATTTTCGTCTATGTCCACCGGGCTTGCCACGTCTTCCATGCCCTTGTTGCCGGGGGCCACGTACACAGCATCCACAGAGGCGGATTTTGAAAATTTCCATGCCAATGCGTGTTCACGCCCTCCACGCCCAATCACCAGAACTTTGTTCATTTTTTTCTCCAACTAGATTTTTGTTGCGCAATACGCAAATGCGCTTACACGTTCAAAACCGCCCTTAGGTTTTCCAGGGCCTTTGCCGCCGCCGCAAAATCGCATTCCTTGACCTGCGTGGATAAATCGCCCGCCTGGGGGATCGTGCTGAGTTCCTCCAGCAGGTTCAGGGATTCGGCGCTGTCGGCCAGTATCAGTTCGTGCAGCTTGTCGAACAGAACCTTGGCCTTTTCCTTGTCAAAAACCCTGTCGCGGGGGGGTGNCGTGGTATCCCGCATCTCCTCTATTTGCCCAAGCACACGTATAAGTTCACTTTCCAAGGCGTTCAACAGGTTTGCCACGGGTANTTTGCCGTTTTGCAGGATTTGTTCCACCTTGACCGCGGCCCGTACCAATGCGTTTTCGTGGATTAGGCCTGCCAAACCTTTCAGGGTATGAATCAGACGGTATGCGGTATCGAAATCGCCGGTGTTTAGGGCCGCAGTCATGTCCGCAAACACGCCCTTTTGGCTTTCCGCAAAATCCGTCCGTAACCTGCTCGCCACGTCGGGCCTGCTAAGATAGCCATCTATACCCCCATTGAAAACACTTGGCTTAAAACCGCCGCCCGCCGAGATCGCCGCCTCAAGTACTTCGGGGGGCTGCTTGTCCCTGACATACTTGGTTAGGACGGTGTTCAGGTGCATCGTCTGAATCGGCTTTGAAATAAAGCCGTCAAAACCGTCCTTTAAAAATTCCCCCGCCTGGCCGATCAGGGCATTGGCGGTAAGGGCCACGATGGGCTGTGTGTAGCCTATGCCACGCAGGGCCTTCATTGTTTCCGTGCCGCTCATGCCGGGCATCATCTGATCCATGAAAATAATGTCATATACATTGCCCTGGCTGACTTTCTCTATGGCTGCCTGCCCGCTATCGCAGATTTCTATTTTAAGGCCGTAAAACATTAGCAAACCCTGCGCCACATACAGGTTGGCTTCCACGTCGTCCACCACAAGCACGCTGCCGTAAGGCATCAGTTCCGGCACGAATTTGAACCTCTTTGCGGCGGAGCGCGTATTCATTTCAAAATGCCGCAGGTTGCAGGCCATCTCCGCACCCAAAACCTCCTGGCTTGCTATTTTCTGCGGTATACGGACGACTACGTTTGTACCTTTGCCCGGCTCGCTTTCCACGTTAATCTTGGCGTCCATCATCTGCACCAGGCTGTACACGATTGGCATGCCCAGCCCCGTGCCGCTCATGCTGCGGTTTTCCCTTTCGTTGAAGCGTGTGTATTCGCTATACAGGGCATCGATTTGTTCAGGGCTCATCCCCTGGCCGGTGTCACGAATGCCGAGCACAAACGTCACGTCCCCTTCCCTTGCCGCCTTCTGGCACTGCAAGGACAGTTCCACCGAACCTGAGTCCGTGTATTTCAAGGCGTTTGACAATAGGTTGCTAACGATCTGTTTGATGCGAAGTTCGTCGCCCACAAGGACGGTGGGTAGGTTTTCGTCCACGTTAACATGGAATTCAATTTTTTTGCTGCCGATATACACAAGATGCAGTTGCACCATGTCGCTGATCAGGCTTGCCACATGGTACTCCTCGTCAAGGAGGGACATTTTTCCGGCCTCTATTTTGGAAAGNTCCAAAATGTCGTTCACAATCTGAAGGAGTATGCTGGACGAATCGTGAATCTTGACAAAGGCTTCCTCGGTATGG
>JGI24694J35173_10003487_pt1 | contig 11893 bp, 5 predicted proteins | sample TergutCo191P1_FD_35173 | JGI IMG/M metagenome (IMG submission 35173) | reverse complement strand
AACGTAAGAAACACCCCGTTCGTCGAGAACGCCCGGCAGGCCGAGTTGGGCAACTCGTGGATGAGTAACGTAGTCCCAAGCCCCGTAACTGGCCTGATGCAGATTTGGATGACGCGCCCCGTAATGGAGGCCAACACGCTCCTGGGCATGATAGGCATACCTGTCCACACCGCGGGTTTGGCCCATTATCTGGAAAGCGAGGTCTACCGAACAGGACGATACTTTACCGTAATAACCGACACCCTGGGCAACGTGGCCTATTCCAACAGGCCCGATTACGTTGGTCGAAACATCATCGACCTGGGCATGGCCCCCAGCCTGGCCCAACTTGTTCGGGATAACATGTTTGAGTACACCTCCACCGTAACTGGCAACAGGGAACTTGCGTATCTGCATGTCGCGCCGGAAAACGGCTGGATGATTATCAGCGGTATCGACCGTGCGTCAAGGATGGCCACGATTGGGGATCTGATTATGAGCATATTGCCCGCACTGTTGATGACGTTGATAACCATAATAACATTCCTATATGTCCTGCGTATTTTGAAGCCCATTGACGTTCTGGCGCAGACCCTTAACGACATCGCAAACGGCGAAGGGGATTTGACTGCAAGGCTTTCAGAAACGGGAGCGAAGGAGATAGCCGACACTTCCAGGTACTTCAACCAGACCATGGAAAAGATTAGGGGCCTGATCGTCATAATCAAAAAACAGGCGGGAACCCTGTCCGACATAGGCAACGATCTTTCCAGCAACATGACGGAAACGGCCTCGTCTATGAACCAGATTAACGCGAACATCCAGAACATAAGAGGCAGGGTGATGAACCAAAGCGCCAGTGTCACCGAGACGAACGCGACAATGGAACAGGTAACGGGCAACATCAACAAGTTAAGCAACCAGGTCGATCGCCAGACCAACGCCGTATCCCAGGCATCGTCTGCTGTGGAAGAAATGCTCGCCAACATCCAATCCGTTACGGCGACGCTTGTCAAGAACGCCTCTAACGTAAGGGAGCTTCAGGAATCGTCGGAAACTGGCAGATCCAGTCTACAGGAAGTGGCGACGGATATTCAGGAGATTTCAAGGGAGTCCGAGGGCTTGCTGGAAATAAACGCGGTAATGGAAAGCATTGCCAGCCAGACGAACCTGCTTTCGATGAACGCGGCAATAGAAGCGGCCCACGCCGGGGAGGCTGGCAGGGGCTTTTCCGTCGTTGCCGACGAGATACGCAAGCTTGCCGAATCATCTGGGGAGCAGTCCAAAACTATATCGTCTGTGCTAAAGAAGATCAAGGAATCCATCGACAGTATAACCTGGGCGATTGACAATGTTCTTAACAAGTTCGAGGCCATAGATCGCGGCGTGAAAACGGTTGTCGAACAGGAAGAAACTATCCGAAGGGCGATGGAGGAACAGGGCGAGGGCAGCAAGCAGATGCTTCAGGCTTCTGGGCAGGTAAGCGAGATAACGCAGCAGGTAAAGAGCGGATCGGCCGAAATGCTTGAGGGCAGCAGGGAAGTCATTCAAGAAAGCAAGAATCTGGAGAGGGTGACGCAGGAAATAACCAATGGCATGAACGAGATGGCCGCTGGTACCGATCAGGTGAACAAAGCCGTGAACAACATCAGCGAGCTTAGCAATAGGAACCGGGAGAATATTTCCAGCTTGGTACGGGCCGTTTCGCAGTTTAAAGTCTAACAACACACATGGCGGCGGAATAATTTTCCGCCGTCTCTACGACAATCTAAAAAAAATACTATATTCTCCCCGAAAACCTGGCATAATTTTACAGAGGAGAATTTCATGAAAATTGGTTTGAGGATTACCTTACTTATGGTTACTCTGAACGTCATCAGCATCGGTGTGCTAGGCACTGTTTTAATTTTTCGGGCATGGGATGCTGCTGATCATCTTGCGAGCAATCTTACCCAAATTAGGGCACGAGAGATCGGCCAAGAGTTTGACAACTTTTTGGAAAATCACTGGTACATGGTAAGAATGACAGCCACCATAATGGGACAGTTCGAATCTATCCCAATTGCCGGGCGGCGGGCGTTTCTGCATACCGCCGTAAAGGGTATGCTGGAAACTGGGGGATTTGTCGCAAACGCCTGGAGTATCTGGGATCCCAATGTTCTGGAGGGCAACGACCTGGCATGGATTGGTGCCCCCGGAACAAACGAAGAGGGACGCTTTGTCCCTGGCTATGTACGGAATATAGCTGGGGATATAATCGAATATATAAGGCGGGATTTTGAGACAGACGATTTCTACATTTTGCCCAGAAAAGCGGGCGGGCAAATTATAACGAATCCTTACAACAGGATTCTTGCTGGCGAACTAAGAAACGTGGCAACAATGGCTGCGCCAATACGTAATTCCGCCAACGAGATCGTGGGAATTGTCGGCCTGGACATATCCCTAGCCCAGCTTAACATAATGGCGCAGGAAATCGACAGGGTTTTTCCAGGCACATTGACCGCAGCGTTCAGCAACAACGGTACGATTGTCTCACACTTCGACGCAGCACGAATAGGAAGAAACATACATGAAACGGAGGGGGACCTTCTTGGAGAATATCTAGGTCCTTTTTCAATGGCGATTGCACAAGGCAAAGAAGCCCAGTTTGACATTCCAGTTGGAAGAGAAGTCTATCGTTTCTATTCGGTTCCAATACCAGTTTCCGATTTCCCCGAAACATGGTCCTTTGCAATCGCGATTCCACTTGGCGAAGTCCACGAGGATACCTATTTGATGATTTCATTTGCCATTATTATGTGTATAATAATGCTTGCATTGGTAATCATAGCAGCACTGCTTGTGTCAAGAAGCGTTGCCAAGCCTATCGTGAACATGGCTCGTATCCTTAACGACATTGCATCTGGCGAGGGGGATCTTACGGTGCGTCTTCCAGAGACTGGTTCCAGCGAGACTGCCGAAGCTTCCCGTTACTTCAACAAAACCATCGAGAAGATAAAAGAGCTTATCATCTCCATCAAGAATCAGGCGAAAGAACTGTCCGATATTGGCAACGAACTTGCTGGTAACATGACAGAGACGGCCTCGGCAATGAACCAGATTACCGCGAACATCCAAAGCATAAAAAGCAGGGTGCTAAATCAGAGTGCCAGTGTTACCGAGAGCAACGCCACTATGGAACAGGTTACCATCAACATCGACAAGCTTAACACCCATGTGGAAAAACAGGCCGATACCGTGACCCAGGCTTCGTCCGCCATAGAGGAAATGATGGCGAATATCCAGTCTGTTACCGCAACGCTTGTAAAGAATGTTGACAGCGTTAAAAACCTACAGCAATCGTCGGAAACTGGCAAATCAAGCCTACAGGGAGTGGCAGAGGATATTCGAGAGATTTCCAGGGAATCTGAAGGCCTTATGGAAATAAACGCGGTGATAAACAACATAGCAAGTCAGACGAACCTTCTTTCCATGAACGCGGCTATCGAGGCGGCCCACGCAGGAGATGCCGGCAGGGGGTTTGCCGTTGTCGCCGACGAGATACGAAAACTTGCCGAATCCTCTGGGGAACAGTCCAAAACTATCGGGACGGTACTCAAGAAGATCAAGGAATCTATCGACAAGATCACCCGTTCGACTACCAACGTTCTTAACAAGTTTGAGGCGATAGACCAAGGTGTCAAAACCGTCGCGGAACAAGAGGAAACGATTCGTAACGCGATGGAAGAACAGACCCATGGAAGTAGGCAGGTCCTTAATGCATCCAGGCAGGTAAGCGACATAACCCAACATGTAAAGAGCGGCTCAATGGAAATGCTTGAGGGCAGCAAGGAAGTCATCGAGGAAAGCAAAAACCTTGAAAGAACGACACAGGAAATAACCAACGGGATCAACGAAATGGCGGTTGGTACCGAGCAGATTAACAAGGCCGTGAACAGCGTCAACGAACTTAGCTCCAGGAATCGGGAAAACATTTCCTTTCTGGTACGAGCCATTTCGCAGTTTAAGGTTTAACTTTACCAGGCAAGCTCCAAGGACCTATCCAGGGTTCTTGGAGCTTCCAAAATCATATTCCATTACCTGCTGCGTTACTTCCACCGCATGACCTGAGCGAAGATAATATAACCACACTTCACAGGCCTTGTTCGATGGAACAGCGAAAAGATCCATCGCCGCCCTATAGTAACACGCCATCTGCGTAATGTGTTCCCTGGGAGTTTCATAACTGTCCGTTTTTAAGTCAACCACGTAAACAGTTCCAGCGTCATCAAAGACAAGGTCGATCACACCACTTATGAAGAAAGAGTTATTTTTATTGGGGTGAACCAGGCTGCGAAACGGGAATTCGCTCTTTCGGTTTTCAGAATTACTTGCCACGATTCCCAGCGGCGAATCTATAAAACGTTGCGCAAGCTCTTTTCCCGCATCAAGAAAAGCATCGGCCTCCGTAACGCTCAAAAAGCCTGCAAGTTTCGGTGGGATGACGGCTTCTTTTTTACAAAGAAGGGCCTCCACGCATATATGAGCGATAGTGCCGAAGCTACCTTGGTTGAATTTATCGCCATTGTCCCCATGATTTTTCATGTAACGCTCAAGTAGCTTGTCAACATTTTCAAAAAGATCTAGGGCATCGGCACCAGAATATTTGCCATTCACAGCAAACGGTTTAGGCAATATCTCATTGGTCATGATTTTTAAAGATGGATCTGTCGGGGAAAAATGCTTTTTTCCAACACATGGGGTTTCCAGAATGTTAGCATTGCCATAATAAGGTTTCGCAACTTCAAAAAAGGCATTTAGGCCTTTCCTGTCGTTTGAAAAACGGGAACCGCAATCCTCGGCATGGCGTATATACTGTTCGGTGTATGACGGTATTTTTTCTATGGCAAAGAAAGAAGGTGCTAGCCCATCCTTTGGAATATGTACACCAAATGCGGGCAGGCATAGTCCAAAAAAGGTATCGCCGTTGATCATGACAGTTCCGTTTTGGGCACCGTTTTTTTCTATCGCCTTTTCGGTCTGCATATCTATATACTGTTTCACGAGTACAGAAAAATCCCCGTTACTTTCATCAGCATCTTGCTCTTCAGTGTCTCGGCCTTTACTTATGCCTAGGCTACCAGAAAGATAAAGTTCTTTTTCCGATCGTGTCATGCCCACGTACAAAAGACGACGCAATTCAGCAATCCTTTTTCCCTTTTCAACGGCAAGCGAGCGTTCCCAGAAATAATTGCGCTTAATGTCCTTGATACCATCACATTCCGTGGGAAGTGGCGAGTTTAGCGTAAGGCCATATTCAGTTTCAAAAATGTCATCGCTAATATCGTTTCTGCCCTTTTTGTCACAACAGCAAAGGAACACCACAGGAAATTCAAGCCCCTTGCTTTTGTGTATTGTCATAAGATGCACCGCCCCCTGGCGTTCAAGGGGTATTTCAATATCGTTTAAGCGTTCACCAGTTTTGTTCAGATTTTGAATATAATCGGTGAACGCCGCTAGACCCATCGGCCTCGCGGCGTTGTCTTCGTCGGCCCGCACTGCCAAATGAAAAAGGTAATCGTACATTTCGCGAAACGCGGCTGTTTTAGGGTTCCATTCGGTCTCGTAACGGTAGCCTTCGCCAAACCAAAGCTCGCTTATCAACGAACTTATGCTTTGCCTGCGCGACATATAAAAAATCTTTTGATAAATATGCTGCCCATGACGGTACCTTACCTTGTCCTCGTCGGTAAGTCTTGAAATGGGTTCATCATCGAAGGGGCAAGGAATATTTTGTTCCCCGTCTGTACTTTCCCCGTCAATAACGGCAAGACATGCCGAAAGCCCAGACATGGAAAGACCAGTAAAAGGTGAACGCAGCATCTGTGCATAGGCGGATCTATCCGTTGGGTATGCTACAAGTCGAAGAACGGACATAAGATCGTTTACTGGGCCACCGTAGAAAAAACCGTTAAGATCCTCGCTTGTGTAGGGAATATTTAGAAGCATGAGGTGTTTTTCAAAATAATGCTGAGGACTGCGACTGCGAAATAATATGGCAATGTCATTGGGTTTGTATTTTTGTTCACCCGTCTCGCCTTTTTCGTCCAGCAGTGCCTTGATTTTTTCAGCAATATAGCGGGCCTCGTTTTCAACAGGCGACAGGCGATCCTGTTCTTCTTCAACGATTTCATCATCGTCTTCGCTTGCCGTATCTTGCTTGTCCAATATGCAAAGAGTAACCTTCCCTTCACTGCTTTTATTCGCGTTTAACGGTGTATACGTCGCTTCAAAAGATGGCAGGTCTTGAGATTCCTTGGCGAAAACAGCGTGGGCTCCAGTAGTAGTCAAATTTGTCCCCGCAGGGTCAAATTTGTAACCGCCAAAAATGGTATTAAACGCGCCTATCAACAATGGCGCGGATCGATAATTGGTTTTTAGTGGTAGTTCCATATTACCAAGTTCGTCTTTTAGTTTTCGGAAAACAGAAACATCGGCATCGCGGAAACGATAGATCGATTGTTTTTCGTCCCCTACAAAAAAAAGTTTACCTGGGGACAGATCTTTTGCGGGGGGTACGGAATTACCGCAAATATCCAGTTTTTCTGCCAAGAAAAACAGAAGGTCCTTTTGCAACCCGTTATTGTCCTGAAACTCGTCGATCATTATCGCCTTGAAAGTTTCCTTTTCGCTTTGACGTATGTCATGCTGTTCCAGAAGGACCGCCTTTGCAAGACGAGCAACATCGCTGAAAGTCAAAGCCCCTTCTGCCCTTTTTCGGTTTGTATAGCGATGTTGAAGTTCCGACAAAAGCATCAACACCGAATAAATCAGCCCCGACTGCAAACAGAATACTATTAATGCGGAAAATTCGGCAAACAAAGAACGAATCTCTCTTATTAGATCTTTTGCAGGATTATCCCTCGGCGAGCCTTTTGACAGATGCAACTCTTTCAAGGACACAAGAAACGTTATTACGTTAAGCATTGTCTTATGCAGGGGATGAGATTCGGCCCAATCAATCGCAGACTCGTGCGACATGCTCATTAGCTGTTCAAAAAAATCATAGCATTCTTTCTCGTCAGGTAAGACGATGGTGCCATCGTTGTACTGTCTAAGAATTGGGGCAATATCTGGATGATATTTTTCGTTGCCATGATACACATCGGTAAGTTGTTCCAGTTTTTCTCGAAGTATTCCGCTCTGTTTTTTCCATTCACTGCATATAACGGCAAATTGGTTTTTTATGTCCCTTTGGGGATCAGGCGGAAAATCATCGATGTAGGTGTAGTTCGACAATGCCGCAGCAAAAATGTTTTTTGCAATGTATATCGGGCTTTTTCGAAGATAAAGCCGCTCCATCGCCACATGATCGCAGTTGGTAACTAAAAAGAGCAGGGACTCGTCCATTGCAATTTGGTAGCAACGATCTTCGTCGATGGAAAAATCTGGGCTTATGCCGTAACGATTTGCGGCCTGTTTAACAATAGAGGCACAGTAGGAATCCAATGTCTGGATTCGCGCCTGGGAAAATTCCTCAAGGGCTTGTTTTGCGAGTTTTCCTTTTTCACCAGTGTCCCTTTGAGCTTGTTCGGCTAGTTCCAGGTGGATACGCCGGTACATTTGCGCGGCGGCTTTTTTGGTAAAGGTAAGGGTAAGGATTTCTGGAACACGGAATTTTTTTTCAGTAATAAGCCATGAATAGCGGTTGGCAAGAACCATGGTTTTTCCAGATCCAGCACCAGCGGCAACCACCGTGTTTTCAGTACAATAAACAGCATTTTGCTGCTCGCTATTCAAAACCAACTTTTTGTCAGGTTCCATGTTATTTCCTTCATTTTATTTTGTAAAGCACGCGACACACCTTGTTATATTTACAACCTTGGCATCGCCCCGAGCTAGGCGGCGAGAAAGAAAAAGTGCCACCCGAAACCTCTTTTGCAAAACGCTCAGCTTTACCGTCAAAATCGTTCATGATAGTTGCGAAAACATCACCAGTATGTATTATTCGGTCTTCTGCCTTTTTGGGAATGCTTCCATCGTTTAACACATTCTGTATTACCCCAAACCAAACCTGGGTCTTGGCATCCCCTATGCTAAAAAACAGTGTCGTATGCACGTCTTTTTTAAGCGCGGATTCGGCAAGGCGCAGATATGCGGGAATCTGAAAATCGCTAAGCCCTTCCACCGTAAAACAATCCGCAAGTTTCGGGATTACCGATGCCTTGAAATCCACGATAGTCAGGGAACCATTCGCGGAGGAATCCTTACGGGCATCCTCAAGAATACAGTCAACTATTCCGTTAAGGCTATAAAAATCGTTTTCGATAGAATAGCGCGGCTCGCTTGCGATTACACGGTACCCCGCAAAAAAAGAAATAAACTCGGCAAGAAATTTTTCCAGCCGCACATAAAACAATTGCTTTCCCGCCCGCAAAAGACGTGCGGTTAACATACTCATCTCTGTTTTGTCGCTATTGGGCAGGCGCGGGAAAGATTCAAAAACTGTTTCGATTTTTTTCGCCAGCAGTCTACGATAGGATACAGGAAGTTCTGGCTTCGGTTTTTTATCGTTGCCAGAGTTTACAGGCAGACTTATCACCTCACCCATCTTTATCAGCTCGTCCAGAAAAAGGTTCAAAATGGCATGATACACTAACCCGGTTATATTATCCGCCATAAGCCCAGCTTCTATTTCGAGTTCCTCAAGTTGCAACACCCTGGCAAAAACCCATTTTAAGGGACACTGAAAATACGGACCAAGCGAGGAAGGGGAAACGCTTAACGGTTTTCCGTTTTTGCAAAACCTTTTATGAATCAACATTGACAGGGGATGTTCGCTATTTAAGGTGGTATTGCTTACAGGCGTGTTTTCCCTTCTACAGATCCATGCCTTAAAACCCTGGTCCTGATTCGCATGAATAGCCGTTGCATGCGGCACATCCAGTTTCCCCCCATGCGGTATATGAAAATGCAAGGATGAATAGAATGTATTTTCCGCAAGATACAAGTCGGTGGCAAATTTCGCCTTATGTTCCAGGGTTTCCCCGAAACGTTGCATTGGTTTCAGCGCAGCATTAAGGGCATTGTGCGGAATGGCATATCCTGAAAATGTCTGTTCGGAACAAAAAAAGGCAGCAGATAGCCTGGAATTGAATTGGTGCAATTTGATAAATGCCAAGGATGCATCGTTGTCGCTTATTCCCAACTTTTTCCGTCGGCTCCCCGAAAGGAATGCAAGCGGCGAAAATACCGTTTGCAGGTTGTTCTGACTTGCACCAAGAATTATATGGCAGTCAAATGGCGCGGGAGCGGCGGTACGATATGGAAGAATCGCCACACCAGAGGCTGACTGCTGGGCAAGGTAAGCGACCTCATCCAGATATTCCGTAAAAAACGTATAGGGATCGGGAAGGCTAACATCTGGGTACGATCTTTCTATTTCGGTAAGATACACAAGTTCGGAAATACAGCGGGAAAGGACAAGATCCGTTTCTTCCAGGCAGTTTTCCATGTCAAAAAAACGTTCGCGAAAAATGAAATAGTTTTTCCTGATTTCGGCAAACGATTTGGCATGACGCATAGCGTTTACCCGCCGTTTTAAATCCTCGAAAAAAAATCGTGTTTGTGGCCTTAATCCGCCGAAGGGATGCAGGAAAGCGTTTTCCCAGACATTTATTCGTTTTCCCTTTTTTTCCTCTGTCCATGAAGTTATGCAATTGTTCTTTATGCCAAAATCGATAAGATCCTGGATTTCTTGATCGTCCTTCCAGGGCAAACGCCGATTCAGCAGCAAAGCCGTCATCGATGAAAAAGAAAAATCCGATGAGGCGCAATCTGCAATGGCCTTAAAAAATTGCCCTGCGGGATACGATGCCAAGGGTTTTCCAGTCTGTCTGATATATGGAATGTTCCTGTTTTCAAATTCCCGAAAAAGATAGGGACCATAAGCTTCCGTTTCGGGAACGCTTACCGATATGGAATCCCAGGGAATGTTTTGGTCGTTATGCAGGGCCAGGATGTACAGGGCCGCCTCGGTTATTTCGCTGCGAGAATTTGTATAAAAGAAAACATCGTGGTTTTGTTGTTCCGCTTCATCCCCTGGCGTATATGTCCGAACAATTTTCACATGCTCGCTGGCCTCAAGCAATTCCCTGTACTCGTCGAAATCCAAAAGCGATTCCGAAAAAAAGATGAAACATTCTTTTCCTGTGTCGTCAAATGGGGGCGTTTCCCAGGCAGGTTCGAAAAGCTCGTGCTTGGCCAAAAATTGCGTGTAACGAAGGGCCAGGGTAAAAAGATCGCGATCCTCACCCTCTGTTAACGATGCGGGAGTGTTCTGGATTTGATCGATAGGCAAGCCAGTGGTCTGCCTGAACCAAAGGGCAAGGTGGGGCAGAATTCCCGTAAGCCAATCCGCGAAAGAATCCGCCTGCTGCGCCCATTTGACCCGAATCAGCGCGGAAAAAACAGGCTCCCCCTTTTCGGCGCATAGCTCCGCATTTTCCCGTATCAACATGCTGACAAACATTTTTCTTAGGACAGAGGGTATGCTTTGCCTGTTCTGAACCTTTGACCGAATCGAATTCTGCTTGAACTTATCCCAGGCGATAAACTTTTCCCTGGCTATCGTGCCATACCCCCGCAAAACAAGTACCCGATCTATCCAACGGGAAACCGCTATATCCGTGGGCAAAACAAAAAACGCGGAAGGTTTGTCGATATTTTCCAGCAGTATGGTCTCGACGAGGTTCATGCTGCGTCAAGCATAACCTGTTTGCATGAATAAGGCAAGAATCCAACCTTCATTATTAATTGTATACATTGACGTGTTTTTTATGATAGACTCTTCTTATGCAGTAGGATTTTTTACAGCCCAAAGGCCCGCCTGGCAGCCGTTTCAAAGCGATTGCCTTGCTGATTTGAGCGGCATATTGGCCCAATTCAACAATTTTGCGCAAGTCTCTAGACAAAACTAGGGCGAATCTGCTAAAATATATCCTGTATGTTGGGTTTTGTCCGCAAAGCCAGTACTAAGTTTGGAAGGTTTCCCAGTAACCGATGAGGAGGTCAGTTGTCGGATAAGGATTTACGTATTAATGAACAGATTCGGGTGCGGGAAGTGCGCCTGATCCAGGATGGAGGGGAGCGCCAGGGAATAATGGCCACTCTAGAGGCGCTTCAGCTTGCACGGGAAGTAGGCTTGGACCTTGTTGAGGTTGCCCCGCAGGCGGTTCCGCCAGTGGTAAAAATCCTGGATTACGGCAAATTCAAGTTCGAAAACGAAAAACGAATTCGGGATTCCAAAAAGAAGCAGAAGCTCCTAAAACTCAAGGAAATCCGGATGCAACCGAAAATCGACGATCACGATCTGGATTTCAAGTCCAAGCATGTAAGGGAATTTCTTGCGGACGGTAACAAGGTCAAGGTTACGATTAGGTTTAGGGGGCGCGAGCTTGCCCATACCGAGCTGGGGCTGGACGTTTTAAAGGAAGTTCTTGCAAAAATTGAGGGTGAATACGTTATGGACAAGTCGCCGGCTATGGAAGGGCGGTTTATGTCCATGGTTTTAAGCCCCAAGAAAAAATAAGAGGGACAATGGTTCCGCAAAAACCGACGGTTCCGTGCGAACCGTGTTCCCAAGAAACTATTACGACAGAGGTGGCGCTATGCCCAAGATGAAAACGAAAAAAAGCGCGTCAAAACGCTTTAGTTTCACCGGGACAGGCAAGGTAAAGTACAAAAAACAGAACCTTCGCCATATCCTGACCAAGAAGTCAGCCAAGCGAAAGCGGAATTTGAGGCACCCGGGGATTCTTTCCACCGACAATGTGCCGACGATCAGAAAACAGATGATGCCCTACGGTTAGGGTGGACTAAGGAAGGGGAATACTATGCCGAGAGCAGTGGACGGTTCCAAACGAAAGGAACA
>JGI24694J35173_10003485_pt1 | contig 11898 bp, 9 predicted proteins | sample TergutCo191P1_FD_35173 | JGI IMG/M metagenome (IMG submission 35173) | reverse complement strand
TACAAGACCTCATGGAAGGCGCAGTTTATGTCCAGCATCGTGGAGCCGATTTTCGCCTTCGTCGGCAATCTGGGTTTTGTCGTGTCGTGCATCATGGGCGGTTTTTTGGTGGTGCAAAGGGTAATCACCATAGGCGACGTGCAGGCTTTTATCCAGTACATTCAGAATTTCATGATGCCACTGTCGCAAATGGGCGTGTCTGGGAACCAGTTGCAGATGGCGATTGCCGCCGGGGAACGTGTGTTTGACTTCCTGGACGAGGACGAGGAAACGCCTGACATCGTGGTACCCGTGAACACGGAAAGTTCCATGCCCAGGAAACGATACGAAGGCAACGTGATTTTTCAAAACGTGCGCTTCGGCTATAATCCCGACAAGATCATTCTGAACGATTTTTCGGCGGAGGTCGCCCCGGGGCAGAAGGTCGCAATTGTGGGGCCGACAGGTGCGGGCAAGACCACGGTGGTAAAACTGCTGATGCGCTTTTACGAATTGAACGACGGCAGAATCCTTATCGACGGTGTTGACACCACGGACTTTACCCGCGGCGATCTTCGCAGCATTTTCGGCATGGTGCTACAGGATACCTGGCTTTACAATGCAAGCATTATGGAAAACATCCGCTACGGCTCGCCGACCGCCACGGACGAAGAAGTCATCGCCGCCGCAAAGGCCGCGCACTGCCACGGTTTTATCCGTGCCCTGCCTGGCGGCTACGACATGATCCTGAACGAGGAAGCGTCGAACATTTCCCAAGGGCAAAAGCAGCTTTTCACGATCGCGCGGGTGATACTGAAAAACCCGGCGATACTGATTCTGGACGAGGCTACAAGTTCCATCGACACGCGCACGGAGATTCTGATTCAGCAGGCGATGAAGAACATCATGAAAGGACGCACCAGTTTCGTGATCGCCCACAGGCTTTCCACGATAAGGGACGCGGACTTGATTTTTGTTATGAAGGATGGCGACATTATCGAACAGGGCAACCACGAGCAATTGCTTGAGGCGAAGGGCTTTTACGCGGATTTGTACAATTCGCAATTTTCCGAGGGTACGGTAAGCGAGGAAATGGCGACCTAGAATGGAGGTGAATTTGTTTGGTGTATTCACGTTGCTATTACTGTTGACGTGAACCTTGGCCTGTATGCGGAAAAACGGCCAGAATGGATGATCCCCTTGTGGGATGCCGTCTACAGGCAGTCGCTGACCGCAGACGAGGTAAGGTCATTTACCTTGAGGCAAGCGCAGCAGCGTAGCAACACGCATCCAGCGTTGATAGGTACTTGGTGCTTTCCCATGCCGAATGCCTCATGGAACGTTCCTTATTTTCCGAGGGACGCAATCAGGAAACCAGCGCCCATTTTCGCAAGAACATGGTACTTACCGAAATTGCGACGGAAAAAGTACCCTGTATGCTGTGATGGACGTTATGCACAAAAAAACTTGATTTGCTTGCCTGTACCAGCACCTGAGCGTTTGCAATTTCGGCCAACTTCAACGTGAAAAAGCTCGAAAGAAACGCCCTAGTGTTTGATAGTAGCATCCCTTCAAATATGAGATGAGGAAACCAAGGCCTAGTCGGTCTATGAATCGTACCTACTTACAGTATCCCACAAGATCTAAGGATTCTACCAATCGTTTGGACGAGCCGTTGCTGGATGCCAGTCAGGGGCCCCCGTAAAGCCAAGGACTTGAATTCGCGAACCGCTCAAAGCGGTTGTACACCGTGCAGACTGTGTCAAAAGTCCAAAAACGCCCAAATTCCCATGAAATGGCGAATGCAAAATGATGCAAACAGACGAAAACAATGGAAAACGTTCCCGTTTGTCGCATGAAAATTGCGGCCGAAAATAGTTTTGACACAGCCTCCGTGACGAATCACCCTTAGATCTCCCAATTGCTTTACCATTTCAAGCTGAGTTTTCCATGTAGCTATAAATACCGCTGTCGCAATTCGTCGAACGAAATAGCATCGCTCAAATTTCTGAGCTGCACAGAGCCATTTAATATTTTACTGAAAAAAACGGCGATGTTTTCCAATGACAGGTCATCACTTTTACTCCCGTTCGCTTTTTGCAGAGAATAAGTTTTCAGTATCTGGGATCCTAAGCTAGCGGAAATAATCAGGAAATGGTTTTCCATATTTTCCAAGTTTATCAAATCACTGACCAGAACACGCGAAGCCACCGAATAGCTATGCAGTAGCATCTTTGTATCCATTTCATCGACCAACACCGTCCTTTGCGAATCTGCTTCCATGTCTAAGCGGATCTTGCCAGTATTCGTTTTTTCTGGCTCATTCTTGAACAACGCACCGAGATCGGCAAGAGTGATATTATAAAACTCCGTCCCAGGTAGGCAAGACATGGGCTCCACCGAAAAAGCTGTCGGATACAGAAGGTAGTTAACCCCTCCCGCAGACACTTCTGGCGCATTAAACGTACCAGCGACGACATTTTGCAGAACAAGCTTTTTTGAAGCAAAGCAACCGCCTAAAACAATGCTATTCTCAAGCTGAATTTCGTTTGCGAAAATACTTCCCGCAACAAAACAGTTCTTAAGTTTAACGTTCGAAGCATTGATATCTGCACCGAATATACACTTCCCCTTCAATAGAAGAGCTGCAACTGTACCTGATGAAGCAACCGCTTTTCTGAATATTATCGTATCCAAGGCATCATTTTTTATATGAAGCTCGTTATGCGCATAAACAGCACTTAAGAATTCTGTGGGGCCAGAATCTATAATCATGTTTCTTGCATATACAGCACCTTCAATTTTTACGTTACCTTGAACGTTTATATCGCGCTCAAGTTCGCCGCTTGTTTTCGGTAATATTGCCGTTTTTACCAAGTTGTCTTTTAACCCTACAACGGATTCGCCAATGCGGACTTCATTCATTTCTTTCACGACAGGCTCCTTTTCAGAGAAAATAGTTGGGAATTTTGCCATAAGGACAGCATGGTTTTGTAAACACGTTGTTCTTCATTTTTTTCGGCATTTGCGTAATGCTTTTCTGCCAAGACATTGAATTCTTTGTTAAGCGATTCTTTTTCAGCTTCCTCTATAGCTTCCCAGTCAGCACGAGAAGAATCTAAACAGAACATATTTATTTTTTCCGTTATTGTCTGACTACCTTGCTGGTTAATATACTCGGGAATAAAACAATCATGGTTTGTGGTACCAACTGCGCCTCCCGTTACATCGCTTTCCGACCATATAACAGGAATATCAAGGGAAACATTTCCACTGATTTCTTCACCAAAAAGCAATGCGTCAACCTGAGAATTGATTTTAACTTCCTGCGTGATGTAATCACACATAGTTGTTAATACATCCAATGTTTTTTTATTCATCAATGAAACAAAAATTAATGTTTTTTTGGAAAAAATTTCCCCAAGCCCCAAAAGATTTATAGCTGCGGTATTACAGGCAGGTTCGCTTAAGAGTTTGCCTTGAACTTTTTCGGACAAGTCAAAAGAAGATTTGTCTAGGGCAACTATTCTTTTGTGGCATTCATTATCAAGATCTTCAAAAAGTCGAATATATCTGGAGCTAATTCGGTTGTAATCGCCCTCCATTGCTGTTTTTTTACCATCTACAGCCTTGCCCTGATCCAGTAGTTTCCCTAAACCTGCATTGATATCGTTGCGCAGAATTTCTATCTGCTGGGACAATTCGGATTTGACAACACCAAAAAACCCACCTGTGATCTTGTCTGAAATTTTATTCGATGCCTCACTTATTGTCTTGCATTGTGCAGCATTCATTGCTACAACGGAACCTGTTAGAACATCTGTGGTATTGCTGAATCTACCAACGCTATTGTCAAAAGGATCAGTGTCAACATTAATGTAAATATCAACTGGGACTTCGCCACTATAAGAAGCACTGCCGCTCCCTCCGTTCTGACTGGCTGGATAACTGAATGAAACCGACCCTGAATACGAAACGGATCTCCTGTAATGTTTACTGTAACTCATTTTTGCAGTTCTCCCATACAGATTCCTTAAATAGCCTAACCGTTTCTCTTGTTAGCCTTTCTTCGTCTTGCCCCTTTTCACAAAGCACAATAAACTCTCTATAAATTCGCTCTTTCTCTTCCGTGCTTAACTGCATCCAGTTAAGATCATTCTGGATACGACTGAGCTCAGAAACAATTGGGGTGGTATTCTGCAACACATCAACTTGGGGCGTAAAAATATTTTCTGTACAGTCATTTGGATTCAAGAGGCTGTCTGCTACAAAAAATATTGCAGGAATAAAATGTTGATCTGATTTAGCTGAAAAATCGTTTCCATTTTTTAACAATATGTTGTCAACTTTATCGGTGTACAAATGGTTTTCTTCAACGTACCCTGAAAGCGTTCGCATAGCCTCTCTTGTTTTCTGTTTCAGTTTGCCGCTTAGAGCCGTCTGCGCTACAGGCAAAGCCTCGGCAGAAATATTGATCATAAGAGAGCTATCGTCTTTGAGTTTGCCAAAAACCATTTTCTTCCTAATGTCGGCAAGTTGGGTTGCAGGTCTGTCAAGCTCCTTTATCCTGTTTTCAAGTGCTTTATTTAGCGAACCAAACAATTTCGCATAACGCTTAGTTATCATGTGAAAATCGTTTTCCATTTGTCGCTTGATGCCATCTAGAGCTTTTAGCAGTTGCAAGAGAGTGATTTTCTTGCTTTCCATTTCATTTTCGGCAACAACGGCTTTTTGGCTAATCTGGGATTTGGTCAGTTCAAAAAAGCCAATATCCACATTTCGGCAAATTTTATTGGAGGCCTCAATCTCGCACGCAATTACTGCCGCCTGCATCGCCGTAACTGCACCTGTTACATTATTCAAACGCCTACTTGCGGAATCAACGCTTTGAGCCATGGGAGTGGTATCTACAGTAAATTCAAATGATGCCATGATTACTTATCCTCCTCATCATTTAAATTCGCCATAAAATCGGGCTTATCAGGGGTATCAGATTCCTCACCCAAGTCCGCCCTGAAAAAAGCTTCTTCCTCATTCGAACCAGATGGTTCCGCCCCGTTTATGCCCCCAGAAGCTTTATCCTCATCGAGCTTTTCTTCTGCTTCTGTCGCAAGAGTCCCATCTTCGGAATTTTCAACTACTGTTTCGGCAAGATTTGTGGCAACCTTTTCCTCTTGGGGTACACCTTCTCCAATTCCCTCTGCCTCCGTTCTGGCAGCCTCCTTCAGCAAGTCAATTTCAAAGTCATCGTACATTTTCTGTTCAACACTTGGCTGGGGCGGAAGCTTAGCGTACTTTGCGACATAGGGATTAACCGCCAACAGTTTTTGTCTCCGCGGCTCGATTTCCTGACGCTGCGCCGCAGACAGTGCCATGTCCTGATACTCCTTATCTCGCAACGTCGCCTCGTAATAAGGAATATGCGCAAATTGCTTCGCCTTTTCGTCAATGTTTTCTTTGAGTCGATCCATATAATCGGTGAATTCTTCCTGCTTCTGGCGGAATTGACCCGCTTGCATTTCAAAAGCGGCGATTATCTCAGCCTCACCACCCTGCTGCTCGATTTTCGCATCATTAAGGGAGCGACTTTTAAGCATGGAAGTAAGAGTGTTGTTAAAGCTTTTGTAGGTATTTCCGCTACGCATATAATCGCCAAGAGCTTCCCGCATCAGATTGATAATATCGGCGGCTTCGGCCCTGTTTCTGCCATAGAAATCTTCGGTGTCGCGGTGCCATTGGTTCAGGTAGTCAATCTTTTGATCCTTGATCCCGTTGTAAATTTTCAGACGCTCGACTCTGTTTTCCGCCATCAGATTTTGAATCACTGGAGCCAGCACTTCCTCTTGGATCTGATGCATTCCAAAAGGCATGGACGTTCTTGACATATCCTCGGCTATCCATGCGGTCGAGAATAAGTCGTACTTTACCCGCGAGCTTGATTTTAGCATGAACGGGGTATAGTCTTCAACGGAATCCTGATAGTCAAAGCTGGCGGAACGTATCCTTTCAATTTCTTCCGCCTCAAGCACAGGCGAATACTGGTTGAAAGACGTTTTCAGCACGGCGGAAAGAATATTGTTAGCATAGTCCACAATCTTGCTGGAACTGCTTAATTTTGTCTTGCTGAGTATCTGCACGGATTCGGCAAGCCTTCCGATCAACTTTTTGAAGTAGGCGATCTGATTTTCGTTCGTGGTTTTTTCGAACGACTTTTTCATGTCGTTGAGAAGGTAGAATGTATCCAGTTTTTCCTTGAAATTGTCAACATTAAAAACGTTAACTACGGGTCGTCCCTCTGTGTCGGATGTGGAATACTCTTTAATGAAATTTACGGTCTCACTTTCAGGTGCGATTACCGGTAAGGATAGACTGACTGTATCGCTATCGTTAAGCAGATATCGGATGTTTCGAACTTGGCGATCGATATTACCCATATAATCATACAGCTTAATTTGCTGAATCGAGGTCGAGTAATCGGAAGTATCGATTTCTTCTGGCGAATGGGCTTGCTCCACAAGGGGAATATTTTTAATGGATTCCTCTAGACTGGTAAGGCTTTCCAATAACTCTTCTGGTTTATGGGCAACGGACATTTTGAAGTCACTGTCTCTTGTTTGCCCAGTATGATCAACAATGAAGCTCTTTCCTTCAAATGGCACCTTCGTGGCAATCGGAATATAGACCGTTCCCATTTTTTTTACGCTGTAATCCCGCCGTATCTCCCTATGGGCTTCCTCAAATCCCTGTATTTTCGTTTCATTATCCGTTTTGGATTTTTTTGTTTTCATGAAAACGACGACACCCCAGATTGCCCCTGTGATTATAAGCATAAGCCCAAGTATTACAAGCACGATACCTAATGTTGTTAGTCCATAACCCAATGGTACAAGCACATAATAATACACTGTAGGCTCATAATCATATGGTGCAGGATCATGATCGGGTGCTATAAGCTCATACTCATAACCATGTAACACAGGAGCATAGCCATACGATACGGGCGCAGAGTTAAGTCCACCCAAAATAGTCAAAGCTATTCCAAATGCCATAAAGACGGCGGCAATTAAAATGCCTTTGATCTTATTTTTTTTCGCCAACTCAATTTCCGACTTGGCAAGCTCAATTGATTTTTCCAGCCCCACTTCTTCCTTGACTATTTTTTCCGCCGCTTTTCGGTAATAGTTAAAAAGAATTTTTGCCTGATCCTGATAAAGATTCTTCGACTCCGCAAAAATTTTCCCTTGCATAACACCTTTCTCCTCTGGTTGCCCTGAATAATTTCAGTGGCGTTAGTTTCTCAACAGTTTCCGTTCTTTCACCAACATCCGCAGTTTTTCTGCCTCGGTTCCCAACGAGGCAGGACGTGCCCCAGTCGAGATACCGCTACAAAGCTCGGATACATTATTCAATGATTGCATTATATGCAATTCCAGCTCATCACCCATGCCATCGTTGACAGGGGAAATAAACCTGATATCTTCCAATGTTTGTTTTAATATTTTCTGTGTTTTTTCATGTTCTACAGGAAGCCTATTTATAACAAGTAGCAAGCTTTGTGCCTTTGGCTTGATTTGCTTAAGATATTGTTGCTTGTTCGCTTCTTCATCTGCTACATTTCTTGCGTGTGAAGACGCAAAATAAGCAAAATAGAAAACAACACCAAGCGAAAAAAACAATATTGACTGTGCAACTATTGAAATATTCAATGAGACAAACGGCACAAAAACAAGCAGGATGATGTTAAGTATTGATATGCCGATATAGAAAAAAATGCTGAGCCAAACAGGGGGCAAAGAAGGGACTTTTTGCGAAAAATTTCTGGCAGTAAGCATAGAAAAGAGAAAAGGAAGAAAGAAAACGAAGTACATCAAGCCGATTGACACCCAAACAAAAGCATCTATTCCAGCAAGCTCCCGACCACTTGCGAGCAAAAAGAAGGCAAGGACGATAACCCCGGCTCCTGCCAAGAACAACATCAACCTGAGTAGCAACGACTGGTTTTTTGTCATATCTTCTCCTCTAAAAATCCCTATGCCAGTTTATTTCCACAGCCATGACAAAATTTCACTCCCGGCATAGCCGGTTGGCCACAGCGCGAACAGGCATCGCCAAAGCCACCGCCAGCCTGCATTGGCATGATCTCGCTACCGCATGAAACACAGCGTTTGCTTCCTTCCGCATTGTCACTAGCACAACGAGGACATGGGCTATATTTATTGCCACAGAACGGGCAGAAACTAGACGTTGTAGGGTATTTCTTTGCACATTTAGAGCAGAACACTTCTTTCCGCCCTGGTGCAGCGGGTGCGCCCGCAGAAAAAGCACCCACTGGCATATGAGGCACCATCCCTTGCATTTGCTGCGTCGGTTGCATTAAAGCTTGACCCATGCCGCCCCCGCCGCCCATCATTCCAGTCATCGCAACCGCACCCAACATTCCCATGTCGCCGCCTTGAGTAAGGGCGTTGTTAGCGACATCGAAGCCCTGCTTTTGCTGCCAAGTGAAACCAGCGATGTTTTGCGCAGCTTGATCGCTTAGTGCCGCAGCTATCTTTTGCCCATCTTCGGTTGCCGTATCAAGATCAACCGTCGTTATGTAGAAACCAGTGAGCAGCATTCCGTAGTTTTCCCAGAATTCTTTTAGAGGCTGCTCAATAAAATTAGAAAGGTCGTTTAGATGCGCAGATATGGTAGTAATGCCTACCCGATTTGCCTGCATAAATGCAATTATGCTGCTTTTCGTCTTGGCGATAAGTGGCCCCCAAAAGTGGTTGGTCAAATCATTCGCCCTGAACTCGGTCATTGTTCCCACCAATTGCGTTAAAAACCTCTCTGCATCATCGACCTTGCAACCGTACCTGCCAGCCGCAAGTAAGGGAATCACTTGCCCCAATTCAGGATCACGGTACCTCCAAGAATCCCTCTGGATATCTGTCACCCTCTGGACAGCCATCCCCCCATGGGTATCTGTCACCTTATGAGTCTCCGTCATCCTCTGAGTATCCGTGCGCCAATTAATTGTAAGCGGTGCGGTTTTGTTTACAAACCAAATTTCAGCGGTGAAAGGGTTTCTCCCGCCAATTTTCTCACCAAAAGGAATACCGAACAGGTTTCTTAAAAGAGGCAAATTTTCCGTATTGAGGGTGTGTTTGCCTGGTCCGAATTTGCCAAGAATCTCGCCTTTGGAATACAGAATCGCTTCCTGAGACTCCCTAACAACGAGCTGGGTAAAGGTACTAAGATTGTTATTTTGGTTCTGCGCATACTTCCATGCGAAAACATCGTTTGATGCATCATTCCACTCTACAAAATCTACGAAACCCTTTCTTAATGCCATTTTTTCACCCTGTAGAGTATATTCTTATTGCCTCTTGATAAACGGCACGCTTCTCTTTGTGCCCCTTTCTGGATTGCCTCAAAAAAAATGTACGGTTTGCAATTTACGAAAATGCAGAAAAATGCTGAGTTTGACATTACATACCTCCACAATTCTTAAGAATATCTTCAAAACGTTCCTTACAGACCCAACGGTCGAAACGAGCGGTTTCATTTGCCCGAATACGACCATGATTCAAGGCTTTCAATTCAAATTCAACTGAACCTTAAGGGTTAAGCATAAGAAAATGGTACACCCAATAGGTTTGCTTGTCAACTAAAAAATCACCTTTTGCGTGCATTTTTCTTTCTAGCCAGCGATATTTTCTTTGTGTTTGAAGCTAACCGTATGGTAATTTGTCGCTTGAATTGGTTAGTATGCCACCATATCAAACCTTACAGGTTAAGACACAGTGAAAAATATACAGGATAGGTCTATTTGCGCTCACTCAAGTATACCTATCAAGTGTATTTACTTATGATCCGCCGTAAAACTGGATTTTTTATCCAGTTTTCTATGCTCATATTGCCTTTAAGCTCTTATCATGGGCGTAAAATCGATCTTTGGGCAAAACTTGAAGTTGTACCGGAAGGCAAAAAAATTATCCCAAGAGCAATTGTCTGAAAAAGTGGACATATCCGTCAAGCACTTGAGTTCGATTGAAAGAGGCGTGAACTTTGTTTCGGCGGATTTGCTGGAAAGGCTTGCGGATTCCGTCGAAGTCCCAGCGTTTTATTTTTTTGTAGACAAGCAGGAAATATTTTACAATTTTACGATGCTGAATACGATAGACAAGATCGTTGAGAAGGGCTTAATGAATGCCATCGAGGAAATCAAAGCGGATATACGGCGGAATCAGTCATGATGTATGGGGAATCCTACACACGAATATGCCGTCTCTCAATATGCCCTCAGCCCACAGCATTAATTATATCACTTTATGGCATGATTGCAGGCTCTACAGGACTTTTTCAACACAATTACCGAACAAGCCCGTCGACAAAAGTGGCATAATTCAATTGCGCTATAAGCTCATGCCCCTTAGCGTTTGGATGGACAATATCCAAAGAAAAGGCTCCAGCCAATGGGTTCAGATTAAAGCTTGTGAGATCAGTCCGACCAGAGAGATGGTAGCCAATGTCCGTCACTAAAAGACCCCTAAACTCGCTTTCGTCAAATATCACCTGATTCATGGACGCTATCAACACGCTTGCCCAATTGGAGATCGGAACAGATACTCTCAGTATGTCTTGAGGAATTGGATTATATATTGTATTGACAATGACGGTTGCATTTGCCGCATTTGCCTCAAGCCACATAATGATTTCCTTGAATTCTTCATAAAAAGACCTTGCGCCGTCTTCGAGCATGGCTTCCAGCTCTGGCGACAGCGAGCCTCTCCATGTGGCAACAGCATCATGGTATCCAGCTATAACTTCCCTAGCTCCACCTATTAACGTGCCAAGCCCCGACAAAATATCCCCAATACCAGTTAAAACGCCAGCGACATTAAGGCGAGCTCCCTCGATATCAGGTGCAACGCTTCCATGCCCAGACATAATCTCATGCATTACACCCCAAGCCCCTGACAATACCCCGCCAGCACCTGTCAAGATATTTCCAGTCCCATACACTACCTGCAAGTCGGCAAGATACTCTAAAAAAGGCGCCAAGACATTATTACCACCTATGTTTAACGAAATGACATGAGCATTCCCAAACAGCAACAGTTCTTCGCTGCCCACATTACGCAGCATCTCTAAGAGGTTTGTCGTTGTGAACCCGCTTGCCGCAAAGTTATGGTATTCGTCAACATGCCCTTCTTGCTCCAGTTTTACGAAGAGGATAGAGGTATGCCCGCCTTCTGGCGAGGCTGAATATCCAGGCAAGCCATATCCAGAAGAGACAGAGTCGCCTAACGCAATGAAAGTGCGCAGCGAGGCTTCTTCAATCGATGTTTTGTCTAGTGGAATTCTATAAATTGGAAATACGATTGCGATACCAGCCATGATAAATATCAACAACAAGCCTGCAATAGCAATTATTACGTACCTTTGCCTATTTGATTTGAATATCCTCATTAACGCTTATTGTCCTCCGAAAATAACTCGTGACCGTCCGCCCAACTGTATCGGCCATCAGCGTGCAATATAATAGCCCCCGCCATCTCAGGGACTAGGTTCCTTAGGATGTTTTCCACCCAATTCCATGTACCAACCAGATTCTCATTGCTGGCCTTGTCGTTGGCGAGCAATGCGCTTGCAATCGTCAACGTGAATAATCGTGCAAAGGCCTTTTTCATTTGTTCAGCTTCCTAGTCTAATTAGGTACAGTAAACGCCCTATTCACACGATTGTCAAGCCCCCGTATTGCCTCACCAGCAATTCAAAATTTCAGAAATATTATAACTTTTTGAAGCGAGCCAGTATTCGAAACATCTGATTATCACCGCAGCAAGGAGAAAATATATACGCCCACAGCGAACAGGAGGTGCCCGATGGACATTTTGCATTTCACTTCACCCTCCTTTTGCTCTTGCCCTC
>JGI24694J35173_10003484_pt1 | contig 11898 bp, 10 predicted proteins | sample TergutCo191P1_FD_35173 | JGI IMG/M metagenome (IMG submission 35173) | reverse complement strand
GGACCGAATATCCTGCCGTCGTTTTGCAGTTTCTGCAATTCGCTGCCGCCGAACTCCGCAAGGGTATCCCCGACAAGATAAACCAGGTTCAAGGCGTTCTTAAAGCCCTGTGTGGTGATATGCGCCAAGTCCTCGACAAGCCCCACCATGCCGATTGTCGGCGTGGGGTAAATCGCCGTGCCACTGCGCTCGTTGTACAGCGAAACGTTTCCGCTTATGACTGGCGTGTTCAGGACGCGACAGGCATCGCTTATGCCATCCACCGATTTTTCCATCTGCCAGAAGATTTCAGGGTTTTCCGGGTTGCCGTAGTTCATGCAGTCGGTGATGGCAAGCGGGACGCCGCCACTGGCTACGATGTTCCTTGCCGCCTCCGCCACGGCGATCTGGCCGCCGACATGTGGATCAAGATACACGTAACGACCGTTGCAGTCGGTTGTCATGGCAAGGGCTTTGTTCGTGCCGCGTATCCTAAGTACCGCCGCGTCGGAGCCGGGAAGTACGACTGTGTTTGTTCGCACCTGGTGATCGTACTGCTCGTACACCCACTCCTTGCTGGCGATGGTGGGCTGGCTCAACAAATCCAAAATGGTCTGGTTGTAATCCGTTACGGGTCGGGGTGTCGTGTCCATGGTTTTGAACGCACGGTAATACTCTGGTTCCCTGGACGGCTTATGGTATTCGGGGGCCTGGTTCGCAAGCGCGTCCGCCGGAACCTCCGCCGCGACTTCGCCCTTGTGGACAATGCGAATAAATTTGTCGGTGGTAACCTTTCCCACGACCACGGCGTGCAGGCCGTATTTCGAAAAGATATCGACGATTTCCTGTTCGTGGCCTTTCTTTATCACCATCAACATCCTTTCCTGCGACTCGGAAAGCATCATCTCGTAGGGGGTCATGCCAGATTCCCTTTGCGGAACGTCGTCAAGGTAAAGCTCTATGCCCATGCCAGCTTTGCTTGCCATCTCCGACGATGACGATATAAGCCCAGCCGCACCCATGTCCTGAATACCCACAAGCGCCAGGCTGCGAATCACGTCAAGACAGGCCTCGATGAGCAGCTTCTCCATGAAGGGATCGCCCACCTGCACCGATGGACGTTTCTTGTCGGACTCCTCGGAAAGCTCCTCGCTGGCGAAGGTCGCGCCGTGAATGCCGTCTCTGCCGGTGTCCGATCCGACGTACATCACCGTGTTGCCCTCGCCGTGGGCCTGTCCCTTCTGAATATCCCCGTGATCGATTATGCCGACGCACATAGCATTCACCAACGGGTTGCCCTCGTAGCAGTCCTCGAAGTAAATCTCGCCGCCAACGGTGGGAATACCGACGCAGTTTCCATATGCGGCGATTCCGGCGACTACTTCATGAAAAAGGTATTTCACCCGGTCTGTCCTGATCTCACCGAAGCGCAGAGAATTCAAAATCGCTATAGGCCGCGCCCCCATGGAAAACACGTCCCGGATTATGCCGCCCACGCCAGTCGCCGCGCCCTGAAAAGGCTCCACGGCGGAGGGATGGTTATGGCTTTCCATCTTAAAGACCACGGCCTGATTGTCGCCGATGTCAACGATGCCGGCCCCTTCCCCAGGCCCCTGCAAAATCCTTTCGCCCTTGGTGGGGAATTTTCTCAACAACACTTTCGAGTTCTTGTAGGAGCAATGTTCCGACCACATGACCGAAAACAAACCCAGCTCCGTGTAGTTGGGCAGTCGTCCCAGAATGCCCTTCACCATTTCGAATTCTTCCAAGGTCATGCCCATCGTTTTGAAGACCTGCATGTTTTCGATTTCCGCAGGGGTTGGTTCCCGTTTGGTGGGTTTCTGTTCTACCGGCATGTCGCCCTCCATGTTTGCAGGATTGATTTGAAAAGACGCAGACCGTCGTCGCTTCCAAGTAGGGCATCAACGGCGCGTTCCGGGTGCGGCATCATGCCGAGCACGTTCCCCCGTTTGTTGGTAATGCCGGCGATGTCGTCGAGGCTGCCGTTGGGGTTTTCGCCGTATATGAACACTATCTGCCCGTTTTCCCGAAGCCCGGCAAGGGTGGCCCCGTCGCAGTAATAGTTGCCCTCGCCGTGAGCCACGGGGATCCTCACGGTCTCCCCTTTTTGGTACATGCCGGTGAAAATCGTTTCGTTGTTTTCCACTCGCAGATTTACGGTCCTGCAAACGAATTTGATGTTATTGTTTCTAAGCANGGCNCCGGGCAGCAAGCCAGTTTCCGTCAATATCTGGAAACCGTTGCANACGCCGAGTATGGGCTTGCCNGCCTCGTTCGCCTTTTTAAGCGCGGGTATGACGTTGGACATGCTGGCAATCGCGCCGCATCTTAGATAGTCACCGTAGGAAAAGCCGCCCGGTAGCAAGACCGCATCGAACCCGTCTAGGCTAGTTTCGTCATGCCACACGTATTCAACGTCCTGCCCCAGCTCGTCCTTTACCGCATGGTACATGTCCACATCACAGTTGGAACCGGGAAAAACGATTACCGCAAATTTCATTGTCACTCCCCTTCCTCTATCTCGAACCGGAAATCTTCCATGACGGTGTTGGTCAGCAGTTTTTCGCACATGGCCTTGACTCGCTCCCCCGCGTTGCCAAGCTCACCGTCAAGTTTTAGCTCTATATACTTGCCGATACGGACATCCCTTACCTCCCCGAAACCCAGCTTGTGCAGGGAACCTTTCACCGCCGTACCGGCGGGGTCAAGGATGCTCTCCCTCAGCGTCACGAAAACCTTTGCCTTGTGCATTTTGCGCTCCTTCCATAAATGTAAGTTCGGCAAGCCCTTGGCCGCCTGGCTTGGGGTTTAGTATAGCAGAAAATGGGATGAGTAAAAGCCCGCTGGCGACTGCGGCGGCTATCGACCAAGCCCAAAAATGGTAATGAACCTCTGCAGAGCAGAGCTCTGCGGTGTTTACCTAAACGGGTAAACACCAGTTGGTATGGGCTTATACGCACGGTTTTCACGCCCCAAGACACCCATCCGTGGAAACATTATTGTTCATGCGTTTGTCGTGCGAGGCCATAAGATTTACCTTTACCATCACCCGTTTTTGTGCGATAATTAACATATATATGTCTTCTTCGCAGCGTTTTTGGGCGCGGATACAGTCTTTTGTCACATACGTTAAAAACGCACTTGCAGACACTAGGGGTGTCCTTGCCGGTTTTCCAAAAGGCCTGGTTGCACTGCTTTCGCAGACGCAATCCGCAGTTGACGGGGGGCTGGAGAAAATGCCTTCCCGTAGGCGAAAGCCGATTTTGATTGCCACGGCGGCGGTTCTGGCGGTCCTGCTTCTTGTTTTTGTCGGGGTTTCCATTCCGAGGGATGCGCACAATGCATGGGAAGCTCCCCCACCTGCTAGGGACATTGCCGCCCAGCGAGGCCTGATACCGCCGGAAGAGCTGTTCCTGCCCGACGAGCCGGATTTTGTCCCCGGCGTTCTGCTGGGACGTGAACAGCGCAGCGAATGGACCGCCGAGGATGCCGAACCCTGGTGGCAGAACCCGTTGGCAGGGGGTGAGGAACAGTGGCGAATCAGAATCGAAAGGATGGTAGACGAAATCATGGAGAGTGTTCCTTGAAAAAAGTTACTTTGCTTTTTCTGCCGCTGCTTATGATGGCGGTTTCATGTGCCAGCACTCCTCAAAATAATGGGGTGGAGGGGCCTGAACTTGTTGAACTGGCGGCGGCTATCGTTGAACCTGAGCCAGCCGATATTTCGGTATTGGCACTGGAACAGGAACAGATAGAGGCGAGCACGGCCTTAGCGATTGCCAATCCCAGCCTTCCAGAAATGGCGGCACCATATATCACGGATGTGGAAGCCACGACCACAGATAACATACCCGATGCCCTGCCTTTTCTTGCTCTTGCCGAAGTGACGGAAATCCAGCAGGAAGAGCAGTCCCTTCCGGAGGTTGCCCTGGAGGAGCCTGTTTTTTACGAGTCAACTCCCCCCGACGTTTTGCCAGCGGAAGATTTTATTGCGAACAGCCTAATGGCCATAGATCTTGCCGAACCTGTGTTCCCCGACATTATCCCCGAACCAGAGCTGGTTCCGCCAACCGTTGTTGCCCAGGAACCAGTTCCACCTCCCGTGGCAGTTCCGGCACCTCAGCCGATTCCCCCCCAGCAAGTGCCTGCCCAGATACCTGCCCCAACGCCACAACCCTTGCCGCCGCCTGTCGAGCACCTTGCGGCGGCGACACCGGCCACGGTATGGGAGCATATACCCATAATGCCCGAAATACCGAACCCCGTCCCGGATTTCCTGGGTTTGCCGGACATTATCCCCCTGGCCGATTCGCCGGTGGCTTTTTCCCGTGTCGTCCATGCAAGGGCGGGGCAGTGGGTTGAAGTCCCGTTCCGTGGAAACGGCTGGATATTCCTTGGCGAGACAGGCGGACAGCGGGGTATACGCTTCGACATACGCAGGCCCGATTCCGAAGGGCAGACCTTTGTCTTTAGGGCCGATTCCGACGGGGAATACACGCTAAGGTTCTACCGACGTGATTTCGTCCGTGACGTTATCATCAACGACCACGTACAGGTAATAGTTGGCGATACCGCCGGCACCGACTGGGTAAGCCCTCCCGGTTCGGTCGCAAACAGGGTAATTGCCGAACGCTGGCCAAACCCGATTGACGAGGCCAGAATCCTCAGGGCCGCCGGCAGATTGGCCTTGCCCGACACTGCCGACACGGAAAGCCTTTACCCCGTGAGCTTGGCGGAAGAGACCCAGGTGGCTATGCCTCCTGCGGCGGTTCCGGCACCGACTCCACAGGTAGCCCAGGAGCCGACAGCGCCGGCGATCCTGCCTCCGCCGGTAGCCTTGCCTCCGACCGTGGCTCCGTTGCCTGCCCCTGTCCCTGTTCCTCCGCCTGTCCCTGCCGGGGCCATATTGCAGCCGCCGGTACTGATGCCCGAGCCGCTAATCCTGGATACCTTGCCGGGGCTGGGTTTCGGCTCCCCCTTCGATCTTCTGCCAATGGCCATGGAGGAATTCGATGCGGGACGGGTTGCCGAGGCAATCTCGACGCTCGATCTGTTCAGGGAACTCTACCCGTCGGGAACCGACGAGCTATGGTGGCTTTTGGGCCAGTTCTTCGAGGCGGACAGCCCCAGCCGCAACATACTCAACGCACTGGGCTATTACCGCCGCCTGGTTCGGGAATTCCCCCAGAGCAGCCGCCTTAGCGATGCCCGTAGCAGGATAGCGTTCCTGGAACGGTTCTTTCTAAATATACGGTAACACGGCAAGCGATGTTCAACAGCATTCGGGGACTTGTCGGGGGAAAAAACGACGAGGCGGTATTCCTGCTTACCGGCGGGGTGGAGTGGGAAATTGCCATGCCTGCCACGGACATGGGGCAGTTGCCCGATACCGGCGAGGACTGCCGGGTTTTTACCTGGCTGTACCACCGGGAGGACACGATGCGTCTTTTCGGCTTTTCCGACGAGACCCGGCGAAACACCTTTCTGGAACTGCTCAAGGTCGAAGGCATAGGCCCCAAGGGTGCGCTCAAGATAATGGGCGGCATAGGGCAGGGGGAGCTTGAAAGCGCCCTTGAATCCGGGGATCTGGCCCGGCTGGAGGCGGTTCCGGGCCTTGGAAAAAAGACGGCGCAGAAAATGCTGCTTGCCCTGAAGGGAAAACTCGTCCATGCGCCGACCCTTTCGGCGGCAAAATCCAAGTACGCCGACCTCGTCGATGCCCTTGCGGAAATGGGCTACGACAAACGGGCCGCCGCCGAGGCCATCGCCAATGCGGAAGGGGGGCTGCCCCCCGGTCTGTCCCAGGCTGAAAAGGAAAAGCTCCTGTTCAAGAACGCAATCGTGCAGCTTTCCGGCGGCAATTAGCGGAAGTACGGCGGTTTTACACTATGGCGAAAAAAAACGAGAACGTCGGAATCGCCCGTCCCGAGGCCATTCCGGGCGAGGACGAAAAAGACCTGGCCCTGCGCCCAAAGCGTCTTGCGGAATTCCTGGGCCAGCAGGCGATGAAGGACAACCTACGGGTGTTTATCCAGGCCGCCAAGGAACGTGGGGAAAGCCTCGATCACCTTTTCCTTATCGGTCCGCCGGGGCTTGGCAAGACGACCCTCGCAAAGGTGGTGGCCAACGAACTTGAAACCGTTTTCGTGCAGACATCGGCCCCGGCGCTGGACAAGCCCAAGGATCTTGTCGGCCTGCTGACCAACCTGAAAAAAGGCGACGTTTTTTTCATCGACGAAATCCACCGGCTAAAGCCTGCCATCGAGGAACTTCTGTACATCGCAATGGAGGACTACGAGCTTGACTGGATCGTTGGGCAGGGCCCCATGGCACGAACCCTGCGGATTCCAATCCAGCCCTTTACGCTGGTCGGGGCCACGACAAAGGCCGGGGTGGTATCAAGCCCCCTGATCAGCCGTTTCGGGATTACCTGCCGCTTTTCGTTTTACCTGCAGGAGGACATGGAAGCCATAGTCCACCGTTCGGCGGGGCTTCTGGGCGTAAAGATAGACAGCGATGCCGCCGCACTGCTTGCGAAATCATCAAGGGGAACGCCGAGGGTGGTGAACCGCCTTCTGCGGCGCATGAGGGACTTCGCCCAGTTCGCCAACAGCAAGGCGATAAGCCTGGACGTTGTGCGTGACGGCCTTTCCAGGCTGGAAATCGATTCGCTGGGGCTGGAAAGGCAGGATCGGGACATCCTGACGATGATAGTCGAACGCTACAGGGGCGGCCCCGTGGGGGCGGAAACCCTGGCCATTTCCGTCGGCGAGTCGGTCGAGACGCTGGAAGACTACTACGAGCCTTTCCTTATCCAGGCCGGGCTTCTGCAGCGCACCCCCAGGGGAAGGATGGTGACGAGCCTTGCCTTCGGACATTTGGGGCTCAAACCGCCGCCGGACACTGGAAACGGCGAGGGTTTTCTGTTTTAATGTAGACAGATGAAGACAGGCGATTTTTTCTTTGAACTCCCTGAGCACCTTATCGCTCAGCACCCCACCGAACATCGTGGACAGAGCCGGCTCATGTTCCTTGACAGGCGGACGGGAAAACGCTCGCACCGCATGATCGAGGATCTTCCGGAAATCCTGAGCGGCCCCGAATTCCGCACGGATTCCGGCTTGCCGCTTTTGGTTTTCAACAACTCGAAAGTCCGCAAGGCACGGCTTCTTGGCACATCGACCGACACCGGTGCCCAGGTTGAATTCCTATTACTCGAAAGGGTAGGCCCCGACGGCGGTTCCGGCCCGGCGAGCCTCCTGCCCGATCCCCAGACCAGGACATGGAAGGCCCTGGTGCATAGGGCCAAGCGGCGCAAGCCCGGCAGTTCCTATGCGTTTCTGGACGCAGGCGGTGCGGAGGTTGCCAGGGCGGATCTTTCGGCCTTGCCGGGCAACGAAAGCGGCGAGGGGGGGATACGCCTTCTAACCTTCGACCGTGCAATCGACGACGACTGGCTGGATCGGCACGGCCATGTCCCCCTGCCGCCCTACATAAAACGGGAGGATGCCCCCTCGGATGCGGATCGTTACCAGACCGTGTACGCCTCGGTTACCGGTTCCGCCGCCGCACCCACGGCAGGGCTGCACTTTACCAACGAGCTTCTAGATCGCATTGCCGCCGCCGGCGTTGAAAGCGTGTTCATAACCCTCCATGTTGGGCTTGGAACCTTCCTGCCCGTGCGCAGCGAGGAAATCAAGGATCACGTAATGCACGAGGAAACGTACAGCGTGGGCGAGGAGCAGGCGGACAAAATCGAGGCGGCGAAGGCGCAGGGGCGCAAGGTCGTGGCAATCGGCACCACCAGCGTCCGCACCCTGGAAAGCGCATGGAATTCGGGGAGGCTTGAAAGGGGGGAGTTCGCAACGTCGATGTTCATATACCCCGGCTTCAAGTTCAACGTGGTCGATGCCCTTTTCACCAATTTCCACACCCCGGAATCCACCCTGCTCATGCTGGTTTCGGCCTTTACCGGCAGGGAATTCGCCCTGGAAAGCTATGCGGAGGCGGTAAGGGAAAGCTACCGCTTTTTCAGCTACGGCGACGCAATGCTGGCAGTATAGAGGAAAGCGCCACGGCGACGATTATTATAGCGCCGCCGATAACGACCAAAAGGGTAGGGCGCTCGCCCAGGGCGAGCATAACCCACACCGGGTTTAGGACGGGCTCTATCGAGGAAATCAGCATTGCCTGCGTTACCGGAACCCGTTTTATGCCGGTGGCGAACAGCGCCGATGCCATGCCGATCTGGAAAATCCCCATGTAGGCAATGCACAGAAGGTTGTGCNGGNTTATGGACGGGGGNTNCAGGAAGAAAAACGGCAGGGAAAACGCCGCACAGATTATGTTGGAAAAAATCAGTATGTCCATCGGGTTGCCGTTCTTGTGCGCCCGTAGAACCACGGTGTTCCCCGCAAAGGCAATGCCGGAAGCAAGCGCAAGCATGTCGCCCGTCATGGAACCGGCTTCCAGGCCGCCCGAAAAAACGAAAAACATTCCAAGCCCCACGAAGGCAAGCGCACCCCACTGTTCCCAGCGTGGCCGTTCCCTTAGGAAAAACCAGCCAAGCAGTGCGGCCCAAACCGGTGCGGCGTATTGAAGCATAATCGCATTTGCCGAGGCCGTCATGGTGTTGGCAATGACGAAAAGGATCATAGTGGCGGCGTAGCACAGGCCGCAGAGGGAAAGCATGGGCATGTCCCTAAGTCTTATCCCGGGCTTTCGGCCCGGCGAAAACCGCCTTAACGCCAACAGGAACACCGCCGCTATAAGGCTCCTGGAGCCGGCGATAAGCATTGGGTGCCAGTCAACCAGTCGGATAAAAAGCCCCGATGTGCTCCAGAACAGGGCGCAGAGAAAAATCGCCCCCTGCCCCCTAAGGCGGTCTTTGATGTAAGGCAAAGTCAGGCCCACCGATTCGCTAGCGTATGAAGTTGGTTCGTTGCCGCTCCGTCAGCAGGGGAGGGGGAGGCACCTTTTCCTTCCCTGCGGCAATGGTCTTGATAAGCCACGCCATGTTCCTGCCCTGGGTTTCCATTATCTGAATCCCCTCCAGGTCCTGCGCCGCCTCGTCCGCATTGTTGCCGTGGATCACGTCCCAGTATATGCCGGGGGTAATGACCATCTGGGCCAGGTTGAAGTAGTTGTTAAGCTGATGAAAAACGCCAATCCCACCGGAACGCCTGAGCGACACCACAGTCGCACCGACTTTGTAGCTCATGCGCAACCCGCTGGGAAAGAACATCCGATCCAGAAAACTCTTGAAGGTTCCGGCAATCCCCCCGTAGTAAACCGGGCTTCCAAGTATCACCCCGTCCGCCGCCAGCATTTTCTCGTAGGCCTCGCCTATCACGGAGGCCCCCTGGACTACGCAGCCTTTCCTAAGTTTCCAGCACTCCATGCAGGCCATACAGCCGTGGATGGCCTTAGCCGCCCACATGGACCGTCTCGGTTTCAATGCCTTCCTTGGCAAGTTCCCCGACCATCACGGAAATCCCCCTGGCGACCGTGCCGTCGGCATGGGGGCTTCCGTTGAACGCAACTACCTTCATAATTTACCCCGATTTTCGCATTCAGGTTTTCGCTTCAAGTTTTAACGTAACGGTCGGCTCGTCGCAGATTTCCGACGGGCCGTAGTACTGGATTGCCCCTGGAACACAGTAACAGGTCTCGACGGCCCAGGTATTCCTGGCCGAGCAAAGCTCCCTGAACGGCTTGCCGTCAAGCTCGACAAGGGCCTTCTTGATGACGGGCTTCTGTGCGCCGTGCCTTCGTTCCAGGTTCATCATCATGGTAAGGGGGACACCGCCGGCGATCCATTCGCCTGCGGGAGCTGTAAGGTTGCGCACGCTGGAAAGGTAGCCGGTCAGCCCCGCGGCAATCAGCACGAAGGCGCTGAAGCCCAGGGAGTAGCAGTAGTCCGAGTCGAAGTTCGAGGGGAAGGCGCACCTGCCCTCGTAGCCGAAGAAATGGGCCTGGGGGGTGAATTTCCCCTTGTACGCACCCTGCTGTTTCAGCTTTCGGAGTTTTTCATCGACCATGCCGATAAGGAGTTTTTCGGTCTGGATTTTGGAGACCTGCACGTTCCCGTGGGGATCCCTGTCGGCGAGGAATTCCCTTGCAATGTCCGCCGGCATGGAACTTAGGGTGCCGTAAGCCTCGGCGGAAAGGCGCATGGAGAACCAGTCAAGCTGCGCGGCGAAGGAGGTAAGCTGCGAAATCGTCTCCTCGTTTCCGGCGACGGCNTCGTTAAGCTCGGAGATTAGCTTTTTAATTTCCGGGATGAACTCGACCAGGCCCTCGGGGATAAGCACCACCCCGAAGTCGTCGCCCTTTTCCGCCCTTTTGACTATCGAGTCGCAGATTACGTCAACCACCTGCTCCAGCGAGGACTGTTTCGCCTCTATTTCCTCTGAAACCAGGCATACGTTTGGCCTGGTCTGCAGGGCGCATTCAAGGGCGATGTGGCTGGCGGCACGGCCCATAAGCCTGACGAAGTGCCAGTGCTTCTTCGCGCTGTTGGCATCGCGCATAAGGTTGCCGATAAGCTCGCTGTAGGTCTTGCATGCCGTGTCGAAACCAAATGATGTCTCGATGTACTCGTTCTTGAGGTCGCCGTCTATGGTCTTGGGGCAGCCGATTACCTGTATGTCCGACCCGTTTTCCAGGAAGTATTCCGCAAGAAGTGCGGCGTTGGTGTTGGAATCGTCGCCGCCTATGACGACTATGGCGTTAAGCCCCAGCTTCTTCGCCGTCTCCAGCGATGCGGCAAACTGCTGCGGCGTTTCTATCTTTGTCCGCCCGGAACCGATTATGTCGAAGCCGCCGGTGTTGCGGTATTCGTCGATGATCTCGCCGGTAAGGACTTTCGTCCTGTTATCGACGAGGCCGCCTGGGCCGTCCAGGAAGCCGTACAGGGTGGAGGCGGCGTTGCCTTTCTTAAGCCCGTCGTACAGCCCGGCTATGACGTTGTGTCCCCCGGGAGCCTGTCCGCCGGAAAGAATCACCCCGACCTTAAGTTCCCCACGCTTAAGCTTTTCGTTTTTGGCGGCCTTAAAGGTAACCAGGGGCTTTCCGTAGGTGTGCCCGAAAATCTTTTTAAGTTCATCGCGGTCCGTCAGGGCCTCTGTGGGGGCCCCGGCTTCTACGGCGATCTCGTCTATCGAACCTAATAGGCTTGCGGGCAGTTTTGGCTTNTACTGATACCGCACCTTTTGCAATACAGAAATTTCCATCGTGTCTTCCTTTGATTGCATGGTACAGGAAAAGCAGGGTGAAACGCAAGGGGCTACACCGAAAACCTGCTCGATGGTAATTGCATCGTTGCGCGGTGCGGTCGCCGCACTTCCGGTGGAACAGGTAAGCTGGTTCGACGCGGTGGAATTCGTCAATGCCAGGAGCCGCCAGGCGGGCCTTGCGCCCGCGTACACGATAAGCGCTTCTGGAGCGGCTTGCGTGGTGACCCCCGCAAAACGACATTGACGACTTTATAGACCATGTAGGGCAAAAACCGATTTCCGCATCTTGGAAAAAACTGCTGGCGTACGCTCGTCGGCAAGTTCCCCAATTGTGCATTCCATATATTCCCCCGGTACCCTTTTCTGGGTGATCTTTACCCTCTTGTCCTTCACTCCCCCAAAGGCGTTAATTATCGCCTTGGCGAAACCCCGTATGATGGCCTCATCTTCCTCGTCAAGCCTGTTCACAATCATGTAAAAATCGCCTAGCTCTCCTATAACGGCAACACCAGTCAATAGTAGCCTCTTTTCAAAAGTCTGTTCAATAACGGCATCCTCCCCGCCTGCGTTTTTTAGTTCATCCCAGTACGTCTTGTACTTGGTTTTCATAATCGCCCTGTGGCTTTGCCCCCCGATAATAAGCCCGTTGGGGTATGCGAAC
>JGI24694J35173_10003470_pt1 | contig 11927 bp, 8 predicted proteins | sample TergutCo191P1_FD_35173 | JGI IMG/M metagenome (IMG submission 35173) | reverse complement strand
ATGGTCTGAATGTCGAGACCGGTAATGTCGTGAATTAGTTCCACGGTGTAGCCTTTCGCCAAAGCGTTTCTGGCTGTTTGTTCCACGCCTTCCCGCTTCGCGTCAACCAGCTTGGTCTGCAAGTCAAGTTTGCCCTTGTACTCGCTCTCAAGCCGCGCCCGTTCAACCTCGTTGCGGCTTATGTTCAACAATACCCCACCCGCCATGGCAATACCCTCCACCCGTCCAGCTATCTCGTTTATTTTCGCCCGCATCGCAGGATCCGTCAAGTACTCGAAAAACACCGCCCACCGCTCGGCGTTACCCATCCGGTCAACCGGCTTCTTCGCGATTTCACCCAATTTCGCAAGCTCCACCGTGAATATACGGGTTCTGCCGCCAAGCGACATATTTCTGGCCGGGTCGAAATACTCGAACGAATGAAAAAAGTCCCCGTCGGGGAAACACGTCTTGTTCCCCAGTATCGCGATTTGGTATGTCCATTTCAGGTCGGCGAAGCTCTTGTCCTTGCCCATTATGTCCTGCGTCGCGAACAGCCGCGCCGCGTGGAACTCCAGCCGCACAGGCTCGTGGTTGTTGGGATTAAGGCACATCTCGACGTTGACCTTCTCGCCGTCCGCGGTCTTGCAGTTGATGTCGAAACGTATCTGCCGATCCCGCGTGTTTTCCGGAGCCGGCTCGTTCGCCATTATGTCTAGCACCTCCATCTCCATGCCGACGATGGCGGAGACGAGACCGGAAAGGGCCTTTCGGGACTCACGGGTGTCCTTGGTGAATACGGCTTTGAAAATGTTATCCTTGCGGATGTCGATCAGATCCTCGGAGTCGTCGAAAAGTTTTTTTGTCGTCACGTTGCTCTCCTGTGGTGGGGGCAGTATAGCATGGGAAATCCATGTTTGTGAATCCCATGGAACTTTTCACCTGTGGAACGATCAGGGCGATTGGGGCCCGTTTGGAGTACCCGGCGCCCACGAGATTCGCCTTCTCTTTGTGGACGACTGGGACATAATTGGCGTGTACCACATCCCCTCAATGTGGCTGGCCTCTGGCAACAACGAGACAGCCTTCGCTACCTTCGTCCCGGTACCCCCCCACCACGACATTCACCGTGCAAGGCGTGATCCCCGGAACCTACGACGTTCTGCTGGCGGTAATGGACGCGGATACCTGGGCTATAACCGGCGTGCGATCCGCAAACTCGGTAACCATCACCGCGCCCGGAACAAGCCTGGCGTGGAACGACCTTGCCGAGATGCCGCTCACGACAATAACCATCACTGGGATACCGTCGGGGTACGAGGAGTTCTTCGCGAGTGTGATGGTGGGAAACCTTGCCACCATGAACATCGTCGCGGCTGGCTGGGGCCAAGTGTTCGGCGGCTCGATAACGGCTTTTCTTGGCGACATAGGTACCGGCATGCCAATCGACGTATCCGGCACCCATGGCGTTGCGCTGATGCTCGAAAACCCGAATGACTGGAATGACGTTTCGGATTTTGCCGCATCCTCGATAAGCATCACCGCACAGCAAAACACCGAGATACCGTGGGGCAGTTTCGCCCCCATGGCCAGAGGCTTCTCGGCGGATCCTGGTAGATCCCGGCAAGCCCCCGCGTTCGCCCCGGTCTTCGGCGCAAGAAGGCGTTAACGGTAAGGCAAAGCCCAAGGGTTAATCCCCAGGGCTTTGCCCTGCATGGCGATTTGAATTCTCAACGCCCAAGGACAGACCCCTTGGGCGTTTTCGTTTTGGGTTTTATTGACGTGGGTATGGGAAATCCCTGCCGTTGGCTATTGGCCCTGAAGGGTTCTGATTGTCTGCATGTCAAGTCCGGTGATTTTGTGAACCTGTTCCAGAGAAAAACCCTCGGACAAGGCATTTCGGGCCGTTTGCTCCACGCCTTCCCGCCTGCCTTCCTGTATGCCTTCCCGCGTTGCGTCCACGATTCTGGCCTGTATGTCAATCTTGGCCTTGTACTCGCTTTCAAGCCGCGCCCGTTCAATCTCGTTGCGGCTTATGTTCAAAAGCACCCCACCTGCCATCGCTATGCCCTCCTCGCTTCCAGCTATCTCGTTTATTTTCGCCCGCATAGCTGGATCCGTCAAGTATTCGAAAAACACCGCCCATCGTTCGGCGTTACCCATCTGATCAACCGATTTCTTTGCTATCTCACCCAACTTCGCAAGTTCCACCGTGAATATCTGGGTTCTGCCGCCAAGCGACACGTTGCGAACGGGATCATGATACTCGAAACGGTGAAAAAAGTCCCCGTCGGGGAAACACGTTTTGTTGCCCAGTATCGCAATCTGGTACGTCCGTTTCAGGTCGTTGAAGCTCTTGCCCATTATGTCCTGTGCGGCGAACAGTCTGGCTACATGGAACTCCAGCCGCACCGGCTCGAAGTTGTTGGGGTTAAGGCACATCTCGACGTTGACCTTCTCGCCGTTCGCGGTCTTACAATTGATGTCGAAACGTATCTGCCGATCCCGCGTGTTTTCCGGAGCCGGCTCGTTCGCCATTATGTCCAGCACCTCCATCTCCATGCCGACAATGGCGGAGACGAGACCGGAAAGGGCCTTTCGGGACTCGTGGGTGTCCTTGGTGAACACGGCTTTGAAAATGTTGTCTTTGCGGATATCGATCAGATCCTCGGAGTCGTCGAAAAGTTTTTTTGTCNTCACGTTGCTCTCCTGTGGTGGGGGTAGTATAGCACAGGGGCATGGAAATGGAAACGGGAGCAGTATGGCCGAGAAAAACCATGCAGAGAGCGGTGGCATCTGCGACTAACAGCATCATTTCCCGCAGGCTAATCTAGCCGTCGAACGCGCGCTAAATATATTTCTTAACGCTTTTCCCCTCGATAAAACCGCCATGCTGCGCCACCGCGTAATTTGCAATGGAAGCTATCATCACGTCCAGAAAGGTGCCCACGGCGATCATGTAGAAAGCAATCGGCCTTAGAATAAGGTAGGCCTCCTCAAAGCCCCGCCCAAAGCCTATGCAAAGTACCGCCAGGGCCGCGTAAGCCGCGCTGCCAGGGTGACGGGAAAGCAGAAACGAAATACCCAAGGCGTGAAGGCTTACCGACACGATCTCCGTAGCGGTAATGCCAATGCTGGAATACGAGTTGAAAATGACGATAAAGGCGACGACGGCGACCATCGCACTACCCGCGCGGCAAAACGTGCTGAACATCGCCAGGGTAAACGTGGAACTCCTGCGCCTTATGCCGAAACTTTCCTTGGCATGCCGCATCATAACCGGCAACGAAAAGTTAATGTCGCCAGAGAAAAAGGCCGTAATCGCCGGCCCCAGCGATCCGTACAGCACCAGCCAGGGATTTGTCTTGGGTTTAAGCAGGTAAAGAAACAGCGGAAGAATCACGAAACCCAGCAACACGGCAAGAGCCCCCAGCACGATAATCATCTCGCCAAAGACTTCCATCTGTAGAGCCCCCCTAAAGCGGACCGCCCAGTAAGCGGAAAGCACGATTATGAGGAACCCGAGAATCTCGATGAAAAACGACGCGATGTGGAAAAAAATCCGCGAAAGGGAATCGACAAGGGCGATGACCGGTTTGCTGTAGGTCTTGTCGTAGGACAGGCCTATACCCAGGAAAAACGCGAACACGTAAAGCGGAAGCAGGAACACCCCATCCCCCGCCAGAACGCCGAACATGTTGTACGGGAAAAGCTCCATGATGCTTCCCGCCACATCCAGGTTTACCGTTTCAAGCTGTTCCGCCGCCATTATGGGAATCCTGCCAGGCGAAAAAGCAAGCGTTGCCAGCACCCCAACAAGAATAACGAACGCGGAAACGATCGTTATAAGCAGAAGGTTTTTAAGAACCATCGGCCAGAACCGTCCGTCCTTACGCAGTTCATAAATAGCAATAGCCAACGAAAAAAACAACACGGGAACAAGGGCATAGCGACCAACGCGCAGCACAAACTGTTCCAACCAGGCCAGCACTTCCATGAAACGCTGGTGTTCTGGCGCAATGAACCCAAAAACAATTCCCAGGGCTGATCCGACAAGCAGCTTAATCCAAATTTTCATAGGCCTATCATACCGCATCTGGGGCCATAGCCGCTAGCACATAGCAGTCCAGTGCCCAAGATGTATATTCAGTTTTTCCATTATGTCCTCGATAGTCACGGGCTTGCCGATATGGTTGTCCATGCCGACCTTCAGACATTTTTCGACATCCTCGCGAAATACATTCGCGGTCATGGCGACTATCGGAACATGCGTTAATTCAAACCCCTGCTCGAACTGCTCCTCCTCGAACCTGCGGATTCTCCTGGTGGCCTCGAAGCCGTCCATCTCTGGCATTTGCAGATCCATGAAGATCATGTCGTAGGGTTCCGTCGCGCCCTTGACCATTTCCACCGCGACCAAACCATTTTCGGCGCAGTCCATAATCATCCCCGTGTCTTCCAGCAGGGAAAGCACTATCTCGCGGTTAAGCTCAACATCGTCAACAAGAAGCAGACGTAAACCGGCAAAGTCCCCTGTACTGCTCTGCGATTCCTCGTCATCGCTTTCCTCGCCGAAACATTTGTTCAGACAGTTCACAATGTCAAGGTTGAACAGCGGTTTCTGTAGAAAGTGGTCCACGCAGAAAGTCGGCGAATCCGCCTCGATATGTTCCTGATCGCTTGCGGAGATAAGGATAATCTGTGGGGGTTTGCCGGTACTCTGCTTTCTGATGCGCGATGCAAGCTCGATGCCGTTCATGCCCGGCATTTTCCAATCGATAAAGAAGGCATCGTAGGCGTTGTCGTTTTTGGCGATTGTTTCCAGGGCACTTTCGCCGTCGGATGCAAGATCGCAGGAGATGCCGTGCCAGATCAGGCTGGAATGGAAATGCTCCAGAAAATCGTGGTCGTCGTCCACGACCAAAAGGCGAATGCCGCTCCAGTCCACCTTTCTGGGCATGATGTTCCTGTTCTGGCCATCGCCCCATTTCGCGCGGAACGTAAATGAAAAGGTGGAACCCTTGCCCAGTTCGGACTCAAGCCAGATTCTGCCGCCCATCATTTCCACCAGCTTGCTGGAGATAGCCAGCCCCAGCCCCGTCCCGCCGAATTTCCGCGAGGTGCCAGAATCCGCCTGTAGGAAAGGGGAAAACAGATTGGCATGGTTTTCCTTGCTTATGCCGATCCCGGTGTCGCTTACCTCGACCCTTATGACATGGGTGCCGCCTTCCACTTCCTCAAGATGCGCCGCGAGACGTATGGTTCCCTCTTTCGGGGTAAACTTCGCCGCGTTGGAAAGCAGGTTAGTTATAATCTGAACCAAGCGCTGGCTGTCGCCGATAAGGGTTGCGGGTATGGTGCCGTCCAGAAAGACGGAAAAGTTTTGCTCTTTTTCGTCCATCTGCACCTTTACGACGTTTACCGCCTCCCGAATCATTTCCTCGAAGTCAAGACTGGCCAGGGAAAGCTGCATCATGTTCGCTTCTATCTTGCTCATATCAAGAATGTCGTTGATCAGCCCCAGAAGATGAGTGGATGCCGCACCGATCCTTTCCAGGCAGTAACCCTTGCGATCAACACTGGCGGCCCTTGTCGCAATGCTAACCATGCCGATTATCGCATTCAGCGGCGTTCGCATTTCGTGACTCATGTTCGAAAGGAATTCCGACTTGGCAAGGTTGGCCCTTTCGGCTTCCTCCCTGGCAAGCTCTATTTCGGTAATGTCATGGAAAATCGTCACGGCACCCTCGTTGATGCCTGTGTCGGAAACCATGGGAATAAAATTGGCGACATATTTTCGCAGACTGCCCGAATCATCCAGGACGGTTTCGGCAAGGACCGAAAGGGGCTCGTTTCCGACAAGCACCTTGTCCAGGTTGCAGGTCAGCGTTTCGATAAAATAACTGCCGTGGAAATCCCTAAGAACGTCCTTGATTTTTCTGCCTTCCACAAAGGAATCGCCCTGGTTTCCTGCAAGCCTAAGAAAAGCCTCGGAACAGAAAACGATGCGGCCGGTATGGTTAAAACAGATGATAATATCCGGGCTGTTGTTCAGTAGCAATTGGAGGTAACGATCTCGAATGCGCTGGGCAATAAGCTGCGCGGCGACCTGGTTGGCCCTGGTGTTGGCGTATATTTTTTCCCTTTCGATATCGGTTTGCAGGCGGCTTATGCTGCGCTCCTGCTTGCGAATTTTCTTTTCCAGTTCTGCAATCCGCACCCGTTGGGACTCTATCGTTTTTTCAAGGTCGTTTCCCACAGCCTCCCCTTAAAAAACGCAGGCCGAAAACGTGAAATTGTGAAACCTGTTCCGCAACACGCCGTTTCTGTCGCGCACGGGACAGATCTCCCCACCGGCATAGCCCGCCATGTATGGCATTCGGGGTGATGTACCCCGTAGCTTGCCGTCACTCATCTTATTGCCGATAAGGGTCAACTCGTCGTCGTGATTGGGCGAAAGGGTCACATAGCGGCTGACACAGGGCAGCACGAGCATACCATCCCGCTTGCCGCAGCTTAACACCCGATCCAGAGCTTCCCTGGCGGATGCCATTACGCTGTCAACGGTAATCTGGCCCACGGACACCGCAGCACCTTCCGTCATTTCGCCCCCGCACGAAAGGCTGCCATCATCGTTCGCCGCGTAAATGGCCAAGGCTACTGGCTCGGGAATCCCCTCGTAGTAAGTCATCATTGGCGTGGTCAAAGGGGCGCTTTCCATTATGATAATCCCCAGGGCTTCAAGGTACTGGCGCGTGGGAATTCCGTTGATCTCCTGTAACAGACAGCCGTCGGACTTGGTTATCTTTCCCTGATTTTTATGGATGTTCTGCAAGGGCAATGAAACGACAATGAATTCTGGCTCGATGGAACCGTGTACCAATAGCAGGGCTATGCCGTCCCTGCTATACTCGCCGTTGCGGAAAGTGTAGCAATGCTCGTAACCAGTGTCCGTGTGCGTGGCAACACCGCCCCAGATGGGAGTGCCGCCGCATATTTTGTCAAGACTTTTGTGCAGCTCCGACCCGTTGGGGTACTTCAAAAGAGGTAACAACCCGATAATCAGCGAGGGCTCACCGGAAAGCTTTCGCAGGGCATCCGAATACGCGGCCCTGATTTTGTTATCGTAGTCGTCCGTGTCCAAGGACTCGCTGATTACGGTCTGGAAAATAAGATCGTCGCTGGTAAGAACAGTAAGCGTCAGCGCGTACATACCAAGCCCATGCTGGTCGGTGCTGGACATTGTTGTCATGCCGATAATGTCGAAAGGCAGTTTTTTGCTCATCGCTTCGATAAAGCAGGAGTGGATAAAGTCAAAATGGCAGGTTACAATGCCCACGCTGTTCTTTTTGAGCGTATCGAGATCTATTTGCTCCAGGATTTCGGCGATACCGTCTTCAATTTCGTCAACTTCCTCGGTATAGGCGGTCATCATCTTTACCACAGGTTTCCCCCTTCATAAAAATATATTGCCCTGTGCGTCGCGCCCACCCATAAATTCGGATCAAAAAAACAGTGCACCATACATAGTATAATCATTCTGGCACGCACTTACCAGACATAATACGATATCCGAGTATCTTTTGATCTTTCTAGGCATTCCGTGCTACAATACGCCATGCGTTATTACAGCACGAGGAACAAAAACCACGATGTAGACTTTGCCACCGCGGCCATTACAGGTCTTGCCCCAGACGGGGGGCTGTTCGTGCCGGGCGAGATACCCGAGTACCCCAAGTCGGTTCTGTCATCGCTTGGGACAATGGACTACTGCGATGTTGCCTTCGAGACAATCAAGCCATACGTTCACGGCGAAATGCCCGATTCGGTGCTTGGTGACATTGTCCGCGACGCTTACCCTTTCGGTGCGCCGCTGGTGCCAGTGGGGGAAAGGCTTGTTCTGGAACTTTTCCACGGGCCGACTGCGGCTTTTAAGGATTTCGGCGCAAGGTTCATGGCCCGGGCCTTTGCCTGGCTTAGGCGGGGCGAGGACAAGCCCCTGCATATCCTTGTGGCAACATCTGGCGACACAGGCGGTGCCGTTGCGGACGGCTTTTTCGGGGTGCCTGGCATTTCCGTCACGGTGCTGTACCCCCAGGGTCGGGTAAGTCCCTTGCAGGAGCGACAGATCGCGGGGTTGGGCGACAATATTTCCGCCCTTGCCGTTGAAGGTTCTTTCGATGACTGCCAGGGTCTTGTCAAGGCCGTCCTTGCCAACGACGACCTGAAAAAAAAGGCGGCGTTTTCGTCCGCGAACTCGATCAACATATCGCGGCTTATCCCCCAGGCCGCCTACTATACCGCCGCCGCTGGCAGGGCATTTGCTGGGAAAACCGATCCCGATGGCGAGGCGACTCCCAGGGTATCGGGGAAAGGGGGGAGCCCCTTTGCGATACCCGCTGGGGAACCCGTAACCCTCTGCGTCCCCTCTGGCAATTTCGGCAACCTTACCGCAGGGCTCTACGCAATGAAAATGGGCGCACCTATACGGGGTTTTGTCGCCGCCACCAACGCCAACAAAACTGTCCCCGACTATCTTGATTCGGGCCAGTACCAGGCAAGGGCTTCGCAGGCAACGCTTTCCAACGCAATGGACGTTGGCGCCCCCAGCAACTTTGAGCGCATGTCGGCGCATTTTTCGCTGGAGGAAATGCGGCGGGTTATTCTGGGCGTTTCGGTTTCGGACGATGAGACCCGCGAGACAATCGTGCGGGTGCATGAGCGGACGGGCTATTTCCTGGATCCGCACACTGCGGTTGGCTGGAAAGGTGTGGACAAGTTAATCGGGGGAAACAAAATCGATGGCGATCTTATCGGGGTGCTTTCCACGGCCCATCCGTCCAAGTTTTCCGAGACGGTGGAACCGCTTGTCGGCCCCGCGCCGGTTCCCCAGTCACTTGCCAGGGCGATGCAAAAGACAGTGAACTCGCGGACGATTCCCGCAGAGGTTGACGCATTGTTGGAGGCGCTTTTGTGAAGCGACAAAGGTGAAGCTGGACGCTCGTCTTTAAAAACAATAAGCTATTCTCATTTTTCCATACCTTAGACCGTTACGACTTGGCTTGTAACTACATGCCGTTACGTATACACTGTAACAATGACCAAGGGGATTTTGCTTGCTGGTAACACTTCCGCCCTTTTAAGCGCCGTTGAAATTGAAGTGGCCAAACGTGAGGATCGTTACGCCCTGGCCGCGATACCAAATAGGTTCTCCGTTCTAAGGGAAAACCACACGGGCGCGAGCCTAGATGCCTCCGTGGAAAAGGCCCGCATTCTCTTGGACTGGAACCAGGGAAGTGCTGTTTCCGCCCGTGCTTTGGTTCTTGCCGCGGAAAATCGTCTGGGACGCGTTCATGAGGCAATCCTTGTATGCTCCCCTCCCGAAGTTCCCTGTGCCATCGCCGAGCTTAGGCCTGTGGATATCGAGGTGCTGGCGGGCGATCACGTAAAGAGCTGGTTTTTTCTGGTCAGGGAACTAATTGCAAGCTTCAGGAGCAAGGGTCAGGGATCCCTGGTATTGGTTTATCCTGAGGCTGTTGGCGACAAGGACAATGACACCGAGGTTATGGGATCGGTTGCGGCGGCAGCCTTTCGAGCCCTGGCTAGGAGGCTTATGGCTGTTACGCCTGACGAGCCGTATGTTGTTCAGGGCTTTACGGGCGGCGAAGCGGGGCACGATACGGCCTTTGCCAGCTTCATGTTCAGGCAGCTTGACGATACAAGACGGCGAGTTCACGGAAAACTCCACAAATATGGGAAATCGGGTTTTTTCAAATAGATTCGGGATATCAAGTTTTGCAGATACGTTCCTAGAAATATTACATACTCATTTCATTGTGTGTAGCTCCGCATTTCTGTTTTTATCTTATTCGAGAACTGTTTCGTCACCGCCTACTCGCCCAGAACCCGCACATGGACTTTCCGTGTGCGGGGGCCGTCGTACTCGTTGAACCATATCCCCTGCCAAGTGCCCAAAAGAAGTCTGCCTTCCGTGACAATCACGGTAAGGGAAGGGCCTACAAGGCTTGTCTTGGTGTGTGCTGCGGAATTGCCTTCGCCGTGGCGGAATTCACGCCTGTCGGGCGAGATCATGTCCAGGGCAAGGCTAAGGTCGCGGGGCACATCCGAATCGGCGTTTTCGTTTATCGTTACCGCTGCGGTCGTATGCGGCACGAAAATCACGCAAATTCCTTCCCTTATGTTGGAAGCCGCCACCGCCTTGTGTACTTCGGCACTTATGTCGATCCACTCGTCCCGCTTGGAACTACGCACGCTGAAACTGGAAAGAAATGTCATGTTGTTTCTCCTTGCTATCGTTGTTATATTATACCGCTTACGCTGCTGGCATTGGTAGTGGGGCTAAAGCAGGCTGACGGGATCCACGTCAACCTCTATGTAAACCCTTGCGTCACGGCCCTGCTCGTAACGCTCCATCATAACCCGTGCCGCGCCGTGCAATGTTCCCATCGACTTGCCCCGCAGAATAATATGGCGGCGATGGTTCCCGTTGATTATGCCGATGGGGCATTCCGCTGGCCCAAGCATGTCGGCCCCTGGGGGTAGCAGACTAGCGGCTATGTCGGCAAGCCTTTTCATTGCGGCATCGGCCCTGGTCGCGTCCTTGCACCTTGCGCTTAGGCGGATTAGGCGGGTGTATGGGGGAAAGCCTAGGGCCTTGCGGTGGACAAGTTCCGTCTCGAAAAACCCTTCGATATCCACGGCGCAGGATTTTGTGATTACTGGATCCCCCATGCGAAGTGTTTGCACGATTACTTTTCCGTCGGGGAAGTAACGCCCGGCTCGGCCCGCGACCTGTACTATCAACGCGAAAGTCCTTTCTGCCGCGCGGAAGTCTGGCAGGTGCAGACCCGTGTCGGCAAGGACAACCCCGACAAGGCGCACACCGGGAAAGTTAAGTCCTTTGGCGACCATCTGCGTTCCCAAAAGTATGTCAACAAGACCAGCCCTGAACGATTCCAGCGTTTCTTCCAATGCGCCCTGCTTGCTTGTCGCGTCCGCGTCGGCGCGTCGTACCCGCAGATCTGGGAAAGTCCGCCGTACTTCTTCCTCTATCATCTCCGTCCCGAATCCCCGATAGCTGGCTTCCAAGGAGCCGCATTTGGGGCAGGAGCTTGGCGGCGTTTCGGAATATCCGCAGTAATGGCACAGAGCGCGGCCTTTGCTCTTATGCCAGGTAAGCGACACGGAGCAACGCTTGCATGTTTGCTCGTAGTCGCAGGTAGGGCAATGAAAAAAATGTGCGAAACCCCGCTTGTTTAGGAACAGTATGGTTTGCCGTTTCATCAACGCCGTCTCGCGGATTTCCCTTTTCAGTTCCGCCGTAAGGCAACCTTCTGCTTTTGCCAGGCTAACTGGTTTTATCTCTGGCATACTCCCCCCGGAAAGCCGTAACGATAAATCCAGACGCTTAATCGTGCCATCGCCCATAAGCTTCCAGGCTTCGGCGGATGGTGTCGCCGAACCCATTACAAGTTTCGCCCCCTCCACCGAGCAACGCCGAATCGCCGTCTGCCGTGCATGGTAGCGGGGGGTGTTGCCGGATTTGTAGGATCCATCATGCTCTTCGTCTATGACGATCATTCCCAGGTTTCGAACTGGGGCGAATACCGCGCTACGCGGCCCCACCACAATCGGTGCCTCGCCCCGCCTTATCCGCGACCATTCGCTAAGCCTTTCGCTGGGGGTCATTCCGGAATGAAGCGTTGCCGCCGCTGGCCCGAAGCGACCGCTGATAAGTTTGGCGGTTTGGTGTGTCAGGGAAATTTCGGGGACTAGGTATATAACCGACTTTCCCTCGTTTAGCATGTGCTGTGCCGCACGCAGAAAGACTTCTGTTTTGCCAGAACCCGTTATTCCGTACAGGTAAAACATTAGGGGGGGGGCGGATGATGCCATTGGTGCTGTGATTATGGGGGGAGGGGGTATAC
>JGI24694J35173_10003465_pt1 | contig 11944 bp, 9 predicted proteins | sample TergutCo191P1_FD_35173 | JGI IMG/M metagenome (IMG submission 35173) | reverse complement strand
CGTTCCCATCCCGAACACGGAAGTCAAGACCCCCTGCGCCGATGGTACTGCCCCGCGAAGGGGCGGGAGAGTAGGATGCCGCCGGGCTTTTTTCTTTATAAAGGCCTAATCAATCGAAGAAATCTGCCATGCTGTAATGTCAGCAAACTCTTTGGAAACAGTTTTGAAAATTTCGACCAAGGCAGGCTCGAATGCGGTGCCAGATCCACGGACAATTTCTTCTGCCGCTTCTTGAGGGGTCATCTGCTTTTTGTGGGGGCGGGCGGAAACAAGGGCATCGTACACATCAACAATAGCCATAAGCCTGCCAGCAAGGGGGATTTTTTCTTTTTTTTGGCCTTTGGGGTAGCCAGAACCGTCCCATCGTTCATGGTGACTTTCGGCAAAAATGGCGGCATAATCAAGAAAGAGATGATTGTCGGTTAATTGTCGCTGTATACGATTTATTATCATCAACCCATATTCAGGGTGCCTCTTTATCTCGTCGAATTCATCGTCTTTTATTCTGCCAGGGTTGTTAAGTATTGTCTCGCTGACATATATTTTTCCGATGTCGTGTATCTGCGCGGCGCTGATAAAAGTTTCCTTGTCCCAACTTTCAACTTCTTCCTTGTAAAGCCCCTGTTTAAGCATACCGTCAAGCATCTTTTCCAAATACTTGAGCACGCGCCCAGTATGACCATCGCTCACTTTATCCCTAAACTCGATAATCCCAGCAAATGTGTTTAGCATAGCGTTTTGCAATTTTTTTATTTTTTCTGTCTGTTTTTGGACCTGTTTCTCTAACTCGTTGGCATGTAGGGCAAGCTCCTTTCTTTGGGAACAGATTAGCAGATTGTTTTCAATGCGCTGAACAATAAGAAGCGGTGAAAAGGGCTTTGTTATGAAGTCGATTGCCCCAAGACGCAGGCCGTCAAGCTCGTCTCCTGGGTTGGTACGGGATGTAAGAAAAATCACGGGTATATCCGCCGTGTTTTTTTCCGATTTCAGTTTTTTCATTACCTCGTAACCGTTCATTCCAGGCATTTCGATGTCAAGAAGAATCAGGTCTGGGGTTATTTTTTGCAAAATTGTGAAAGCCTGTTCCCCCGATGGGATAGGGTATAGGGTGTACCTGTTTTCCAGAATTTCCCTTCCCATGGCAAGGCAGACCTCATCATCATCAATTAGCATCACTATGCTGCGTTTGTCATTGTTCATGCACATGATTCTAATGTTGCGTTGTCCAGTATGCAATACTGACTGTAAGCCCCTTCAAACTTAGCTGGCAATAGGGTACAATGTCTAACGGATGACCCATTCAAAACAAGATTGGTTTTGAAAAACACAGGAAAATAGGCCAAAATGGCTGGTTTTTCCCATAAATATAGGGTAGGATACACAGTGACCGTATACGAAGAGCTTCCTGACGATGAAGATTTCGCGGAACTCGAGGATATTTTTAACGGGAGTGATCCCGAAAAAGACTTTTGCTGTGTCAAAAGGCCGTTTCTCTATTCCAATTTCGAGCTGGAATTTCTGCCCTTGGCGGAGGATGACGAGGTGCCTGCCACGGTGATTTTTGAAAAAGACGGCATACCATACATCAACGACAATGCCTGTAACCGTGACGAAAGCACGAGAGAAAGACTCGACAGCAACTTTGCAAGGCTAGTGGAATCCGTTGTTTTTAGGAATAGGCTGCCGTAACGCGGCAGCCCGTTCCCAGTTATCGCCTGTTCCGTGACAGCAGGATAAGCCTGACAAGGCTCATTACCGCGGTAAGTGCCGATGCGACGTAGGTCATTGCCGCAGCGGTAAGCACCTTTCTTACGCCGCTTAGCTCTTCCTGGGTAAGCACGTTGTTTTCCCGTAATATGGCGATGGCCCTTGCAGAGGCATCGAATTCTACTGGAAGGGTTATGAGGTAAAACAGCACGGCCCCGGCAAACAGAAGAATTCCAATGTCCAAAAGCATAGGATGCCCCAAAAAAAGCCCCGCTATTGCAATGATTGGACCGAACCGTGAGCCGACGTTGGCGACTGGCACAAGAGTGCTTCGCAGCACCAGCGGCCCGTATTTGTTGGCGTGCTGTATCGCGTGTCCGGCCTCATGGGCGGCCACGCCTATGGCGGCAATCGAATTCTCGCTGAAAACTGGCTGGGAAAGCCGCACTTTTTTTGACGATGGGTCATAGTGATCGGTAAGGGCACCAGCGACCGACTCTATCCGCACGTCGCGGATATTGTTCACCTTAAGTAGTAGGGCCGCCGAATCCTGCCCTGTGATTTTTTTCCTGCTGGTGACTTTTGAATACTTTGCAAAAGTTGACTTGACCTTGAACTGCGCCCACATGGAAAGGATCAGGGTCGGTACAACCAACAGCAGATAATATTGGTCAAAAAGGAACGGAAACATGGAATACTCCTTCGCTAGGGATGCCATGCATTGTAGCGCAATACCCGAAAAGTATAAAGGGGGCCAAGATTTGCCGATGCATCGCCAAACTTAGATTTTTTCCAGAATGCCTTGACTATTTTACAGAAAAAAATTATCTTTTGATACAAACAAAGGTGCCTCAAATCCAAAAAACAAATGGAGGTGCTTTGAAATTATGGAGGAACTGCATGAAGAAGAAAGTAATGATTGGTGTTGCCCTTGCCGCTGTTTTGGCTACGGGTACGGCGTTTGCCGACTTCGGCATTGGGGTTTATGGTGGTTTTGGCCATGTCGGTGGTGGCGGCGCTGGTCTGACCTTGGCTTTTTCGGATATTTACGTGTATATTGACTTTGCGAGTGGATTAGCGGGCTGGAATCGTTTTCACATGTCGGGTGCCGTGGATTTTATTACCTTCCTTGATGCGGAGATTATTCCCACGCTTAGCTGGTATATTCGCCTTGGTATAGGTGCAGCTCTTTGGGGTTATGATCGCTGGGATGCGAGTGAGCTTAGGACTCGTAGTGGCATAGGCACTGCTGCTGGTGTACGTGTCCCCATTGGCGTGAGCTGGATGGCACTCGATTGGATTGAGGTTTTTGGGCAGGCTATACCGCAGGTAGGCGTGCGAATTTCGGGCTATGATGGGCGTAGCCACGGGGTTGGGCTTTGGCACAACTTCTTTGGCGCTAACATTGGCGTTCGCTTCTGGCTCTAAACCGCTGGTTTATTCCCACATGGAATAAATCGCCATAATAGATAAGCCCCCGCGACTGGCGGGGGCTTTTTATTGCGCCGTTTGTGACTTATAATAAACTTGTCCGCAAAACGATGACGGGGGGTGTGTATGGCCGATGCGCTCGAGGATGTTCAGTACTATACATATCGTGATTATCTGGATTTTCCAGAAACTGTAAGGTGCGAGCTAATTTACGGGGATGTGTTTATGATGTCCGCTCCGTCTTATTGGCATCAAACGATGGTGGGCGAACTGCACGGACAGTTGTGGAATTTTTTTAAAGGCAAGTCATGTCGGGTTGTAATCTCGCCGTTCGATGTCAGACTGTTTCCCAAAGAGGACGATTCCGATGACGTGGTTGTGCAGCCCGACCTTATGGTCATTTGCGACAAGTCCAAGCGCGAGGACGGCAGGGCGTGCAAAGGTGCTCCCGACTTTATTATTGAAGTGCTGTCTCGTAGTACTCGAAGTCACGATTTTCTTAGGAAAAGGGCCATATACGAAAAGGCTGGGGTCAGGGAATACTGGATTGTGGGGGAAGATGCGGTGTTCAAGTACGTTCTGGTTGACGGTGCGTATGTCGAAATCGTCCATCCAATAGCGGCCGAACCCATTGACGTGTCTGTCGGCCTGTTTGACGGCTGCATTCTGCGCTTTGATCCCAACTTGGATTAGATACCATTGGGGCTGGCGCGTTCGCTTGCTTTACTATAAATGCCCCTATTATTTTAATTTCTCTTGCCATAAACAGGTTTTACGGTATAATAAACAGGTACCCTAGGGTTACTTTGCCAATGTGGCGGAATGGCTAGAGGCCATTAGGGCTGCTGTTCGCAAGGATGTAAGAGTTCGAATCTCTTCGCTGGCAATTATGAGGCTATTTGCAAAACGTATACTCCCTTTTCTAAACGGCGGCCCCCCGCTTGCCGCAAAGGTGGAGGATTCTTCCATGCCGACGGATCAAGATCTGGTTCGGGCTGGGGCGCTGTTGGCCAGGGAAAGGAATTTCAAGGATCTTGTCGGCACTTTTGTGGAGCAAGCCCAGGATATTTCCCGCGTGGATTTGACGGCTTTCTACATCCTGAAAGAACCGGCGGATCGCAAAAGCGACCTTAAACTGGTTTTCAAAAGGGGCAGGCATTCCGTTCCCGAGACAATTTCCGGCGACAGCGAGCTTGTCCGTTTTGTGCGCGAATGCCGCGAGGCCCTTATCTACAACAATAAGGCCGCCTTGGGACAGGGATTTTTGGACGATGAACAGGCAGGCATACGGATGAGGAAAACGCCAGCTTTTTTTGCCGAAGTTCTTATTAACCCTGCAATGAAAAGCGGAATGGCCCTTCCCATTGTAAGCCCGCCCCGCGAGATAGGCGTTTTGTTCGTGGGATCGCAGAAACCCTGTTTTTTCAATCGCCGCCGCTTTCACTTTCTGGATTCCTACACGAAGCTTGCCGGTGGTGCCATGCAGACATCAAGGCTTTTTGACGAGACGCGGGAATCCTCAAAAAAAATCGACTCACTTGAACGCTACCAAGATAATGTCTTTAACTCCATGACCAACATAGTTATTACCACCGATGCGGCGGGCGATATCTACTATTTTAACGAACCTGCGGTCGAGGCAATGGGATTGGGACAGGACGATTTGGGGCGTAATCTGGAAAAGGCTTTCCGTAAAGCGCTTTCCCCAAAAATCCTTAAAACAATAATCCAGAGCCTTATTGATGGAAAAGAGATTCTGGGATTGGAAGGGATATATCGATCTGGGGAAAAGGAGATGGACTACTCCCTGAACATTACGCCGCTTAAGACCCCCCGTGGAAAAAAAGAGGGGCTGACTCTTCTTTTTACGAACCAGACCCGCGAAAAAGAACTGAAAAAAACTGTGCGCGTGGTAAGCGAGGAAAGGCGCGTTATAAAGGACATGTTCAGCCGCTATATGTCGCAGGATGTCATGACAAGTCTGCTGGAATCCCCCGACAAAATAAACCTGGGCGGTGACAAAAGGATTGCCACGGTGTTTTTTGCCGACATTCGCGGGTACACGAGCTTTTCCGAAAAGCGCGAGCCGGAAAGAATCGTTGACGTTCTTAACGAGTATTTCAGCCAAGCGGTTGACAATGTTTTTAAACACAAGGGTTATATCGACAAATTTATCGGCGACTGCATCATGGCGGTATGGGGCGTGCCTATGGTGCCAGGAAAAAGCGATGCCTTTAATGCCGTTTCGTGCGCCCTTGCCATTCAGGAAATGGTGCGTTCAAGAAGTAGGAAATTTTTCAAGAATGACGCTTCGCGTCTTCGCATCGGAATTGGGATCAACACGGGGCCTTTGGTTGCGGGAAACCTTGGAAGCGAACAGCGAATGGATTACTCGGTTATTGGCGATACCGTAAACCTTGCGGCAAGGCTCGAAAGTGTGGCCGAAGCCGACGAGGTGATCATATCCGAAGAGACACGGAAGCATTTGGGGGACAAGTTCCGTCTAGAGGAAAAACCGTTGGTGCGGGTAAAGGGCAAGGAAAAGCCTGTGCAGGTATACAATGTTTTGGGAATGAAAAGAACGGGGGAGTGAAAATTATGTTTATTTTTGACGTATGGTGGCTCTATGCCACTTTGCTGGTGGCGTTAATACTGGTTGCGCTTTTTGTGTTGTGGTTTATGAGTACGCGGGTTTTCAAGTCCCGACTGAAAAAAATAGTCGCGGCCCAGGACCTGTATCAAACCGAGGATGCGATTAAGAATTTCGAAACGCATTACCCTGTGGACAAGCTTGTGCGTTATTCGCGGCGCATGGAAAGATACTCCAGGCAAATGGGGCCTAGGGTTGTCCGCGAGACGGGGCTGGCCGACAAGTGGATCCAGAAACTGAATTCGTCGCCGAGCGTGACTAGTTTGCGGCGTGTTCTTTTGTATTGTCCAAGTACATCCTTGTTTAAGGCTTTCCTTGCTGTCTCTGTACACCCACGTCTGCGAAAATTCTTTTTCGATTGGGTGCAAAGCGAAGGCGAGGAAAAAGTCCTAAAGCTGTTGGCCGAGGCGTGTAGGGGCGAGGAGTTTGACCCCGCCTTCTGTGCGAATTTTCTTGAAACACAGGGCGCACTCTTTCGCGAACTGACAAGCGAGCAGGAATGGCATGCCCGTTATTTTGCTTATCGATTTTTGCTTCTTGACGAAAACGCCCTTACCGAAAAGAGTCTGGAAGACGGTCTCGCGGATCCCCATCCCCTTGTAAGAAAAACCCTGACGAACAGTTTTTCGCCAGACGCAGCGGACAGGGAAAAAACATGGAACATATTGTGGGACAAGCTTATACATGACCCCGTGTACGAGGTGCGCGAAGCGGCCCGCAAGCGTATTGCAAAAGAATTTATCGACCTTTACAGTTTGAAGGATAAGACCCTAACCGCCGAGGAAACGGCCCGCATACTGGAACTGCTTGATCCCGATTGTCAGGAAGACAGAACCTTTGCGATGGCCACTTTGGAAATCGAAAACCTTGATAAAGAACTGCGTTACCATGCCGCGGCGTTTTTGGACAGATGCGGGGTTCTATCAGAAAATCTTGCCAAGAATACCTTGGACGATTCCAACAATCTTGACCACAGCGTGAATATTCTGCAAAAAGCCTTGGAAGTAAATGTCTCTGGTTTTCTGCAAGATTACCCGCCTGGCGATGGTGCCCCCCTTCTGGCGGTCTCTAGGCTTTTGTCAGGGAAGGGGGGAACGCAGGAAGATATCTGCAACTTAGAGAAAAAAATATTCGCCTTTTTTGTGGGCAAGAAAATCGAACCTGCGACAGTCGATATCTATACAAGGACCCTGGAAGTCGTCTCTGCCAAGGGGAACGCGAGGGCCTTTGAAATTTTGGCGGAGGAACTTTCCCGCCGTGAAACGGATCGGATCTTCCTGGAGCATCTTCTACCACGAATTCCCAAAAACGCCGAGGCAATGTTCGCCCCGATCCTTTTTCGTTTCCTTGAAAACACGGCCTTTCCCGCCCGCGAGGAACTGGTGCGCCTTCTTGGGACATTCAGTCCAGAAATCGTTTTATCTGGGGTGTTCCGCATCCTTAATAGTGATCGCATGGAAACCCCGCATGTTGTACGTGTTTCTGCTCTGAAAATTATGGGGCATCTGCATCTGCCGTTCTGCCTACAAAGAATACTTGAAAGCCTGCCCACCTTTCGCCCAGAAGAAGCCGAGGAGTTCGCCGTTCTTATCGCCGACTACCCAGATGAAATGTTCGAGGACAAAGTAAGAATACTTCTTGCGTCTCCCGATGCACGGATTAGGGCATCCATAATGGCGATTCTTCCGCTGGTGAAAAATTCAAGTTTCCTTAAGGAAATTCGCGCATCGCTGAAGGATGTCGATCCAGATGTCAGAGTCGCGGCAATCAAGGCCCTTCTGGGTTTTGGTGAAATCAAGTTGCTTAACCAGGAAACGTCCATGCTGCGCGATCCCATAGAGAGGGTGCGCATCGCCACGGTGGAAGTTATCGCACGGCATGGCAATGCCGCGGCCATGGAAATACTGAAGACCATTACGACCGACGAGAACGAAACCGATGCCGTCAAAATCGGCGTAATCCTGGGGCTGGGGCAGGCAACAAGTGCGGAAGGTATACCGATTCTTATAGATGTCCTAGATTCGATGGACGATTTTCGTAGGTATGCCGAACGGGCCCTTACGATGAGGACATCGAAAAAGGATATCAATAGGTTAATCGAAATCTTTAAGGATGCCGAACCGCCGCTTAGGGAAAAATTGATTCCCGTTTTCAAGACACAGGGCAGAGAGGCCGAAGCCCAGATTCTGGAAATCTTGAAGGACGAGGTTGCGTCGCTGAAGCCCTATCTGGTCAAGATTCTGGAAGAATCGGGATATATCGACAGGCTCAAGAAACAGCTTTCGCACAGGGCTGTGGAAATAAGAAGGGAGGCCGCCTTGCAGCTTTCGCTTATGGACACTTTGCCCGCCTTTAGGGGGCTTGTTATTGCTGCGAAGGATCCCGACCAGGAAGTTCGTGTGTGTGTGGTGAAAGCCTTGGAAAAACTGGATAGCGACCAGGGGCGGGAGATTCTGGAAAAGCTGAAAGAGGATCCGGATAATCGAATTCGTAAATATACCTTTTGGGCTTTGGAAAGGCTGGATTCGCTGAAAATGGAGTAATTCTCGATAAATAATGGCCGAACAAGTCCACAAAACCTGTTCCTCCCATCACACGCTGTAAAACATTTCCCCATACACTGGAAACGGCCAGTGCTTTTTTGACACCAATGTTTCCAGTTCATCCACCGTTACCCTTAAATCTGACATTGTTGTAAAAACATTGTCACGGTAGAAAACGGCTTTGGCGAGAATTTCCCGTACTGTGTCGGCATCGCATTCGTCCAATGCATTTTCAAGGGCCGTCAACTTCTTTAACAAACACCCCGACAATTTCGAAATACTAGCCAGCAAATGCGTCTCTAACGATGTGTCATAACCTCGTGTTCCACCAAGTGCTAGCTTGCGCTGCAATAGTTCCGCAAGCTCATTCTGGTAGCCGATACATGCGGGTATAATGCTTGTCTTGACAATTTCCAACATGCTAAGTGCCTCTATGTGGATAGTCTTGCAATACGCCTCCATGCGAATCTCGTAACGCGAGTGCATTTCCTGTTCGGTAAAAACGTTATGACTGGTATAGAGGTCAATAATCTTCTGGGAAACAAACTGCGGAAGCGCGTCAACGGTGTCTCTTAGGTTAGGCAACCCACGCCGTTCCGCCTCGGCTATCCACTCGGCACTATAGTTGTTGCCGTTAAAGATTATGCGTTTGTGTGCGCCGACAGTTTCCTTAACAAGCGTGGACAGATTAAAACCCGCCTGGCCTCCTTGTGCAAACGACTTCTCTAAGGTATCGGCGAACCCGCGCAAAACTTCTGCGACGGTGGTGTTAAGTGCGATATTCGGCCCCGCAATGGAAAACGCCGAGCCGAGCATTCTGAACTCGAATTTGTTCCCGGTAAACGCGATTGGCGATGTACGATTGCGATCCGTGGTGTCTTTGGGGAAATGCGGAAGCACCGTCACGCCGATTTCCATTTGATGCTTCTCTCTGCCCTGGTAACTCGCGCCGGAACCAATCGCCTCCAGAATTTCCGTAAGCTCGTCGCCAAGGAACATTGACACAATCGCCGGCGGTGCCTCGTTTGCGCCAAGCCTGTGATCGTTGGCTGCACTTGCCGCAGAGATTCGCAATAGATCCTGGTACTCGTCTACGGCCTTTAGCACCGCGACTAGGAACAACAGGAACTGTGCGTTCTCGAACGGCGTTTCCCCAGGTTCCAGCAGATTTACCCCAGTATCGGTGGCGATGGACCAATTGACATGCTTGCCGCTGCCGTTGACCCCGGCAAAGGGTTTCTCGTGAAGCAGGCATGTAAGACCGTGGCGGTTGGCAACGCTTTTCAACAGTTCCATGCTAAGCTGGTTGTGGTCGGTTGCAATGTTGGTCGTGGTAAAAAGCGGCGCAAGTTCGTGTTGGGCTGGGGCCGTCTCGTTGTGCTTGGTCTTGGCGTAAACCCCGACCTTCCAAAGTTCTTCCTCTAGCTCTTTCATGAAAGCGGCAACCCTTGGCTTTATCGCGCCGAAATAGTGGTCGTCAAGTTCCTGCCCCTTGGGTGGTCGCGCCCCGAACAGCGTTCTGCCAGTGTGAACTAGATCTGGTCGTTTCTTGAAAGTTTCAGTATCAATAAGAAAATATTCCTGTTCCGCGCCAACGGTGGTGATAACCCGCTTGACAGAATTATTGCCAAAAAGTTTGAGTATGCGAAGTGCTTGCCTATCGATGGCTTCCATGGAGCGGAGTAGGGGGGTCTTCTTGTCCAACGCCTCGCCGCTGTACGAGCAAAAGGCAGTGGGGATGTACAGCGTTCCGTTCTTGACGAAGGCATAGGAAGTGGTGTCCCAGATCGTGTAACCCCTAGCCTCGAAGGTGGCGCGAAGGCCCCCAGATGGGAAACTTGATGCATCCGGTTCCCCGCGTATCAGTTCCTTGCCAGAGAATTCCATGATGACTCGCCCGTCGCCAGTGGGCGAGATAAAGCTGTCGTGCTTTTCTGCCGTGGCCCCGGTCATTGGCTGGAACCAGTGGGTAAAATGCGTCGCGCCTTTTTCGATGGCCCATTCCTTCATGGCGTTCGCCACGATGTTTGCAACATCCAGATCAAGGTGCGTGCCTTGCGACATCGTTTTTTTAAGGGCCTTGTAAATGTCTCTAGGCAGTCGAGAACGCATTACCGCCTCGTTAAAGACCATACTGCCGAACAATGTTGGAATATCCTTCACTGTACGCCTCCCCCTCTACAATAATACTATACCCGCGTCCCTGCAATTGGACAAAGTTTTTTCATCCCATATCGATACCTGCACCTCGCCGATGTGCGCCTTCTGCAACAGCAACATGCACAACCTTGATTGCCCAATGCCACCGCCTATGGTAAGCGGAAGCTTTCCTTCAAGCAACATCTTGTGATACGTCAGGTTTCGGCGGTTGTCGCAATTGGCTTTTTTAAGTTGCTCGTCAAGCGACTTTTCGTCCACGCGAATGCCCATAGAGGAAATTTCGATAGCCGCACCAAGCACCTCATCCCAAAACATAATGTCGCCGTTCAGTGCCCAATCATCGTAGTCTGGTGCGCGTCCGCCGTGTTTCTCGCCAGATTTTAAGGTATCGCCAATTTGCATGATGAACACGGTTTTGTGTCCCCTAAGATATTCGTCCTCGCGTTCTTTGGGTGTCAGGCTGGGGTATTCGTCCTCAAGCTGTTGCGACGTGACGAACTTCACTTCCCTTGAAAGGCTTGTGGTCAATGCCGGGAACATCGCCCTTAACTTGTCTGCGGTGTTGCAGATCGCTCCTACAATTGCCGTAACCGTACTTTTCAAAGTTTCTTCGTTACGCGATTCGCGGTCGATCACTTTTTCCCAATCCCATTGGTCAACGTAAATAGAGTGAAGGTTGTCCATGTCGTCGTCGCGCCGAATCGCGTTCATGTCGGTGTACAGCCCCTCGCCTACGGGAAAGCCATATTTGTGCAAGGCCATGCGTTTCCACTTTGCCAGCGAATGGACGATCTGCGCGTTTGTCCCCGTTTCTGGTATGTCGAACTCCACGGGGCGTTCCACGCCGTTGAGGTCGTCGTTCAACCCAGTTTTGGGGTCAACGAACAGCGGTGCCGACACGCGCTTAAGGCTGAGTGCGCGGGACAGATAGTCCTCGAACAATCTTTTGATACTGCCCACTGCGGTCTGGGTTTCATACAGAGAAAGCGCGGACTGATAGCCCTTGGGGATAAACAACTTTGACATAAAGCCTCCTGGGTATTAAAAAAGGCGTATGTCAGCAAGGCTAACATACGCCCTTGTTCATCTAGCCTAAGTAAATCCGAAAATGGATTTTTTTTCAAGAAGACGACAAGCTCGGCAAGGGGATACTGCAAACGCCTTCCAATGGAAATTGCCCCGCGAATTCCCCGTGGGCAATGTCGCTGGAAAACGTTCATTTTCACGGCGGAAGGGGAGATAATGTTACTGGATGGCTAACGGTTAAAACGCAAGAGCGAATGCTCCCTTGACGTTTTCGCCGAAAAACTGGAAAATAGTCTAGTGAGGAATGTCCCAGTCTTAGCAGGCAAATCTAACGCAACGCAACGCAACGCAACGCAACGCAACGCAACGCAACGCAACGCAACGCAACGCAACGCAACGCAACGCAACGCAACGCAACGCAACGCAA
>JGI24694J35173_10003464_pt1 | contig 11945 bp, 11 predicted proteins | sample TergutCo191P1_FD_35173 | JGI IMG/M metagenome (IMG submission 35173) | reverse complement strand
ACGAACGATGGCTTTGGCGCGGCGGGCAAACGTGCGCCGGGCGGCGGCTTTGCTTCGGCGGTCGGACGATCTCTGTAGGCGGACAGACTCGCGACGAGTTTCCGGTAGGGGCGCACATCCATTAAACGAACCCTCAGCTCCACCATAAGGAGAGAAAAGTCAATCCGTTTGCTGGATGACAGGTGCGCGAACAGCGACCTCGACTTTTCTATGAATTTACGGTAATAATGAGACATGCTGAGTTTTATCAAACGCCCCCTCTACGCTCTTTCAAACAGAATCCGACGCAAGCACCTACCGATTGAATTAATGAAGGAAAGATGGGTTGCTAACTTTTCCAAACCAGAAAGATGCTGTTTTGACATTAAACCAGAAATTTTCCGCAATGCCAAGCTGGAAAAAGGCTCGCTGTTTCTTGGTTTGAAGAAAAGGAACTGCATGGCTTGGCTGGAAACGGCAAACCGCGTGTATACGAATCAGGTTATAGATGCCCACTTTCGCCTTGACGGCCTGGGTGGCTACTGCGCGGCGGGAATAATGTTCCGTATTATGGAAAAAGGGACTTATTACCTTGCGCTCGTTTCCAATAAGGGCTATTTCCGCTTCGATGCCGTAAACGACAAGATCCCCAAAACCCTAATCGGCTGGACCGAAATAGCCAACGGGGACGGGGCGGCTTTGGAGCAAGTGGCCCTGGGAATAGTCGCCAAGGGCGAGCATCTGATTTTTACCCTTAACGGCAAGTGGATTGCCGAGGTGAACGACGGCTCCATTCCGGGGGGGCATATGGGCTTTTCCCTGGTATCTTACGACATCCTGTCGGACAACAGGGCGTTGGGCAACGAAACATCGGGTGACAACAATGAGAATCAGGAGCCGCCCATCGTCGATGGCCATGTCTGCGAGGCCTGGCTGGACTATCTTTCGGTGGACTCCAGCCCTGGCGCGGTCGGGAAAGCCCACGACAGATGGAGCGACGGTGTGGAAATAAGCGGGGAAAGCAGGTTGTGCCTTGCGGACACCTTTGCCGCGCTTGGCGATTTCGAGGCGGCATATAACCAGATACTAAAAGCCTGGAAGCAACGGGAAGACGCGGCCCGCAGCGTCATGGCCACCTACACGGACATGCGAAGCGGCAAGGAACTTCTTTTCGCGGCAAGGATGGCCTCGCTTCTTGGGCGATACGACAAGGCGGAAAAATATATCAATGCGTGTCTTTCGGCGGAAGTGGGCGACAGCGCCGACGAGACGGAGGTTCTGGCGGAAAAGACGAAAATCCTAAGTGCCTTGGGCAAATCCGCCCCGGACAAGTTCAGGGAGCTTGTGGCGTTTTTGCCGGATTACATAGGAGATCTGGAAGCGAAAGCGGAATCCCCCACCGCTCCCCCGATTCCCCCGCTGTATGCGCTGCTTGGACACGCCCAGTGGAACCTAAAGGACTACGAGGCCGCCGCCGCCGCCTGGAGCAGGGCCTTTGACCTTAACGAAGGCAATGGTCTTTACGCCGAAAACGCCGCCGCCGCATATGACATGCTTGACCAAAAGGATGAGGCCCTACGGTACTTTCTTGCGGGGGGAAACAGCTTTTTGCGACAGGCGGATTTTGAAAAGCTGGGGGTATTGGTTCCGAAGCTTCTTGCCGTGGGGCAAAACAGCCGCGAGGCGCTCAGGCTTGCCGGGGAGTGGGCAAAGGGCATAGGCGACCTAGACCGCGCCGCGACGGAATTCGCCCTGGCAGAACAGATTGGTCTATCAGCGGAGCAGGCAAGTGAAGGCGATATCGCGCCTGCTGTGGAAGTTACGAAAGAGCCTGTCGGTAAAAAGACAAGGGCAAAAACGGCCAGGATTGCGGAACCAACCGAGGGAATCGCCACCAGGGAAGCGGAATCTGAGAATAAATCCGCTGGCAGGGCAAGGGCAAAGGTAGCTAAGGTTACGGGACAAACACCCGAAGAAGCCGAATCAAAGAAAACGGAAACTAAACCAACCGTCAGCAGGGCAAGGAACAAAGCGGTCAAGGTTGTGGAACAACCAACAGAAGAAGCCAAACCAAGTAAGGCAAGAGCGAAAACAACCAAGGTTGCAAAACAGCCGACAGAAGAAGCTACACCAAAGAAAGCGGAAGCCAAACCAATCGCCAGTAAGGCAAGAGCAAAAACGACCAAAGTCACGGAACAACCGACAGAAGAAGCCGCACCAAAGGCCAAGACAACCAGGGCAAAAAAAGCCCCAGAGGCATCATCAGCAAAAACCCCAAAGCCCGCAGCAAAAGCCGAGCCAAAAGCAAAGCAAGACAGCCCCGGAAAAAAGCCCAACGCAAAACCGAACCCTGGCCCTACACAAAAGGCAAAACAACCCGCGTCTAAAACCAGGAAAACGGCAAAATAGAGCTCCCCCAGAAAGTAAAACCTTTCCAGGGATTCCAGGAACAGCTAGGCGGGGTAGTTCAAGTTTTCATCGACAGGATTTTCCAGAAGCTCGGCATACCTACGGCAATCCGACTTTGCCGTCACCAAGTCCTGATCCTGCCAGTTGCCACATTCAACCGCCGACGCGCCAGGAATAGAGCCCTCAAAGCTTTCCACCCAGGCCAGCATCTCCCGCAGCAGGGGCAGAATCCCCCTGGAATCGCAGTCGCCTTCGACAATAAGATAAAACCCCGTGCGACAACCCATTGGCCCGAAATACACTATCCTGGAAGCCCACTCGGCGTGGGAACGCAGAAACGTAGCCCCAAGATGCTCGGTGGTATGCATCGCGGCTATATCCATCACCGGTTCCTTGTTCGGTGCCTTAAAGCGAAGGTCAAAAGTGGTAATCGTCGTGTCGCCGAAGCGATCCCTACGAGACACGTAGACACCGGGATTAAGCCTTAGGTGATCTATCTGAAAACTGACAATCTTTTCCATAGGTTAGCTATTCCTTACTATTCGGCGCACAATTTCCGCCGAGTGTTTTGACGCGATAGGCAAAAACTCATCGAAAGTAACAGGGGATTCACTTCCCGCTATGTCGGAAAGGGCGCGTATGACCAAGGCGGGAACGGAAAACAGCTTGCAGCAATGGGCGACAGCCGCGCCTTCCATTTCCACGGCGGCAACATCGGGAAACAGACGACGCAGTTCCGTGATATCCCCCGGACGATGCATGAAAGTGTCGCCGGAACCAAGAAACCCACGGCAATGCTGAATATCCGGCGGAAGAACGCCTTCCTCCTTCAGCTCGCCCAGGGCCTTTGCCGCCCTGGAAACAAGGCCCTCGCTTACGGGAAAGACCTGGGGCTGCCCGGGAAGCTGCCCAGGGGCGTAGCCAAAGGCGGTAACATCCACATCATGATAAAGAAGGCCAGTGGAGATAATCACGTCGCCAAACCTAAGCCCGTCAGCTATGCCGCCAGCAGAACCAGTGTTCACGACCAGATCAGGCTTGAAAACATGTATCAAAATCGAACACCCGACGGCGGCATTCACCTTGCCTATGCCGCACTGCAGCAGGGCAATCTCCTTTCCCTCAAGTTTTCCCGTATAAAACTCGAACTCTCCGAATTTTACCAGATTGGGATTCTCAAGACAGCCACGAAGGAGTTTGACCTCCTTTTCCATTGCGCCTATTATGCCTATCATCGGCTCTCAAACCTCCGTTACCTTGCCAGAAATATCCTGTAGGCGGGATTCCCAAAGGGTGGTACAGTTCCTGCCATTTCCCTTTGACGCATACAGGGCTTCATCGGCCCGGCGAATTATATCGTATGTCTCCAGCTCGCAGTCATGGTCAAAGGCGAACACCCCCAGGCTTATCGTTATCGAAGGAAGGGGCGTTTCCCAGGGAACCTGCATCTCGGACACGCTGATCCGCAGCCGTTCCGCGACCAGGCAAGCGGTGGTGGCCTCGGTATTGGGAAGAAGGACCGTGAATTCCTCGCCGCCGAAACGGGATGGAATGTCTTCGGTACGGACGTTCTGCAATATGACCTTCGCCAGCGTCTCCAGCACACGATCCCCCGCGAGATGCCCGTAGGTGTCGTTAAAGTTCTTGAACCTGTCCACGTCCACCATTATTATCGACGAGGTACAGATACCACGCTGAGTCCTGGCGACCTCTTCCTTCACGCGCGTCATGAAAAAGCCGTGGTTGTACAGACCCGTCTTTATGTCGCGAAGCGAATGCTCGTAATATAGGTGGGTTTTTATCGCCTGGGAGACAAAAGACACAAGCTGTTGAAGAAAAGCCATATCATCGGCGGTGTAGTCGCCCCCCAATCTCTTGCGCCCNATAAGGGCGATTCCGTAAAGGCCGAAGGGGCCGATAATGGGAACGGCTACTTCCGGCCGAACCTCCCTTAACGGGGCAATGTCCGCATCGTCTTTCAGTTTTTTTTCCAGTTCGGCAAAGAGGATCGGCTTGGGAAACGCGCAGAAGAAAGATTCGAATTTAGCTATGCTATCCAACTTTAGGTCCAAACTGACCAGCTCGTAGTTGCGATACGATCGTATGGTAATGTCGGCGCAGTTCTGAACCGGTTTCCACAGAAACGCGATGAACGATGGCAGGTAAAGGTCCGAAAGCTGCCGCACCGTAACCTCCAGTATATCGTCCACATTGTCACAGTTGAACATGTCTATACCTACGGAAAAAAGCGTCCCGTAATCTTTTATCTTGCTTATGAAACTATTGACATGGGAAAGAACCCCGATTTTTCCCAGAAAATCAAGATTCTCCTCGATTTTGGGATCCGAGAAAAATTTCTTTTCGATGTCCTTGTCGTCATGGTCCGTTTCGTCTTCGTTCATTAGGTAATCGAGAAATGCTCGCAAAGTGCCACGCGCCACTCAGATCGGCTCTCGTTTTTCTCCCATTCAAAAATTTTCTTTATCGTGAACTTTCTAGGGTTTTGCGGATTGGTGAAATGGATTATGCCGAACCTCCCACCCCCAATATATCCTATCGAGTCGCCTTTTTCAAGCTTTTCCTTCTCGACAATGCGGTTTACCGTGCAGTCGAAATGAGCCGGTTTTCCCGTATCCGGATCGCAGAAGGCCGTCGAAAATTCCCGGATGGGTTTGTTGCACAGGATGCACAGGGCCGGGGCCAGATTAAGGGCCGGGGGCTGCGGCGCGACCCACTTGAGGCGATTGGCCGAACCGGTCCGCTTTCTCGTGAATTTCCCCTCGCCCGTAAGTATGGCGATGATGGACTTCCTGCCCTTGCCCCTACTCCTTGAACCCTCGGCATGCTGCTGCGAACCACGCGCCGACGATTGGTCATTCTGTCGCCTGGAATGTTTTCTGCGGTTTTTTCTAGGATCTCCCCCTTTTCCGTTGCCTTTCATTTTGAGGCCCTCCCCCATGCGATCTATCTATCAACCTGTCGCTAAGCACCATGGCTATTCTGTAAATCGCCGCGTGCATGTAGTCCTTGTCGTTGATGCTTTTCCGCAACTGTTCAAGTCGTGTGGAACCAGTCGTCTGTTCCATTGTCATCATACAGTCTCCATAAAGGCAGATGCAAGATGGGTAACCGCCTCTTTATCCACAAAAACCACATCGAAGCGAATGGCCCTTAGATAATATTGTCGATTCATGGACAGAAAATACTTAGCTGTTTCGATTATCCTGCGCCGCTTCCCCTGGCTTATGCCATAAGCCAGATTTTCCATGCCGAAGGTGGACCAGGCCTTTACCTCGACGAATACCAGAGTCTCCCCGTCAAGGGCGATTATGTCCACCTCGCCCTTTCTCCAACGGAAATTGCGGGCGATTACGCCCATCCCTGCTTCCTCAAGGGTCCTTACGGCCCTGTCCTCGCCATCCTTCCCCAGGCTGGTCGTCGGTCTATTCCTGTGCATTTATCTCCGAAAGATCCTGTGTGTCCAGGGCCTTGATGATGTACAGTCTTTTTTCCGTCAAAAGGTCGATAAAGGTCCCCTCGGCGGCCGTGTGCAGGTGATTGAACTCGTCCACCAGAACCTGCACCTTGGGGCGAAGGGGGGTGCTTGCCCGCACTTCAGATATCCTCACCACCATGCCGTTGTTGAGGCGAACGATGGAACCTATGGGGTATACCCCCATGGTAAGGATGAAGACCTTGAGTATGTCCGGATCGAAGCGGCGGGAATTATCCGCAAGGAGGTTCTTATTCGCCTGATAGCCCACGATGGAACTTCGGTACGGCTTGTGGCTGACCATAGCCTCGAACGAGTCAACGATGGATACAATCCTCGCGCCGATGGTAATATTGTTGCCCGGCAGGCGGTAAGGGTACCCGTTGCCGTCCCAGCGTTCGTGATGCTGAAGGACTATGTCGCCGATCTCGTCCGGATAGGAAAGCTCCCGAACGACGATTTCACGCGAGAGCAGGGGGTGGCCCCGTATCTGCTTGCGCTCCCCCGCTGTCAGCTCTTCCTTTTTATCAAGGATTTTCTTTGGCAACTGGAACATTCCCGCATCGTGGAGCAGTGCGCCGATGATTACATAGAGTATCTTGTGGGAAGGCAGCCTGATTTCCTGGGCCGTCAGCGCGGAAAGTATGGCGATATTCACCGCGCTTTTCGCCATCTCGTAGCCCTTAACGTCGCTTCCCAGAACAAAACTGATATACTGCTCCCGGTGATCCCTTAGAGCCTGAAGCAACTGCGTGCTGATTGCGTTGATGGGGCGGTTACTGATTACGCTTCCTTCGGATATTCTTAGGAATATCTCGTTTATGCGTTCGATTAGCGTCCTGTAGATACGGTACGTGCCCACGTTTTTTTGGGCCGCTGTAAAATGGTACGGCATACTGGCTTTGGAGGCACTTTCCTCGATCATTTTTTCCTCGAAGGCCTCTTTCTCGCGTTGGGCCTCTGCCCTTCGCGCGTCCTCGCTTTTCAGGGTGCCTCCCCTCAAAGGCTTGCCGGCAGTGTACACTATGTCCACACCCAAGGTCTCAAGCATGTCCATATCCTTCTGTAGGATGGAAATATCGGCGGGAACCAGAAGATTGTCCTCGTCGATATAAACCGCCTCCGAAAATGCGAGTCCCGCTTTCAGGTCGCTTACCTCGATGCTTTTTAATTCGTCCAATATGGCTTTTTGTTCACTCATAACCACACCTCGTTTTTGTACTCCATAGTTTTGTTACACAGGCAAGAATTCTCGCCATTTCGGTTTAGGGCATATATCCAACGGCTAGCGCAAATTTCCCTTACCTTCATGTTACATCGCTTCATACACTGAATACAATAGGTCATGCGGGCAACCCAAATGGGAAGCTTACGTCTTACAGCTTGCAAAAATACACCTACAGGATATCCAAACAAAGCCCGACGGCTGGGCATATTGTGTCCAGGCCATTCATCGCCGATGCTTCCAGATTTTTTTTGAAGACGCATTGCTTTAATTTTATGCAAAAGACGATGGTTTTTCAAATACCGTCCCGTTTTTTCTCCAAAAACGAAAGACAAAAAGTGCGTGTCCTTGACGAAATCTTAAAAAAAAGTTACAATAACTTTACGTTGAATAATTGTAGCCAAAAGCATTTTCGTAAGACCTGGTTTAGTCGTGAGGGAAATAATGAATCCAAAATTTCTTGGCCTCATGCCCCCCCTCCCCTACTGTGAATTATGCCAATCGCAAACTTTCAATTTTACATGGAGGATACACAGATGGATAAAATGGATATTGCCAAGCGCCTTCAGGAAGAGGCCAAAAAGGACAGGACCAGATTAATTTTCGCCATAGGCGTAATGGCGCTTTTTGTTTTGGTTCTTGTTTTTGTTATAACGGGCATTACGGAAAGTCGCGCCGCGACTATGACAGTCCTTGCACCAGCCATAATCGCGCTGTTTACGTGCGCCGCGTTTCTTGTCTTTCGATTAATAACAAAAATGGGAAAAGACAGCTTCGGCGAGGGTATGCATCTTGTAATGGAAAGCGTACCCATGGTTTCCGCTCTGCTTAACAAGAAGCTAAAACTGGTGTACTGCAACGAGGAAGCCCCGAAACTGTACGGAATGCGGAGCAGGCAGGAATACTACGATAATTTTTTTTCGCTGATGCCAGAATTCCAACCCTGTGGCAGCCGCTCGGACGACCAGATAACCAAGCATATGGAAGCGGCTTTTAAAAACGGAAAGGAAGCTTTCGACTGGTGGCAACGTTCGCCAAGCGGTGAGTTGGTTCCCACAAATGTTACCTTTGTCAGTGCCTTCTTTCAGGGCGAGGATCATCTGCTGGAGTTTACCAAGGATCTTCGCGAGGAATACACAATAAGGAAACAGGAAAACGCGCTAAAGGAAAGATCACAGGCAATTCTGGATTCCTCGCCGCTGCTGTGCATTCTGTACGACGAGTACAGCAACGTTATCGAGGTAAACAAAGAGGCGGAAAAGCTTTTCGGGATACCCGACAAGCAAATATTCGCGAACAACTTTAGAAATTTTCTGCCGAAGAATCAACCTGACGGTTCCGATTCGTTCCAGAAAAGCGTCGATACGCTTAGGAAGGCCCTTAAGGATGGCAGTTGCCGCTACGAATGGATGTACCAGCACAGCGACGGCTCGCCGATTCCCACGGAGGAGATTTTCCACCGCATAACGATTGACGGCAAGAACTTTGTCATAGCCTACAGTCGCGACCTGCGCAATTACTACAGGGAAAAAGAAAAGGACAAACTTGTACAGAAAAGAATACTGTCCATGATGGAGCAGCTGAATGGACATGTCACGGAACAGGCGACGGCCGTTACAGAATCCTCGGCGGCAATCGAGGAAATGATTGCCAATATCAGATCCGTGACCAACACCCTGTCCCAGAATACGGAAAACGTAAAGGAACTACAGGAAGCATCGAAAGCCGGGCACTCGAGCCTTAGCGGGGTTGCCGCCGACATCAAGGGAATAGCGCGGGAATCCGAATCGCTTTTGGAAATCAACGCGGTTATGCAGAACATTGCCAGCCAGACGAACCTGCTTTCGATGAACGCGGCAATCGAGGCAGCACATGCCGGGGAACTGGGCAGGGGTTTTGCCGTTGTGGCCAACGAGATACGCAAGCTGGCGGAATCCTCCGCGGCGCAGTCCAAGACTATAAGCTCGGTGCTGAAGAAAATCAAAGCGTCCATCGACAATATAACCAAATCGACGGAAAACGTGTTGGACAAATTCGATGCCATAGAAGGCGGGGTAGAAACCGTTTCGGATCAGGAAAACAGCATTCTTGGCGCAATGGAAGAGCAGGGTCACGGGAGCCAGCAGATACTACAGGCCATAAGCCAGCTAAACGAGATTACCCAACGGGTAAAAGAAGACGCGCGTAAGATGGTCGAAAGCAGCGACGCGGCCATCAGCGTGGGTAATTAAGCTTACGCCAGCTGCCTAAACACCCGGCAGCGAAAGCTTATTTTTGCTATAATGGACACCATGAGAATCGTGCGGGCTATGATGATTGGGGACGTGGTGGGCGAGCCAGGGTTAAAGGCACTGGAAGAAAATCTTCCCAGGCTTATAAAAGACAACGCCGTGGACTTTACCGTGGCGAACGGTGAAAACGCGGCGGACGGCTTTGGCCTTACGGAAGCGACAATGAAACGTATGCTTGCCACCGGCATCGACGTGATAACCTCGGGCAACCATGTTTGGGAAAAGAGGGAGTTCTGGCAAACCATGGATGCCGAAAACAGGGTGCTGCGGCCGGCCAACTACCCGGGACCCGCCGCAGGTCGGGGCTGGGTTTCCACGAAAAAAGCCGACGCGAATTGGGTAGTCGCCAACGTCCAGGGTCGGGAATTGATGACGGCAATTGACTGCCCGTTCCGCTGCGTTGACGATATCGTAAAACACGCCAGCGGCCAGGCTATCGTGCTGGTGGATTTCCACGCCGAATCCAGCCGCGAGAAGGAATCCCTGGCCTACCATCTTGATGGCCGAGTGACGCTGCTGGTCGGAACCCACACCCATGTCCAGACCGCCGACGAACGCATACTGCCCCAGGGTACAGCCTACATAACCGATCTTGGCATGACCGGCATCTCCGACAGCGTAATCGGCATGGACTCCAAGATATGCCTGGACAGGGTACGCAAGCAGGTCATGTACAGAATGGAACCCGCCAAGGACCAGGAGGACGGAAAAAGCCGTACCCAAATACAGGGAATCGTGGCGGAAATTGACGCGGAATCCGGAAAGGCCGTTTCGATTAGGCGGTTGCCCCCCTTTTCGTAACAGACCGCCCTCAATCGGTTGAATTTTGCTCCCATACCGCATGTTTTGTGTTATAATATAATAAGCAACTCCAAAGGGGGAACGCTATGCTAAAATGTGTAGGTCTTTATACCCGTGAAGTGGACGAACCGGAACTGGCCCTGTCGGAAATACTGGCGCAACTTTCCGAAAAAGTCGAACTTATGGAAAACACCGTTGGTATTATAATGTGTCACACGGAGTTTGTGGATTCTGGAGTGGTGAAGCATATCGGCGAGAACCTGCCCTTCGAGGTGGCGGGATCCACGACCTCGGCCCAGGCGGTCAACGGCCTGATTAGCGAGATGGCACTGGCGGTTTTCGTGATAACCTCGGATACCGTCCGGTTCAGGCTGGCCATGACCGAATCCATGGAAACGGAAATCGAGGGGCCTTTGCGGGCGGCTATCGAACGGATCAGCGATGATACCGAGCAGCCCAAGCTTGCCATTGCCTTTCCACCCCTTATGCTGAAAAATTCGGGCGACGATATAATGGAAATTTGGACCAAGATTTTGCCCGAGGTGCCTGTCTTTGGGACTTTGGCCGTGGACGATTCCGCAGATCTTTCCGGGGGAAAGGTGATCTATCGTGGCGAGGCGGAAAAAATAAAACATTCCTTTATCCTGTTTTACGGCGACATAAACCCGCGCTTTCTTATCGCGACCTTGCCAGAAGCTACCAAACTGCCGCACAAGGGCGAAATCACCAAATCGAAGTCCAACATCGTCTATGAGATCGACGGCCGCAACGCCTACGATTACCTAAAGAACGTGGGTTTCGCCACCGCAGGGGAATCCATCGGCGTTTTCTGGTTCGTGCCCTTTCTGCTAAGCCAGCAAAAGCGCGAGGACTATGACGGCGTACCGGTCGTTCGGGGCCTGGCCTCGGTAACCGAGGAAGGCGCGGCGATTTTCCGGGGGCGAATAGACGAGGGTTCCGTTTTTACCTTGCTGAACATGACGGCGGAAGATGTCGTGGTCGAAACCAAGGCCAAGCTTTTGACCATAAACGATATGCCCGACGTAAACGGCGTGATAGTCTTTTCCTGCGTGGTGCGCCACCTGTTGCATCTGCACAAGAACCCCCTGGAGGAGATTGAACATGCAAACGAAGCGCTGGCCGACCTGCCTTTCATGATGAGCTATGCAGGGGGCGAATTCTGCCCCACTTCGGTAAAAGACGGGGTTCCCGTCAACCGCTTCCACAACTATTCACTTGTGGCACTTGTGATATAGGATATTCAATGGCCGAATCTCTCGTGAGCCTTGAACAGTATAACGCATTGCAGAAACGTCTGGCGGAAAGCGAGAAGGAAACTAAACGGCTGGCAAGAGAACTGCGCCACATGGAAAAACGCAACGCGCTTTTCAAGATCAACTACGAAACCCAGCTTAGCCTAATCAAGTCCGTCGCGAAGGAAAAGGCCAAGCAGGAAATCTACATGGACATACTTTTGCAGTCCTGCCCCAATATCATATTCATGCTGGATGGCCGACTGCGGTTTATGCTAGGGACGGATTCGATCAAGGAAATAATCGATGTGGAGGATGCCCTGGTTCTGCACGGGGTGGAGCTGCACATTATCCTAGAGCGTTACAATTCACCGGCCTTTACGCAGGAAATGCTTCACCAGATACGGCAGGCCAGCCTTAACTGGGGGCAAGAGCGGACCTTTCTTGAGGTACAGGTTCAGGACCATACCTATGAGGTACATATCCTTCCCTTC
>JGI24694J35173_10003456_pt1 | contig 11961 bp, 10 predicted proteins | sample TergutCo191P1_FD_35173 | JGI IMG/M metagenome (IMG submission 35173) | reverse complement strand
GGGCATTCCGTACCGTTTGGCATGAGCATACGGTCTTTGCCCTGCATTAAATCCTCGCGCCCATCTTCCGTGAGGTTGCCCACGTTTACTATTGCGGATTTATGACATCTGAAAAACTGGCCTTTCGGCAACGTGCCGGTTAATTCGCTTATTGTGCCGTAAAATGTGTATTGTCGGGTTTTTGTGTGAAGCAGGATTCGCTTAACGCCTTTTTGTGCATCGGTTTCAAAATAGAGGATATCCCCGTATTCGCAGGAAACAGTGCGCCCGTTTGAGGACTTGAAAATAAACGGCGTGGCGTATGCGCGGGAAATATGCTTGCTGTACGCATTTTTCATGCACTCGGCTACCTTTTTACATACAAGATTTTCATCATCGGATTTTTGTATGTAAGCCATAGCTTCGACTTGGTATTCAAATGTTTTTTGAATGTAATGCGGGTGCGCAGTAACAAAAGCGATAAACCCACGCGGGTCATACCGACGAATTTGACGCGCAAGCTCCACGCCATTGTCGCCATTGTCCAATTCCACATCTAAAATGTACAGCCCGTTGACCGGGTTGTCTTTGATATAGTTGATAATATCATTTGGGTCGGAGGTGGAAAGCGCGGATTCCATATCATAATCTTCTATAAATATGCAATCCTTAATGCATTTGTCCAACAGTTTCAAGTAGTGGGGGTTGTCTTCGCAAACGAACACAGAAACCATAGTCTCATACCTTCCTGATTAAGATTACAATTGCAAATTCGCCGTCTGTCAATCGTAGTGTGTACGATACATTTTTATTGTTTTCGCAGATTTGCTTTAGGTTGGAGAGTCCCAAACCCCTGCCGGGCCCCTTTGTAGAATAGCCCTCATCAAAGATTTTCTTTATCAAGGGTTGGACTTTGCATGGGTTGGCGCAGTCAATAATTAAATCGCCCTCGTCTATGATTATTGATAATTTCAATGTTTTGGGGTCGTAATCATGGGAGAGAAGCTCCTCGATGGCGTTGTCTGTCACGATTCCGACAAGGCGGCATAAATCCTCGCGGCTTAAAGCCGCGTCGTAGACAGGTTCTGCTATGTTAAGTTCGATTTTTATGCCCTGTGCTTCTGCCTGCGCGCACTTTGTCCAAAGCAGGCCTTTTAACTCTACGATATTTATTAAGTTTAACCTGCCTTCCACGCTATCTAAATTATCAAGTGCTTCTTCGGCGTAGCCCAAGGATTTTGACAGATGTTCTTTTAGCTGTGGTAAATTGTCGTATCCGTTAAGCGTTGCCAACAGATTGCGGTAATCGTGGCGGAAGGTGCGCATATTATTGTAAGCATGTTCGAGTTGGCGGGTGTGGGATTCTAGGTCTTTTTGCGCCTTGGTTTTAAACGCGGTTTCGGCTTCCTTGTGCTGGCTGTAAAAAGACGACGCCATCATTATAATTGCGGTGATGTAGATAATGGACACCATAACAATATTTGAAAGGACGATAACAACCCAACTGCCGATAATCTGAGCAAAAAGATTCACAAGCGTTAAAATAAAAATTATCAATGAAAAAACAAAGCCGTTTCTTGCAAATTTCAACTTCATATTTAGCGTCAGCGGGACAAAATATTCCCGCAGTTTTTTTCCCACATATCTTGACAACGCGAATATAAAAATTAGATTTCCCAAATAAGAAACACTCATCCATGCCCACATCGGTATGTTATCCAACGACGGCACAAATACTTCCATAACAGATGAAGCAATCGGGAATGCAAGCATGAAAAATATTGTAACCATAAAAGTGTAGAACCATATAAATATTTTGTGTTTCGTTTTTCTTGATACAAGCACCATGAGTACCGGTATATAAATTAATTGCAAAAATAATGAGGCAATGTGAAATCCTACAATGTCTCCCATATGATTTAATGCCAACAACGCATTAAAGCATATAGATGTCAATATTATTGCGACTATTGATTCTGTTACCGAAAACTTAAATTCACACAGGTTAAACAAGACTACATACACGGCGATAAAAAGCAACAGGGACGGAATAAAATCAAACAGCCACATAACGACACCCCAATCTTTCTCCAAAAATTATACCACCATTCAAAAGCTTTTTGCAGAAAAGCCATAAACGTCCATATGGATACGTTGGCGGTGTTTTTTACGCAGGCAAACGATTCAATGATATATTTTCCGACATCAGCCGCACGGCGGCAAATAAAAGCTATATGGAGGAAAACATTATGAAAAAGAAAGCACTTACAATGGTACTAATTTTATCAATGGTATTTTCGGCGGCAGTGGGCGTGTACGCCGTACCGCAGGAGGAAAGAGTCCCCATCCGTGCCACTTTTGCGGAAGCGGCAGCGGAAGTGAATTGGGACGGCACGGACGGGAGCATCCATATTACATTAGACGGCAATTCCATCATCTTTTCCGCAGGAAGCACAAATGCGTTTGTAAACGGGCAACAAATTACACTACAAGAAAGCATTACCGTTAAACAAGGCAGTGCATTTATCAGCACAATGGATTTGCTCACGGTAATCCAAGCCATCGAAGCACAAGCTGCACCCGCGTTCATACACACAGCCGAAGCCCCGCAAAGCGGTGTAATTACAGGCGCATTGCACCGCATAGAATACAACGGCAGCATAGCCTATCTATTCGGCTCGATGCACGCAGGGCGTTACGGCTGGTTTCCGCTGGCATACAGTGTAGAAAGCGCGATGCGCCGCGCAGATATATTCGCGTTTGAAGCAGACCTGTCATCGCCCGCAATGCAGGAAGCAATGGCAACCGCCGCTTTCCTACCCGAAGGCATAACCCTTAACGATTTACTAACCCCCGAAGAAGTAGAAAACTACATTTACGCACTGTTATCGTTTGGTATTCCCAAAGAAAACCTCGTGGATATACAATACGAAAACCCCGTACTCCTCTCCCTCCTAATCACACAATTATTCCTACTGGAAGCGGCAGACAATCTCGTAATGGACACAACCCACACGGTAGATTTCTACGTAATGTCCTTTGCACAAGCACAAAAACTACCCATTATTTTCCTAGAGCCCATAGAACAACAAGTGCGCCTGCTATACCTACCACCAAACGAAGTAATAGCCCACGTAGCAAGAAACTTCCCAACACTGGAAGAACTCCTAAAAGAACTAACAAAAGCCGCCGAAGCAGGTCATGACTTAAACGGCATGGCAGCCATGTATGAAACAAATGACCTGGCTGCGCTGACAAATTTTACCGCCCTCACCCTAACCAACGAAGATATTCTCACCAAACACCACCGCGACATGCTATACAATTTCCGCTCAACCTACTACGCCAATGAAATCCTACGCCTACTGCGCGAAACCCAAGAACCTACGACTTTCTTCATAACCGTCGGCGTAAGCCATATAATCCGTTCATGGGCGGGTGAAGAATTCACCGACATTGTAGCTCAATTGACACTTCAAGGCGTTGAAGCCGTGCCGTTGTTTTAAGGGTTTGATATAAAAATGCACAGCACTTTGCCCGACAATTTGAAAGAATGCTTCTACAAAAACAAGCCTACCTTCTCTTGTTAAAATCTTCAATGCCTTAAATACAAGTGTAGATAAATTGCTTTCAGATAGCATACAGGATTCCAAGTCGTATATCTTGGATGATTTTCAATCTCTTATTGAGGATTGTGGCGGCGACGAAATATATGTAATTCTTCAATCCGCGGAAGCAATAAAAAAGTCCATTCGCACACGCAAGCTGCAACGCGTGGAACAGACATAGTTCAATTTCCCACACTTAGCCCTTAGGCTTTTGTCTACCGGTGTGGTCTATTTCGAAGTTATCCATATAAATTAGTTGGGATACGGGAACAAGCTCGTATCCTTTTTCTTTTAAGCCCTTGATAACGATGTCAAGTGTTTGCGGCGTAAATTTTGCGTCGTTGTGGAATAAAATTATGCTACCGTTTTTCAGGTCTTTGCTGTTCAAAACGCGGTCTATTTCATACTGCGGGCTTACTGCCTTCCAATCGAGGCTGTCCACATCCCATTGCACAGTGTAGTAATTTAGCTGCTCGGCAGCATTAAGCACATCATTATTATACTCACCATAAGCCGGGCGATACAAATTCATTTCCAAGCCTGTCACCGCTTTTATCTTATCATGGCAGCCCATGATTTCTTTCTTATTCTGCTCCAAGCTAAGCTGCGCAACATGCGCGTGAGTGTCACCATGGTTTGCGATATCATGCCCCGCCGCCGCAAATTTTTTCAACTGCTCCGGAAACTTGTCCACCCAAGACCCACAAAAGAAAAATGTAGCCAACACATCATTTTTTTCCAAAATTTCCAAAAGAACATCCGTATCATCCGCCCCCCAAGCCGCGTCAAACGTAACAGCGACCTTTTTATCAGGCGTATCCACGCTATAAATAGGCAGCTTCTTATGCGCCTTTGCAGTCTGCGAAGCCGAAACAGCCATAGTCTGCTGCTTTTTCTCCAAAATCACAGGCGCAGAAATAAAAACCGAAAACGCCGTAAAAAAAGCAAACGCCGCCTGAAATAAATAATCAAATCGTACCATAAAAATCATCTCCAATTGGCCTTAGGCCATTTAATGACGTGCCTCCCCCAAGCATGTTGTGGAATATATTGTATGGAAAACAAAAAAAATTATACAAAAAAAAGCGCACTCACTTTAGCAAGTGCGCAAACGTCAAAGTTTTGATTAAACTTTTTCAAAAGTTTACGGGTGTGGGCGGAGCCCACGGTTTTGATTTTACTCAACAATGCGTTTCATAGAATCCGTAAGTGCCTCAAATTGGCGAGACATTTCCGAGTTGATATTTTCTGTGGTGGTGCTTACGGAGGCTACGGCGTCGCCTGTTGAAGTAATGGAGTCGAGCAGGCTGGATATGAAGGTGTTTACCTGAGCGATTTTGGGTGCGATGGATTCGTTGATGTCGCTGGCGGATGTGGCGGAGGTTTTTGTTTTGTTGGCCAATACTTTAACTTCGTCGGCTACTACAGCAAAGCCTTTACCGTGTTGGCCGGCGTGGGCTGCTTCGATTGCGGCGTTTAGGGCGAGCAGGTTAATTTGGTTTGCGATGGATACTACGTTGCCGGACATATCCATGTAGCGTTCTACGTCGCCGCTGATTAGCTCCATTATTTTTTTAACTTCGTCGGAATCCGAGATGTTTTTTTCGATTTTTTGGCGCACCGTGTTTATTAGTTTCATTGACTCTTCTGTTTGGCCGTTGATTTCTGCTACTACGTTTGTTACGGTGTCAATTTTTTCTGAGATTTCGCCGGACATTATTTCTTTTTGTTGCTCGGCCTCTTTTTGCTTGCGGCTTGCGATTTTTCTGTCACGGATTAAGCAGTCTTCACGGTGGGCGAGGTCGTGATGCATTGCGCGTGCCAAATCAGTGCAATGCTGATAACCACAGGCGGCGCAGTCGATTATGCGGTCCTCATGAGTAGTTTTCAGAAGCTTTGCGAATTGTTTGTCGAGGTCGGCTTGGGTTACAGCGTAATTGTTGATTTTTTTAGAGGTGTAACGACGTGAGAAGTCCTCAAATTTGAGTTCTTTCTCAAATGTATCCATTAATGCGTGCAAGCGGTCGGGGTTTTTTAACATTTTTATCTTTGCCATGTGCTGTGAACGCTCGGCAATGTCTATCAAATCGTCGTTGTGCGTGCAACCCGTACCTATGTTACAGCCGTGCAAGCAGTTTAGGACGTCAAGTAAAATGGGCTGTACGCCTCCGCCCTGTTTATTACGCTTCGCGTAGCCGTCCAAGTATCGGTAGGTAGCGGTTTCGCCTTCCATTTGCTTAACCCATACGTCTGAGCCAAGGTAAAACTCTACGTTTTCGCGCAGACCACCATGCCTTGAGTAAATACCGCCGAGGCCGGCTTCGTCCGAGTCAAAACCCGTTTTTGGGAAGCCGGAGAGGCTTACACCGTTTTTCTTCATATATTCTTCGAGTTTGCGGTAGGTTACATTGTATTTGATGTAGCCTTGGGTGTTGGGGTCTTCTATTTCGTCTTTTTTGCCTATGCATGGCGAAATAAAGGCAAAATCATCGGTTATGCCCTTGTATTTTTTAGCGTAGATGGCGGTACATATCATGGGGCTGTGTATGGGCGCGAGCATATCCATGAGGCTAGGCTGGCGTGTCTCGATGTAGTTAACGATTACTGGGCATGGTTGAGAAATAAGTCCCATTTTGCCCGTACTCTTAATGTAGCGCAAATACGCCCAAGAAGTAATATCCGCACCGTAAGAAACATCGTAGATTTTGTTTACACCCTTGGATTTAAAGTATCCGAAGAGATTTTCATAAGTGTCGATAAAATTTGTCCTTATTGCGGGAGCAACAAGCACGGTAATCTTTCTGCCGCTTGCAAGGTCGCGGAAAAATCTGTCTGTGTCGTCTTCGTAGTCACGAGCATGTTGTGCACATTTTTCTATACAGTGTCCGCAATGGATACAGTTTTCCGGTATCGTAGCAACTTTACCTATACCGTACTCATCCTTTACGCCTTTATTTGCGCCGAAAACAGGGCAAACCCTGATACAGTTTTTACAACCGGTACATTTTTCTTCACATGTGATTACTAAACTCTCCATAAAAATATGACCCCCCTTATTTGGTTTTAAATACCTTTTGCGTTTTTTAAAGATTTTTTAACTCTTATTCATATAAGCATATTAAACTCCTAAATGCAACAGTCGAATTTTAACAATTCTTGTTGCGATATTTTATATTTTCTGTTTTACGCCATTTAATTTTACTTTCTTGGTTATTTTAGCTGTTTTTAAACTCCGTCATGTTTTTTCTGTAATGTAATGGTAATAAATTTCTTTGCACCTTAGGATTATTTCGTTCTTTTATCGCCAGCGTATTAAAAAATACCGTCCATAGCTCCTGTGTTTCTTTCTCGCCGTCGGCATAAATAAAGTCCGCCTCACCCGTCGGAACATGCGCGATTACATAGGAATTTCCATCATAAATAGCCGCCTTGTGTCGCGTTTTGTCGTGGATTACCCATGCCTGATTCATCAGCCGCTCACAAAAATGCTGCACAAGAAAAATAAGTACGTCGTTCTTTGGCGTTATCTCGCAGTAATACGCGCCCCGGGTGGTCTCGGAAAAACGGCAAAACCCATACAACAAATGTGCCTCGCGCCACACGTTCTTAGACAACTTATGCACCAATCTAACAAATGATTCTTGCAAGTGGCTGTCAACCATATGACTTACCCTAAAGCCAAGGCGAATATAATGCATAATCGCCAAAAACCGACCATCATCCTCAGAATGAAAAGCTCGATAAACATGCTCCGCCGCCTCCTCGGAAATCTTATGCCGTATCGCCCCATAAACCCGCTCGGCCTGCTTGTCATTAGTCTCAATAAAGCACGACGAAACCCCAAGCGAAAGCTGCTCCTGCCCCTCAACCTGAATATCACACGGCTCAATCTTTTCATAATATATCGCGTGGATTATGGATAAGAAACCATTGAAACAACCGTCGAAGAGGAAAGACCTTGGGACGCTGTCCCAAACATTATTTTCGTCTAACATTGCAACGCCAGTTGGGTGTAGCCCGTATCTGATTTGTCCATTAGGCGGGGGGCTACTATTTCGGGGAGTAGGGGGATTTTTTCGTAGGTTTTGCCGTCGCAGGTTATAAAGTATTTTGCGCGTTTTAGGACCACTCGCATTTTTTTTAGTTCGTCAAAGTCCAGTTTATTTATGCGACGGGCGGCTACTATTTTTTGTGCGGATATTTGGCCTATGCCCGGTACGCGTAGGAGTGTTAGGTAGTCCGCTCTATTTATTTCTATGGGGAACTTGTCTAAATTATTCACGGCCCAGTGGCATTTTGGGTCCATTTCCAGGCTTAGGTTTTCGTCGGCATGGCTAAAAAGCTCGCCTGCCTTGTAGCCGTAGAAGCGCAGCAGCCAGTCCGCCTGATACAATCTATGCTCGCGCAAAAGCGGCGGCGCGGTCGCAGGCAGCGACGGGTCGCCGGTAGGAATATACGCGGAGTAAAACACGCGTTTTAGCTTAAACTTGCCGTACAAGCCCTCTGCCAGCCCTACGATTTTGCTGTCGCTCTCGGGCGTCGCGCCCACTATTAGCTGCGTACTTTGCCCCGCAGGTGCAAACGACGGCTCATTTTTGGCGTGGCGATACAGTGCCAACTCATTTTTACGCTGTGCGATACCCTCGCGCACTGTTTTCATGGGAAGCAGTATGTTTTTCTTTGTTTTTTCCGGCGCAAGCCGTTGCAGGCTTTCCGACGAAGGCAATTCGATATTGACACTTACCCTATCCGCCAAAAGCCCCGCCTGCCGTATCAAGGCCTCATCCGCCCCCGGAATCGTCTTAACATGGATATACCCATTAAATCGGTAAGTCTCCCGCACAATCCGCAGCGCAGAATTAAGCAACTCCATAGTATAATCCGGCGTTTTGATAACCGCCGAGCTTAAAAACAGCCCCTCGATATAGTTACGCTGATAAAACCGAATAGTAAGCTCGGCAACCTCCTCGGGCGTAAACTCGGCACGCGGGGTATCACTTGACCGCCGATTAACACAGTAAGCACAATCATAAACACACTTATTAGTAAGCAGTATCTTCAAAAGCGAAATACACCGCCCATCCGCCGTAAAGCTATGGCAAATCCCACAAGCGACGGCATTACCCAAGGCCCCCCGTTTAGCGGCGCGATTGCTGCCACTGGAGGTACAAGCGACGTCGTATTTTGCGGCGTCGGCCAAAATCTTCAATTTATCCATGATGTCCATGAAAGAATTATAGAACATTTTTTCGCGAATGTCAAATGTTTGTTCGTGGGGAACTCGCGGAAGCCGACGTGGTTTTGCCTTGGCGGGTTTGGGGCGTCGTGCGCCTCCTCATTTATCGTGCGCGGCTATCACGGGGAAATCCCCCCGCTATGTCGAGCGCACTTCGCTCGACCTTGCTAGAACCTAGCGGCCAACCGCTGCGGGGGGAATTCCCCGTGCTAGCCTACATAAATAAAACGCGACCACTGAGGAGGGCAAAACCACGTCGGCTTCCGCTAGGCTAGTATAAAATAGTTTTTTCCGTGACATCATAGATTGACGACCAGTATGTAGAGGTTTTCGGGCGGGCTTTTCAGTGTTTTCCATTTTTTTCCTTGTTTTTTTGACCAAAAGCTCCCCAAGCGGCATTCTCACTGGACTGCCCAGGGTTTTCACCCCACACCATCACCCCCCTACGACACTAACCTCATCTTAGCACGGCGGCTCCCCCCCCTAAAGCCATTCGACCGTGCCGGTAGGTTTTGGTGTAATATCGTAAACCACGCGGCTAATTTCCGCGACTTCGGAGGTAATCCGTTCTACTACGCGCTCCAGTGTGGGGTACGAAATCCGCGTAGGTTTGCCCTTCATAAAGTCGGCGGTTTCCACGGCGCGAAGGGCTACTACGTTATCGAAGGTACGTTTTTCGCCCTTGATACCTACGGACATTGTGTCGGTAAGCACTGCAAAATACTGGCTTGGGCGACGTTTTGACTTTTCCAGCTCTTCGCGAAAAATGGCGTCGGCGTGGCGGAGGGTATCCAGCTTTTGCTTTGTGATTTCGCCTATCACGCGTACGGCGAGGCCGGGGCCGGGGAATGGCTGACGGTTTACCAACGCAGCAGGCAGCTTTAATCGACGCCCGATTACCCGTACCTCGTCCTTGTACATTGCGGACAACGGCTCTATTAGCTGTTCAAAGTCCAAATTTTCGGGCAGGCCGCCCACATTGTGATGGCTCTTTATGGTTGCCCCGTATTTTCCGCCGCTTTCCACAAGGTCGGGATAAATTGTTCCCTGCGCCAAAAACGGAATTTTACCCAGCTTCTTAGCCTCTTCTTCGAATACACGGATAAATTCCTCACCGATGATTTTGCGTTTTTTCTCAGGCTCTTCCACGCCCTTTACCTTCGCCAAAAAACGCTCCTGTGCATTAACGCGAATAAGATTTAACCCACGGTCTGCGAAAGCTAACTCTACCTCGTCGCCCTCGTTAAGACGCATAAAGCCATGGTCAACAAAAATGCAGGTAAGCTGCCCGGGAATCGCCTTAGCCAAAAGCGCGGCACACACCGAAGAATCCACCCCACCGGAAAGCGCGAGCAGCACCTTCCTATCGCCCACAGTCTGCCTAATTTCCCGCGTCTGCTCCTTTATAAATGTCTTTAGGTCAAAATCCTCCCGCTTCATACATTAATCGTCCCCTCAAATACTTTTTCGCAGCCACCGGTCATGTAAACCGCGTCATCCGTATATTTTATAGTCAACTCGCCGCCCTTTAGGCGCACAGTAATATCCGTATCCTTGTCGCAATAGCCCATTAGCACAGCCGCCACGCCAACCGCGCAAGCCCCCGTACCACAAGCCATCGTCTCACCACTGCCACGCTCCCAAACACGCATTGCAATCGTATTTCTGCAATCCAGTTCCATCTGCGCAATCTCAAAATTAATCCGCTCCGGAAAGATATTGGCATTCTCAATCTTAGGCCCAATCTCATGCAAATCAAAATGCTCAATGTCATCATAGAAGTAAACCGCATGAGGATTACCCATGCTAACACAAGTAATCTCATACCGCTGCCCATCAATATTAACCTGCCGCCCAATAATATTGTCACCCTTTAACGTAACAGGCACTTTATCCGGCCGCAACTCTGCCTTACCCATATCCACCCGCACAGAGCCAACCACCCCGCCCTGCACAAAAAGCTCCAACAGCTTAACCCCACTAAGCGTCTCTATCCCCATATTCTCTTTTTTAACACGCCCGCTCTCATACAAATACTTACCCACGCATCTAATAGCATTACCGCACATCCCCGCCTCACTACCATCAGCATTAAACATCCTCATCTTAGCGTCGGCAGCATCCGAAGGCAAAATCATAACAATCCCGTCACTCCCTATCCCCTTATGCCTATCAGAAACCCTAACCGCCACCTCACCGGGCCTTTCCAGCTCTCCCCCAAAACAATCAAAAAAAACATAGTCATTTCCACAACCATGCATCTTAACAAAAGAAACCTTCTTATCCATAAAACCCCTCCAAAAAAACAATTTTCTATTTAAGAAGCTACTATAAAAAGCCCCTAACGTCAACAGTAAAAATCAAAACCGTGGCTCCGCCCACACCCGTAAACTTTTAAAAAAGTTTAATCAAAACTTTAGCATTAAAAAATCGCGACCACGCGGCCGCGATTTTTTTTGGTATTTTAGGGTTTGGTGCGAAGTCTCGAGGTTTTCCTACTTGCATTTTTTGAGAAGCTTCTCCCATTTCATGTCAACATGCTTTTGGAGTTCCTCTACCATCCAGTCTGCGCCTTTGGCGAACATGTGACGGAAGCGGCCTTGTACTTTTAGGTAGTCTTCGATGGGGAGCTTGTTTTTTGGTTCGTAGGTTAGCTTCCATTCGCCTTCTACTACTTCGTATAGAGGCCATACGCATGTTTCTACGGCTAGTTTGCAGATTGCCATTAGGTCTTCGGGCGGGTAACGCCAGCCGCGTGGGCAAGGAGCAAGGATGTTAAGGAAGTTTGCACCGGGTGTGTAGTGGGCTTTGTGAGCTTTGTTGTGGAGGTCGCTAAAGTTGCCGATAAATGTTGTTTGTGCAACGTAGGGTACGCCGTGGCCTACTACTATTTCGGTGAGGTCTTTTTTGTGTTGCATTTTACCGGGCACTTCTGTACCAACGGGAGCGGTTGTTACTTCCGCAAACTTTGGTGTGGAAGAAGAACGCTGAAGGCCTGTGTTCATGTAGGCTTCGTTGTCGTAGCATACATAAACCATGTCGTGGCCGCGCTCTAGTGCGCCGGAAAGGCTTTGCAAGCCGATATCGTAAGTGCCGCCGTCGCCGCCGAACGCTACGAATTTGTAATTATCTTTTATT
>JGI24694J35173_10003453_pt1 | contig 11967 bp, 15 predicted proteins | sample TergutCo191P1_FD_35173 | JGI IMG/M metagenome (IMG submission 35173) | reverse complement strand
CCCTAGCGCCATACTCCGGCCGCCGTAACGTAAGGTAGGTAGGTCGTGTTAGCCTTAGGTTCCGGCCGCTTTAACCTAACACAGGGCCTGCTTAACGTTACGCCGGCCGCCCGTAACGAGGTAGACTTTAGTGCTGCGTCCGTTGTAACCTTAGGAGTTGGAGTGCCTGAGGAAGACTTGGTTGGAAAACAGGATGGCTGGTTGTAGAAGAGCCGTGGGAGTGCCTGAAGAAGTGGTTGGAAAACAAGATGGTGCAGGTTGTAACCGAGCCGTGGGAGTACCTGAGGAAGACTTGTTTGGAAAACAAGATGGCGCGGTGAGGATAGGTAGTAGAAGACGGCCGCAGGAGTTCCAACACATTATGTAATGTAGGCAGATGCCGCCGTTAGGATTGGTATAAAAAGATGGAGAACCCGCAGTGTTAGGTGATAGATGCGCCCGACGTGTCGGCAGTGGTAGTTGGATCATGACGCCGTTGTCGTCGTGAGGAACACCCCTCGTTACAGAGTGACATGATATACGAAAGATGGGTAATTACGCAAGTACAGCGGTCGCTTAGAAAGAGCAATTAGCCTTATTCGCTGACAGAGAGTAATTAGCACATACAGACATGCATATTCAGCGATTCCTGGTGTGGGCTGTAGGTGGTGAATTCAGACATCGTCCAGGAAAACTTACGTGTAAGAAATTTAAAAAGAATTGAAGTTTACATTTGTATATCAGAGCAAGGAATTAGCCGGAACCCGTCTTTATCAAGAACAGTTCCAGTTAAGTGTGCAGGTAAATGCCTTTATTTCACCTGAATACATAGCTAGCTTTCTGTCTAATAGATATTAGGAGCTAGTATTCAGGAGAGCTGAAAGCATTTGCGAAACGTTTTTTGAGCTGGTGCTCAGAAGAGCAAAAGCGAGTGATAAACCATTTTTCACTTAAGCAAAAATAACATTAGTTGGTCTACTGGAATTCATTGTGTAACCAGCTTATTATATTAAAATGGAATATGTTTCTGTTTGTCGTGAAGGTCTACACGTTCCGGCAGGTAAGTGAATGCCGTTGTAGCGCTCCTGTTTGACGCGGTGTGTGGCACACCTTTGAGATCTGGGGAAGGAAAGATGATAATTCTATTCATCATCATATGACGAAGTTGAGCTACGTCCGCGTCGAAGGAACTTATGATTGCATTCACTTCAGATAAAACACGAGGGGTGAGTCATCGGCGAGAGGAAACAGTGGAGTCTTGCCAGCGGCCACACCCATCGCCCAGAGTAAGCGTAGACAAGACGGTAAGTGTATTACTAAATGATAACTCATTTTCAAATATTCCTGGGCCCATGATGATCTGTATGGGGTCACAGTGCCCCGATCCTAAACATTTGCAAGCCGAGAAGGTTTGAAATTGAGGTCAAAATTATTATTTACACTTACAGGCACCATCGGCTGCGAGGCACACCTCGGTTTGGGGAAGGCCACACCTCAAGTCGCCATAGAGAAGACGGTTAGTGTATTATTAATTTCGGCCATTGTCATGTCATCATAGTCCCATGATAATAAGTATGGAACACCGTGCCCCGAACCTAGACATTTGCAGGTCTGTGAAGATATGACGAAGGCCAAAACTTAATATTTATAACGTCGGTTGTGGGAATGTAGCACCAAGGACCACCCCAAGTTTCCGCCTAAAATACGGTAAGTGTATTATTACTTGAGGCCTCTCTTCGGGCAACTCCATATCCTCGCAACAATATGGACGTGTTATCGGCACGCCCTATTAATTTGCGAGGATGTGGGGACCCGCAGAGAGGGTTCATCTAAAAATACACTTACATTCCAGACGAGTAACCACCGCTGCCGTTGCCACGTCAACGCCAGAGGTTAGGTAAATGTTTCAATTAGATTCGTCCGCCCAAGTTGCTAGATGTAGTCCCTGGTAACAAACCCAGTTACTCGGGAGTACATTTCCACGAGAAAAAAAATAAAGCGTGAATTTCTAGAGGTTTGTCGAGTGACTGGTTTTGTTGCTATAGACTGCATCGGACATCTTGAGCGGCACACTTTACAGGTGATTACGCACTCATATCGGGCCATTGGAAAGGCTGCGCATTAGTTTTGGTGGACATAACAAGTTGGACGGTCTGTACAATTCATGGGGCACCAGAAGTTGGACGACCTGTACTCTGCACAGCTGGTGTGCAAGATAACAGACATCAAGCTAAGGAAACACGTTCCAATGACGTAAGCTAGCACACAGACTCTCTGCTAAGTGTTACGTGAACAGAACAGGAGGATGGCTAGGATTACGTGAAATGAAACACACAATTCAGTTACCTGTTTTATTTACACATTGCAATGGGAATTACACTAAATGAATCAGTTCCTCATACAAGTGGGGATAAATTATGTTTTTACCAGGATCAGATGGCGGGTCCACATAAGTCACTGAAGTTAAAGTGGCCGTTACATNTGGCAACACGTCTTGTANTGCTACTATGTAATCGCGCAATTGCTGTTGCACAACACTAAACATGCGCGATAGATATTCGATATCTTGTAAAGTTAGGGAAATGAACTGCGAATCGACGTATAGACGAGCCGTTCGCCGACTGCGGGTCAAATCCAACCGAAAGGCACCAATCTCGCACCTGCGATCCCCAACAGACGTTTCGCCACTACACATGGCGTCCCGTAGCATGGGTGGGGCCTCCGTAATTGCGTCCACTTATTCATCACGAAGAATGATGGTTTTGGGTCCACCGCCTCTCCGGTCAACCCCAAATTCTACCAGTGGTAAATAGTCGCGAGCAGAGTAGAAACCAACAGACACGTATTTGGTCCGGTCCTCATTAATGAAAAACAGGCGACGAAGCAGCACCCTCTTTGGATCGAATGCAGGATTGTTGGGCCAATAGGTACAGAAGTTGTTAGGCTCCAAATCCTCCATCCTCTTCTTCCTGGTAACAGGAGCGTCGGNGGCGACAGAGGAACGTTTGCGTCTAGTAGCCATCGCAGAGTGACAGGGCAGGCAGATGTACACGTCCATCTTATAATGCTACAAAAAATTGGCAGTACGGCGTGATTAATCGGATGGGCATTGGGCATAATCTTTTGCTTGCAGACAGTGCATAATCCAATTATAAAGGGAGTGAGCCGTTTTGTTTGCGCAAGCAAATTTGGGGAATTTGTGGCATGGCAGGTTACACCAGTGTTTGTGATTGAATGAATCAGGGGTTGCACAATCAACATCCTCTGGGTTATGAATCGTACACCCCGTGATGGTAGAGAAGAACGTGACTTTAGAGACGCCGTAGGCGTAGAGGTGAGCATAACCGGCCAATGCTTCAGTAACCACAGTGTGCAAATCTTTGTATTCTATATGCCCGCCGGCCCAATTAATGCCGTTCTCAGATGAGACATGATCGATCATCTTGTAGGGGCTTTTGAACCGGAACGTCTCGCTGGCGTTGGCGCTAGCCACGCACAGCTCTTTGACGACCGTTTCATTCTGCCGCCCACGCAAGAACTCAAAATCAATTACAGCCTCCCTGCTTGCGCCAGCAATGTTAGACTAGGAATGACGGGTTTTTCGAAAGTACCTAGCTTTTATATGCAGCTGCGGCAGCATTGACCCCAGCCGCCACGCGGCAGGGTGTCTCCAAATTCGGACGCTGACATTGCTTCACTTGTCGGTCTGCATTGCCACTACCGGCGAAGAGCGTGATGAATTGCTGAGGGGTTTAACCCCTGTCAATGTAGTGGGCGAAAAGACAGCAGTACTGGCCAAAGACGTCACTGGTCAGGCGCTGCAGTTGTCTCGTGTTATAGTCCGAAATCGTGCAGTTTTGATGTAGGAAAGCTTTGATAGACGACACGAGTGGTACGATGCCATATGAATCAAAGTAGTATGCACTCGAAGAGCGGCTGTAAGACGTATGGATTAGCTAGTATGAACTTCCTTCTTTATGGGTATCGGCATTGACGATGAGGGTGCAGTGTTTCAGGACTCGGCGTGACGACGGTAAAAATCAGAGGGGAAGATGTCAAGGAAAAAATTTACATCACGCAGCGTACACAGAATCTGCCAGGTGTCCATTTTGTGTTTAAAAATAGGTCGTGACTTTGCGTGAGAAATTTATTAACACTGTACTGTCATATTCGAAGTAGAACAGGCATGTGATCGACTCGGGTAATGGCTTGCTAAATTGCATCCTGATATTGCCATTATCGGGGAGTGACGTATGAGCCTACGAGGCACCCCGGTCAGACGTGAGGTCAAAGAGGGGCATGAAGTAGTCATTGCTGTACATGTGTGTTATCTGTAGTCCCGTGTTCGAGTGATGTATGCCGGACCCTTCAAAGGGTGTCCTAAGCCCATAACAGTCGTTTTTTCATGATCCATGTCTAGAGTGAGGCCTTCGCTAGGCACACGCTTCCCGTTCACATAAAGTGAAAATTCGCTATCATAATGTCTAAATTTGTAGGGGTTTGTGTCCACTGAGCCATTGAAATAAGCGTTCTTAATCATGGTGAACAGCGGGCGTTTGGGGAAGGGGCCCAGCACTGCATTGTTAATAGACCGGGATTTAGACCCGGCCGAAAATGTAAAAGTCTCGAGGTCGACTCTCGTCATGTTATACCGCGCGAGGGACCCCTCGGGCAGCGCTGTTTCGTGAGCCGACGGTATTAGAGGGTTCGGATGCACGCGTCTGACCTTCAGTTAGGCGTCCAGAAGTTTGAAAATAGTTTTCGTATCAGCAGTTTTGTTCATTATGTAGATGCTCGGCCGAGCCTTTGTCAATTTGATCTGCAGTTGTACTTTCGGCAGTAGAAATAAAGGGACATTACACAAATCAGTATGTGGCAGCTCGGAAAGTTGTACATCTCTGCTGCCGCTCAGCCTTGACCAACGGGCTATGAATCCGTCGTTTGTGGCGGAAGTGTGCGTCGCGGCCATAGGATCGCTAGAATTCATGACCCATTATCTAAGTACCAGTAAGAGTTAGAGAGATGTGATGATGCAGCATCTGTGCCGTATGTCAAGAGAGTCTCAGGATAGTTACGATAATTATAATGCTCGTGCGATTGTGTAACAGGGACCCCGTTGAGCATGACTGTACATTGACTAAACCGGGAGTGTAGAAGATTATTTGTCACGGCTGTTGTGTCTGTAATATCCACATCTTTCCCTGAGCTCGAGACCAATTTACCACGAACGTAGAGTTTTATATCTAAATCAATGTAGGTATCTGAATCGCTAGGTATCACAAATAACAAATCGTTCTGCTCCACGGTGTTGAAGGTTTTATACACGTTCTCCCCAGTCCGCAGCACAGCCGTTTGAATGGGCCTATGCATAAAGATATCGAACTCACTGTATACTGACTTGACCTCTGCATCTGACATGATGACGAGTGACTGAAGTAAATCAGGAGATGTCTCCTTTATTTCGGGCACGTTTTGCCTTCTTCCTCTTCTTCGTCACAGATGTGACACCTCTGGCACGCTACGCCCACCACTGCGCAGATTACCTATTAGATTTTGCACTGATTCAGTCATGTGTTGATACGATATCCTTGGGGCACACTTCGGGTGACTTGTTCTCTGCAATGTCGGTTAGGATCTTGCCTCCGGTACGCAACGTCTCGCGACACATAGTTTTGGCCCCTCGCCACATTAGGGGTCGGACCCACCCAAAGATAATGCCAAAAAAATTGCCGATGCCGTGCCCACGCTGTAGGTATAGCAGGGCTGCATAAACAGGGCGGATCCCTCGATTGGGTAAGACCACTACCAGCCTGATTAAGATAGTATACTTCTAACGGATGCATAGCTATGAATGTGTTAGGAGGAGTGCTGACGAAATGCTTTATAGCAAAAATTACCTCTGGTATTTCTTGCGGAAATGAAGCACCACTTTTGTGGGCGTCCTGCTGTCCTCGAAGGGGACGTGAAGCGTTCGAGCGTGAGAAACTAGACGCGTATAGACTGAAATTGCCGCTGCTCCACCGGCACATAGTGGAAGTTTCGGAACTCGTGATGCGGACAGGAAGTGGTGGAAAACGTCCGCATACAACGGACGGTGCTATCGCCTACAAATTGGGGTGGTATAAGATTACAGTGTATCACGGTGTGATCCGCACAGGGCGTGACGTCGACTGTGTTTAGGTATTCAGGTGGCGATGAGGAATATGATACTACACAGTCGCCCACTTCCCAATTTGGGGAGGTTCCCAAGTCAATGGGTCGCGACAATTTCACAGTGAAATCGGCGTGAGTATTGTTCTCGTAAATCTCTGGCGAGGCATTGCTAAAAAGAGTTATTTGATGACGTCATGTTAGATATTCTTTACACATGCTGCAGGGACCCACGTGTCAAATGCCTGACTGTAACCTTGCCAGCGGACGAAAACTTCCCGAATGCCGCTTCTGACACTCTTGTCCAGTATTTTATCTATCTTATAAATCGTCCGACTGGTGATACGTAAGGGGTTCAGTTCCTCCTGGTAAAATTGGCCATCTATCGGCGTGCCATTTAGATCATCTAGTTCATAGAACGCTCGCGGACGTCTATGAATTACTTTAACAATCCTAAATATTTCGGTACTGAAATTGTGTTCTGCAGCCTTTGAAAACTTCNAAACTAGTGACTATTAGTTCGCAATTATCTAGTAGCCAGTAGTGCTCCGTAACAAAGGGGATGCTTTTACCTAAGCTAACACGTCTGCGAACCTGAACGTACTTTCTTGGAACGAACGTCTCCGGTTCGTGTCCTCGCACTATATACGCCCATTACAGGTTGACGTATACAGCACCGCCATCTTGCCTTGTAACGAATGTTGCGCGTTAGGATTCCTATGACAAACGGTAACATCACTCCCACAGACTTCGGGGGACTTGTCCGTCGCTGCCGCCACGTTAGGGTTCTCGATATCTCCCTGTCAAAATGGCTGAATCTGCCTTTTGGTAACGTCCCTGCACGTGTTAAATGATCTTTCAGAGGCGGCCAAGCGCGCGTGCTTAACGACCGCTAATTGTTGCAGAGAGGTGCATTACGTCATGCGTTACCCATGGGTGAAACATTGGGGGAATTTCACCCATCCCGAAGCTAACGAATTTTCAGCATTGGCTACCTATCACAACGGCGGCATAAACCTCTGACCACGGGGCTGCCTTCACCTACAGGGTTCGCCCGCCATCTACCTCCAAACTTCACGGCGGCACCTCTGCCTACGCACGGCGTGGAGGTCACCTTCCACATTACTAGCTTTGGTCAAGGTACGTCACACTTGTTCCCTATTTATCGGATCCTCCCGCCAACTTGTACCAAACTTCACGGCGACTTCTCAGCAGAGCGCAGCACTCCCTCACAAACTACGTACAACATAGCCCAACACCAATCCCCAAGGTCGCAGCCACCATCTTTTTCCATCCTTATAAACCATCATCAAGGAGGCACCAAATTTCACGGAGGCACCTATGAGTACGGAAGGCGTGGGAGTCATGACGGCCGGAGCGTCCGGCTCAGGCAAGTTACTGATAGTGTAGTGCCAGGCCGGACTACCAACATTCACGGCGGCACCTCTGCCTACGCACGGCGTGGAGTTCACCTTCCACATTACTAGCTTTGGTCAAGGTACCTCACACTTGTTCCCTATTTATCGGATCCTCCCGCCAACTTGTACCAAACTTCACGGCGACTTCTCAGCAGAGCGCAGCACTCCCTCACATACTACGTACAACATAGCCCAACACCAATCCCCAAGGTCGCAGCCACCATCTTTTTCCATCCGTATAACCCATCATCACTGAGGCACCAAATTTCACGGCGGCACCTATGAGTACGGAAGGCGTGGGAGTCATGACGGCCGGAGCGTCCGGCTCAGGCAAGTTACTGATAGTGTAGTGCCCGGGAGGACCACAAACATTCACGGCGACACCTTGGCGTAGGGAGGATCTGGTCCCCCACCCTGACAAAATACCTAGGAAATAAAATCGAAAGCCCTGCACGGACCAAATCTCAAACATTCGGCTCCATCTTGTACACCTAACCTCACGGCGGCTTTGTGCCCAACTTCAGGGCGGGACCTGGGCGTACGAAAGGCGTGGTAGTTTCCACCAAAGTTCACGGTGGCACCTATGCATAGGGGCGACGTACGGTTTAAGGCGACCGGAACGTCAATCTATCGGAAGTTAACGAACTTGTAGTGCCTGGGCGGGCTTCACCGCCCTTATATACTAACACACTTCAAGACGTCACCTCCGCGTAGGGAGGGCCTCCCTCACTACCACTTAAAGCCCTCCAAGGGCCTAAACACGAAATTCGGTGCCATTTTTTTTGAGCGTGGGGCCGGGGCTCTTGCCCATTTTCAAATTTCGGGGCACACTGCACCCCCCATTTTTTTAATTTTTGGCCCGGGGGCTTAGCCCCTGGGCGGACTATACCTCCATAATTTACAACTAAGGACCCTAGATGCGGTAGCGATAAACTTGCATCCAGCCACAAATAATTGAACCAGAATTTCAAAAGAAAGAATGGGGTGGGCTGTTCCAATGTGCTACAGAATAACTGGAGAATGAAAACCAACTAGATGCCACTTGTTATTTTATTGTACTTCTTATAGGCTGAATATGTTTCAGGCACTAATATGACCGTCATCAAGAGCTCACGCCTATAAATTTGACTACTTCTTTAGTAGTTTCGTACTTGGTTTGCTGTAGATTGGAGGTTAGGTACGGTTGGGNTGGAGAAGTGTCCGGGATGCAGGCTAAGTCAAGAGCTCCTGATGAAGGTGCATAATAATGCCCGAAACATGTTTGAGCCAATAAGAAGTACAATAAAACAATAAGTGGCATCAAGTTGGTTTTTCATTCTGCGATTAAATTTCTTAAGTTAAACTCAGTGATCACGGCTTACCTTGGACAATCAGAAGACAGTACAACTCTGAAAACGTAACGTAGTCACTTTTAAATATATAATGTTGCGCAAATTACGTCGTAAATACGTAACGTCTACAGAAACTTCAAGCCTCGAGGATGTGGTCAAAGACACGCCATGGTCAGTTTACCCCCGGGAAAGACCCGGCACACATTGTGTATTTGTCTGTGGGTGGAGGGCCCAGGACCGGTCTGGCTTTGTGCCGAAAAAAAAGCCCCCACCGGGATTCGATCCCCGGACGAACCAGTCGTAAACGAGTCGCTTTACTGACACAACTTTCGCTGCCCTCTTAATCTAGTCATAATTTCCATCCATTTGCCAGTCGCTATACAGACTGAGCTATCTCAGCCTTCTTACTCCTATTATTATCTCCAGCGTGTAGAGTCATTAAACCCACTGAGCCATCTCGGGCCTCTTACTCCTGTCATAATACCAAGGCCGTAGCCAGTCACCATACCCACTGAGCTATTTCGGCCCTCTTATTCCTGTCATAATTTTCAGTCCGTAGCCAGTCACTACACACACTGAGCTATCTCGGCCCTCTTACTCCTGTCATAATTTCCAACCCGTAGCCAGTCACAATTAGCAATGAGCTGTCTCGGCCCTCTTAATACTGTAATAATATCCATCCCGTACCCAGTCACTATACCCATTGAGCTATCTCGGCCCTCTTACACCTGTCAAAATCTCCAGGCCGTAGCCAGTCACTATACCCACTGAGCTATCCCGGTCCACTTACTCCTGTCAAAAACTACAGCCTGTAGCCAGTCGCTATACCGACTGAGCTATAACGGCCCACTTACTCCTGTCAAATTCTCCAGGCTGTAGCCAGTCGCTACGCCCACTGAGCTATCTCGGCCGTCTTACGAGTGTCATGACACCCAGGCCGTAGCCAGTAGCTTTACCTAATGAGATATCTCGGCGCTAATATTCCTTTCATAATATCTAGGCCGTAGCCAGTCACTATACCCAAAGAGCTATCTCGGCCCACTTACTCCTGTCAAAATCTCCAGCCCGTAGCCAGTCACTAAACCCACTGTGCTATCACAGCCCTCTTACTCCTGTCATAACTTCCAGCCCGTAGCCAGTCACTATAACCACTGAGCTATCTCGGTGCTCTTACTCCTGTCATAATCTCCAAACCGTAGCCAGTCACAATACCCACTGAGCTATCTCGGCCCTCTTAATCCTGTCATAATCTCCAGCCCGTAGCCAGTCGCTATAAACACTGGTCTATCTCTGCCCTCTTACTCGTTTCATAATCTCCAGCCTGTAGCCAGTCACTATACCCACTCAGCTATCCCGGCCCACTTACTCCTGTCATAATCTCCAGCCCGTAGCCAGTCACTATACCCACTGAGCTATCCCGGCCCACTTACTCCTGTCATAATCTCCAGCCCGTAGCCAGTAAGTATACCCTCTGAGCTATCACGGCCCTCTTACTCCTGTCATAATCTCAAGCCCGTAGCCAGTCACTATACCCACTGAGCTATCACGGCCCTCTTACTTCTGTCATAATCCCCAGCCCGTAGCCACTCACTATACCCACTGAGCTATCCCGGCCGACTTACTCCTGTCATAATTTCCAGCCCGTAGCCAGTCACTATACCCACTGAGCTATCCGTGCCCTCTTACTCGTGTCANAATCTCCAGCCCGTAGCCAGTCACTATACCCACTGAGCTATCCGTGCCCTCTTACTCGTGTCATAATCTCCAGCCCGTAGCCAGTCACTATACCCACTAAGCTATCTCGGCCATCTTACTCCTGTCATAATCACCAGCCCGTAGCCAGTCGCTATAAACACTGAGCTATCTAGGCCCTTTTACTCCTGTCATAATCTCCGTCCCGTAGCCAGTCACTATACCCACTGAGCTATCCCGGTCTTCTTACTCCTTTAATAATCTCCAGCCCGTAGCCATTCACTATACCCACTGAGCTATCCCGACCCTCTTACTCCTGTAATAATCTCCATCCCGTAGCCAGTCACTATACCCACTGAGCTATCACGGCCCTCTTACTCCTGTCATAATCTCCAGCCCGTAGCCAGTCACTATACCCACTGAGCTATCTCGGCCCCCTTACTCCTGTCATAATCTCCAGCCCGTAGCCAGTCGCTACACCCACTGAGCAATCTTGGCCCTCTTTCTCCTGTCATAATCACCAGCGCGTAGCCAGTCACTATACACACTGAGCTATCTCTGCCCTCTTACTCGTTTCATAATCTCCAACACCTAGCCAGTCATTAAACCCACTGTGCATTCTCGACCCTCTTACTCCTGTCATAATCTCCAGCCCGTAGCCAGTCACTATACCCGTTGAGCTATCACGGCCCTCTTACTTCTGTCATAATCTCCAGCCCGTAGCCAGTCACTATACCCACTGAGCTATCCCTGCCGACTTACTCCTGTCATAATCTCCAGCCCGTAGCTAGTCACTATACCCACTGAGCTATCCCTGCCCACTTACTCCTGTCATAATCACCAGCCTGTAGCCAGTCACTATACCCACTGAGCTATCCCGGCCCTCTTACTCGTGTCATAAACTCCAGCCCGTAGCCAGTCACTATACCCACTAAACTATCTCGGCCCTCTTACTCCTGTCATAATCACCAGCCCGTAGCCAGTCGCTATAAACACTGAGCTATCTAGGCCCTCTTACTCCTGTCATAATCTCCGGCCCGTAGCCAGTCACTAAACCCACTGTGCATTCTCGACCCTCTTACTCCTGTCATAATCTCCAGCCCGTAGCCAGTCACTATACCCACTGATCTATCTCGGCCCCCTTACTCCTGTCATAATCACCAACCCGTAGCCAGTCACTATACACACTGAGCTATCTCTGCCCTCTTACTCGTTTCATAATCTCCAACCTCTAGCCAGTCACTAAACCCACTGTGCTTTCTCGACCCTCTTACTCCTCTCATAATCTCCAGCCCGTAGCCAGTCACTATACCCACTGAGCTATCTCGACCCTCTTACTCCTGTCATAATCTCCAGCCCGTAGCCAGTCACTATACCCACTGAGCAATCTTGGCCCT
>JGI24694J35173_10003446_pt1 | contig 11976 bp, 10 predicted proteins | sample TergutCo191P1_FD_35173 | JGI IMG/M metagenome (IMG submission 35173) | reverse complement strand
GCCGGCCTGGTACGCGTCCGGCGTGATACCCACCGGCTGGCCTACCGTGGATATATGGCTTCACGTCCCGCCTGCGCCCGTGGCGTCCGATTTTCCATTCCGGCGCGGCATGGCGCCTTGGACGGTGGGCAGGCCAAGGGTTGACCGCGGCCCCGGCGGCGACGAGCTGGTTCTGAACGCGGACTTGCCGATAAGGAATGCGGCCGGCTTGTCCCAACGCGGCGGGGTCACTTTCCCTTCCAGCGTGGTTACGTTTGCGGAAAACCTTCTTATTCGCCCCGACAGCACTGGCACTCCCGGCGCTCCTGAAAGGAGGCCGGTTGTCCTGGATGTGCGGCACGGTGCTATATTGGAAATGACCGGCGTCAACGCACCGTTGAATCCGTTTCCGACTGTTCCCCTTCTGCCGCTAAGGCCCCTTGCCCCGAACTCTCCGGATGTATGGCCGTGGTTGCAGAATCCGTCCGGTGCCGGGGAGTCTTTGCCGTCGCCGTGGTATTCGCCGTTGCGGCTGAATGTGGTGCAGGAAACGACTGCGTATGAGCGCACGTTGTTTGCGGATAGGCCGGAACTTCTGGAACGGTTTATGCAGCGGACGTTGGAGCCGCCCGTGCTGCCGGAGGTTCCGCTGCCTTCGCTGGATGAACAGCTTCGCAGGCGGGCGGAAATGTACGTGCCGCGGCATTTGGCTCAACGTATGCACGATCAGGTGATGGCGATGTTCGAGCGGAGCGGGGAATTTTCCCCGACTGGCCGCTAGCCAAGGGAGTAAGGAGAAAACATAGATGCGTATAAAGGGATTGTTTGTCGCGGCCTTCGTCGCCGCGTCGGCCCTGCTGTTGTCGGGGTGCGATCTTTCGGTCGCAAGCACTGTTCTTCATGGAAAATGGGTCGCCGGCGTGTCCGGCGGGCCAACCCTGGAGTTTTCCGCCGGGAGGTTTACAAGAACCTTGCCAGGTGACGTTGTGGAAACCGGGACTTACTCGACCAGCGGCAGGTATGTAACCTTCCACAGGCAGGGGAGGGCGCCGGAAACGCTGTGGTTCACTCTTGACTTTCCGCGTCTTACCATGGGCGCGGTTGGCAGCGAGACCGGAAGGACCTATTTTCATAACTCGCCCAGTATGCCGGAAGACCTGCAGGGTGACTGGATGGGCTTTAGGGGTGTGGGCACTTCCTGGACCGCCATACCCTTTTTGTTTGGCGCGGCGGAACCCCAAAGGGGGAACCGCTGGGTGATGGAAGGGGAATATGAGCTGTCAATACGTCGCCGGGGCGACTATACCGTAAGGGCCAGCAACATTCCCAATGCCGGTGTGTTGACGATGAGGTCGAACTACATTCACGGTGGCGACCTTCTGGCCTTTATTCGGTTCAGACTGCATGTCCGTATCATGGAATTGTTTAACTGGGAGGAACTGCAGCCTCCTGGTTACCACGTGGGGTGGTGGCTGACCGAGGACGAGGCCAGAAGGTTTTTCGTGGATGCGGCGGTCGCCGCCGGCGGCGATCTGTCGCTGAGGCATCTGGTATTGCTTGCAAAGGACGCTTTTTTTGCCGGCGTGGGTGTGACCTCGACTGCCGACTTCACTTTGGAAAGGATGGCGGATGGCGTCAATATCTACGACATGTTTGGAAACCTGGTTGGAGGCGACGTCCTGCTCTCCTTAAGGTTCGATGACGGCGTGATACTGACTTTCGCCAGGAATGCGGGTTCCGGCGCGGGCTTGCCGCTGGAGGAATATGAGTACATTTTTGGTTACGGGCCCAGGCGGTTGGACTATCTGGAAACCGGGGCGTGGGCTCCGGAAGGCATTCTTCTCGGCTCGCGATCCACGATTTCGGAGGTGCAAAGATGATGGCAAAAAAACTTTCCGCTTTTGCGGTTGTTCTGGCCATGTGCTCGGGCGGTGTTTTCGCGGAGATTTCGATTGGCGGCGGTGCCGACATGGTGGTGGTGCCGTTTCAAATGGTTACCCGCGACACGGCGGAGGACGACGGCAATGTCTGGATTGGCGCGGGCGTAGGGCAGAATATCACGATGGCCGGTGTACGTACCCGCTTGAATATAATCGGCAATCTCAATGACACTGTCGGTTTTGCAACGAGTGTCTGGTTTCTTTTCAGCAACGACGGCGCAAATCTTTGGGACGGTGTCAGCAACGACGCCATGGAGGTAAGGCTTGGCGAACAGGGATTCCTGTGGTGGAGGCCTACGGACTGGTTCAGACTTGATGTCGGCAGATTTTTTAACACATCGCAGTTTGGGCGCATTGGGTGGCACGGGCTTTCGTTCTGGACCGTCGGGATGGCTGGCGGCGGCAACATCTTTAGTCCCCATTTTAGCCCCGATATCGGTATGTTGGGGCGATTTTCGGTGCCGCGGATCGAGGAGCTTTCGATTTACGCCTTTATTCCGTTCTTCGGCATGCCGTTTGACAGGCCCAGTTACGACTTCCCCTGGCTTACCGGGAGTCTTATGACGCCGGGGGCGGGCGCTCTTCACAGCATGGACAACGACAACCTCAACCGGCACAGGCTGTTTAGGGTGTTGCAGAGGAGCTGGCTTACGGTTGGCTATGAGGTTTCCCAACGGTTCCATGCCCGTGTGCAGTTTGCCGGGGCCAATCCTTCCGGATCGGTCAATTGGACTTCCGGCGAGGGTGAAGACCGCGACGCGACCCAGTTCTACAGGTTGCGCGTGGGAATGAGCGCCCCTCGTTTTGAGGCCGCTTTTGCGTGGCTTGGTACGGCGGGTCTTACAGTTGACTTTGGCGTAAGAGCCTGGCTTCCGATTTCCGATTGGATTACCGACGTTCGCAGCGAAGATATTGATAACCCGGGCTATATCAGACTGGGCGACACCGGCACCTACTGGGGCGGACTGGGATTTGGTGTTGGCGTTTCCTTTGACGTAACCGGGGACATTACGGTTAACTTTCGCGCGGATGGGGACATGTTGCGAAGCTGGAACTGGACCAGCTCGGACTGGTCGAGCCCGCACATGGGTATAACCAGAGTAACAAACCCCGTGCGTTTGTCTTTCCACCTGTGGCCGGTGTACACCATGCCCAACGGTATGCGCCTGACGCTTGGCCTGGGGCTGAACTATCTTGGCAGGAACATTGTTGAAAGGCGCGGCACGGATCTTAACGACGGATGTCTGGAATGGGATCGCTCCAACCGGTTAAGGTTCGGCGGCGGTATGTCCCTGGCGATACCTTTTGGCGCAGCCAGTTCGCTGTCCTTCGGCCTTGCCTACAGCCACGGCACCGCGGACATAAGGGGCGGCGAGGCCCGCGTTATTACGATTCCGATTACCTTTTTCTACAACTTTTAGCGGACAGCGGACATCCTGAGCGACGGCTCCGGGTGTTCGCTTTTTGCATGCAACACCCTTTCGTCCGTTCCAAACCGTCGGTTGCCGATACGTTCCGGTCGCGTCGGAATTATGGCGGAACACGGTAAAACCGTGCTATAATCCACGTAGCTGGCAAACGCAAAGGACGTAAACCTATGGGAACCGATTTAAAACGCAACCGCCTGACCTACGGCCTGGGCACCGTCGGGCGGGACATGATTTATTCGCTTGTCAGCATGTTTCTCATCTACTACCTTACCGTCGTCATCGACCTTCCGGTTTCCACCATGTGGTGGGTGGCCGGGTTTATTCTTGTCGCCAGAATATTCGACGCGCTTACCGATCCGGTGATGGGGTTTGTCGTTGACAACACCCACACGCGCTGGGGCAAGTTCAAGCCCTGGATTGCGCTGGGCGCGGCGGCCACGGCGGTGTTTACCGTCCTGCTTTTTGCGGACTTTGGCCTTGAGGGCACCGCCTTTGTCGTTGTGTTTGCCGTGCTGTACTTTTTATGGGGAGTCGCCTACACGGCAAACGACATTTCGTACTGGTCGATGCTCCCGTCCCTAAGCTCGAACCAGAAGGAGCGCGAGAAAATAGGGGCCGTCGCCAGGATCTGCGCGAACGGCGGGCTCTTTTTCGTGGTCGCCGGAATCATGCCGCTTACCGCTATGCTGGGGCGGCGTTTCGGCGGCGGCGAAGGCGGCCTGCAGACGGGCTGGTTCGCCTTCGCCGTCCTCGTAACCGTGATAATGCTGGGCGGCCAGTGCGTAACGCTGTTCGGAGTCAGGGAGTCCGGGCGCCTGGCCGGGAAAAGGCGCGGCACCGGTCTGCGCGAGCTTCTGCGCGTGATTTACCGGAACGACCAGCTTTTCGTTACCGCCGTGGCGATGTCGCTTTTCATGATCGGCTACGTTACCACCACAAGTTTCGGCCCGTTCTTTTTCAGGTTCGTCTACGGCGACGCGGAAATGTTTTCGGTATTCGCGCTGATTCTGGGCGTAACGCAGATTACGTCCCTGGCCGTTTTTCCGCTGTTCTCGAAACGCTTCGACCGAAAAACGCTTTACACCGCGGCAATCGCGATTGTTACCGTCGGTTACCTGGTGTTTTTTTTCGCCCCGGTTTACACCATGCCGTTTATCGCCGCCGCCGGCGTTCTTATTTTCGTGGGCCAGTCCTTCGTGCAGCTTTTGATGCTGATGTTTCTGGCGGATTCCGTGGACTACGGACACTGGAAACTGGGCAAGCGCAACGACAGCATAACCTTTTCGCTTCAGCCGCTGGTCAACAAAATGGGCGGCGCTGTTGCGGGCGGCGTGGTTTCCTTTGTGGTAATCCTTTCCGGCATTCACGCCGCCGGCGCGGACGGCGGGCCGGAGGACGTTCCGGCGGAGGGGCTGGTGATGGTGCGAATCGCCATGCTGCTTTTTCCGCTGGTCTGCGTTGTGGCAAGCTACGTCATATGGCGGTCGCGGTACAAAATCGACGCCGCGTTTTACGAAAAAATACTTTCCGACCTGCGCGAAAGGGGGGAGCTGAAAAATGAAGACGACGCTTAAAAGCAGACTGCGAGACGTTTGCGCCCACCCGCTGGGCCGCGACGTAATCGACAAGCTTTTGCTTCAGACCGGCAAACCGGCTTGGCTGGTCCGCAATCCTGTGGTCGGAAGCCTGAAACTGGGGACGATAAAAAAACTGGTCGGCGGCCGCGTCGGCGCCGGTTTCTTCGACGCGCTGATCTCGCTTCTGAACTCGGAAACGGACGTGCCGGACGACTCCCCCGGAAAGGACGCGCCGGCCTGGTGGAAGGAGGCGGTGTTCTACCAGGTGTACCCGCGTACTTTTTCGGGGGAGGGACTCCGGGGAATTCTGTCCCGGCTGGACCTTCTGCGCGAACTCGGCGTGGACGCGCTGTGGCTGAGTCCGGTGTACGATTCCCCAAACGACGACAACGGCTACGACATACGCGACTACCGCAAAATCATGCGCGAGTTCGGCGACATGGACGATATGGACGCGCTAATCGCCGGTCTGCACGAACGCGGCATGAAGCTGGTAATGGACCTGGTGGTAAACCACACGTCGGACGAACACCGGTGGTTCCGGTCCGCGCTGGAAGACGAAAATTCCCCCTTCCGCGATTTCTACTTTTTCCGGGATGCGGACGGCGGCGAAAAACCGCCGAACAACTGGACCTCGTTCTTCGGCGGGCCGGCCTGGAACCTTTACGCGGAGCGGAACGTCTGGGCGCTGCATCTGTTTTCGAAAAAGCAGATGGATTTGAACTGGGAGTGCGCCGCCATGCGGGAGGAAGTCTGCGCCATGGTGCGCTGGTGGCTGGAAAAGGGCGTTGACGGTTTCCGCCTGGACGTTGTCAACTATATTTCCAAAGTCCCGGGCCTGCCGGACGGCGACCCCTTTATCGGCGCTCTCATGGAGTACACCGGAGTGGAGCATTACTTTTGCGGCCCCGGGCTCCACAAACACCTAAGGGAGCTTCGCGCCGTGGCCTTTGACCCCTACGGCGCGTTTTCGGTGGGGGAGACCCCCGGAATCGGCGTCAGGGTGGGGCGGCTTTTGACCGACGACTACCGGCGCGAGCTGGACCTGATTTTTTCGTTCGACCACCTGGAAATGCCCGGACGCACCCGTTTCGAGGACTACCGCTACGAGCTTTCGTACCTGAAGCGTTTTTACGTTACGCACCTCAACGAGGACCGGGGCCACGGCTGGAACACGCTTTTTTACAACAACCACGACAATCCGCGAATGCTGTCGAAAATCGATCCTGAGGGCGAACACTCCGAGCCGCTGGCAAGGCTGCTGGCGATTTTGCAGCTAACGCTGCGCGGAACGCCGTTTCTGTACCAGGGCGACGAGATAGGCATGAAGAACGGAAACTTCGCTTCCATCGACGAAATACGGGACGTGGAAAGCCTGGGCCTCTACGCCGAGCTTGTAAAAACCGTGCCCCCCGGCGAGGCGTTCAAACGCGTGCTGGCCGGAACCCGGGACCACGCCCGCATACCGCTGCCCTGGGACGAAACCGACCGCCAGCGCGGCGACGCGGACTCGCTGTGGAATTTTTACAAAAACCTTATCGCCCTGCGCCGCCGCTCGCGGGCCCTGGTTTACGGCAAACTCGATTTCCTGCGCCCCGGGGACAAAACGCTGCTGGCCTACACCCGCAGTCTGGACGGCGAGCGCTTCCACGTTGAGGCGAACCTTGGCACCGGCCGCCGCCGCGGCCTCGCGCCGCCCGGCGCGAAACTCCTGGCGTGCGGCTACCCTGACGCGCCCGCGTCCGCCGTCCTGCGCCCCTACGAGGCGCGGGTGTACCGCATCAAGGGGTAGGGCCGGCCGCCTGTTCCCGCTGACCGATTCGGGAATCCTCCCCCGGATTCGGGCTTTGCCGAAGGTATTCGTCTATGTTCCAAACTATGTGGTCGTCGCCGAACGTGTGCAGCGCGTCGTAGCTTTTGTCGATATACTCAATCGCGCCGGAACTTTTCAGTTTTTGGTACGCGGTCCTGCCGTCAAGATTTTTTTTGCCCTTGTAGGTTTCGATGCAGTAAACCACAAAATCCGCGTGCCGCAGGTCGTTTTTTTCCACGATACGTCAGCCTTCCACCGGGAACTCTATGCGCCCCGTCGTTAATTCCTGCATCAGCAAATCCGTAAGCGTAACGGTGCCGAAGTGCCACAGCTTCGTGTTTTCGCGCTCGTAAACCCTGTAAAAACCGGAGTTGTAAAAAAAATCCAGCGCTTCCCTCTTGGACATATTCGCCTCCCGGGCCAGACTTTCGACGACGGGGTGGGAGTGCAGCGCCATGAAGGCTGTGTAACCGTCGTCATCCATTTCCCACCGTCCCGCTTTTGACAAATTTTAATTCCGCGACGGCCCTGTCGGTGCGGAACGCCATCTGGTTGAACAGCTTTGTGATTTTCAGCCTCTTGATCACCGTTTCGCGGTCTATGTCCCCGTTTTCGAACAGCCTGAAAACCCTGTACAGGGTATCGTTGGCGACGGGCCCGATAACAATGTCGTAAAGTTTTCCGTCGTATTTCAACGTCCGGTTGGCGTGCACAAAATCAATCCAGTTATCGTCGGGGCGGTCGAATTTCAGCACGCTTAATTCCCGCAGCATTTTGTCAAAATCCACCTCGTAATAACTGACCGTGGGAATACCGCGCCCTTCGTTGCGGTTTACGACGTTGCCGGCAAAGCTTTCTGCCTGTTCCAAATTCACGGTGGTGTAAAACCCGCTGCCGAAATCCAGCGCGCGGTTCGGCGCGATTAACCTGGGACTTTCAACGGCAACATTGCTTCCGTGGTAAACCAGCATACCACCATGATACGGCACGGGCGGGGCTTTATCAAGGCGCGCGTTACCGGCTTGACAAACCGCGCCGGCAAGATGCATCGTATGGTATGTTCGCGGACCTTGCACAGAGGGCGGCTTTCCTTAGGGCGTTTTTCGAAAACACGGTTTTTCTGTCGGCGTTCGTAAGCCTTTGCGTTGCCCAGCTTCTTAAGGGGCTAATCCACATCCTGAACGGCCGCACCAAAAAGACCAGGGAACTGCTTGAGGTTATAACCTGGCGCACCGGCGGAATGCCTTCCAGCCACGCCGCCGTGGTCTGCGCCCTGTGCACGGCCATCGCGTTTGCGGAGGGCGTCACTTCCAACATGTTCATGCTTTCCCTGTGGTTCGCCCTTATCGTCCTTCGCGACGCAATGGGGGTGCGGCGGGCGGCCGGCCTTTCCTCCAGGGCGCTTAACCAGCTTGGAAAGGCGGCGGCCGAAAAACTGGGGGTCGAGTTTCAGCCCGCAAAGGAAATCCAGGGGCACACGCCGCTGGAGGTGGTTCTGGGGGGGCTTTTGGGAATTTTCCTGGCCGCCGGTCTTTCCCTGCTATGATCGCCTATGCCTTTCGCCCGTTTTTTGCCGTTGCTTTTTTCCCTTGTCGCCGCGGCCGGTCTTTGGGCGCTGGCCGCCGGTCTTGTTCCGGGGGAGGCCGCGCAAACGTACTCCGTGCTGATTTACGACGACTCGGTTCCGGAAAGCGAGATAGTCCGACGGCTTGAGAACGCCGGAATTACCGGGCTGATTACCGAAGCCGGGCAGTGGGTTTTCCTGGACGGCCGGTTCGGCCTGGAGCGCGTCCCGCTGACGGAACACCGCGAGCGCGTCCCGCCCTTCGACCCCAGAAACGACGGTTACGCCGAAAAACTGCTCGCGCTGTTTTCCGGGGACGGAAGGCGCTTCCTGTACATACCCCCCGGTTTTCCGGGGCTGCGCGACAGACTCGCGCCGGCCCTTTACGGCGTTTCCTGGGAACTGGAACGCGTCGGGCCGGAAAGGCCGGTTTTGCCCCACGCGCTGCTGTTTTTGGCGGCGGTCGGCCTTTTCGCGCTCCGTCCGCTTCGCGGGGCGCTGGGGACGGACGCGGCGGGGATTGTCCCCTGCCTGCCGGCGCTGTTTCCCTTTGCGCTGGGCGGGGCCGCCGGTTTGGCGCTGGCCGCGCTGCTGGCCGGACTTGGGGCGCTGCTGGCCGGATCGTGCCGGGAACCGTTTTTTCCCGAGCGCGGCGGACTTTGCGGCCGGGCGCGTTTAAGCCCTCTTAAACGGAGGCTCCCGGCGGTTCGTCCGGCGGTTTCGGCGGCCATGCTGGGCTCCTACCTTGCCGTCGTTTTTCTGTCCGATTTTCCGACGCTCCCGGGCTTTGCGATTCCGGCCGCGTTTGCCGTCCTGTGCGTTTTTTCGCTCCGGGTTTCCGCGCCGGGGGCCTGTGCGCCCGGAGTTTTCCGGCGCGGGGCTTTCGCCGGGGCGGTTCCGGGGCGGCGGCGTTTTTCCCCGGTGCGGATGCTTCCCCGGAGCGGTTTCGACACGGGGTTTTCGTGGGCCGTGCTTCCCTTTGCGCTCGCCGCGGTTTTTTCGGCGTTTTTGGGTTTCGCCTTGCCGGAACGCGGCGGTTTTTCCCCCCTGCCGCCCGGCGGCGCCGTTACGGAGGAGGACTACCGCAGCCACTTTGTTTTTCAGGCGACTTTTTCCGCGCGCCCGCTTCGGGAACCGGTTTTGGATCAGGATTTCAACGCGACCCCAACCGTGGGCTTTTTGAATGGAAATCGGATTCCGTACGAAATGCCGCCCTTTCCGCTGGCCGGTCTTCTGGAGGAACTGGGCGGAACCGGGCCGCGATCCGGCGCGGAACCGCGACGCGGGCTGTTTTTCGCGCTTCTGCCGCTGGTTTTTGTCGTTCCGGGCCTTGTCGCGCGGGCGCTTTACGGAAAAAGGGACGACGACGCTTCCTCGCCGGGGAGGTTGATTTTTAGGGCGCGTTAGGGTACTTTTATAGCGGCCCCATGAAAGCGTATTCGTTCCCCCGAGGGGGGATTTCATTAGAAGATGCCACCGTTCCGCGAGACACCGCCGGAACGGTGGCTTTCCTCCCCGCGCTGTCCCTTATCCCGCTGGATCAGTACCCGGGCGGCAGACTCAGGGCGCTCGTCTCCGTGGGGGACAGCGTTCGGGAGGGAATGCTGGTCGGTGCGGGCGCGGAGGGCGTTTCCTCCAACGTTCACGCCACCGTTCCCGGCAGGGTTGTCCGCCGCGCGGAATGGGAGGACGGCGAGGGCAGACCCCGCGAAGGGCTGCTCATCCGCATGGAGGGCTCCTTCGACCGGCTCGGCGCGGAAGAGGAAGACCTGCTTCCGGAATTTCTGCCGGACCTTATCGGCTTTAAGGAACTTGTCGGTGCGCTGGACGAGTGCGGCATAGTGGAAATGGAAGGCTCCGGCCGCTCCCTTTCCGAAATGGTTCGCGGTTTTCGCCGCTCCCCGGGACACCGTTCCCTGGTGGTCAGATGCGTGTTCGACGATCCGTGGCTGGCGGCCGACCGCGTTCTTTGCGCGGAACGTCTGGGGGCCGTGGTGGAGGGCGCGTTCGTTCTGGCCGGAGCCTGCGGCGGGGTGGGGCGCGTCGTGTTTGCCGTCTCCGCAAGGGAGCGCAAAATCGGCGCGGCCATGCTGGACGAGGCGGCCGGGTACGGGATTCCGTCGTCGCTGGTTCTTACCGGCGGCAGGTATCCGCAGCGGAACCGCAGGGAAATGGAACTCGTCCTGCGGAAATACGAAAGAAGGGCCGGGATCAACCTGGGAAAACTGCTGATTCTGGGGCCGGCGACGCTGGCCGCCGCGCACGACGCGGTAAAGTACCGCCGCCCCGTTCTGGAGCGCTACGTCGCCGTGGGCGGCTCGGCGGTGCGAACCCCCCGCGTGATGCGCGTCCGCGTTGGCAAAAGAATAGGCGAGCTTTTCGAGGAGTGCGGCGGTTTCGTGGGCGAGCCCGGCCGCGTGGTTACCGGTTCCCCGTTTTTCGGGGAAAAAGTGCGGTATTTGGACGAACCGGTAACCAAGACCAGCTACGCCGTGGTCGCCATGCTGGAGGCCCAGGTGGGAAGGTTCCGGCGGCGGGACTGCATCTCCTGCGGCGAGTGCAGGAGGGTGTGCCCCGTGGGTCTCGATCCGGAGGAAATGTACAAAGCCGTAACCGTCCACCCGGGCGGCGCGGACGGGGAACCGGTTCCGGAGCACCCCGGTTTTGCGGAGTGCCACGGCTGCGGCTGCTGCGAACTGGTCTGCCCCTCCCGCCTTCCGATTCCGGAAACGGTTCGCGAAAAAAAACCGGGGTACGCCGATGTCTGACGCAAGCGCTCCTTTGAAACACAGGGCTTTGGTAAACGTTTCCCGTCCCACTTCCGAACGCATGTGGGTTCTGTGCGGCTTCGCGTTTCTGGCCGTTGTCCAGTCCGCGATAGCGGACGGCGGAGCGTCCGTTTCCGTGGCGCTGGCCGCCCTGGTTTCGGCGGTTTTGGCGGAACTGTTCCTGACGTTCAGGGAACACGGCCTGAGCAAAATCGGGGACGGCAGCGCGGCGGCCTCCGCCGCCGTTCTGGTACTGCTGCTCCCGAACCAGATTCACCCCATGAACGCCGCCCTGGGCGCGGTTTTCGCCGTCGTCGTCGTAAAGCGCAGTTTCGGCGGCCTGGGTTCCAACTGGATGAATCCGGCGCTGGGCGGCTGGCTTTTCGCCCGCTTTTCCTGGCCCGCGGCCTTCCGGCAGGCGGAAATCCCTTACGAATACCTTCCGGAAGCGGTAAGCGCCGTTGACGCGGCCGTCCGCGACTTCCTCAACGGCACTGTGTTCGGCGTTTTCGGCGCGGAGCTTCCGGCCGGCTACGTGGACCTTTTCTGGGCACGCTCGCCCGGAATAATCGCCGACCGCGCGGTTCTGGCGCTGTTTCTGCTGGTCGCGGTCATGTTCGCGTTCCGCGCCAGCCGCTGGTGGGTTTCCGTCCTGTACCTTGCCGTTTTCGCGGTTCTGGTGCGGCTTCTGGGAAACCTGCCCGCCGGAGGGTACCTGTGGGAAGGCAACGTGATTCTGTCCCTGCTTTCCGGCGGCACCCTGGTAACCGCGTTCGTCCTTATTGCCGATCCTTCCAGCGGGGCCAAGTCAATTCCCGGCACGGTGGTCGCGGCGGTGCTTGCCGCCGGTCTGGCCGTGCTGTTCCGGTATTTCGGCGGCGAGCCTTACGGCGGCTTTTTCGCCG
>JGI24694J35173_10003443_pt1 | contig 11998 bp, 13 predicted proteins | sample TergutCo191P1_FD_35173 | JGI IMG/M metagenome (IMG submission 35173) | reverse complement strand
GATTACTTCGACATGATAAACCTGGGGCACAAGGATATCCTGGAAGGGTGTTGGCAGCTTGCATTACTGAAAAAGGATATTACGGATCAGTATCCGTTCCTGAATGCCTTCATAAACGGCACCTATATCCACAGGTCGGATTTTCCAGATCTGGAATTAGCGGAACCGCTTATGCAGAGGCATCTTGCCGTTTACGAGGAGTTGTACAGCCAATGCGATACCACACTGTTTAGGGAAGACATCGACCACAAAAAGGCGATTGACGTAATCGCATGGACGGTGGACAGCCTGATTGGCGACGCGGACGCAAGGGCGATTTCCTTGGGGGGTTGGGACGGCGAGGGCTACGATCGCTTTCTGGATACCCTGAAAGGATATTTGGACGTTTTCAGAACGAGTTTCTACAAAAAGGCAGAGGAGACAGGCTGAAAGGGGTTGTGATATCTCTGGGAAAACGTCTTTCTATGTCTTGCGCTTTTCCTGCCTTTTCAGCAGGCTTTGCGCCATTTCCAAAATGAATTCCTGCGTGTCTTCGGTTAGCTTGTCGAAGACTACCATATTATAAAACACGAAATGTGTAATGTGGAAGCGGATGCTGTGTCGGAAAATGGGGTGAAGGCCGTCATGGTTTCCCGTTTGCTTACATCCGAAAACAAGGCCCAACTGTTCGCGTGGGTACGCTTGGCTTATGTGGCGGTGGTACAGCCGGCGGGCGCGGAAATAGCCCCAGATGCCTACTTGCCGTTTACAATCAACTTTATGCCCAGAGCATCGCGAACTTATACAGCCACCGTTACGATAAGGTCGAACGATGCAAGCGGCGACCATGTTTTCACGATTACCGCAACTGGCGTGTCGCCGAGACCGATTGCCACCAATGCTAGCTGGGTTAGCATAGAGGACAACGAGTACGGGCTATTCGCCGTAACCGGGCAACCTTCCACCGCGCTAAACGTTGTGCCGGGGGGAATCACGACCTTTACCATACGCTATATTCCAGAGGCGACTGGAGCGGCAAGTGCCACCGTATAGGTGCACACTAACAGCCGCGACAACGGGGTGTTTTCCTTTACGATAACGGGAACTGGCTTTGAAAGACAGCCGCAGATAACGGTGTCGCATGAGGAAACCGCCATACCGATTTTCTCGGAATTTGATTTCGGCACCGTTGATCCGGGCAAGACAAGGGATATCACCTTTACCATAGGGAACACGGGTGAGGCGAACATGACCTTTGTGAACGTTGACGGAAACCGCGTGAATATTTTGGACAATGCCGACGACGCTTTTTCCGTTATCCAGCAGCCTTCGGCGGCGCAGGTCGTGGCACCCGGAAACACCGTGACGTTTGTCTTGCGCTTTAACCCGTCGGCGGACGGCCAGAACTACTTTGCCAACGTGGAAATCCGGACCAACAGCGAAGCACCTGTGTTTTCCTTTTTTATCAGGGGAAGAGGCGAGCGTAGCACCTTCCAGGTTGGGGATATTGGCCTGGGCGGGGGAATCGTTTTCTTTGATGCCGGCGCGGTAGTTGATGGCTGGCGCTTTTTGGAAGCGGCGCCGATTACGCAAAATGCTGCATGGGGGACGAGCACTGTTGCGTCAAACTTTGTGGGTGGCACTGGATTTTCAATAGGATCTGGCAGGCAGAATACCCAGCGTATTGTTGCCCTTCTTAATGCACGAGGGGAAACCGGACGAGCGGCACAGTTGGCCGCAGATTTGGACATCAACGGGTTTGATGACTGGTTCCTGCCAAGCAGGGATGAGCTTACCCAAATGATGTTGAGTGGTGTGTTGGGAATGGCAGGCCAATACTGGTCTTCATCGGAATTTGATGCTTGGGCGGCGTGGTCTCGTAGGACTGTTGGTACTCCCATCTTTTCTGATCTGGGCAAAGGCAATGTCTTGCGAGTCCGCGCCATCCGGGCATTTTGATAACCTGGGTAAATTTCCCGCCCTTCGTGTTCGCACCCTGCTGTCTTATTCCGCCAAGGGAATCGGGACGACATTGACTATACGGAACGAATCATCACGCGAAATTACCCAAAGAGAGAGTTTTAAGGGATCGATATGGAAACCAGCAAGACCCCGAACGAACAAGTCTTGACCGCTACTGATTTATTCGCTAAAATTCAAGAGTATGCGATTGTTGACGGTTTTGGTCTCGTGGCGGTACAATGTAAAACATAAAGCGGGGCGATAGTCGAAAGCTCGTAGTTTATGGAGGAAAGAATGAAAATGACCGCATTGTTCTTGGTATTGCTCTGTACCATGGGTGGATTTGTCGCGGCGCAGGTGACGAATTCCATCCAGACGGGAAGGGCGACCTGGGAAATGACGGGAGTTGGGCTTCACGCGGTGCATCCAAGCCTGCCGATAGGTTCCACGCCAATGATACGGAATATCGCAACTGGCAGGGAAGTAAGGGTTACCGTAATCGGGAACATGTCGGCATCCGCCGAAAGGATAATTGACATCTCGGCAGATGCGGCCAGGGCAATTGGCCTTGAACCTGGCGGATATGTCGCGGTGATTTTTTCCACGAATACCATAACTTCGGTGCCGCTTAGGGGGGGGAACATTGCAATCAACAATCATGTCACCCAAATACTGGGAGCCAGTGTTACGGTTTTTAATCATGTCAGCATCGACCCGTACCACAACGATTGAATAATAAGTCATATTACTCGACTGTAAAGTGTTATTTGGGACACGCTCGGCTTGTTTACGCTGGCAAAATCCAGTATACTTTTTAATTATGGAAAATACGGAGAACAATATGCTGGAAGATAAGGTGAAAGCCGCTTTGGAAAACGTGCGCCCCAATTTGCAGGCCGATGGCGGGGACGTGGAATTTGTTTCGATGGCCGACGACGGAACCGTTTCGGTAAAGCTGTTAGGCAGGTGCAATGGCTGCCCCATGTCGCAGATGACCCTTAAACACGGTATCGAAGAGTATCTTAAAAAGGAAATACCACAGGTAACCTCGGTCGTCGGCGTTTAGGCTGTCGATACAAAAATAATATCGCTGGCGATTACGAATGCTGTTAAAGCCGCTTGATTTCGGCATTGTGATTCTCGCTTTGGCGGCAGTGGTCGCCTCGTTCTTTGCCGTGTATGCGGGCGGCGGCAGTCGCCCCGTGGTGAATCTAAGGGCGGACGGCGGTCGATGGGTTTTTCCCCTGGATGCAAGCGAGACGGTAGTCGTTTCGGGCCCGCTTGGGGAGACCGTGATCGAGATACGGGACAATGTCGCACGGGTGGTGTCTTCGCCGTGCATGGATCAGACCTGCGTTGTCATGGGGGCCGTGCGCTTTTCCGGGCAATGGTCGGCTTGCTTGCCCAACCGTGTTATGCTGTATGTCAGCACGGGCAGAAACGAGGACGATGTCGATGCCACGGCTTGGTAAGCCCCAACCAGCGGGGTCGGGGAGTGAGCCCTTGCAAAACGGTTACGACCGGCGCAAGACCTTGGCCTTGCTGGGGGCCCTCTGCTTTTTTCTTTCCGCCGTTGAATACCTTATTCCCAAACCCCTTCCCTTTATGCGTATCGGGCTGGCAAACATGCCCCTGCTTCTCGCGTTGAACATACTTGGCGCGAAAGACTTTTTTCTGCTGGTAGTGCTGAAGGTTCTTGGTCAGGGGCTTATAGGCGGCACGTTTCTTTCGTTCATATTTCTATTTTCCATCGCCGGGACTTTTACGTCCGCCACGGTGATGTATGCCTTAAGCAGAATGCCAGGAAGAAGGTACCTTGGCTTTACCGGCATAAGCTGCGCCGGGGCGATGGTTTCCAACAGCGTTCAGCTCCTTTTTGCCCGACACCTTGTTTTCGGCGAGGCCGTGCGCTACCTTGCCCCCCCATTTCTTGCCGCAGGGTTTGTCGCCGGCGTGACCCTGGGAATTGTTTGTGAGTACTTTTGCCGACATTCACGGTGGTATGCGTTGCGTGTGGGCCGTGCGGTGGACTTGGGCCAGGGTGGGGATCCTGGGGTTGCATTGCTGGGGGTTCCCCCCCCAATGCGAATCGTTCCCCGAAAGGATCGCCGCCTGCGAAGAAGCCAACGCTGGGATGAGCTGTTCAAGGCCGACGAGCTTTTCGTCGCGGGACTGTTTATGGCCTTGATTTTTTTACACGATCGCACCCTGCCGGGACTCATCACTCATTTTCTGTTTTTCTGCCTGCTGGTCTGGGTTTCTGGAAGAAGGAACAACTATATCGCCACGGCAGGGTTCATTGTGGGGATAGTTTTCTTTAACCTGCTTGTCCCCCACGGCAGGGTGCTTCTTACCCTTGGCCCCCTACAGATAACCCAGGGAAGCCTTTTCGCCGGTCTGGAAAGGGCAATCACCCTATCCGGGCTTATGATGCTTTCCCGGGTCTGCGTCAGAAACGACCTTAGACTGCCTGGATCGATAGGCTCGCTACTGGCGGAGGCCCTGCGGATGCTGGAACTGATGCGGGGGAAGCTTCGCAAGATGAATAGGGGGCAGATAATCGCTGGAATCGACGGCATAATGTTGGAGGTAGAAACAGCACCCCCGGCCGGCGATGGTGATCTTCTTAGGAAAAAACCTAGACGAAATACGAAGGGCATTTTGGTTTTGCTCGCGATTGTGGTGCTGACCGCGGCAATCGGGCCAGTTGTCGCCTTGTATTAAAGAAGCCCGTTAGGGAATTCTTGCCCACAACGCTTCAAGGGAAATCTCAAGGCCATCAAGCACGGTAACAGGTATGCGGTCGTTATCGTTATAGGTCATGCTGATGTAACGATCATTTTCATAAATATGAACGCTCACACTCTTTAATTCAGGATCAACAACCCAGTATTCGCGTACCTTGGCTTTAAGGTAATAGTTGAATTTGCGGAGCAGCTCGCTATAGGTGTTGGACGGCGAAACAATCTCGATCACCAAATCTGGAGGGCCGTTTACCGAACCTTTGTCGAGCTTGCTTTTATCGCAGACCACCAGCAAATCGGGCTGCACGACCGTCCTATCGGACCTGTCCTCCCTTGGAAAAAGGCGCACATCCAAAGGGGCGGCGAACACCCTACATGATTTTCCCTGAAGCCAAACATCGAAAGCCGATGATAACCCCATAAGAAGTGCCTGATGCGCCACCGAAGGCGAGGCCATCATAAAGGCTTCTCCGTCAAAAAGTTCGTAACGTTCTGGGCCTTCCCACTCAAGGTAATCGGCGTAGGTATATCGGCGATTTTCAGCGAATTCTTCATCGACTCTTACCGCATTGGACATCGGGTTTCTCCTACGGATAGTATAAGGGATTACTGCGCGGCAGGCAATGGGAAACTCGGATAAACCCGCGATAAACGCATGAACGAAAACACCCAACGCATCGCCGTCAACACTCAGGCGTTGTCATGAAACGAAAGCCCCTAAAGTCCTTAGAAACGCCATGGCCACGCTTCCCGTATCGGGGCTTGAGTTTTCCAGCAGTATATCTATCCCCGGCTTCCGTTCCATAACAATCCTTAGAAGGGACTCGTAGTCCAGTTCGCCGGTACCCGCAGGCAGGGTGCCTTTCTTTCGGCCCCCTTCCATGCGGAAGTCCTTGGCATGAATGGCGACAATCTCGTTCCCGAAAGTCTCGAAAGCCCGCGCGAAAAAGTCCCCCTGGCTTTCTTTTAGGCCGCTATTGGGTATAAGGTTTACGGGATCATAGATGACCTTTAACGCTGGCGAGGCAAGGCGGCGCAAGACCTGTTCCATTTTTTCTATACTGCAAACGGTGTGCTGATCGGCCACCGCCTCGATTGCCACGATAGAGCCGCACTTTTCCGCCGTCGAGACCAGCCGCTCCAACGAATGGCAGAGCAGATCGAAGGTTGCGGGTTTTTCGGTATCTGGATGAAACGAGCAGTCGCCGTTGCAGGATCCTGTTTCCGTTCCCACCATCGCGCAGCCAAAGTCGCGGGCAAAGCGCAGAAGTTCTTCGAACCTGTAAAGCTGTTTTTCCCTTGCATCTGGATCGGGATGTACAGGGTTAATGTAACAACCCAGTACCGCGATGGAGATATTTTTTTTCGCAAGGGTTTCCCATACCCGTCTTGCGAAACCTGGGCTTAAACATCCTGGTTTGGGGGCATCGCTTAGGGACTTTGCCAGGGCAAGCTGAATTGAAGCGGGTTGAAATTCGCCAAGGATTTCCGCCAGCGTTTCAATGGTAAGGTTCGTTCCGTAATCGTGGGCACGTAGGCCAATTTGCAACATAAGGCATTATGCCATATTGAAAAGACATGAGCAAGATAATGGCAGATGGTGGTGATTTTACAACAAAAGTATTTGGGAGTCCAATCTTTTTCTTGACATTGCGCAAATTCCGCCATAACATGAGGTTACTTTTTACGGAGGGTTTTATGCGCACGTTAAAAGCAGCTATAATAGGAGCGGGTAGCACCTACACACCGGAACTTATAGAGGGGTTTATCGTCAGGCGGGAGAGCCTGAATTTTCGGTCGTTCTACTTGATGGACATTGACAGAAAAAAACTTGAAATCGTCGGCGGGCTTGCCAAAAGGATGCTCGAATCAAGCGGGTTTACTGGCGATATTGTATTGACGGAAAACCTGGACGAAGCTATTGCCGGGGCGGATTATGTTTTTGCCCAGATACGGGTCGGCGGTTTGGCCGCCCGCATTTTGGACGAGAAAATCCCGCTAAAGCATGGGTTTTTGGGGCAGGAAACGACTGGTGCTGGCGGTTTTATGACCGCCCTAAGGACGGTGCCAGTCATGCTGGATATGGCGCAACGCATCGAAAAACTTGCGCCCAATGCCTGGCTTGTAAATTTTTCTAACCCATCGGGAATCGTCGCGGAAGCTCTGCTTAACCACACCAATGTCAAAATGATAGGGCTTTGCAACTGTTTTGTGAACATGCATGCAGATCTTGTCAATAAACTTGACACTACTGATTTCGAATATGAGTACCTTGGGCTTAACCATCTTAGCTGGATTACCTCGGTTACGGTAAAGGGCGAGGAAATGCTAGGGCAAATTGGAAAGGCAGCTGGCGCGAAAATGAAAAACATTACTGGCACCGAATACGACGGCGAATTGTTCAATGCCGTACCCGCGATTCCCTCCCCCTATCTCAGTTACTTTTATTTGCGTGACGAGCAGTTTAACAATTGTCTTTGCGCGAAAAAAACACGGGGCGAAGTGTGTGTGGCAATTGAGGAAGAGCTTGTAAGGCAGTATGNCGATCCCAACCTAAAGGACAAACCTAAGGGACTGGAGGAACGTGGTGGCGCATTGTACTCTACGGCTGCGGTGTCGGTAGTGGATGCTATCGAGAATGACAAAAACGAATATCATGTTGTAAATGTTAAAAACAATGGTGCGGTCCCGTTTATGGCCAACGACGATGTGCTGGAACTTAAGTGCAACGTAAATGGCGAGGGGGTTTTCCCAGTTGCCGTTTCCCGAACGGACATTCCGTATATACAGGGGATGATGCAGGTGGTCAAGGCCTACGAAAGGCTTACGGTAAGGGCCGCGATAAACGGCAGCAAGGCGGATGCGCTTGCGGCGTTGATGGTTCACCCGTTGATCGGCGACTACCGTAAGGCAAAGGCCATGCTCAACGAAATGCTCCAGGCCAATGCGAAATTTATGCCAGAAGGTTTGCTGTAATATTAGGGAGGAGTAAAGTTGAGCGGTTACGTAATAGGTGTAGACACGGGCGCGACGAAAAGCCATCTCGCCCTCTTTGACACGAACGGAAAGCTTGTCGATTTTGACCAATGGGGGCCTTTGAACCACGAAGTACTTCCTGGTTCATTCGCCCAGTTTGAAGAAGAGCTTGGGCAGTTTGTCGGGCGAACCCTGGCCAAAAACAATATTGACATGCGACAGGTCTCGTATGCCGTGTTGGGTATCGCTGGTGTCGATACGAAGTTGCAGCACAGTATTGTTTCGGAAATATTGACAAGGATTGGATTCGGGAAATTCACGCTGGCGAACGATGCCTTTCTGGGTATTCCCGCAGGAAACCCCAAGGGCATAGGAATTTGCGCGATAAACGGAACGGGTTCCACTTTGGCAGGGATCAACGGGGAAGGCAGGATGCTACAAATCGGTGGTGTGGGTTTTATATCCGCCGATTATGGCGGTGGTGGTATGATGGGTGAAATCGTGATTTCCTATGTATACCGCGAACTTTTTCGCAAAGGCGAACCTACATGCATGACCCCCGTTCTGTTGAACAAGTTGGGCATTTCTGACAAATACGATTTTGTCGATAGAATATACGAAAAAATCGATGACGGTAGCCTTAACATTCCCGATTGCGGTAGAATGCTGGTCGAGGCGGTTAGTGAAGGCGACAAACTTGCGGCAAAAATCATTCGTGACATTGGTACTGGTTATGCTGGCGGGATTTCCTGCATGATCGACGAGATGGGTTTCGGTCATGATGAAGACGTGCATATCGTGCTTGCCGGTTCCGTTTTCGTGAAAAGCAAAGCTCCCCTGGTTCTGGATTCGGTAAAGGAAGCCTTGTATGCAAGCAACCCGAACCATCGAATCGTGTACAGGTTGCTTGACGTGCCTCCCGTAGCTGGGGCGGTTGTGTGGGCACTTAACATGCTCGGCGACAACGGCGATTCCTACGAAAGGGTTTGCTCTCAGCTCAAGATGGAACCCTAGGGAGTCACGGTAATCGTGTCAAAAATAATTGTAACCCCGTGCAGGTCGTGATCCTCCGCCACGAATGCCAGGCTGGCGACATTGTCCCATGCAAAGCGGCCTTCTGGTGTTAGCCATTCCTGGGTCGAGCTTAGCCATGCGCCCTGTTCCTGTAAAGACGACAGGGGAACCCGCATGGTATGCCAGTTTCCGTCAGGCACCATATCCACACTCGCGTTAAGCCGCCAGGGAATACTGTCGGCATCCTCGCGATTGACAAGCCGCACGTCAATGCGGGCGGAGCTGGTCGTCCTTGCCGTAAAGGTTATCGCATAGCCACGCGCCGCCAGATATTCCCAGTCGGCTTCTCGCCTAAGATGAAAAATGAAAGTGCCATACCTGTCGGCGTTGCTCCAGCCAAGCGAGAACCTTTGTCCGTTTGGATAAAACAGATCCATTTGGCTTCCCCAGTGTTGAAACCTTGCAACTTGGGAATTCGGGTAACTGTCAAATAGTGTGAAGGCATTGCGAATTTTTTCTTGCGGCCTTTGCGGTGGCGGGGTAAAACCCATTACATTAAGCAACTCAACATTTAGCTCGCTGTAGAAACAGCCCCCCTCCATCGTCCTGAAAATGCCAAAGCCCCCGTAATAGTCCCAACTGGTCCAGGGAATATTACGGTCGTTCAGCATTCTTACCACCGCCTCGTACCAGCGCAACCGATCCTCTGGCAAGGTGTTGGGAATAAAAACGCCGAACTCGCCGCAGAAAATTGGAACATCGCCACGTTCCCGCGAGAACTGTACGGCCCTGTCCAATTGCCTTGCCAGTGCCTCGATTGTCGCCGCCTGTCTGTAGGAATGCCTAAGGGAACCTTCCACCCATGTTCCCCGTAGATCTGGCGGAATCGGCGGCATTGGTCGGCGGTCTGCGGGGAAAGGAAGATGCCTAAGGTTTACCAGATTGGGCGGGGATGCCCAGGTTTCCCCCTGGTGCGTGAACAGGTATGGATCGTAAAAGTGAAAGGTGTAAATGATATTGTCAAATGGATACGTCGGCAGATCGAAAAGCCTATCGATAGAATTGAAATCCACCCCCCCGACAATGATATAACGGGTCGCGTCAATCTCCCGTATAGCCTCGACCACCCTGCCCTGAATGTCGGCCCATACAGCTGCGTCTATGCCGTGCGGTTCATTGAGAACCTCGTAAATGATAAACTCGCTGCGATCCCTGTAACGTTCGGCTATTTGCCTCCACACGGGAATCAGTATCCTGTAAATGTCGGGGGAGGTATGGGCCCTGGGATCAAACGAATGATTGTCCAGAATCAGATAGATTTCATGCCGTTCCGCCCAATCGATAACCTGGTCCAAAAGCCGCAGGAAAAGCGGGTCAAGGATATAGTCGGGGGAACCGCCAGTCATGCTGTGCATTCTTATTGGCAGACGGATTACATCAACCCCAAGGCTTTTGGCGTTGATAAAATCCTGTTCGGTATAAGTGGAAAATATAATCTCTCGCGGCGAGTTCGCCTCGAACCATGCCGAAAAATTCACCCCACGGGAAAACGGGAGCGTTGCGCGAACCCTGTCGGCGGGCGGGGGAATGTTAAGGGGGGCATCATTGTCCACGTCACCAGGCGTACCACAGGCGGCGAAGACCACCACCACGAAAATAAGGGCCAGCTTTTTCATAAACACAATGATACCGGCTTTTTATCGGTTGTCAAGCTTTCCACTCAGTGTTATGGCCATTTACACAATTTTTAGGACGGGCCCAAAAAGGCTGAAGGAACTGTAAATTGGCGTTCCAAATTCTGCTCTTGCCCTAATCTGAAAAATCCGTCTACACTGGCAGAAATGCATGAAATTAGAATGCTGCTCGGCAGCATCTGGCTCCAGTTCCAGCAAATCGGGCCTTACTGGGCCGTGGGGCTTGTCGCCGGATCGCTGGTATCGGTCTTCCTTTCGGACAGAATCGCCGAAAAAATGGTTCGCCTTGCATCCAGCAGCTTCTGGCCTATCCCCCTTGGCATAGCCGCCTTTCTGGGACTGGTGTCGCCGCTGTGCATGTACGGCACGGTCCCGATTATCGCCGCGCTTGGCAAAAAAGGCGTTCCCCAGCACCTTCTGGCCGCGTTCATGATCAGCTCCATCCTGCTAAACCCCAACATCCTGTTTTTCAGCTTCGCCCTGGGCGCGGGGGTGGCTCTGACGCGGCTTGCCCTTAGCTTCCTAAGTGGGGTACTGGCTGGCGGCCTTGTCCTTTTCCTCTTTCGAAACAAAGCGTTGTTCGCCCTTGAACGTTTCGCTCCGCAAGAGGAAAGGCGGAAAAAGGCCTTTTTCCTGGATCTGTTTAAGGCTTTCAGGATTACCGCCCCCTATCTTCTATTCGGCATAACGCTTGCCGCCTGGTTCGAAAGGTACGTTCCCCCGGAATTGGTCGCGGGAATGTTTGGGGAAAGGCGCGGGCTTGGGGTTCTGTTCGCCACGACGGTTTCCATTCCCTTATATGTCTGTGGCGGGGGGACGATTCCGCTTATTAGGGCGTGGATGCAGTCGGGAATGGGCACGGGCGACGCGATGGCGTTCATGCTTGCCGGGCCGACGGTCAAGATCAACAATGTAAGCGCGGTAAAGATGATTTTCGGTGCCAAGCATTTTGCGCTGTATTTGGCGTACAATATCGTGTTTGCCATGATCGCCGGCTGGACCATAGAATTTATTTTGGCTAGGCTGTAGAATAACGTAGTAGAATACATGGAGGAAAGGAGTTTGTCATGAAAAAGACTGGAGTAATATTCGGTATTGCCTTGCTGGTTTTGATTCTATTCAGTGCCGGGTGCGCGGAACAACAAAGAAGGGTCGCTGCGGCGCCGGCGCCACCCGTTGAAATCCCTGTCCTGGACGTGATCGGGCCGTATACCACCCCAGGCATGACGCTTCCGGATGGCTTGGTTTCTGCGGTTTTCATTGAGGACAGCGACGGCACGGACGATGGTGTACTGCGGTTGATACGCTCGATGCAAAACCACGGCTTGCATTTTTACCAGACCGCGACCACACCCCATGGGCTTATCGCACCTGGAGACGTGGTGCTGCTGAAAATCAATGCCCAGTGGGATCAGCGCGGTGGCACAAACACTGACCTTATTCGAGGGGTCATACGGGAGATTCTGAATCATCCAGGGGGCTTTTCTGGGGAAATCATAGTTGCGGACAACGGACAGGCGCAGTTTGGCAGTTTCGGTAGGGGGGGAAGTCTCGAATGGACGCTTAACAATGCCGAGGACACGAGCCAGTCCACTATGGACGTGATACGATACTTTCGGGCTATGGGAC
>JGI24694J35173_10003441_pt1 | contig 12003 bp, 6 predicted proteins | sample TergutCo191P1_FD_35173 | JGI IMG/M metagenome (IMG submission 35173) | reverse complement strand
CGCCTTTTGCAAAAAGTAAAAGAACCGCGAAAATTGTTATAATACCGCTGATTAATAAAACTAAAAAAGAATGACGATAACAGAAACTGACACAAGCGGCAAGAAATTTATCAAGCTGCCTCAGCGTTACTTTAATTATGTTTGAAAATAATAAAGGCATCGAAGAAATCGAGGCTGTTTTTTTCAAATCCAATCTCCATAATAAAAGCGGCGGTAATAACGAAAGACTTAAAACAAAAGATGTTACAGTGACAATAGCGATAGCGCTTGCGATTATTTTTGCGCCTCCGTCTTCTATTAAAGTAAGCGGAATGAGAGCGGCTACAGTAGTTGCTGCGCCTGCGAGCAATGGTCCTGTAAGTGATTTCAATGCTGCCGCGGCAGAATCATAATTGACGTTTTCTTTATTTGAAGTTGATGAGTTCTTAGTTTCTAACGCGTCTTTTGATGCTAATGTATCTTTGGAAATAAATTTGCGAAGTTTTTCAGAGCAGAGAATAACAGCGTCAATCGCAGTTCCTATTCCCGCGGCGATTCCCGCAAGCAGGAGTCTGTCCGAAGAAAAACCAAAAATTGAAAGGATTGCGAATGATATCAGGCAGATCAACGGAATGGAGAGCGCGCAGAAAATACCCGCAATATTAAATCGGTTTTCTCCGTTTAACAAAAAACCGATTAATGCGACTAAAATTGCACCTAACANCGCGGCGTTAAAAACCGATTGAAAAGCGGACGCTTCTTCCGCGCCTAGATCAGATAANACGATAAATTCAACCGGCAGCGAAAANGACGCTAATTCTTTTTTTATTTGTGATGATAATTTTTTCAAATNTCCGCCGTGCTGTCCCATAATCGCAATACTTGCGGTTTTATTTCCGTTTAACCGAGATAAAACATCCGGTTCCCGTTCCTGTTCAACAATTAGAGCGATTTCCGAAAGTTCGATTGATTTTCCGTCTCCGATAGGAATTAACGCGCNGTTNAGCGAATGTATTTGATCATAACGACCGTCAACAATTACAATTATTTCAGCGTTTTTATGAGTTACTGAACCGCCTGAAAAAATTGAATCGTTCATCGCAAGAACGGAAGCAACAGCCGACGGGTGTAATCCGATAAGATTAATTTTCTCCTGATCAAGAATTATATAAATTTCTTTTATTCCCGCTCCTGAAATAATTACTTCTCCCGCGCCTTCAAGGCTTTCAAATCTTGGTTTTACGATTTTTTCAAGCATAGAAAATGTTTGAGACTGTGACATTAAAACATTTTCATTTAACTCTTCCGCTGCGGTATCGTCTTTGTTTTTTGTTATAACCGCGGCAGACCAAACAGGAACCATCGAATTATTTGAGCTTAAAATTTCCGGTCTTTGCGCCGATGAAGGGAGCGTTTCATAGATTCTTTGCGCAGCGTCGCGGACAGCTTCATAGCTCCCGTGTGTTCCGGCTTTAAAACGGACATATACGCTTGAAGCGCTGTTTTCACTCGAACTGTGTACGGACATGACGCCGGGAATGGAATAGAAAGCGTCCTCTAATGGTATCGTAACGCTCCTTTCCATCTCCGCGGCATCAATACCGTAATGTTTAATTTTTACCGCATACATACCTCCTGAGTTCAAATTAATTTTATTTTCAAAAGTGATAATAACGAATAACGATACCGCGCAGACTGCTGCCAATATACATAAACTCGCTTTTTTTCTTTTTAGCCACNCTGCTAAAAATTTCATTTAACACCCTCCTTTTTACTTTTCCAATNAAAAAATNGGATTAGCACAGAAGGAATCGCGAAAAGACTTAAAATTGTTGATGCGGCAAGTCCTCCAAGCATAGCCGCCGCCATGGATTTTTGTGAATTNGCTAAAGGGCTGAATATCAGCGGCAGAAGCGCGAAAATAGTTGTCAGCATTGTGATCAAGATTGCCTGCAATCGTTCCCTTGCTCCGCAGAATACTGCGGCAGCCGGATTAAAACCCGCGCGTATTTTTTGTTCGCTGATTTCATAAAGGATGAGACTGTTATTTACAACAAGTCCGAAAAGCGCCGTCAAACCTAGAACCGCTCCGGAATCGATATTTGATCCGGCAATCAAAAGAGCGGGACCGGCGCCTGCAAGCGATAACGGAATTGTCATCATCAAAATTAACGGAAGCAAAAATGATTCAAATTGAGCGCCCATCGCCATATAAAGGAGAATCAAAACAAGCAGAACAAACAGCACTAGAGAATTTCGATAACGGCTGAAAGCCGAATCGTCCGCGCGTTCCGTAATTTTTTTAACAGAAGACGGTAATTCTGTGTTAGGTGAAATGTCAGCGTAAATTGCGTCAGATCTGTCGAGCCGGGCAAGAGACGCTTCCGCGTTTTTTCGCTCTATTCTGCCGAGAGATCCGAGAAAAACGGTTTTTCCCTGCGATGTTCTTATCGGAGTTTGCTCAAGTAATTGAATAGGGTCGGTTTGTAAATTATTTTGCCGTAACTTGTTAGAAACGCCGTAAAATTCGCCGATATTTCCTGTTACGCTAACATCACGCGGTCTGCCGTTTAATTCCAAACGTGACGCGACGACTCCCTCGTTTAAAATGTATAATGTTTCCGCTATCTGCGCCGCGGAAATTGAAAGAAAAGCAGCCGCTTCCCTGTTCGGAAATAAACGCAGCTCCGGTCTTTTTCCGCGCGGTTTAAAATTTACATCGATAGACGCTGAATTAAATGCGCTTTCCGCAATTTCGATTCGTTCCTGCAGTTCTTCTCTGTCATTTCCTTTAATTACATATGTATTTGCGGAAGATAATCCAAGAAGAGTTTCCGCTCTGTCTTTCGGAAAATAAACTGAATAAGAAACTTGATCATTCTGCTGCGAAACAATCCGCGAAAAAATTTCTTTGATCTCGTTTAACGCTCTTTCGGGTTTTATTCCTTTTTCAAGTGCACAGCGCAGAATCAATTCTTCTTTTTTATAATCGATATCCGCTCTGCGGTTTATATCAGCTTCTTCCGCGCCCGCTTTTCCGTAAACTGTTTTTACAAACGGCAGCCCTGAGATCTTTTTTGTCGCGTATAAGGAGAAATTTTCAGGAGAATCTAAAAGGGTTCCAGGGGGGAAAATTACCGAAACCCAAATTTCTTCCGCGTTATCAGGATTTATGAAAACTACCGGCTTTGATAAAATAGTTACGGAGCTTAAAATAACTATAAAAGCAGTTACGGTATAAAACTTACCCGGACGGCGAAGAAGAGAAGAAAGAAAAGAGCTGTATTTTCTCTCAAGACTGCCGTTTCTGAAAACAGAAAGAAAATTATTTAAAAGATTATTTATCAATATTGAAATTTTACTTTTATGAAAAACAGATGTTGAATTTGAATTTACAATTATCGAAGATCCGAAAAACAAACGATAAAGCGAAGGAAGGCAGAATTGCGCGTAAAACCATCCTGCCGCAACAGATACAGAAAGAGCGATCGCTAAATCACCGAATAAATTTCCAAGCGCTCCCGGCAGCATAATTATCGGAATAAAAACAATCGCGGTTGTTAATGTCGACGCGACGCTTGATCCCGCGATCGAAAACGCTTTATTTCCAATTTCTTCATGTTCAGGGGTTAACGATCTGTTTCCGAAAGCGCGGTGAAGCAAATCAAGAATGATTACGCTTATATCCGAGACAAGACCGATGCCCATCGCAAGTCCGCCGAGACTCATGCTGTTAAGAGATCTTCCGGTGATAAAAAGAATACAAATACCCGCCGCCGCAGAAAACGGAATCGATAAAGAAGCGAGAATACTGTATTTGAATCGTTTGATAAAAATTAAAAGAACAATAATTACTGCCGCTGCTCCCAAGCTTGCGGAAACTAATAGATTTGTTATTCCGCTGATTAATGAAGGAGTTGAATCCGCAATAAGTTCAATTTGCGCATCACGCGAAAAAAGCGAAACAGCTTCGTTAAGAGCCTTTTCTATATCTTTTGATAAACGCAGGGGATCCGCGCCGGACCTTCTGTAAATTTCCAGTGCAGCCGCGGATTTTCCGTTGTATACAAAAATACTTTTTTTCTTTGCGGCTGAGGAAGAAAGTTCTCCCGCATCCGCAACTCTTAAAGTTCCGTCACCGACAGGTAAAACAATTTGTGAAAGAGATGAAACAGAATCAGGTTTTCCGTATCCGACAACAACCAATTCCATATTTCCTTCTCGCGCGTTTCCTGCCGGAATGTTGATTGTTTCCCGCGAAAGAATTTGAATAAAATCGGAAGGAGAAATTCCGAGAGCCGCAAGACGCGGAACATCAAGAGAAAGTTTTTCTTCAGGTATTTCTCCGCCGACAAGAACAACAGATCCAACGCCGTCGATTTTTCTTAAGCGCGCTGTTAATTCATATTCCGCGAGTTTACGCGCAAATTCAGCGTTACCGTTATGCGAACTTACAGCGATAATCGCGTGCGTTTCATTTTCGGCGCCGCCTGATGTTACCGACGGTTTTCGTACGCCTTCGGGAAGCCCCGGATAAACGGCGTCAACAGCTTCGCGTACAAGAACGGACGCTGTCATCGGATCAATACCCCAGCGAAAATCCAAACTGATAATTGAGCTATTGTCACGCGACACGCTTCGAATTCGTTCAAGCCCTTTGATCGGCGACAAACCGTCTTCAAGCGGAATTGTTACCATTGCTCTTATTTCGTCAGCCGCCATACCGTGATAAATTGTTTCTACAGTTACTCTCGGAATTGAAAATTCCGGCAGCCTGTTAATCGGCATTTTAAAAATTGTAAACACCGCCGCGATTATTATTGCGGCTAAAATCATGATGACTGTTACGTGACGACGAACAAAAATATTTATTAAACCTCTCATATAAACCTACTTTATTACTGAAATAATGAATGATTTTTCATTTTGATTTCCAAGNGTATCTTTAAGCCCTGAAGCAATATGAAAATTTATAATTCCCGAATTTGTTGAGTTAACAAGATTCCCCGTTATTTCGACTCTTTGATAATTTTCATAGCCTGCTTGAGGTTCGGCAAATTTAAAATTATTTGTTTTAACATGGCGCAGTAAAAAATTAATAACATTATTTGAAGTATCAATTCTAAAAAGTTCCATAACAGAAAAAATATCGATAGAAGCGTTTTCCGCGGTTGAAAAATATAATTCAATCCAGGAATTAACAGACTCGCCTGACGGATAATTATCATCCGCTATGTTTATTTCTTTATACAGAGAATCAATGCTGTAAAAAACAGGTTTACAATCAGCGTTGTTTTTCGGAGATAACGGTATTCTTATTCCGGCAAGTTCAGGAGGTTTAGAATATTTTCCGTCCGCGAAAATTTTAAATATTGATTCATTTTTTGTTTCGTTTCCGGCGCTGTCTTTAATTCCCGGCTTTAGTTTAAAAGTAAATCTGCTTTTGTAAACAGGCGTTTTTTCAAACTTAAAGACGATCTCTGTATAAAAACCGTAAGATGTTTCCATAATTAGATTTTGTCCGTTCTCGGCGCTTATATTGTTTTTTACTGTTAAACTATCTACCGGTTTTGAAAAAACGAGCAGCAGTTTGTCATCTTTTTCCCAGCCGTCGTTTTCGACGGGCTGTTCTGTGACGCTTGAATATCCTTTATCAGACATCAATAAAATATTTTCGTTGTTTTTTGTTACGCGATACGCATTTAAAAAATTCGGCAAATCCACGCTGACTCTTGTTGTAAATACGCTAGTAAATTCATTTCGTAAATTGTTGCCGTAGTTATCTGTCAATGATGATGATATGCGTATCTCGTAACGGGTATTTTGTATCCATGTGTCTGAAGGAGTGAATATTGCGAGTTTTCCGTCATCTTCAAACGTCCAAAGACCTGTCATGGGCGGACTAAAAGTAATATTTTCGTATAACGAGTACAGTGAAATTGGCAAAGAAAATTCCAAATGTATCTGCGTTCTTAAATCTTCAATTTCCGCGTATAATGACGGAAGACATAAAATTAAAAAAGGTTGTTCCGATTTTTCTCTTGTTGTAAAATCGCGGTTGAAACTTTCGTCCATTGAAAGTCCTTTGGTATCACGAGCGTCGGCTGTAAGGCTTAATGTATAGTTTGTATTTTTTTCAAACGGTGTAAGCGGTAAAAATGTAAAGCGATTTCCTTCCCATAAAAAAGTTCCTCTTACGCGGTTACCGTTTCCTGTCAGAGAGAAATTTCGCTCAACGCTTACTCTGTGCGGATTATCCGAAAAATTAAGCGAAACAATTATATTTTCAGGTTCGGAATGATATCCGTCTCCGGGAGTCCACGAGACTACTTCAAATAATGAAAATCTTAAAATATCACATGAGTTAAAACAAAAGACGCTAAAAATAAGTAAAATNATAAATAATTGTTTCATTTAACAGCCTCCAAATAAACAATAAAATCTTCTTTCATATANGATCCGTTTCCGCAGTTAATACCGTTTTTTCCTCCNGGAATTNCAAGTTTGTAATANTGAGGAACTTCGCCGTTTTCACCTGACGAATTTCCGGCGGAAAAACCTTTCCAGTGCATATTTAGATCTCTATCAGACCAGCTTGCGTATAAAAGATTTACAGACGGGATAGTTCTCGGAAAAAACGGAGTGATGATAATTTCCTGAGGAATGGATTGTTTCATTTTGTTGTCAATAAAAGGTAAAGAAAATCTAATTAAAATATTTACTTCGTTTGTAGCCGTATTGGGAAATATCGGAATAATATTATTTATGTCTGTAAAGTCTGCGGTTGTATCTCCGTAGTTAACAGAGAAAGATATAACTTTTAAATACGGAATATCTGCGTTAAAAACAGTTTTATAATCCGCGCCGATTTTTAATCCTTCGGTATCTTTTGCTTCGCCTGATACAATCAATGTATATTCAATCTCAGGTTCGGGATTTTTTGAAAAAATGTAGACGATAGATTTTTCCGTCAGCATTTCCGCGTTTCCCGAAACAGGCGGCTCAATACGCAGAGAACGAAGAACATTTTCGCTCATCGGTTTGTTAAACGAAACAGAGATTCCTTGTTCTGCGGCTAAACCTGTTTCCATATTGACGGCTGCAGGATACCAACAACCGTCAGAAAAAATCACAGGATAAACCTCTGTTACTTCCGGTGAAATTTGATCAATATCCGTTATAAAATTGCCGAAATACGCTTTTGCAAGAGGAACGCCGTCAATGCTTTTCGCGGAATCTCTTAAATTCCAGCGGTAAAGATTCCAAGGGGATAATGGTTTATCGGAAGTAACAATTATTGTTTTATCATCATCTAACCACTCATAAGTTTTATTTCCGATTCCTTCAATTGTCAGAGCGGATTCCACCGACAGCCTGTCCATCGATTTTGTAAAATTAAATTCAAAAACAACATTTTTTGTTTTTATTGATTCTCCTGAAACGGGAGAATGTGATTTCAAGCGCGGCGAATCATTTTTATTAACTGCGTAAAATATAATAAAATTTTCGATCTTCGCGTCTCTGCCGTCAACAGCGCGGATCGTTCCCGTAAAATTTAAATTGTAACGTATTCCGGCAGTCCACCCCGACACAGGCGTAAAATATAAATTGTTGTTTTTCCAGCGTTTTTCTCCGTTTACGCCTCCCATATCCGAGCTGATCTGCAAAATCGATTCCGTGTTTCTTTTTTCCATTTCAGTATCAAACTTGATAATTACGGGAGAAAATAAATCCTGTAAAACCGCATTGTTTTCCGGTTCGATACTAACGTCTATCGGCAGCAAATTAATTATTTCGCACGAAAAAGAAAAAAACGCGCATAACGCAAAAACCGGTAAATTAATCAACGAGCGCGACATTTGTTCCCTCCCTTAAATCGGAATCAGGTCTTTGCACAATTAATTCGCCGGCGTTTAATCCCGCTTTTACTTCGCGTTCTTCGCCGTGTAAAAAACCGAGAGAAATTTTTCTTTCTGTCAAAGCGCTTCCGTTAATTACAAAAACTTTTCCTTCATTGTTTTTTTGATTAAAAATCGCGGTTTCGGGAATATACAAGACCATGTCAGGCAATCCCAAAGAAACCGTTACGCGCGCAAACATTCCCGATTTTAATTTGCTTATTTGATTTGCGTTTTTTGATTCCTGTAAAAGTACGCGAACTAAAAAACTCAAACTCTGACTGTCCGCCTGCGGATAAACCAAATCGACAACACCGTTCATTGTTTCTCCCGTTCCGTCGATCAAAACAAAAGCGGACATTCCCTTTTCGATTCGCAGCGCGTCTTTTTCGCGTACCGGAAAAATTGCGTATAACGACGCCGTATCAATCAAACTGATAATTTTATCCTGAGAACGGACGCGCTCGCCTTCTTCGAGGTAACGTCCTCCGACAATACCGGAAGACGGACTGTAGATTGTAAGTTCCTGAAGCGTGAGATTTGCGGACGCTAATTCTTTTTCCGCCGCTTCAAGACGCGCCTGCGCGGCTTCCAATTCCGCTCTGAGACTCGCGGTCATAAGGGCGACGAGCGCTTCCTGTTTGCGAATTTCATCTAACGGAATTGCAACTCCCGCTTTAATAAGATCCTGATCGCGAATGCCGATTCTGCGAATCTCGAGCTCTCTTTCCATTAGTTTGATCTGTTCCCATTCGGTATCAAGACTGAAACGGCTGACAAGAATCGCTTCGGTGTGAATGCCTCCTGCTTGAAAAAGCGTTTCTTGATTTTGATGTTTGCGGTTGTTTTCTTCCCACTTGCGTTTTGCAAGCGACAATTCCGCGTCAGCTTTTTCAAGCGCGAGCAGCTGCGCTTCCGCCTGAAAAACACCTTCAAGTAATTTTGTGTTGGTTAAATTCCGAGCAGCCAAAGCTTGCGTGTAATTATTTTTCGCCCTTTCTACGGCAAGAATTATCTGCGGATTTTCAAGCTGAATAATTAAATTTCCTTTTTTAACAGGATCGCCTTCACGGTAAAAAAGTTTTTTTATTACAGCTTCCTGCGGAGACGCAATATCAACTTTACTGAAACAAGATAAACTTCCGAAGCCTGACGCTTCATCAGACTGTTCGCGTTCAACAACGGCGATCGCTTTTACATTTCTTGATTCATTGCTGTTTACCGCGTTTTTACCGCAGGAAAAGAGCAGAATAATTGTCAGGTGAATAATTAAATAATATTTTAATTTCATTTTATACTCCTTAAATTTGATTTATTTTANAAGGCGTTTTTTNCGCCTAGATCATTTCCGCGAAATCCGCAAGTTCTCCCGGTTTTAAATCCAGAAAACGTTCAAGTTCGCGTTCCGCTTCCAATAAAAAGACCGCGGCTTCTACCACCGCAATTTCTTTTTGAGTCTGTTCAATTAAGACTTCCATCAATTCAAGCCGTGTAATCTGCCCGAGATCATGTCTTAGCTCTTCGATACGGCATCGNTCNGNNCCGATAGCGGATGCTTCAAGAGAGAGAAGNCGTTTTTGTTCCGCAAGTCTGCATTTTTCAACAGCGTTAGCCGCCATTCTGCCGACTTGATCGAGAGTTGTAATGTATTTTTCTCTTTCAAGATCAAGGGCAAGTTTCGCCTGACTTCTTCCAAATCTTGATGACGGATTGCTAAAAGGCGAAAAACTATTTTGCAGCATTGCGCTTTTGTTATGAGGAGGTTCCCATCCCATTTGAAAACCAAATCGATTTTGAATCCACGGACTGTTAAGCTCAATATTAATTCCGACAGACCAGTTGTAACGCGTTAGCGGATAACGATCTCCGCTTAAATCGAAAGTGCCGGCAAGTCTGAAAGACGGTATCCACGATCTGGATAAGTAACTTAATTCCGCTTCTTTTTTTGTTATTGAATGACGCGCTTCGATCAAATCCGGATTTTGCTCTTTCGCGGCAGAAGAAGCAGCTTCCGCTTTCGGCAGAACGCAGGCGCGGTAAACATCAACTTCTTCGATTAATTGCGGAAGTTTATCAAGTCCGAGAATTTCCGCAAACTGTCTTTCCATTTCGATCAAATCAAGCTGCAATGATAAAATATCGATTTTTGTCTCCGCTAGATTTATTTGCGCGTTTGAATAATCAACAGGGAGAGCAAGACCTAAGGTAACTTCTTCGCTCATAATCTTTAGCTGTTCTTCAAGAATAAGAAACGCTGAATTTTTTATTTTGAGAATTTCTCTTGACGAAAGAATTTTACGGTATGCTGAAATTGCAGTCTCCGCAATTTCGGATGAGTATCTGTCTATTTTTGAAGAAGATAATTTCAATTCCGTTTTTTCAATTTTGCGGGACAATAATAATCTGCCTCCGTCAAAAAGAAGCTGATCAACGCTTATTCCGTAATTTTTCATAAACGAATCCGCGCCAAGNTGNTGCAATCTGTCGTTTTCAGAAANACTGATTCCGAATTTCGGAAGGAAATGCCATATTCCCGACAACCATGTTTTTTCCGAAATTTTTTGCGAAGACCGGGAGTGTCTCAGATCGGCGGAAGCCGCAACCGCAAGTTCCGCCGCCTGTGAAAAAGTAAGAGTCTGCCGCTCTGCGTTATCTGAAATTAAATCGTTATTTGCAAATAACAAAAAAGAATTTATTAAATAAAATCCGCAGAAAAATAAACTAAAAAATATTTTACGCATTTATTTGCTAACCTCCGAAATATTTTTTTCTAAATTTGATATTGATTGCAGCAGCGGCGTATCCCAAGGAAGCATCGCTTTTGCGCGGTTTAAATCTTCCAAAGCGTCATTTGCTTTTCCCGCTATCCAGCGCAGCCTTGCTCTGTCAAGCAGAACCATCGCGCTTTCCGCGGAAAATTCCGCCGCTCTGTCGAGCAAGATCCCCGCTTCGTCAAGTTTTCCTGTTTCCGCCGCGATGTCCGACGCAAGACGAAGTACGCGTATGTTTTGCGGATCGTCGGTTAACATCGATTCGATGACTTTCGCCGCGTCTGTAAATTCGCCTTTTTCGCGGAGGATTCTCGCTAAATAAAGTTTTGCTTCCAGCGATGAAGGACGGACTTTGANCGCCCTGCGGCAGGATTTTTCCGCCTTTTCAATGTTACCCGCGAAATATTCGGCTTTGGCGCGAAGTATCAACGCCGGCGGAAATTTATTTTGCGCCGTTAGAATTTCAGACGCGGCGTTGAATCGTCCCTGAGAATAAGCTTCCGACGCGTGAACATACGCGCGGATTGTTTCGGCGTTCGGCGCGTCTAAAGCGGCGAATGTTTTATCGCATGAAATAAAAAACGCAAGAGAAAATAAAAATATCGTTATGTGCAAATTAACAAATTTCATTTTAACCTCTGCCGATATACAAAAGACGTTCCGCAAGCCGCCCCGACGAAGACGCTGCCTGCTTGTTAAAGTAATCCCTGAAACCTGGAATGTTTAATGTAGTCCGCAGCGCGTTTACTGCGAAAATCGTGTACGGATTATCGGGAAGTCCGATTAGCGGCAGCAAAGAATTTAAAAACTGAGGATTTCCCGAATTGACAGATTGATTTACGATAGTTTCAATTTCTTTTTTTGTTTTAATTGATAAACCGTCGTTCGTTTTTAATCCCGTGAAAGCCGCGATAATTTTTCGGCACTCTTCCGCGAAAGGTCCGTTAGGCGCAAGATTGATGCAGTTCTCCGCGTAATCCGCCGCGATTGCTCCCGAAAAAGCTCTCGCCCCTCTGTACCAGTATTCGGGAAACGGAGCGTAACGCGCGCGAATCGATCCGTAAGCGGAAGTATCACTTCTAATCGAAGTATCACTTCTGTTAGCGGCGTCGTTTCGATTTTTTTCTAGAGAACAAACAAGCGTCATCCATCTGTTAAAACTGTCAGGCTCATCAATGAAAGGCAAAGACGCGCGCTGATTTTGCTGCGCGGACTGTCTCAAATTTGAAAGTTCTGCTTCCGCGTCTTCCCATCGACCGTTTTCAAATGCAAGGATCGCGTTTGTCACGGCAATGATGCTTTCATCGTTTTTTACGGTGAGTACATTTTTAATTCCGCGTTCAAGATCATCTTTT
>JGI24694J35173_10003438_pt1 | contig 12012 bp, 10 predicted proteins | sample TergutCo191P1_FD_35173 | JGI IMG/M metagenome (IMG submission 35173) | reverse complement strand
CCGGAGGGAGCCGTTTTTGAGGAACTTTTTGGGCGAGCAAAAAGTTCCCCGCCGGAGGCAAAATGCCCGGAGGGCGAAAAAGCGCGGGCCGCAGGCCCAGAAAGAACAACACCCGAAGGGCGAAGAGAAACATTTCAAAAAACGGCCCGGGCCGCAGGCCCAGAGAGAGCAACGCCCGGAGGGCAAAAAGAAACCTTTCGAAAAATGGCCCGGGCCGCAGGCCCAAAAAACCCCCCCTCACTTAAGGGCCACCCCCACTCCCCTCATTTGCCTCCAAAAGGCGGGAAAGCTTTTTTGCACACACTCGGGCCCCCACAGTTTGAGGGGTACGCCTGACATGGCCGCCAATGTGGCGGCGGACATGGCTGCGCGGTGGTCCTCCCTCGCGTCCAACTCAAAACCCCCCCTCCATGGCCCCGGCTCCACTACAAAACTCTCCCCCTCTAACTTGAAAACAGCCCCAAAGGCTGTGGCCATGGCCCTCGCCGCTTCCACCCTGTCGGACTCCTTGAGGCGTAACACCGCAATGTCCTCAAAACGCGAAGCCTCCTCCAATATGCACGCCAATGCCACAAGCCCTAATACTGCGTCCGGGCACTCCCGCGCAGACACCTTGAGTCCCCCCTGGGGACGGCCTCTTACATAGGCGAGGTTTTGTTTGCACACCGTTTCCAACCCAAGGCTTTGCAGGTGCCACCAGAGAGCCTCGTCAGGGTGGCCTTGGCCCAGGCTTAGGCCCGCTATGGGGTTGTTGCTGGCCCACCCCAAAAGCAACAAATAACCCAGGGAAGACCAGTCCCCCGGTATGGGCGGCAACTGCTGCGGCATGGCTTTGGTGGTTACCCAGGTGCGGCGGTTTTCTTCCCATACGGAAAAGCCGGAGCACTCCAGCCACTTTCGCGTCATGTCCCAATAGCCGGGGCTGGCCAGAGGGCCTCGCAACAATACCGAGGAAGGCTGGGAGGAGGCCCTCGCTACACGCGCTGCCCCCAACAACAGGCTGGAGGCAAACTGGCTGCTGGCCTGGGCCTCCACCTCCACATGCAGGGCCTTGGGCAACTGCTGAGGCGTGTGCAGGCGCAAAGGCCAGGGCGTGCCGTGCGTTATGCGCAACCCCAAAGGGCCCAAACTGTGCTGCAAAGCACTCAACAGGGCCTCGTGAGGGCGCTCCCCCAAACGCGGGGAGCCCACAAACTCCACCTCTATGCCCGGACGCAAGGCGGCTTGCGTCAACAAAAAGCGAAAGGGGGCCCCTCCGTCCTTGCAGTCTATGCACAACTTGGGGCCAGGGCCGGCCAAAGTTTGGAGGCCCTGGGCCATGAGTTGCACGTCCCTGGGCAAGTCCTCATGGCCTTCGGCGCCCGGCGGGGGGACGGGGGAGGGCAGGCCCCATATGGCCGCAACCACCATGGCACGCTGCGCGTCGGACTTGGAGAGGGGGGGGCAAAGCGTACAAGCTTGCCAGGCTTCACGTTTTATGTGCAGGGCTTTCACGGCTTGTCTCCTTTGCGCCAATAGGGGGCCAACGGCCTCCACTCCTCAAAGGCCACCTCCTGCAACACCACCTCCCCCAACGCCTTCAACAACACCATACGCAGGCTTTGAGTATTCGTGTTTTTCTTGTCAGCCAAAAGCAACCTCTGCATGGCGCTCTCCTCCACACCCGCCAGGGCCTTGGCCAGGGCTTGGCGGCCAGGCAACTGCGCCCTCTCCCACACCTCCTCTATTTCCGCGGCCAAAACAGGAGGTGTGAGGCCCAGGCAACGCCCTATGTCCAATGCACACCACAGGCCCATGCCCACAGCTTGGCCATGGCGAATGCGGTAGCCGGAGAGGCTTTCTATAATGTGCCCAAAACTGTGCCCAAAGTTGAGTGCCGCGCGCCGCCCACTCAACTCATAGGCGTCCTCCTCGCAAACTTGCGCCTTCATTCCCCTCGCCTGGCGAATGCATACCTCCTCCGTTGGCAAACACACCGCCCAAGCCTCAAAATGCTGCCGGCTGAGGCAAGTTGCCATTTTCCACGCCTCACACCACCCCTCCTGCCTTTGGGCCGGCGTGAGGGTTGCAAACAACTCCATGCACAAAAGCCCCCCCTCCGGGTAGTGGAAGGCCCCCAGCGCGTTTTTCACCCCGCCCAGGTTGAGGGCGCCTTTGCCGCCCACGCTGCTGTCCGTGGCGGCAAGCAGGGTGGTGGGCCAGTGCCAGAGGCGCATGCCGCGTTTGAGGGTGTGCGCCAACACCGTGCATACGTCCCCAATGGTGCCGCCCCCCAGGGCCAACAGGGTGGCGCCACGCGGCAAACCCTGCAGCTGTTGGGCCAGGCGCTCAAAACAGGCCAGGGACTTGGCCACCTCTCCGGCGCGTATTTCAACCGGCGCAAGCGCGGCCTGCGCCAGCAGGGGGCGGAGTTGGGGGTGCAATTGCAGCACACGTTTGTCAGCCACCACAGCCCAGGGCTTGGGGAGGTGGGCCAGGAGGGTTTGGGGGGGGCCCCAAAACTCAACATTGGGTTTATAGCTGCCGGGGGCTCTCATAGGGCGTGGGGGAAGGCGAGGGTTTGCAGGCTGAAGTCCGCCAATACGAGGGAAACCATGGCCTCCACCACCGGTACCACCCTCGGCAAAATACATGCGTCATGCCGGCCTGCTTTGGCCATGGCCCCCAGCGTGGCGGTGGGCTTAAAATAGACGCGCAGGTGCAAAGGCTCCCCATTGGAAAGCCCGCCCTGCATGCCGCCATAGCGGGCGGAGGGGGTGGGGGTGTTGCCCTCGTGGAAGTGTTGGCCACAAAGCCCAACGTCCCCGAGGGTGTCCTCGGCCCCCCACACCACCCCTGTGCTGGCCCCTATGCCGGCCAGTGCGTCGGCCAACCTCGCCTTCAGTTTGCCAAACACAGGCTCCCCCAGCCCTATGGGCATGCCGTGGGTATATATGTCCACGCTGCCGCCCAAGCTGTCAAACCTCTCTTTGGCGTGGAGAATGAGGGTGGCCATTTCCTCGGCCAGGGGGAGGCAGGGGCAGCGGGTGGGGTGGGCGTCCACCTCCATACGGCTGGGTGGGGGGTGGGGCATGGGGGCCTTGAGGGGGCCTATTTGGCTTACCCAGGCGACGGTGCAAAGGCCTGGGTGTTGTTTGGCCAAAAAGGCTTCAGCAATGGCGCCGCCTATAACGCGGCCCAGCGTCTCCCTCCCGCTGCTACGCCCCCCTCCCCGCCTGTCCTGGTGTTTAAAGCGTGCATGCCATACGGCGTCGGCGTGCCCGGGCCTGTCCTTTTCGCCAAAAGCCGCATAGTCCGCGGAGTGCTGGTTGGTGTTGCGTACAAAGGCCGCAATGGGGGTGCCGAGGGTTTTGCCCTCATGGAGGCCGGACAGCACCTCCACAGTGTCGGCCTCCGCGCGTGCCGTTGTTAGCTGGGACTGGCCTGGCCTGCGCCTGTCCAGGGCGCGTTGTATGTCCTCCCTGCAAAGCGGAATGCCGGCGGGGCAACCGTCCACCACGGCGCCGAGGGCGGGGCCATGGCTTTCACCAAAAGTCGTCAAACGAAACAGGCGTCCAAAACTATTCACCGTGCATTCTCCCAGAGGCGGCGTTGCTCTCTCGCTTGTGCAACAAACCACGTCGCGCCCAGCATGCAAGGCTTTCCGCCCAACTGGCCTATTTTTTGTGCCAGCCCCCAGGCGGGTTTGCCATAGGCAATAACGGCCACGCGCGCGCCGTCCAGGCGAAGGCCCGGTGGCGCTTCCAAGTGTGTGGGCCATGTCCACAAAACCGTGCCCCCCAGGTGGCGGCCTTGGGCCTCCTTCGCTGAAATAAAATGCAAGGCTACCCCCCCCAGTTGCCGGGCCGCCTCTTCCAAGGCAATGGCCACCCCCCCCTTGCCCAATATGGCCACCTCCTGTGCGCCCAGGGCTTGCAATAGGGCTTTGGCGCCTGCAACGTCGGTGTTGTCCTTGTGCCAGCCTTGCAGGGTGCGTACCAAAGTGTTGACGGCGGGCCAGCGGCTGCCTTCGGCCAGGGTGCATTTGAAGGGGCTTGTTATGGCAAAGCCGCCATAAAAAGGGCGCAGCGCCTCTATGAGGCGTGCCACGTCGGCCTCCTCGGGCAAGTCTATTCTGTCAAAGGGTTGGGGGTGTATCCGGGGGGAGCGTGCATGCGCAATGCGCGAGCCCAAAATGGCCATGCGCAGGGGGCGGGGGCGGGGGCAGCGGGCCTCGCGCACAGCGTCGGCCAAGAGGCGTTGGCCCGGCGCAGCGTGCCATTGCCCGGAGAGGGCGACATAGTCCAAGGCGTTGTTTTTGGCCAGGAGGCAGCGGAAGGGCAAGGCCATTTCTCCCATGGCCAAAGTGGTTGTCAACGCCTCTCCGCGCAATTGTGCCAGCAATGCCTGCGTCTCCAGGAGGCGTGCCCCCTCCTCCACCGCCCCCAGGGGCTCCACATGTTTGCATAGCAAGCCGGCGGGCAGTTTCTCCCATAGTTTGGCTGCCGCCTCGGGTGGCATGGGGGCGGGGGCGTGGAAGGAGACGAGGTTGGCTTCCTCCTTGCCAAACTCGAAAAGCTCTATGTCCACCCAGCGGGCGTGGGGCTTCCAGGCGTCCGGCACCGCTTGGCCGCGCCGGGCCAAAAGCAAAGGCAGCCATTGTGCCAGGGGGGCCACCTCCAGGGAGGGGCCGTGCAAGTCCGTGCGTAACTCCAATATGTCAGCGCCCATGGCTTTGGCTTGCGCGGCAAAGGCCGAGGGCGCCTCAATGCCGGGCGGCAGGGTAGCCACACGCCAGGGGCGAAGGCCGGCTTCGGCTTTGAGGCAAAACTCCACCCAGCTGAGTTTGGGCAGTTTTTGGTGAATGGCTTGGCGCTGCATATAGGTTTGGCGCAACTCCTCCTCGAGGCTGAGGGAGGGGTGGAGGCGGGGCCTTTCGGTGTCGGCCAGTAGGCGCTCCCTATAGGTTTCAAAGCTGACGGGCACTTCTACAACGGTGCAGTGGGCCAGCAGCTGGGGCCAGGTGGACCAAAACCCCCCCCCTACGGCCACTACACTGGCGGGGGGGAGTTGCAAAAACACCTCCTTTTCCAACTCGCGCAGGCGGGGCAGGCCGTGGAGCTCCACCAAACGGCGAATGGAGCAACCGGCTTGGCGCTCTATTTCCGCGTCCAAGTCCACGGGGGGGAGGGGGCGGCCCAGCAGCTGGGCGGCATAGGGCAACAGGGTGCTTTTGCCGGCGGCCCGTTGGCCGGCCAAGACAATGGTGGCGGCGCGGCAGAGGGGCTCTGTCGGTTGTGTGCTTTTGTGTTGCTGCTCCTCTTGCAAGGCTTTGTGCAGGCGTATGTCCAAATGTTTCCAGTATGGCGTCGTCACAGGGTGCCCTTCTAGGCCATTGGGGGGGGGAAGTCCCAGCATTTTGGAAGTGTTTCAACCTTCAATGAAAATATTTTTGAAATACCCGCTTTCGGGTGAAACATATTATATATGCAACACAAAGCCACATTTGAAATCATCAACCAATTGGGCTTGCATGCGCGCGCAGCCGCCCAGTTGGTGCGCGCGGCCAACAGCTACTCCTGCACCGTCAGCCTCAGCTGCGCAGGGGAGACAGTCAACGCCAAATCCATCATGGGTGTCCTCATGTTGGCTGTTGCCAAAGGCATGCAAATAAGCCTCTGCTGTGAGGGGGAGGGTGCCGAAGCGTGTCTTCGGGAGGTGGAGAAACTCATTCAAAACCGTTTTGGAGAGCCCCGCTAATGTCCCAAAATATTTTCCTCAAAGGAATTGCCGCAAGCCCTGGTGTTGCCATTGGCCAAGCTTTTGTCTGCACCCTCCAAACCATTGTCCCCACGCGCCGGGAGTTGCCCCCAACACAACTTGAAGCCGAGGTGAGCAGGCTTTATGAGGCGTTGAAAACAACAGAGGGGCAGCTTGCGCATTTGCGAAAGAAACTTCCTGCGGATGAGCATGGCCTCATTCTCGAGGCCCACAGCCTCATGCTGGAAGATCCTTTGTTTGTGGACGCGGCCGTTAACACCATACGTGAGGAGGCGGTGAATGCGGAGTGGGCCGTTTTTGAGGTGACACAAGCCTTGCTTTCGCGTTTTGACACCATGCAAAACGCCTATATTCGCGAGCGCCGGGCGGACGTTAAATGGGTTTCCGACAGGGTACAAAAAAACTTGGACGGGCAGGTTTTCGACGAAGAGGAGGACACCTTCACCGTCCCTGAAAACTCGGTTGTCGTCGCGGATGAGCTTCCTGTGGCCAAGGCTGTGTTTTTGGCCAATGAGAAAAATGCCCTTGCCTTCGTCACTCAAGGCGGCGGACAAACCAGCCACACCAGCATTGTGGCGCGCGCCAAACAACTGCCGGCTGTTGTCGGCATACCCACGCTTTTGCAACGCATTAAACCCGGGGACTGCCTCATTGTGGACGGCGGCTTGGGTGAGGTGTGCATTCAACCTGACGAAGCAGCGCTTGTGCAGGCAAAACTCAAACAACAGCAATGGCATGCGCAGCAAATACAAGCCCAGCACCGGGCCCATGCACCGGCTGTCAGCCTGGACGGGCACAGGGTTTCTCTCTGGGGCAACATGGAGTTTGTTGAAGAGGTGGACACCCTACTCCAAATGGGGGCGGAGGGTGTTGGGCTTTTTAGGACAGAGTTTTTGCTTGTTGGCAGGGACAACCCTTGCTCCGAGGAGGAGCAATTTTGGGCCTACCGCCGTGTCCTTGAGGCCATGCAGGGCCGCCTTGTTACTTTGCGTACTTTTGACTTGGGGGGGGACAAACTCTCGGGAGACTCCTTGGAAAAATTCCTCGGGGAGCCTCTCGAGAAAGAGGCCAACCCGGCGCTTGGCCTTCGGGCCATTCGCCTCTGTTTGAGCCACAGGGAGCTTTTTCGCGCGCAATTGCGCGCTGCTCTGCGCGCCTCCGCCTATGGAAACCTCCAAATTATGTTTCCCCTCATTAGCCATATGTCCGAGTTTTATGAGGCCAAGAGGGAGCTTGAAGAGTGCCGAAGCAGTTTGAGTTTGCAGGGTATTGCCGTTGCCAAAAACATTCCTGTCGGCATTATGGTGGAGACGCCCGCCGCCGCGTGGATTGCTGACCGACTTGCCCTTGAGGCGGACTTTTTCTCCATTGGCACGAACGATCTCATTCAATATACGCTGGCCATTGACAGGCAAAACTCTCAAGTCGCCTACCTCTACCACCCCTTGCACCTCTCCGTATTGCGCTCCCTCCGACATGTTATTAACGCCGCCCGCAATGCCAACATTCCCCTCTCCGTGTGCGGAGAAATTGCCGGTACGCCCAAATATATTGCCATGCTTTTGGGCCTGGGCATACGCTCCCTCTCCATGGCAGCCATACAACTGGGCAAAGCCAAAGAGTCCGTCCAAAATACCTCCCTCGCCCAAACGCAACGGATGATGGAAACCGTCCTTGAAAAAAGCTCCACAGAAGAAATTGACGCTTTCATTGAGGCCCAAACCAACGCCATGTATGCCCACCTGAAACCCTAAACCCCTCCCCCTCACCCAGCCTGAGCACCAGCAAACACCCAAAAGCATTTCTCGACTTTGGCAGAGGGAGAGGGCATAGAGGGGGGCATATGACAACGGTAGGGACTCCATTGTTTTGGGTGGGTTTTAATGTGTTGGTATTGGGCATGCTGGTTTTGGACTTGGGGGTATTCCACCGCAAAGCGCACGCGGTTTCGCTGAAGGAGGCCTCCCTGTGGAGTGGGGTGTGGGTGGTGCTTGCCTGCCTGTTTGGGGTGGGGGTGTGGCACCTGTTGGGGGCCGACTACGGCAAGCAATATTTTGCCGGCTACCTCATTGAGAAGGCGCTGTCCGTTGACAACCTTTTTGTCATTTTGGTGGTTATGGGGTTTTTTGCCGTACCGAAGGAAAACCAGCACAAGGTGTTGTTTTGGGGGGTGTTGGGGGCTTTGGCCATGCGGGCTGTGTTTATTTTTGTGGGGGCGGCATTGTTGTCACGTTTCCATTGGATGATGTATGGGTTTGGCATTTTGCTGGTTTGGTCCGCGGTGAAGTTGCTTTTTCAGAAGGAGGAGGAACTCAACCCTGAGCGCAATTTCCTCGTCCGCGCCTACAAGCGTTTTTTCCCCGCCACCCACCACTATGTGGGGGCAGCCTTTTTCATAAAGGAGGATGGGGTGAGGAAGGCGACGCCGCTTTTTTTGTCCGTATTGGCGGTGGAGGCGGTGGACTTGGTGTTTGCGGTGGACTCCATTCCGGCGGTATTCGCCATTTCCCAGGACGCTTTTATTGTTTATACGAGCAACATTTTTGCCATATTGGGTTTGCGCTCCCTCTATTTTTTGCTGGCAGGCGTTATGGACAAATTCCACCTCCTCAAATATGGCCTTTCCCTCATATTGTTGTTTGTTGGGGCCAAAATGTTGTTGGTGGACATTTATAAAATTCCCATTAACCTCTCCCTCATACTTATTGGCGGCATATTGGCGCTGACGGTAGTGGCCTCCTTGTTGTTTCCCGCGAAGCCGAAAGCAACGGACGAGGCATAGAAACTGCGCTAGGCTACATAAGGGGAAGGAGGCGCGGGAGAAACCCAAGAAAGAGAGGGAAGCAGAAATGAAGAAAGAGTGGGAGAGCCATTTGCAGAATTTTTGGAAGCAGGCGGGCAAGGAACTCAAGCGTGTGGGGATTGACTTCAAGGAGGAGGTACAAAGCTTTCTCAAGGGGATGAAGCCCAACAACCAGGAGGACTTCAAAGAGGGCCTTCTCACCCTCGCCGAGTGGATAAAAGCGAGGGGGAATGAGACGATTGGCATTGTCCAGAAATATGCCGACGAGTTAGAAAGCCTTGGCAAAGCGAAGAAGAAAGGCGCCTGCGGTTGCAAGCGGGCCGCCCAAGGCCAGGCCACCTGGGGTGAGCCGGTTGAAAAAATGTCCCCCTCCCCTGCCGAAAAAACCGCGAAGGTGAAGGCGAAGAAAAAGCCCTCGGCCCCTTCGGCAAAAAAAGCCAAGGCGGCAACGCCCAAGCCCAAGAAAACCCCCACCGCCGCAAAGGCCCCCAAAGCAACCAAACCCAAGCCCTCCAAGTCCTGAAGAAAGGGCACTCCCTCCGTGGCAAAGCAACGGGTATGGTTTGAATGCCAGTCCTGCGGGGCGCAAGCCCCCAAGTGGTTGGGGCGTTGTCCCGAGTGTGGGGGGTGGGGGACATTGGAGAAGGCGGCGGGCGGAAGGGAGGGTCCCCCCCCTGGTGGGGGGGTAGAGGCCCCCAGGCCCCTGGGGCTGGAAGAAATAACATTGGACGAGGGGGCACGTCTCCTAGCGGGCATAGGCGAGTGGGACCGCGTATTGGGTGGGGGCCTCGTAGCGGGGAGCCTTTTGTTGTTGGGGGGGGACCCCGGAGTAGGCAAGTCCACGCTGCTCATGTGGATAATAGACAAGCTGTCCTCGGCACACCCGGCCCTCTATGTTTCGGGAGAGGAGTCGCTTTTGCAGGTGAAGATGCGTGCTGAGCGCCTGGGCCTTGGGGCCAAGGGGTTTCGCCTGCTGGCACAAACGGACGCTGACGCCATTATTGCGGCTGCCCGGAATTTGAAACCCTCCTTGTTGGTGGTGGACTCCATTCAGACGACGGTGGTACCCGCGTTGGGGGCGCACAGTGGAAGCCTTGCGCAGTTGAGGGAGGCGGCCGGCAGGTTTTTGGTTTTTGCGAAGGAAAGCGGCATACCCATATTATTGGTGGGGCACGTAACGAAGGAGGGGGCGTTGGCGGGCCCCCGCGTATTGGAGCACATGGTGGATGTTGTCCTCTATTTGCAGGCGGAGGGTGCGCAGGCATTTCGTTTTTTGCGTGCGGAGAAAAACCGTTTTGGCTCCACGCAGGAGTTGGGTGTATTTGAGATGAAGGCGGACGGCCTGGTTGAGGTGAAAAACCCCTCCTCCCTGTTTTTGGCGGGAAGGCCTTTGGGGCAAAGTGGCTCCGTCGTCACCTGCACCCTCCACGGCTCCCGCCCGCTTTTGTTGGAGGTACAAGCGTTGGTTGTCAGCACACACTATGGCACCGGCCGGCGCACCACCTCAGGCATAGACAGCAACCGTATTGCTTTGTTGTCCGCGGTGGTGGAGAAGCATTTGGGGTTGGTGCTTTCGGGGTGTGACGTTTTTGTCAACGTCGCAGGCGGCATGAGTTTGCAGGAGACAGGTTGTGACTTGGCGTTGTGTGCAGCAATGGTTTCCAGCTATGAGAACCGTCCCATGGACACCGGTTGTTTGGTATTGGGAGAGGTGGGCTTGTCCGGGGAAGTCCGGGCGGTTTCACGTTTGGAGGTGCGTTTGGCCGAGGCGCAAAAATTGGGCTTTGAGAGGGCACTTGTCCCCAGCGCCAACCTGCCACACATTTCCAAGGCGTTGAAAACGGGTTTGGACATTAGCGGCATTTCCAAACTGAATGCGTTGACAGAAGCCTTGCGCGCGCGTGCTTGAAGGTGTTTGGCAGACGAAAATAAACATTGGGACAAGGCCCACGCCCTGTCCCAACCTTGAGAAACGACTCAAACAACGTTGCTTATTTCAGCGTTATTTTTCGGATACGGCGGTTACCTTCGTCCGCCACATAGAGGTTGCCTTCTAAATCTATGGCAATACCCATAGGATGATTAAACTGTGCAACGTCTCCTGGGCCGTCGACATAGCCCATTTGGCCACCGGCAATGGTGGTTACCACGCCCTTCGGTGTCACCCTTCGGATTTTATTGTTAAAATAATCCGCCACATAGAGGTTGCCTTTCGCATCTATGGTGAGGCCGGCAGGATAATTAAATCGCACCTCAGCTCCCGTGCCATCTGCATAACCATAGCCACCGCCCGCAAACGTCGTCACCTCTCCTGTCGGTGTTATCTTTCGAATGCAAAAATTCTGGCTGTCCGCCACATAAACGTTGCCTTTCGCATCCGTTACCATGTCACGAGGGCCCTTAAATCGCGCGTTGGTTCCCTTAGCGTCAACATTGCCGGATTCATTGCCATTTCCGGCAAAGACAGAGACACTCGCGACCGCATTGCCTGCAAACGTCAGTTTGCGAACATGGTGCTTCAGCCAATCCGCCACATAGAGGTTGGCTTCTTTGTCTATTGCAACACTTTCAGCATAATCAAGTTGTATGGCAACTCCATTGCTGTCACGAAGGGTGCTAACTTCTCTATTCGGCGTTATCTTGCGAACCAAGTGCTGATATTTATCCGCCACATACAAGTTGCCTTGCATATCCATCGTTATGCCTGAAGGATAATAAAACCTTGCCGCAGTTCCATGGCCATCAAGCTGACTCTGCTGCGTACCGCCTCCGGCAAAGGTGCTGACTTCTCCCCCTGGCGTCACTTTTCGGATGCGGTGATTGCCCGAATCCGTCACATAGAGATTGCCTGCTGAGTCTACTGCTATGTCAACAAGGTCGCTGCTGAATTTTACAAGGCTTCCCTTGCCGTCGACATATCCCTGTGTGCCGTCACCGGCAAGTGTGCTGACGGTGACTTTGGCGGGCACAATCTCATCGCCGTCGTTGTTATCATCACCGTTGTTGGTGTTGGTATTGGTATTGCTATCGTCGTCGATGATACCGCCATTCCTATCACTAGCTTCATCATCACCTCCACATGCCACAAATGAGAAAGCCAAAACAAAAGACAAATAAAAAGCAAAGCCTTTCCCTCTTTTGGCATCCATCTTCTTCCCCGGTTTCACTGTTTCAACGCCCATTGCTCCCTCTTTTTTAATATTAGTTGTTTTAAATGGTTACATGTTGCATACAACTTCTTCTCAAAAAGACAAACTTCCGCCGGCATTCAGCGGCTTGTCTCTTCTGAGGCGATCGGCGATTGCGTTTGTTTCAAACTTTTTTGTCTTGCCCTAGGCAGTGCCACCAATAAATTTTGCCCATTGGGGCGGGGTTTTATTTAACTGAGAATGTTTTTTTTGGGCCTGCGGCCCGGGCCATTTTTGAAATGTTTCTCTTCGCCCTCCGNG
>JGI24694J35173_10003436_pt1 | contig 12018 bp, 9 predicted proteins | sample TergutCo191P1_FD_35173 | JGI IMG/M metagenome (IMG submission 35173) | reverse complement strand
GGCAAAACTTGTTGTACCAGGGAAGATGCATGCCTCTACGCCCCTCTACAAGCGTCCTGTGCCCTATTCTGGGGTGGTTACAACAAGTTTTGCCCACTACCCAATACAAGCGCCGCCGTAGGTACGCGCCGCAATCTTCCGTTTTTCATTTTTCGCTCTCCTTTCCACACGTCAAATGCCCAAAGCCAGGCTCCCGCGAACCGGAACAACCGGGGCTCACTGTGGAAATTATAACGCTTTCACGCGGAAAAACAACCGGCCGGCCGACGCCAAATCGGCCCCCCGGCGTTCCGGGATTTTGCCCCGCCGGAGGTTCCGGTTAATCGCCGCCCGGTCGCGCTCCTTTCAAAAGCAACTTGATTTTACCGGGATATACCGGTAGTATGGATTTGAGCCTGCGTTGCGGTTTAACGGATTTGACGTTCCCGGCGTTCCGGCTCCGTAACCGGCGGTTTTCCGGCGGCTATTTTAATGAAACGGAGGAGCGCGCAGATGAAAAAAAGATTCACGGTGTGGGCGGTCTGCCTTGTTGCGGGTACGCTTGCGTTTTCGGGGTGCCCCGGCGGGGCTGCCAGGGACGGCGAAACGCTGATTATCGCTACGATTGGAGGGCCGGCGTCGCTGGATCCGACGCTGACCAACGATTCCGCCTCGGCGGAGATCATCAAGCAGGTTTTCGGCACGCTGTTCAACCAGGATTTTGCCACGCTGGAGCCGATTCCGGGGCTGGCCGAAAGTTTCGCGTTTGAAAACGACGACTACGGCTATCCCACGCTGCTCCGGCTTACCCTTAGAAGCGGCGTTCTGTTTCACAACGGCGACGAGCTGACGGCTTCCGACGTAAAGTTCAGTCTGGACAGGGCCATGGTTTCGCCGCACATCAGCCACATCGCCGGGATGATCCGGGGCACGGAGATAATCGACGACCGCGAGGTTCTTATAACCCTGCGGTATCCTTTCGTGCCGATTCTGAACAATCTGGCGCACACCGCGCTGTCCATAGTCAGCGAAAGGGCCGTTCGGGAACTCGGCGACGATTTCGCGCACAATCCGGTGGGCTCCGGGCCCATGAAGTTCGTCAACTGGGTGGTCGGCAACCGCATAGAGCTTACGCGCTGGGACGGGTACTGGGGGCCGGCGCCGCGTATCCGGAACGTAACGGTCCGGTACATCGCGGACGACGCGACCAGGCTTCTGGAACTGGAAACCGGCGGCGTGGACATGATTCTGTCCATCCCGCCGCAGGACATTTCGCGCATAGAGGCGCATCCGGATTTGCAGGTGTTCCGCCGCTCGAACCTTTCCCTTCACTACATAGGCTTCAACATGCAAAGGCCGCCTTTCAACGATCTCAGGGTTCGCCAGGCAATCGCGCACGCCATCAACATGGAGGCGCTGGTAAGGACGGTGTTCATGGGCGTGGGCACTCCGGGCCGCGGGCCTTTGAGTTCCACGGTCTGGGCTTCCGCCGCCGACGTTCTGCCGCAACTGGAGTTCAATCCGGAGCGGGCCAGGCAGCTTCTGGCGGAAGCCGGTTTCCCAAACGGTTTTTCCACGACGCTTACCACGAACGACAACGCCCAGCGCAGGGCCACTGCGGTTATAGTGCAGGGTATGCTCGCGGAGGTCGGCGTTACCGTTTCGATCAGCACGGTCGAGTGGGCGGCCTATCTTGAAATGCTGCACCGCGGGGAGCAGGAAATGTACATTCTGGGCTGGACCACCGTAACCGGCGATCCGGACTACGGCCTGGAGGTTTTCCATTCGCGCAGTTTCGGGCAGGGCGGCAACCACACGTTCTTCAGCGATCCGGAAGTGGACCGTCTGCTTGACCTTGCCAGGCAGGAAATGGATCCGGTTCTGCGCCGCGAGATGTACATAGAGATTCAGCGGCTTGTCCACGCCGGAGTGCCCTGGATTTACACGCTGGAAGGCGAAACCGTAATCGCCGCGCGCCGGAACCTTCGCGGCTTCGAGATTAATCCGGCGGGGCACCACCCCCTTCTGGACCGTCTGGTTTGAGGACTGATGCACAAATATATTTTGCGCAGAATCCTGATGATGTTTCCCGTTTTGCTGGGCGTGATGTTCGTCATATTCACGCTGGTGTACATAACGCCCGGCGATCCGGCAACGATCATGCTGGGCGAAAGGGCGCCTCCGGAGGCAATAGAGGCGCTGCGCCGGGACATGGGGCTGGACCGGCCGTTTCTGGTTCAGTTCGCCGGCTACGTTTCCAGGGTCGCGCGGCTGGATTTGGGCACCTCGTTTTTTTCCGGCCGCCCCGTTTTCGACGAACTCTCCTTCCGGTTTCCGTCCACGGCGCTGCTCGCCGGCATGAGTCTTCTTGTCGCAATTCTTATCGGGATTCCCATGGGCGTAATCTGCTCGATTAGGCACAATTCCGTTTTCGACAACATCGCCACGGTTCTGGGGCTGATAGCCCTGTCCGTTCCGAATTTCTGGCTGGGCCTGATGCTCATGCTGCTTTTTTCGGTGAACCTGGGCTGGCTGCCGGTTTCCGGTTTCACCACCCCGCTGCACTGGATTCTGCCCTCCTTCACGATTGGGCTTTCGCTGGCCGGCGAGTTCATGCGGTTTACCAGATCGTCGATGCTGGAGGTGATTCGGCAGGACTACATAAGGACGGCCTGGGCAAAGGGGCAAAAGGAATCCGCGATAATCGTAAGGCACGCGCTTAAAAACGCCCTGATTCCGGTTATCACCGTGATTGGTCTGTCCTTCGGGGGTCTCATGGGCGGCGCGGTTCTAACCGAAACCATTTTCGCCATTCCGGGCGTGGGCGGTTTCACGTTCCAGTCCATACTGTCCAGGGATCACCCCATCATTCAGGGCGGCGTGCTGATGATTGCCGTCATATTCAGTTTTGTCAACCTTGTTGTTGACATTTTGTACGGCTTCGTGGACCCCAGGGTCAGGTCGCAGTACAGGTAAAATTATGGAAACAAACGCCGACGGCAAACCGAAAAGAAAGCAGAGCCAGTGGAAGGACGTGTGGCGGCGTTTCCGCAAAAACAAAACCGCCATGATTGGCCTGTTCGTCATGGCGCTGCTGGTGTTCACGGCGGTTTTTGCGGATTTTATCGCCCCGGCGGATCCCGTCGCGCTGGATTTGAACAACACGCTTTCGCCCCCCACCTGGCGGAACATAATGGGAACGGACGACTTTGGCCGCGACATTTTTTCCAGAATAGTTTTCGGAACCAGAACCTCCCTACAAATAGGGTTTACCGCCGTTGGTGTCGGGCTGGTGCTGGGCCTTCTTCTGGGTTCCGTTTCCGGTTTTTACGGCGGAACGCCGGACAACGTTCTTATGCGTTTCATCGACATTCTTATCTCCATCCCCGGCATACTTTTGGCGATTGCCATTGTCGCGGCCCTTGGGCCGGGAATGATCAACGTTATGATTGCCGTGGGGCTGGCCTCCATTCCGGGGTACACCAGGATTACCAGGGCCGCCGTGCTGACCATACGCGAAAGGGAATTCGTGGAGGCGGCGCGCGCCATCGGCGGCAGCGACCTTAGAATAATTACGCGGCACGTTCTGCCAAACTGCCTTGCGCCGATTATCGTACAGGCCACGCTGGGGCTTTCCGGCGCCATACTCAGCGCGGCCGGTCTTAGCTTTCTGGGGCTTGGCATCCAGCCGCCGGATCCCGAATGGGGGTTTATGCTGTCCGACGGGCGACGCTGGATGCGGGACCACTGGCACATGGTTACGTTTCCGGGGCTGGCCATAGTTACCGTGGTGCTGGCGATTAACCTTGTGGGCGACGGCCTTCGCGACGCTCTGGACCCAAAGCTGAAAAAATAAGGACGCGGTCGATGGAAAACGGCACTCTGCTTGACGTCAAAAACCTTACGATTCACTACCTGACGGACGAGGGCGTGGTCCGCGCGGTAAACGACCTGAGCCTGAAACTGGACCGGGGCGAAACCCTGGGGCTGGTCGGCGAGACCGGCGCGGGTAAAACCACCGCCGCGCTTGGTTTGCTGCGTCTTGTTCCGGACCCGCCGGGGAAAATCGTAAGCGGCGAAATATGGCTGGACGGCAAAAACGTGGTAACCGCCACGGAAAAGGAACTGCGCGGAATACGCGGCCACAAAGTGTCAATGATATTTCAGGATCCCATGACCAGCCTTAACCCGGTAATACCCGTCCGGGATCAAATCGCGGAAGTCATTCTGCTGCACGAAAAAACGACGGCGGCCGAAGCCCTGAAAAAAGCGGAGGAGGTTCTGGGGAAGGTCGGCATAGGCCGCGAACGCGCCGGGGAATACCCGCACCAGTTTTCCGGCGGAATGCGCCAGCGCGTTGTTATCGCCATAGCGCTGGCCTGCAACCCCAGGCTGTTGATCGCCGACGAACCGACGACCGCGTTGGACGTAACGGTTCAGGCGCAGGTGCTGCAGTTAATGCGAAACCTGAAAACGGAATACGACACCGCCATGATCATGATAACCCACGACCTGGGCATAGTCGCGGACATTTGCGACAAAGTCGCCATCATGTACGCCGGCAACATAGTGGAGTACGCCGACAAGCGCGAACTGTACAAAAACCCCAGGCATCCCTACACCGTTGGCCTGTTCAATTCCCTGCCGGACATCAAAAAGGACGAGGACAGTTTGAAGCCAATCAAGGGCCTTATGCCGGACCCCAGGGCCCTCCCCCCGGGGTGTCCCTTCCACCCGCGCTGCGACGCGGCGAAACCGGAGTGTTCCGTAACTTCCCCTCGGAACGTCGCCATTGGCGAAAACCATTTCGTAAAATGTTTGTTGCACCAACCCTAAAGGAGTCAGCATGACCGAAAAACCTGTCGCGCGCGATCCGGAACCGGTAAGCGCCGGACGGACAGCCGCCCAGCCGGAACCGGACGCGCCGTCCCCCGCGACGCGACCGCTGCTGGAGGTGAAAAACCTTAAGAAACACTTCCGGACGAAAAGCGGCATGTTGCACGCCGTTGACGGCGTTAATTTTGCCATCAACAAAGGCGAAACGCTGGGACTGGTCGGCGAATCCGGTTGCGGCAAATCCACCATCGGGCGCGTGATACTGCGTCTGCTCGACGCGACCGACGGCGAGGTTCTGTTTGACGGCGAAAACATCCTGAAATTCAACAGGGCGAAAATGAACCGGATGCGCGAAAACATGCAGATTGTTTTTCAGGACCCGTTCGCGTCCCTGAACCCCAGAATGAGCGTTTTCGAGATTATCGCCGAACCGCTGAAAATCAACGGGAAAGCCGGGAGCAAGGCCGATCTGTACAAAACGGTGCATTCCCTTATGGAAACGGTTGGGCTTGCGGAACGCCTGGAAAACGCCTATCCCCACGAACTGGACGGCGGCAGACGGCAGCGCATAGGCATTGCGCGCGCCCTGGCCTTAAAGCCTAAGTTTATCGTGCAGGACGAACCGGTTTCCGCGCTGGACGTTTCCATCCAGGCCCAGATTCTAAACCTGATGCGCAATCTGCAAAAGGAGCTTGGGCTGACCTACCTTTTTATTTCCCACGACCTGAGCGTTGTCAAACACGTTAGCAACAACATCGCCGTCATGTACCTGGGGAAAATGGTGGAGCTGTCGGACTACAAGTCACTGTTCACGGATCCGCTGCACCCCTACACAAAAGCGCTGCTGTCGGCGATTCCGGTTCCGGACGTGGACGAACACCGCGAGCGTATCATTCTTGAAGGCGACGTGCCAAGTCCCATAGACCCGCCGCCGGGTTGCCGGTTTTTCAGCCGCTGTTTCGTGCGCATGGACATGTGCAGGGACACCATGCCGGAACTGAGGCAAATTGACGAAGGCAGATTCTGCGCGTGCCACCTGGTGAACAAGCCGTAAAATGGCAAGGTTTGTTAAGACCCTTGTCCTTTCGCTGAAGTTTATGGCCGTCGCGTCCGTGCTGGCGCTGGGCTACGGTTTTCTTTCCAGGCGAACCTTCACCCTTGCCTATGTTTTTAACGCCAACTTCCTGCTCGGCGCAATCATTATAGCCGTCGCCTTTCTCCGGATGGTACTGCCCGCCGGCTTTAAACCGGACAAGCTGACGGATCACACGACCTTCATGGAACGCTATTACGAAGACCGGCATGTACCCAAGCAGAAAAAGGCTTACGAGTACCTCTTCCTGGGGCTGCTGGTAATTGTTGTTACCGGCGTTATACAGCTTGCGGCGGCGCTGGCAATTCCCGGGGGGTAAACCGTTTTGTCGTTTTGCTACGGCAAAAACCGGCTTAACAAAAGCGCTATTTCCCCGGCGCTCATCGCGTCGGTTCTTATGTGGAGGTATCTGCCTTCGGCCACCGTGGGGTTGGCGAACAGAATCGCCGTCAACACCGCCGCCATGTTGCCGCCCGGGGGCTCGTAGCTGTCCGGCGCCGGAACGAACATGTTTCTGGCAAAGGCCAGAACCATCGCGAAGCCGCTTGCCTGAATCTCGCTGGCAACCTGAATCCTCAGGTGGAGCATGTAGTGCGGTTCGTTCGCGGCGGACGGGTTTCCGTCCGGGTTTTGCTCGTCGCGAACCGGAAATAGACTTGCGAAAAACTGCTCCGCCGGAATCTCCAGGGGAATGTGCATTTCCGCGAGCCGCTGGTTGATAAACGCGCCCGGATTTTCGATCCAGGTCGAAAGGATCGCCCCCCTGCGGAATTCGTTAAAGCCTTCCGGAATAGGCGTTCCGGACCCCACGTAAAACGGATCCACCGAAGCGTCGCGGAGGGAAGTCGAAACCAGCGCTTCCCTGCGGCTTACGGTTATCGAAATCATGCCCTCCGGCGAAAACCAGTACCGGTCCCCGGTCGCCGCCGAACGCCGGCCTCTCCAATGCCGGCTGCACCTAAACGCCATTCTGGCCCTGCCGGAAGGATACCTGCCGTGGGCGGCAAGGCGCAGGCGGGTGCCCGCGGGTTCGCCGTACCCGGGCATGAAAACAGCGGCTATCGCGGAGTGCGTACTGTCGAGTATCCGCCGGAAGTTTCTGTCGTTCGCGTCCATGCCCCTAAAGCTCAGGTTTCCCAGAATCGCTCTTGAGTTTTCCACGTCAACAAAGACGTAAACAAAGCCGCCCGGCTCCATGGGGACGAAAACCGCGTCGTCTTCCATTCCCGGCATTACAGGCGGCGCGCTGCGGCACGACGACAGCAGAAGAAACAAAAACAGGAGAACCGTGAGGCGGAGGGGGGAGGCGAAGGCGAAGGCAAAACACGGTACTGCCCCCCCGGTGGCGTTGCTTCTTTCCGTTTGCGCGCTGTTCAAATCCCCTCTCCAATCCGCGTTTTACGCTTTTTCGGCTTTTTCGATTTTGACGAACCACGTCTCGTCGCCGGCTTCCAGGGCAGTCTGCCCTTCGGCCCGCGCCCAAACCGTTTCCACGGCGAGCGTCTCCTCGGCAACGCCGGGGCCAAGACTGTTCCAGGCCTCCCTTAGTTTATCGGAGCCGAAAACGGTAAGCTTTATGCGGTCGGTAACCGAAAGGCCCATTTCCTTGCGGCGGTTCTGCACTCCGCGTATAAGGTCGCGGATGTCGCCCTCCATGGAAAGCCCGCGCGTAATCTCCGTGTCCAGGCCCACGGTAAGGGTTCCCTCGTTCAGTATGCGAAGGTTCGCCTTTTCCCTGCGCCTTATGTCGAGTTTGTCCGCGGCGATTTCCACCGTGCGGTTTCCGCCGTCCCCGGTTTGGATGTCCAGCGAAAGCGACGCGCCCTCGAGCAGACCCCGGATTTCCGCCTGACTCAGCCCCTCTATGCGGGCGGCGGCGGCCTTCATGTCCCTGCCAAGCTCCTTCCCCATGACGCGGAAGTTCGCCTTGACCTCGTACTCGACAAGGTCCTCCTCGTTGTCCCTGAACGCCAGGTCCTTGACGTTGAGTTCCTCGCGAATGATTTCCGCCATTTCCAGCAGCGCCTTTTTCTCGTCGGCGTTGCGCGTAACCAGTTCCGCCGCGCGCAGCGGCTGCCGCCCCTTGACGCCGTACTGCGAGCGCAGGGCCCGTCCCATGGACACCGCGCGCTGCACCGCCGCCATCCTGAATTCCAGCGGACGGTCCCGGCGCGATTCCCTCGGCACCGGAAAGTCCGCCAGGTGCACCGACTCCGGATCGCCGCCGCCGCGAAGGTTTCCCCATATGGCGTCGGAGGTGAAGGGCATGAACGGCGCGGCAACGGTAACCAGCGTTTTCAGCACGTCATGGAGCGTGCCGTATGCCTCGGCCTTGTCCGCGTCGTTTCCGGTTTCCGCGGAACGCCAGAACCGGCGGCGCGAGCGGCGGATGTACCAGTTGTTGAGCATGTCGATGAACCTTGGTATCGGATCCACCGCGCGGGAAAGGTCGTACCCGTCCAGCGCCGTGCCGACTTTTTCGACAAGGTTTTCCGCCTCGGAAAGAATCCACTGGTCCAGCGGATTGCCGGGGTTGGACGGGGCCCCCCCGGGCCGCATCCCGTCGATGTTGGCGTAGGTAACGAAAAAGCTGTAGGCGTTCCACAGCGGTATGATGATGCTCTTCATCACGTCGCGCACGCCCTCGTCGCTGTAGCGCAGATCGTCGGCCCTTACCACGGCGGAGTTCACAAGGAAAAGCCGCAGCGCGTCCGCCCCGAAAACGTTGATGACCTCCATGGGGTCGGTGTAGTTGCGAAGGCTTTTGCTCATTTTTTTGCCGTCGCCGGCCAGCACCAGACCGGACACCACGCAGTTTTTGAACGCCGGTTTTTTGAACAGCGCCGCCGCCAGCACAACGAGCGTGTAGAACCAGCCACGGGTCTGGTCCAGCCCCTCGTTGATAAAGTCCGCCGGGAAGTGCGCCTCGAAGAATTCCCGGTTCTCGAACGGGTAGTGGTTTTGCCCGTAGGGCATGGCCCCGGATTCGAACCAGCAGTCCAGCACCTCCGGGATGCGCCGCATCTGTCCGCCGCACGACCCGCAGGGAAAGACAATGCCGTCAACAAAATGTTTGTGAAGGTCCTCGGGGTAGGTGCCGGACAGTTCCTTAAGCTCCGCGCGGCTGCCGACGCAGGCCGTTTTGCCGCAGCCGCCGCACCTCCAGATCGGCAGGGGGTTGCCCCAGAACCGGTTTCGGCTTATCGCCCAGTCGCGCGCGCCCTCCAGCCACTTGCCGAACCTGCCTTCCTTGATGTGTTCCGGCACCCAGTAAATCTCGCCGTTGGCCTTCAGCATGTCCGCCTTGATTTTTTCCACGGCGACGAACCACGAAACCACTGCGCGGTAGATCAGCGGGCTGCCGCACCTCCAGCAGTGGGGGTACGGGTGAAGCGTCTGCTCCCTCCTGAAAAGTTTGCCCTCCGCCCTTAGCCGTTCCATTATGCCCTTGTCGGCGTCCTTGACGAAAAGCCCGGCAAAGTCGGCGACCTCGGCGGTAAACCTGCACTCCGCGTCCACGGGGCAGACTGTCGGAACGCCGGTTCCCTTAAGCACCCGCGCGTCGTCCTCGCCGAAACCGGGGGCGGTGTGCACGATGCCGGTGCCGTCCCCGGTGGTAACGAAGCCGTCGGTATGGGTGCGGAACGCCTTCCCCGGTGCCGCGTCCGCAAAGTACGGGAAGAGCGGCTCGTACCCGATGCCGGCAAGCTCGGCGCCTTTTTTCCGCCAGACAATCCGGTACTGTTCGGCGCTTTTGTAATACGCCGGAAGCCGCGCCTCGGCGAGAATATAAAAGGCCGCGGGCCGGCCGTCGGCTGCGGGTTCCTCCGTCAGCACGTAGTCGATGTCCGGTCCCAGAGTAAGCGCGAGGTTCGAGGGCAGCGTCCACGGGGTCGTCGTCCAGGCCAGGAAGTAGGCTTCCCCCCCGGCCTCAAGACCCCAGTCCCCGGTCTCCGATTCGTTCACCTTAAAGCGCACGGTAATCGCCGGATCGTGCACGTCCCTGTAGCCGCCCAGGTTGAGTTCGTGGTTGGAAAGCACGGTGGCGCAGCGGGGGCAGTAGGGGAGTATGTAGTGCCCCTCGTACAAAAGGCCCTTTTCGTGGAGGGACTTCACGACCCACCAGATGGTTTCCATGTAGTCCGGTTCCATGGTTTTGTAGTCGTTGTCGAAATCGACCCAGCGCCCAAGCCTGGTTATGGCCCTGCGCCACTCTTCCACGTAGCGCAGCACCGATTCGCGGCAGGCCTCGTTGAACTTCGCGATGCCGTAGCGCTCGATGTCTGTTTTGGAGTTCAGCCCCAGTTCCTTCTCTATAAGTGCCTCGACCGGCAGCCCGTGGCAGTCCCAGCCGAAACGCCGCTCGACCTTTTTGCCCTTCATGGTCTGGTATCGCGGAATGATGTCCTTGATGGTGTTGGGGACGAAATGCCCGAAGTGGGGCAGTCCGGTGGCGAACGGGGGGCCGTCGTAAAACACGAATTCCTCGGCGTCCCCGCGCGCGGCGACGGATTTCTCGAATATCCGGTTTTGCTCCCAGAAACGGAGCGTTTCCTCCTCCATTTGGGGAAAGCTAACTTTGGCGTCGACAGGCTTGTACACAAAATCCTCCAGGGAAAGTGTGCCACAAAAGCGGGGCTTGGGGAATGGGGGCGCGCTTGCAACCGCGCCGTTTGTGCGGTATACTGAACAAATAGCGCGATACACCCTGCAAATTACTCAGTATATTGAGTAATTTGCAGGGTGTGTTGAGTAATTTGCGAGGTGTGTATGTTCAAGCGGAAGCTGGTGGAACAGCTCAAAAAGCGGATGCGGGAAAAGAGGCTCTTCATGCAGGCCGTAATTGGCCCCAGGCAGACCGGCAAAACCACCGCGGTAATGCAGGCTCTGGAGTCCCTTTCCATGCCGTACCATTTTGTCAGTGCGGACGACCCTACGGTGGTTTCCCTGGAGTGGCTTCGCAACGAGTGGGAAAAGGCGCGTCTTATGCACAGGCAGACCAAAAAAGACGTAATTTTTGCCATTGACGAAGTGCAGAAAATCCCCCAGTGGTCGTCCATGGTAAAGTTTCTGTGGGACGAGGACAGCCGCAAAAATACCCCAGTCAAGGTGGTTCTGTCCGGCTCGTCTTCCCTGCTTATCCAGAAAGGTTTGAGCGAGTCGATGACGGGGCGCTTTGAGGTGCTGCTTTGCTCGCATTGGAACTACGGGGAATGTAAGGCGGCTTTTAAGTACGGGATTGACGACTTCCTGTTTTTCGGCGGCTACCCCGGCGCGGCAACGCTGAAGGACGACGTCGAACGCTGGGCCCGTTACATGGGATCGTCGATTGTGGAGCCGGTTCTTTCCAACGACGTACTCCAAATGGAGGAGATACGCAAACCGGCGTTGCTCCGTTCGCTGTTTGTCCTGGGGGCCACGTTTTCCGCACAGGAGCTTTCCTACACGAAAATACTCGGCCAGCTAACCGACGCCGGCAACACGGTAACGATTGCCCATTACCTTGAGCTGCTTGGCAAGGCGAACATACTGTGCGCCCTTTCAAAATATTCCGGCAACAGAATACGGGTAAGGCAAAGCTCCCCCCGGCTTATGGTTTTCGACACGTCGCTTCTTGTCTGGGCCGCCGGGGTTGCCCGGAAACGTTTTCTGGAAATGCCGGACAGCCGCGGGCATCTGGTCGAAAGCGCGGTTGGGGCGTACCTTTTGGCCCGCGGAAGCGAGGAAGGCTTCTCCGTATACTGGTGGCGGGACCGGGACAAGGAAGTGGATTTCGTCATAGAAAGCGGCAAAACCGTTGACGGCAGTCTTGCCCCGGGATCCGGCGCCCTGACCGCCGTAGAGGTAAAAAGCGGCAGGGTGAAACATACCGGCGGCGGCATGGAATTCATACGGCGTTACCCGAACGCGCTAAGCCTGACCGTGGGCGGCGGGGACTGTTCGCTGGAAGACTTCCTTGAGGGGAAGGTTCCGCTGTTCAAGTAGGCGCGGTTACCCGTTGCATCCGCACTTCACCGTTTCGCGTTCCCGCAGAGCTTCCTCTATCAGCGGTTCAAGCTCCAGGGATTCGTAGAGGGCACCGGCTTCGGCGGTGTCGCCGCGCAGGACGG
>JGI24694J35173_10003434_pt1 | contig 12023 bp, 8 predicted proteins | sample TergutCo191P1_FD_35173 | JGI IMG/M metagenome (IMG submission 35173) | reverse complement strand
CCCCCCTCCCCCCATGCGCATTTTTCGTCTCGGCTGTGTTTTGCGGGCAGAGCTCCGCTCGTTTGGTGTGAGGCATAGTTTTGGCGGCGTTGCCGTGTGGCTACATATATGATTTCTGGAGGCTTCATTATGCGGAGCAAGAGAAAAGCAAAGGTTGCGGGTGTCGGTGTTGCCTTGCTTGTGGCAATGGCGATGTTTGCATTGTCAGGTTGCTCGCAGCCGGGAGACTTGAGTAGCGATTCATCGCTGTTGAGTATAACGGTTGCGGGAGTCAGTCCGGCGGGGGGGAATTTCGGAACGCCTTGGAGCGGCGGCGTCTGGGTCGAGGGCGGCTGGATGGATGTTGTCCCGGGGGAAATATTTCTTACGGCCAGACAAATGGAAAACATGGCGGTCAGGGTGTCGGCTGTCGGGGGCGCCAGCGTATGGTACGCAGTAACTGATGCGCCCGGCGTGGAACCTTGGTTCGAAAATGTCAGCGAGTTCTATGTCGAAAGGGGCGGGGGTATTCTTTGGGTGCAGATATTTTCCCCCAACATGGATTCGCTCTCGATTTATGCGTTCAACATCAACAACAGAACGCCGCGCTTGACTAACGTAAGCGTTGAAAGGTTTTTTGGCGGCGGCGGGAACGCGTTCACGCATCATCGTTTTGCGGAAAGCCTAGGAACCCCGGCCGAAAGCCTTGCGGATGTCGTGCCCGGCGAAATTTTCGTCGGGACGAACGAGCTGGCCGGAACCGTGACCTTGGGCACCTCGCAGAATATAAACATCACGCTTAACATTGCCTTGGAGTATGACGATGACGAGATCGATCTGGTCATCACAAGCGGGGATGCCATTCCCGATTTCCAAAACAATGCCGTGGACATGAGCAACTTTGACATTACCGATCTTGGAAACGGCGACTGGCTGAATATCAGGGTCGGTTCCGACAGGGAACAGGGGACGGTCTCTTTTTACAGGATCAGGGTTACGGCGAGGAATGACGATTTCACCTTGGTGGGTAACAGGGTTTATATCAACAACGTCCCTGTCGAGCTTGGGCTGTTGGGACACAACTCGCTGGTTGGTCAGGAAGCATGGGGCAATTACTATAACGGAGCGCAGTTGGTAAACAGGCCGATTCCCGCGGTGCCTTTTGGGGAAAGCCTGACGGTTACGGCAACGCCGACCGCTGGCACTACGACGGTTGGGTTTGCCCATACCGATAGCCACCTTGATTACCTAATGGGCGCGTTTGTTCCAAATAACAACCTTGGCGATCTTGATCAAGGCAGAATTATTGCCATGCAAGTAACCAACGAGTTAGGCGAAACGGCCTACTATAGGTTCAGGATAGCCAGAGGTAGCTATAACACTACTTTGACTGGCATCACGATAGGTGATGTGCCGATAACAAATCTTGGAACTCCCGCAAGCATTGTTGTTACTCCCGGTGCAGGTTTCTTTGCCCCGGAGGTTATAACTTGGCCGAATGGCGTTCCGGCTCTTATTTCTCTCACCGAAGGGCAGGCCGATGCTTTCGCTGGCTCAAATGCAAGTGCCGTTACGGCTCATTCAGGCGCGACGGTCAGGTTTGCCCGCGGTACTGGAGACGGGGGGGCAACTCCGGCCAATCCCGGCACCGCAGCATCTTGGAACGCTGCAGGGACAGGGCTTTTCCCGAATGTCGCCAGCGTGTTTACGACTATTTTCATCGAAGTTACGGCGGAAAACGGGATGAATACGACCGTCTATGCGGTTCAGGTTAGGGTTGACACGCCGCCTGTTACTATCTCTTCCCTCACGATAGGCGATGTCACGACCACCTCGCTTGGAACTCCCGCGTTCATTGTCGTTACTCCCGGTTTCTTCGGGGCGACGATTACTTGGCCCGGCGGCGTTCCTGGCGCTCTTTCGATGACGGCGGCACAGGCCGCGGATTTGGATAATTTGGTGGTAAGCGCGGTTGGAATGGATGGGCACGCGATCAGGTTTGCAAGGGGAACTGGTGCGGCGTTAATGCCTCCCAATCCAACTGCCCCGGCTGTTGCTTGGAATACAACTGGAACTGGGTTTTTCTCTCCCCCCCTTGCTGTAAACAACGCTCGGATTTACGCCGAGGTTTCCAACAGATTCGGAATGGTAACGGCTTACGCGGTTACTGTTACGGTGCAGGATTAATTTTACGGAGGTCTTCAAATGACAGCAAAGACAAAAAAACTGACAATAATCACTGGCGGCATTTTGGCCTTGGCAATGGTTCTTGTCATTGGTGCCTGTAGTAACGATGCGTTGCCACAGGGCGATCTTGTTCCGGGGCCGGGTCGTCCCGGCGGCGGCGTGCTTGGCGGCGGCGGTGGCGGCGGTGGTTTTCCAATATTTAACATCAACAATATGCCCCCGGTCAGCTTCTGGAACAACAATGGGCCTATCTACCATCTTCCCGATCTGTTCACCTTTGCCGGCGGCAGGACTGTTGCGACTCTGGATGATTGGTTTGGCGAGCAAGGTCGCCGCTGGGAAATTGGGCAGATAATCCAACAGTACTGGCACGGGTTTATGCCGCACTTCGGCGACAGGCTTGATGTAAGTTGGACGGAGGTAGGCCCCACCCTTCTGACGATACACATGACGTACACGCACCTAGCCGGCACGACAACGACGCAGGACTTTAACGTGAACGTGAACATTCCCGCTGGTATTCCGGAAGGCGAAAGCATCCCTGCGGTGATCAACATAGCCGGCGGCACCGTTGCGTTTCAGGCAGTGCGCGATGGTCATGCCTCAANCGCNGGGCAGCCTTGGGCGAGCATAGGCTTNNACAGGGCTGCCATTGCGGGCGAGAACATGGGTCGCACCGGCGTGGTGGCGAACCTGTTCGGCTTCGACTACAACACCAACCCCTACGCCCCAAGCGCCTTGATGGGTCATGCTTGGTTTGTAGGCAGGATAATAGACGCTCTAGAGACGGAGCAGTACGTTGAAGGTGAGGGATACAGGCTTCCGTATCACGGAAGGATAGACCCCACGCGGCTTATGGCAACTGGTATGTCCCGCGACGGCAAGAGCGCGGTGATCGTGGGTGCCTTTGCCGAAAGCAAAAGGGGAACCCAGATTGCCGTAACTAGGATCGGCTCCGCTGGTGCTGGCGGCCCGGCGATCGAGCGCTCGCTTGGGCCCATTGGCATCCATGAAAGGTACACCCTTACCGTTGACGAGGCACTTCCTCTGAACAACAAGCCCGGCAGAACTTTCTACTTCGAGTTCCTTGGCGGCGACATGGGAAACCGACTTTTGCCGTCTGGCACTGCCGGGGGCGGGGGCTGGTTCGTGCACAGGGATATACCGACCGAGGTTCCGTACCTTGAAGGCATTCACGGGCCGGTGGGGGACGATCTGACAAGAGTCTCTGGCGGACACCCGATTGCGGTAAGGGCGATAAGCCCCGAGGAATTCCGCAGACGGCGCATGGATCCCGAGCTTAGGTACACGGTTTTCAAATATGATTTCTTCCCCCGCGAGGGAATCTTTAACAACAACTTTTGGACTGGCATACAGAACATGGCGCAGGCAAGGAACGAGGTGCGCGCTTGGTTTAGCGAGAACTTCCGCAACTTTGCCGATCTGCATTTCGGTCTTAGGGTTGACGAGGTAGCCGGGATCCCGGTTCGCACCCCAGATGGATTCCTTAGCACTATTCCCTTCGATGCGCATTTTGCGCTGGCTATGATCGCTCCTAGGGCGATAGTCATCAACGAGGGTTTCAGGACGGTAAGAAACACCCCGGAAGGTACCTTTCTTGCCCATCTTGCGGTGGACGAGGTGTTCAGGTTCATGGAAGAGCAGGGCATGACTGCCGATGACATTCCCGGCGCTGGTTTTCCTTCCAGCATGAACATACAGGACTTCAACACGATCGAGATGCACTTTATCCCTCATAGTGATCCGAACTACCAGCAGCTAAGCTCGCTGTACATCGCCGACGTGTTTTTCGGCCGTATCTCCGAATCTGCCGTGCCGGGCGATTTCCAAGACAGGTTCCGCTCGGAGCTGTTCCCGATCTACGATGCCCGCAGCAAGAACGACTTCTCTAGGCTTAACTGGGCGCGCCCCGGTGCGCCGTCCCTGCGGGATCGCATCGCGCACGTTCCGGATTATCCTTGGCAGGCGATGAACATGACAAGATGGACAGGGTTTATTAACGATCCGGCCTTCTCGGATAGCCCGTGGTTTGATGCCAGCTATCCGTGGTCTTGGACGCCGTAAGGCGAGGGTCTGGATTTAACGTAAATCGAAACGAGGCGGCTATCGATTAATATGGCCGCCGCCAGTACCCGGCACCTGATTGGGTGTCGGGTTTTTTCATCATTTTTTGTGAAGGAGTTTCGTATGCTCAAAATCGTTGCATCATTATTAGCGTTGTTTTTCGCCGGCGGGGTTTATTTGCAGGCGGAATCTTGGATAGACAATTTCAGGTTTAGTGCTTGGGGCCGGGGCGTTATAACGCCTCTTGCTTTCTCTGGCGACTATTCCTCGGTTTCGGCGGCCACGTCCACCCCCAGCGGTTTCCCGGATGTCGGTTTTACAATATATGGGACGGCTCCGGGGCAGAGAATTGGGTTTGTCATCGAGGCGCAATGGAATGGCGCATCTCCTGCCGCCGGCGAGAACGCCAAGGTGTGGGTACAGCCCTTTGATTTCCTGCGGCTCACTGCCGGAGCCTTTACCGAGGACGAGTTGCGCGGAACGGTCGCGCCATCGGAATTTGCCTCGTGGCTTCTTCCNAACGGCGGCGCGAACGAGGATGGCATTTTTTCCCGGTTCAAGTCCACGCTTGGCGCTCACTTCAGCATAAGGCCGCTTCTTTGGCTCGATTCTCCTTGGAACGGGCTGCTGATCGCCGGNGCCTTCGGTTCTAACGTTTCGCCGACCGGAACGAACCCCGGCGAAGGCCGCGCCCCGCGCCGCGTGGAGGGGCTTGATGCGGCGGATGTCTTTCGGGGAATGCAGATTGCCATTGGCTATACGATCCCGGACATAGGCCTTTTCCGCGTGCAGTTCATAGGGAACAACCGCGCATGGCTGGTGCCAAACTACACGAACAACGCCATTCCCGATGGCCAGCTTGTCTGGAGCGGGCTTTCCATGAGCAGGGATGCCGACGTCGTGGAAGCCGCATTCCGGTTTACCGGCGTGCCCGGTCTCAACGTAGATGTCGGGGTAAAAATCCCGTTCGAATACACCACGGATGTGGGATTCGTCGAGTACCCCGCCATGAATCCGCATCCCCCTGTCGTGTCCTCGAACGGCGAGGAACGGATCGTGCAGCGGCCTTATGCGGTTTCTCTGGGCGTAAACTGGACGCCGGCGTTTTTTAGCGACCTTAATCTGACTGCTCGCTTGGATCTTACTTTTGGCGGCTGGGTCAAAGAGGAGGATGTTCGCCTTATAAATTTTGGCNCCAGCACGGCGATCTGGTTGCTGGCTTCTTACAGGGTTAGCGATACGGTAAGGGTCGGCCTTGACTTTGGGGTGGAGATGAAAAGCGTTGACGAGTGGCAGCAGCCGATAGGTCGCCCCTTTCCCCCCGAAAGGCAAGGGCTTAACGGCTTTACCGATGTCGGCATAGGGCCTTGGGTGGAAATGGAACTGGGCGGCGGNAGGATACGCACCGGCCCGATGATCATCATCCCCGGTAGNCCAAGGTATTTNTGGATGGGCGGCAATTCCCCGGGGCATGAATTCATGCCGGCCTTCTCTGGCGATCCGGTGATTTCGTTTCCCATCTCGTTCACCTACAGCTTCTGATTTTACGGAGGTTTGAATGAAAAAACTTGGCGTGAAAAAAATTGCCTTGCTTTTCCCGTTATTAGCGATAGTGTTACTGGCGACTGTCGCGTTACTTGCTTCCTGCGAGCAGCCCTACTTTTCTGTTAGGGACAGAACCGAAGCGCTGTATGAGGTCAGGGTAACTCCCGCGGCCAACGGAAGGATAACCGCGGTTCCCGAGCGGGCAGTCGAGGGTACAGAGGTAAGGTTCATCGTAAACCCCGATCCCGGTTATGGGCTGGCGCCTTGAGGTTCCATGCAATGGGAGTAAGCAACATAGCCGGCGGTAACGTTACCGATGTTAACCAAAATCAACAATGGGTCTATTCCTTTGACTTGCCTAGGGGAGGGGTGTGGGTTACGGCGGAGTTCAGCGCCCTGCCCGCCGGCCAGCACTCGGTTTCCTTGCAAGCCGGGGAACGCGGGCAGATCATTGCCGCCACTCTGAATGGCTCTCCGCACGGCCCCCCGGGCACTAGGGTTAGGATATTCAATCAGGCAGAGGCCGGGTTTTCGTTTGCCCCCGGATACCCGCGGCTGGAAGGCGACGGCGCGGCATGGGTGCCCGNAAGGGAAGGCTTTGAGTTTACGATAGGCAGTGNAAACGTAACGGTGCTTGCCGAATTCGCAAGGCCGGACAACGTGGAGGATGTTCTTGTGCGCGCCCGCAGAGCCATGGCCGCGGAGGAATTCGACGTNGCGTTCGGCTACTACGAGATTGCTTGGCAGGTGGATCGCACAAACCCGGAAGCGATCTTCTATTCGACGCTCGGAAGGCTGCTTTCCATAGGCACCGAGTCAAGGACAAGGGTGTGGCTTAGAAGGCTGGGCATTGGCAGCGCGCCGGGGAGCATTAATGAGCTGCTTGATCTTAGCGCGACAGGCGGTAGCTGGTTTGGCGAGTTNCCCGATGATGACGGCGTGTTGCACAGGCTTCCGAGTCTGAACTTTCCTGCCGGTTTTCCTCACGGCGGCTTCATTAACTATGACATAGTCCACGTCCATGGCGGGACGCGGTATATGTGGGGCATTCTTTTGTTCTGGAATTTTATTGGCAATAACCCTAACGGCTTCAACGATTTTGTCGATGATGGGCTTAGGTACGTGTTCGGGCAGCGGTTCGAAGATGCGGCATCCCGCGCGGCGNCGTTCCCGTCTGGCACGACGGTCGCGATTCACCCCGAATTGGTGGACAGGCTGTCCTTGGACAGACTCTGGGGCAGCGACCTTGTCGTCGCCGGGCGCGCGGAGCTGGACGTNCTTTTTGCCTTCCTTCGNTCCCTTAAAGCCGGNTTTGAGTGGGCGGCATCGTACAACTGGGAAATGGATCTTACCCTGTTGCGGATCATGGTGACTAANGACTTTACCTTTAACCTCCTGTTCGAGCGCGTGCTGGTAAATGTGGACGAGCGTCTCGAAAACGACAGAAACTTTTCGATCCTTCCTAGATTTCTNCCTCTTAGGAACCCNCGCTTCATGAGGGTTCGCAATCCCGCAATGATGGCNAGCGCAAGGGCTAATTTTGCCGAGGCCACGCGTATGCTTGATGCGGCCATGGACGAGTTTCANGCCCGCCTNGCTCCGGATGCCCGGAACAGGCTTGCGTGGCTTGCNGGNGGNNANGGCTTTGCCTCGGTGTTGANAGCCTCCGNNGATTCTGGCNGNGANTTTTTCATTCCGGAAATACCGCAGTATGGCACGCTGTTCCAAGCCATGGAATACAGGGAAGAATGGATCCCGCGGGAGGAGTCGAGGCTTGGCATCAACTTGGGGAATTTCTTTACCCCGGGCTTCCTTGCGGTGGACAGGATCGTGCGCACGGAATTGGGGGGGCGGATGCCGATGTTTTTCGGTTTCAGTGACGCATCAGTGGGCGCGGGAACCCCAATTGCGGACATTGGCGAAATAGAAAGTTTCGACACGTTCAGCTTGGAGTTTGCCCCAAGCTTTAGGGAAGTTTTTGTAAGGCTCCAAGGCAAGGATACCGCTGATTATCGCTGGGTAAGCGACTTCTTCCCCGATGTTTTCCCTCAAGGGGCAGATCCTGTGGAACGTCTGCGCGCCATAGGTAATGTGAGGTGGCTTTATGAACATTATTTGGTGAGGTAATAATTGGGGGAAGGGGGTGTTTTGTGCAACGCCCCCTTCCTTGCGGGTTGGTAATGTCCCGAACCCGTGAATGTGTTATATCACCCCAAGCGGAGGTGCCTGTGCGACGACAAGGACTGCCCGGGAAGTCCTTACATGTACGATGGCTGGAAACCGGGCATAAACGAGCAAATAATAACCGCTTGGTACGAATAAACAGTGGCGGCACCCTGATCATGAACGAAGTGGCAAGAATTGTGGGCAATACCTTTACTACATCATTACAGGCCATCAATACGCGGGCAAATAACCTCGAAACCCCCAAGTGCGCGAAACTGGCTTCTTGACATCCATCCATCGCATGTGACATACTTATAGGACATGAAAGGGAATATTGGTATGTCTAATTGGCTGAATGATGCGGTCTTTTACGAAATATACCCCCAGTCCTTCTACGACACCAACGGCGACGGGATCGGCGATATAGAAGGCATCATCCAAAAGCTAGATTATATCCATTCCTTGGGGTGTAACGCCTTGTGGCTGAATCCCTGCTTCGACTCGCCCTTCAAGGACGCGGGCTACGACGTGCGCGACTACAAAAAAGTCGCCCCCCGATACGGAACCAACGACGACCTGAAGCGACTTTTTGCCGAGGCGCATAAGCGCAACATGCGGGTGCTGCTCGACCTCTTGCCGGGCCACACCTCCGAGGAACACGAGTGGTTCCAAAAAAGCAGGGAGCCGAAACCCAACGAGTACTGGAACCGCTATATCTGGACGGACGACTGGGGGACATGGGTCGGCGGCCTAAAAACCATCTTCGGCGAGGCGGATCGCAACGCTTCATATATAGTGAACTTTTTCAAATCCCAGCCGGCGCTCAACTACGGTTTTTTCAAACCAGATCAGGTCTGGCAACTCCCAATGGATCACCCCGACTGCGTCGCCACCCGCGAGGCGTTAAAGGACGTCATGCGTTTCTGGCTCGACGCTGGCTGCGACGGCTTCCGCGTGGATATGGCCTCGTCGTTGGTGAAGTTCGATGATCCCGAGAACAGCGGAACGTCCGCGATATGGCGCGAGGTTCGTGCGATGCTCGACGCGGACTACCCCGATGCGGTGATCGTCTCGGAATGGGGCCACCCCGAAAGGGCGATCAAGGCCGGCTTTCACGCGGATTTCCTTTTGCACTTCGCGGGCGACGCGTACAACAGTCTCGCGCGCGATTACAAAATGGATTCGGGCTATAACGTGATCGACGGCCCTGATAACAGTTTTTTCAAAAAAGACGGGGACGGCGACATTCGCCGATTCGTCGATGAATACATGNCGCATTACGAGGCGACAAAGAACTCCGGCTTTATCAGTTTGATTAGCGGAAACCACGACATACCGCGGCTCGCCCTTACGCTTTCCGCATGGGAAAGGCGGCTTTTCTTCGCGTTTATTTTCACGATGCCCGGCGTTCCGTTCCTGTACTACGGCGACGAAATCGGGATGCGTTACCTGAACCTTGTTTCCAANGAGGGCGGATACAACCGCACCGGCGCGCGCACNCCAATGCAGTGGAACGCGGGAAAGAACCTTGGCTTTTCCACCGCCGAGCCGGGCGACCTGTATTTGCCGGTCGATACCGCTGAGGATGCGCCGACAGTGGGGGAATCGGAAAGGGATTACCGTTCGATAATCCACACCGTGCGGGCATTGATCGCCCTTCGCCATGCCGAGCCTGATTTGCGCGTCAACGATAATCTGGAAATAGTTTTTGCGGAAAAATCGCGGATGCCTTTCGTGTACAGAAGGGGATCGCTGTTCATCTCCGTGAACCCGAGCGGGGAACCNGCGTGNGCGGCGGTGGGCCGCAAGATGGGTGCCTTCGACTTGGAGGANGTGTACGCGCTTGGGGAGTGCATGTACGAGGAGCGTTCCGGCGATTTCCTCACGAAAGGCCAGAGCTTCGGCGTCTGGCGCGTTAAAAGCTAGGACTTGATCCGCTGGTCGGAAAACCATATTCACATTTAAGGAGTTTGCTATGTTGATACCCAAAATCGAACAACGCGTCGAACAGTACCTCAACCACCTTGAGCGAAACGCGTATCGAAAAATCGCCGATCTGGAATTCGAGATGTACGAGGCGGATAAAACTCTCCGCGCCCCGCCCGAAAACGTCCAGTGGCGAAAAATCGAAACGCCCTCCCCGTGGGGAAAGGAATGGACGTGCTTCTGGTTCCGCGCCAAGTTCCGCGCCCCCAATGGCGGCCCCCCCCTGTTCCTTAGCGTTACGCCCAACGCCGACTCGCTCGCCTTTATCGACGGCAAGGCGGCCGGGGCTTTCAATATGTATCACAACAAAATCCGCATAGACGCAGACGGAAAGGAACACGTCCTGCACGTCGAATCGTATTCCGGGCATTTCTACGGCGGCTGCGGGCCGTTCGAGGGGACATCGGTCGTTATCAATATCGGTAAAACGATTCCCGCGTTCCCTAACACTTTCGAGGGCGGCGCGTTGCTCGAACGAATGCCCGCGATACATTCCCTGTTTTACGACATCCGCGCCCTGTTCGAGACGGCCAAAATCGCCGACGAGAATTCGCTGCGCAAGGCGAGAATACTGAAAGGGCTTTCGCAGGCGTTGGCGGGGATCAGCTTTAACGCGCCGATCGAGGAGCTGGAAAAACAGGCCGTAACCGCGGCCGCGACGCTTGCCCCGTTGCTCGCCCTGAAAAACGGCCCCTCGACCCCGGCCGTGCATCTTGTCGGTCACGCCCATATCGATCACGCNTGGCTGTGGCANATCGGCGAGACCGANCGCAAGGTGGGGCGCACTTTCGCCAACATGCTGCGGTTCGCCAAGGAATACCCCGAGTTCATTTTNATNCAGAGCCAGCCTTGCCAGTTGGAGATCGTCAAGAACGAATACCCGGATGTTTTCGCCGGCATCAAGGAGGCGTACGAAAACGGGAACTGGGAACCCAACGGCGGTATGTGGGTCGAAGCCGACTGCAACGTTACGTCCGGGGAGAGCCTTGTGCGGCAGTTTCTGGTTGGCAAAAAGGTTAACAAGGAATTGCTTGGCTACGAGGCGGACACGCTTTGGTTGCCCGACGTGTTCGGTTACGCGGCCGCGCTCCCGCAGATTCTTGACGGTTGCCGCATAAAATATTTCGTTACCAGCAAGATTAACTGGAACGATACCACCCGCTTCCCCTACGAGACCTTTATCTGGCGCGGCATCGACGGCACCGGCGTGAAGACCCACTTCCTTTCGACTCGGGGGCCGGGGGCCGGGTACAATGGGCGGGTGGTTCCCGAGGAACTCGCCGCCGTGTGGAATTCCGTGCAGCACAAGGAAGTCCAATCCGCCTGCGTCAAGTCCATCGGCGAGGGGGATGGGGGAGGGGGTACCCTGCGCGCCGATCTTGAGATGGCCCGTCGCTTTGGCGATCTTGAGGGTGCGCCCCGTTCCGCATGGAAAACCGTGAGTGCGGCCCTTGAGGAAATCTTCGCCGAGAACCCCGAGGGGCAAATCCCCGAATGGCGCGGCGAGTTGTATCTCGAACTTCACCGCGGCACGTACACCACGCAATCCCGCACGAAGCGCAACAATCGTTTGCTGGAATTCGCCTTGCGGAACGCGGAATTCCTGTGCGCGGTTTCCTCCCTTGACGGCGGGGAATACCCCCACGCAGCCCTGCTGGACTGCTGGAAACGCACGCTGACGAACCAGTTCCACGACATTATCCCCGGCTCGTCCATCGGGCGGGTNTACCGAGGCCGAAGAGGATTCGGGAAAGATGCTCGCCCAACTCGCCGAAATAAGCGACAAGGCCAAAAGGCTTCTCGCCGGTTCCGGCGCAGCGCGGGACGGGAAGAACGCATCGNTGTTCGTTTTCAACGATCTTTCGTGGGATCGTAAAAGCGCGGTGCGTATTTCGGGGGAAACGGCCGGCGCGGTTACGGCGTTGCGGGGACAGGACGGCGCGGTCTACCCGGTGCAACGTTACAAGGATATTGACGGAAACGACGTCGCGGTGTGCAGTCCCAAGGCCCCGTCCTTGGGTTGGGCCGGTTACGCGATGTTGACGGAACAGGGGAAGTCCGGCGGCGAATCCCCC